>Ga0209274_10000444_pt1 | contig 25756 bp, 33 predicted proteins | sample HubBroMetageREF1_FD_188343 | JGI IMG/M metagenome (GOLD analysis project Ga0209274, IMG submission 188343) | Reference soil microbial communities from the Hubbard Brook experimental Forest, New Hampshire, USA - Hubbard Brook CCASE Soil... | ecosystem: Environmental > Terrestrial > Soil >...
CCACCCGGTCCGCTCCCCAAGCACCGGGTCGCTCCATTACGCGTTTCGACCTGGACGTTCCACGTACCCTCTGACCTCTCGGCCACAAACTCCGCCGTGCGGACACTACCGGATTCATCCCAGACCGAGTGCAGACGGAGTCGGTCAAGGTGAGGTGCATTGTTGGAGATTAGGACCGAGTCTAGGTTCGTAACGGAAGATTGGGGTTCTGATGACCAACTCTCAACTCCCGTCTCCATTCGGGCTGCGCGAAGCTCGAAGACGCCCCGCAGGCGCGCCGGGGGATCGCGCACCCGGGGGAGTTCGTGTCGGAGATCTCCGAGGGATCGCCCATAGCTCCGCACCAAGGCGTCGAGCATCTCGGACCGTTCGGCCGGTGGAATCCATCGACCGCGAACCACGGTCCCCTCGATACGGGATGCGCAACCGACGTCCAGCAGCGGGTTCCCCTCGACGAGAAGGAGATCGGCCCTCTTTCCCTCCTCAACGGTTCCGAACTCCGTTGAACTCCCGAGAAATTTTGCCGCGTCGCTGGTGCCCGCGCGGAGTGCTTCGAAGGGAGTGAGGCCAGCCGAAACAAGATTGGCCAGTTCCTCGTGCAGAGAGTATCCGGGAACGACAAAGGGATTCGGAGTGTCGCTCCCAAGGAGTATCCCCGCTCCCGCGTCGCGCAGAGCTCGGATGAGTGCCATCCGGAGTTGGCCCCCTCGGCGGCCGGCTGCCCATGCCTCGGGTGGGAGCTTCTGAATGCGGAAGTCGTTTGGATAGTCCTGCCAGGACGCCACCTCGAAGGGGGACGCATACCTCATCTCAGGTCGAGACAGGAATGCAGCGGCTTCCTTGGGTTCGACAAACTTCCTGTCCACCACCTCTGTCACGCAGTTCCAAACTCCGGCTTGTCGGGTTTTCTCCGCGAGCGAGGGGAAAACGCTCTCGTCCACCTCCCCAACTGCGGACCACCAGGGCCGAGTACCGGCGTCCACGGCCTCCTTGACTTGGGCCGGCACAGCCCCGGCCAGGTAGCCCTGGAGGTGTTCGATCGACGCCTGACGGTGCTCGAGAACCCGGTCGATACCCACAGAATCCGGGACATGGCCCACTACGGGCAGATCCAGCTTCCTGCTCTCATCAATCAGGGCTTCATACGACTCGGTGGAGAGGTGATTGTAGACCTTGATGAAATCGTACCCCTGATTCTTCTGCGCGCGAACCGAGAGCCGGGCTTGTTCGCCATTCCGTACGACGCTCGAGCTCGTCCAAATAGGAGGATCTCCGTCGGTAAGGGGGCCCGCTGTGTAGATGGTCGGTCCGAGACGGTCTCCCGCGGCCACTTGACCGCGCCAGGCAAGTTGAAGGGGCGATCCCCACATGTTACGGATCGAAGTCACTCCGTAAGCTAGGAATTGCAGTAGATCCGCGGGTAACCATGCATGGACGTGCATGTCGACGAGTCCCGGCATGAGAAACCGCCCCCGGCCGTCCACCACGCGGTCGACATCCGTAGTCGCCACGCTTCGTGAGTCTCCGATTCTGTCGATGCGACCTTGCTTGATCCGGACGGTCTGATCCACGAGGACTGCCTCGTGGTCCATGGGAAGGACGGATACGCCGGTAATCGCGACCGACCCGGGCACGATCGGCGGATGACCACCCGGCCCATAATGTTGGTGACGAGGTTCTTGGTAGTCCTTCCAGCACCTGGGTGTAAACCTAGTTGCAGCTCTCTATGCCGCTCGGATGCTTGGGCTACTGCGCTGACCATCGCGGCCAGGAACGGGGATCCGGCCCTCGGCAGCTACCGGGAACCCCGGGGGATAATCTCCGGGTGGCGTGGACCCAGCGGTAGGGTGGACTTGGGTCACTCGGGCCCTCTCATCTGCGGGGTCCGAGGCGGCGACTTAAGGCCGTGTTACCCCGAGTCGCCGCGGGCTTCGTGTGACGCGACCCCGACGCGACTGCTGGCATTAATGCGCCCGACCCGATACCCTCCCCGGGGCCCACGGCCCCGGAAGGGAACCAGAATGAGGACACAAGGAGCGAAGCGCGATTGGCAATTGGTGACATCGTTTCTCGGGTTCGCGTGCGCGATCATCGTGCTGACGGCAGCCGCCTCCGCGACTGCGGTCACGCCAACGAGCTCGGTGGCGGGGTCGGCAAAGGACCCAGCTCTGATCGGCCTCCATGCGCCGATAGAACTCACTAGCCCCCTTCCGACCGCGTTCGGGAGCTTCGGGTTGAGTGTCGCAGTTGGCGGCAGCTTCGTAGCCGTGGCAGCGCCGGGCGCGACTTACAAGGGGTTTACGCAGGCTGGAAACGTCTCCATCTTCAATGCGAGTACCGGACATCTGTTCACAACGATCGCTAGCCCGAATCCCAAGGTGAACGGTTTCTACGGTTGGGACGTCGCGGCGAGCGGATCAACCTTGGTAGTCGGGGCCCCCAATGAGACGGCGCAGGGTACCTTCCTCAACGCCGGAAATGCCTACATCTACACGGTGACGAACGGGGTCGTCACGCTTAGTAAGACCCTGAAGGAACCGACACCCCAGAAGGGGACATCGAACTCGGTGGGCGGTGCGTTCGGATATTCGGTGGCCACCACCGGCGCGGACGTCCTGGTCGGAGCCGCGAACGAGAGCGTAGGCAAGCTTCTCTCCGTCGGCAACGCCTACGTGTTCGCGACGAACGGCACCCTCCTCAACAAATTGACCTCGCCCAACCCCACCGAGACGGGCCGCTATGGGTGGAGCGTCGCGCTCTCCGGTTCGACGGCGTACGTGGGCGCACCGAGCGAGAACAGCGGTGGTCATGTGTATATCATCCTCGGAGCGACGGGCCCCTCCTCCGGGACGACGACGTACACGCTGGCTAGCCCGGACCCGCAGCTCGGATCCTTCTTCGGGTACTCGGTCGCCGTGAGCGGGGCGAGCCTCGTCGTGGGCGAACCGGGTCACAACGCTACCACGCAGAATTACTCCGGAATCGCGTATCTGTTCAGTTCGTCCACGGGTCTCCTCACGTACGTTCTCACGAACCCGCAGCCGGCGTACAATGGGGAGTTTGGGTTTGCGGTCGCCGTGAACGGCCAGGACGTGGTGGTGGGGGCGCCCCAGGAAAGCGCGGCCGGTCTCGCGGGTGCGGGCAACGTTACCATCTTCAACGGGAGTTCCGGCGACGTTGTGACCGTCCTCGTCAGCCCGAACGTCCAGGACTCCGGTGACTTCGGCTACGCCGTTGCCTCCTCGGGTAGCGACATCGTCGTGGGGGCGCCGAACGAGGCAGCCAACGGGGCGGCATTTGCTGGCCACGCGTACATCTATTGAGGTCCGTCACGTGATCGTGGCTCTGAAGGGCGCTCTACCGACGGCTGGTCCCTCTCGCCTCGCCGGGGGAGGCTCCTGAAAAACGGAACGGGCGAGAGTCGGGGGTGGAAGACGGTTGCACCCTACCCGAGGGCGGCACCGCTCCCGGCCTAGGAGCCGGGACCAAGCCAGCCTCAAGCGGCACACGTGGAGCGCCGGGACGCTGGAGGGTGTGGGACGACGAAGGTGCCCCTCACCGCCGGTGCCGATCCACCCACGGCAGCATCCACATGGGCAGTACCTGCCGCTCGTGGGTCTCGGGGCTCTCGGCCTTACGCAGGCGGTTCAGCTCGGCTTCGATCCGCTCCCGCTCGGTGACGTCCTGGACGGTTCCCGCGAGCCGCCGGGCCGCACCGCTCTCGACGGCCGTCACCCGGAGCTTGCAGAGGACCACCCGTTCCTCTCCGTTGGGGAAGTCGAGGTGGAGCTTCAGCTCGCTCAGGACGTCGTGCGGGGGGTCTTTCGAGTCGCCCGGATCGGCTAGCGCCAGGCGGAATCGGGCCCGATCATCCGGTCGGACTCGCTCGAGACTCTTCTCGAGCTGGACCGGGAAACGCTCCTCCCCGTAACCGAGCATCCGATACGTCTCGTCGGACCACATCATCTTCGTGGACCCCACGTCGTACGTCCAGGTGCCGACCTTCGCGAGTGACTCCGCCGCATCGAGCTGGACGGTTCGTTCGATGAGGATCCGTTGGAGTTCCTTTCGCGCGTAGTACAGTTCCCCCTCCAGCCGACGGTGCTGCATCACGTCGGCGGCGACCAGCAGCACGGTGAGCGCGATGGAGGCCATGAAGATGCGAAGCGCCAGAAGGGAGATCGAGGGGGGCAGAGTGGCGAACGGGCCGAGGCCGGAGATGGTCGCCACGATTGCGATCACCGAGACCGTTGCGACCGAGCAGACCGCGCCGAGCGAGCCGAATCGGAACGCCGCCCAGATGGTGGGGGGGATGACGAGGAAGATGAGCGGATACCCACCGAGCAGGGCGGACGGGTCCCGGGCGAATACCAGGAGGGCGAGCCCGACGGTCAGCCCACCGACGATCGCCGCCTCCCATCGGCTAGGAGTCCGCGCGGGCGGTACGGGCTGGGCAATTCTCTGGGACAACGCGAGGATGAGGGGGGCGACCTCGACCACGCCGATCGCGTCGCCCAGCCAATAGGGGGCCCAGACACTGAGGAACGAGCCGGGGGTGGCCAAATGGGCAGCGATGAGTGTCAGGGTGCCAATGGTCGCGGCCACGCTCGCGGCCAGGAACCCCGAGAGTAATGCGAAGGTGAGCACGGTACTCGTGTCGTTGAGCAGGTAGCGGCCGGAGGCGAACCGATTGGCCAGGTAGACTCCTACCAGGGCTTCGAGCGTATTCCCTGTGGCGAGACCCGCGCTGCTCACCGGGTCCCAGGTGGTGGTGAGGTTCACGAAGAAGGCACCAGCGAACACCGCCGGCCAGAGCCGATACCCACCCAGCAGGAGTGCCGCGATGGCGATGCCCGAGGCGGGCCACACGACCGACACGCTCGAGTTCGCGCCGTGGAGGAACAATCCGGCCTTCCCCGCGACAAAATACCCGATGCCCAGGACCAACAGCGAGAGGGCCAGGACGCGTGTGGAAGGCGACAGTCGTTCCACATCCCGCGGGTGCCCGAAGTCCTGCTTTGCCGTTGTGATGGGTGTGGCCATTATTGGCCCCCTGCAAGCGGAAAGGGTGGGTCGGGGCGGTAGAGAGAATACATCGTCCCAACTGGGTGAATAATCTTTCGAGGTGCCCCTACTTAGCGCCCTGACCCCCTAACCGGTGACGTCCTTTCCAAGAGGTGACGTCCTTTCCAATCGTACTCAATGCATCGGTCTATGCACCATCCGCGTTCAACGGCCCAGTCGCCCAGGGGCCTGTCCGAGTTGCAAACAGAACGTATGGGGGGGGCGTTGGATGCGGAGTCTGTTGCACCCCACCGTCGGGCGGCAGGTCGCCGGCAGACGACCGCTTCGATCAGTGCAACCGATTCAGCCCGGTCACCTTGTCAAAATCGGAGTCAAAGGATACGATGTCCGATTCGCTCGCCTGCGTCATGGCCGCGACCGTGGCGCAGTCCGCCAGCGACAACGTTCCGTCGAACCGGGTATGCTGGACAATGGCTGAGTTTAGGAGGGCCTGGTCGACGAAGATGACCTCGCATTCATCGACGAAGTAGTCGTATAGGGTCCGAGCCGGCGGTCCGCCGGAGCGGTTCCCTACGATGGTGACTGCCTCCGCGATTACCAAATTGGTTAGCTTCGGATGCTTGGGGATTCGTTTGGCGATCCGCCGAGCATCCTCATGCCACTGATCCTTTCGATCTGTGAGACCAACGATGTATGACGTGTCAACGAACACGGGATCCGGATCCTTGGACTTCGCGCTTGCTCTGAACGGCATCGCCGCCGTGGGAGATCATACCGGTGATGTCGGAAACGGTACGTCGCTCGCGCTTCCTTACGACGACTTTACCTGCGTCTACTTCCCACTCCAGTACATCCCCTACCCCAATCGCCGCGGCTTGCCGAATCCCCTTGGGAACGACCGTAAGGTATCCCTTCGAAACGCGTGATTCGCTGAGTGTCATACTTACTAAATGAACTCACAGACACTTAATGATTGTTGGAATCACTAATGGTTCTCGATGTCCATGAGTGAGGGCGATCCAAGCTGGCGGATGTACTTATGTCGATCCTGCGGGAGATCATCCATCGTGCACTTCAGCCGATGATGATGATGACGATGGCCAGAAGGATCAGGACGACGACCCCGATTCGAACCCAATGGAAGGTCTGCGCCGTAGTCTGGTCGATATGACGGATCCTGTTGAGCAACTCATTCGGGTCGTTCATCTGTGGGGACTGCGGCATTGTGGACCATGGCATTGTGCCTGACATGCTCCCCGTCTAACATAGCCCATCAAAAGTTCGAGGGTCGGGCGCCGGTCCTGTTGGCCCCAGGTAGCCCGGACGTAAGGAACCTCGCGCCGGCTGAACGAGGACGGGCGTCATGGTGTGACGCGTGCGCTGCGCTACGGCTTTTACACCGACCCCCATGAGTGCTGCGTGATCGCCCACATCGTCATTGCGACCTGGAAGGCTGGGGTATCTCGTGAGCAGATTCGAAAAGTGAAGAGTGATTTCTTCGCTCTAACGACAAAGATACCCGAGATCGAGAAAGTCCATTGGGGCGAGAGTCTTGCCACGGAAGACGGCGAACAACGTGTAGCTGTCGTGATGCTCGCGAAAAACCTCGAAGCGATCGATGCGTATCACGCGCTTCCCGACCATGTGCCGTTCGCCGAGATGGTCGTCTCGATGACCTCGAGCTTGACTGGGGGAAGTTACCAACTATAGCCGGCCGCGGGAACTGTCGACTGCGTTGCTGGGGCGAGGGGGTAACTTATCATTCGATTTACTGAGTCGTCTCGGCGATGACTCGACCGTTCGAGGTGGATCCATCGGAATATCCGTTTTCGGACCACTGGCTGCCGTACCGCGACGGCATCATTCACTACGTCGACGAAGGACAGGGACCGACAATTCTCCTCCTTCACGGGAACCCGACGTGGTCGTATCTGTATCGTGACGTCATCAAAGCCCTCCGGGGGGAATGTCGCCTGGTCGCTCCCGATTACCCCGGCTTTGGTATGTCGAAGGCACCCTCGAACTACGCGTTTACCCCGCAAGAGCATTCGGAGGCTGTTTCCGCACTAATTCAGCGCTTGGCCTTGACAAACCTCGTCCTCGTGGTTCAGGACTGGGGCGGCCCGATCGGCGTGAGCTACGCAGTTCGAAACCGGAAGAACATGCGCGGTCTGATCGTGATGAACACTTGGGCATGGCCCGCATCCGGGCTTCAAAATCTATTCTCGATGGTGATGGGAGGATGGCCGGTGGGATATCTGCTACAAACGCGGCGGAATTACTTTGCGAAATCCATGCTGCCGAACGGAATCTATCACGCAAGTCGCGTGACGGAGACTCTGAGAAAGGCTTACACGGATCCCTTTCCGACCCCGAAATCGAGAGTCCCAACCTGGGTCTTCCCCCGGCAGATTCGCAAGGCGCGTTCGTGGCTCGCTGATATCGAATCCCAGTTGCCAAATATCTCCGACCTACCTGCGCAGATTCTTTGGGGTACGCACGACGACCCCGGTTTTTCGACTAAGGAAATGAAGCGATGGCAGGGAATACTTCGCTTCCAGGAAACGGAGACTTTGGACGACGCGTCGCACTCCGTACAGGAAGATCGACCAGATCGAGTGGCCGAGTCAGTTCGAAGAGTCCTCGAGAGGACTTCACGAGCGGAATAGGTCGACACCCCTTCGTGGGGTTGCAGCCAGCAGAATGCGACACGTGGGCGGCCCGAGACGGACCCCGTGGACACAATTCTGCTCACAACCAGAGGAGCCGCAGTGTCGGGAATCCGCCCAGCTTTCCAACCGCGCCGGTCAGAATCTGATTCGGTCGAGATAGAAAATTCGAGATCACCGTGCGAATCGCCGGAAGAAACTCTCGGGCTTCCATGCGGGTCGTTGGTCCGCGTTGGCCACTCGCAGCACCAGTTGCTTCTGGAGCTCGTTGAAATGCGCAGCGGCCGCGGGTTCGACGGGTTGCGTGAGGTCGTCCGCGGGGCTGTGGTATCGGTCTCTCGTCCACCCCTGAGCCAGCTGCTCCTCGGCCGAGCCCCGCTGGAACCCAAACCCACAGAATATAGACGGGACGCCTTGCTTGATGAAACTATACTGGTCGCTTCGGATGAACAGGACGCGGTCGGGTTCATACTCGGAGTCGACCTCGATGCCTTCGTCGCCGGCGAGCGCTTGAATGTCGTCACCCAAGGTGGATTCCGCCAAGCCGAGGACCTCGAGGCGTTTGAGCGGATAGAGGGGAAGGACCCCGTCGATGTTGATGTTGGCGACCAAGGTGCCCGGAACCGTAGGATGGGTAGCAAAGTATTCGGACCCGAGCAGAAACTTCTCTTCGCCGGTGACCGCAAGGAAAAGCAGCGAACGTCTTGGCGTTGCACCCGAGTCCTTGATGATGCGAGCGATCTCGATGATCGAGGCTACGCCCGAAGCATTGTCGATCGCACCGTGATAGATGGGATCGCCGTTGACGGGTGTACCGATGCCGAGATGGTCGAGATGCGCGCTGATAACGACGTATTCGTTCTTCAGCGTCGGGTCGGTACCGGGGAGGACACCCACTACATTGTGACATCTCGCGGTCTGACGGGACACACTCACGCGGGCTCGCACTGCTACCGCGAGTGGAAACCGAGGGAGCGGTTGGTTCGAGCCAAGTCCGACCAAGACCTCCTTCAGGGAATGGCCGCTGCCGACAAAGAGGGCCTCGGAACGCTCGGGATTGAAGTAGATGCTCATCGGAAGTGGATGGTAACCCTCCGGGCCGACGTCCTTGAGTTCCATCCTGGGCATGAGGAGGCCGGTGACCAATCGGGGCCACGGTAGCTCGGGGATATTGGGATTCATGATAGATACGACACCGATCGCGCCAGCCTTCCTCAACGCGTTCGAGCGTTCCTCCGGCGATTGAAAGTGCGCCTTGAGGGAGCCGGCCATGTCTGCCGGACCTCCGCGCACGAGGACCGCGATCTTACCCCGGAGGTCCTGTCCCTCCAGGTCGTCATAGTTCAATTCGGGAATCGTGAGGCCATAGCCCACGAACACCGCCTTGGCCTCCATCTGTTCGGCCGTCTTCGAGGAGACGATAAACGCAGCATCTTCGCCCAGTTGGACGGGTTGCGCTTGACCGTCTCGGATGAGCTCGAGAGAGCACCGGGTCGGATCGATCTGGTTGACCTGGAAGTCCATCGGTTGGCGGTAGCCCTCAACGCCCGCGGGCCGTAGGCCGGCATCGCCGAACTTCTGGATCACGTAGTCGGCAGCCCGAGCATACCCGGGGCTCCCGGTCTCCCGACCCTCTTGGGCGTCGTCCGCGAGCACCCGGATATGCGACCACCACCGCCGGCCCAGCGCGTCCCAATCAGGGTTTTTCAGAATCCATCACCGTCCGCTAGTGTCGAAAGGAGGGACGAGAGGATTGAAAAGAGTCGCTGCCCGCTCTCGCGGCCCCAATCCGGACGACGCAGGGGGGCGAGCGGCTCGGTTGTGACACTCAATGTGCCTCTCCAGGAACGTTCGAGATCTTTGATGGGAGCTCGTTAGAGCCCGTCATGAACACCGCGAAGAGCCTGTCGCCCTTAACGCCTGAGTGGAATGATGAGTGTAGATTCCGCTCATCCTCGACCGCTCGCGCCTCAATCGCGGGTCATGCACTCGTGGGCGTGGAACCGCCAAACGACGTGTACGCGATGACAGCGACCACCAGTACGGTCGCGACCGTCACGATGGGGGCGTAGTCTCGGGCATAGACCATCAACGTCGCCCCGATGGCGGCCCCCAAAAAGAGGGCCGAAACGGTCAGGATGACTCGTCGCTGGTACGCGCCGGAGATTCCGAGAGCTGGGAGCTCGACCATGAACCCCGTAAGTGCCGTAGTCACAACCGTCGTAGTTAGGCCGGGAACGGCCAGGTGTCGCGCCGCAGCGTTTTGCATTCCCATTCCGAACGAGCTGAGACCGATCAGAATGTAGAGTAGACCGCCGTCTGGCCCTCCGTTCACCGACACCCATAACACGGCGAAGCCGGTAACGCACGCGAGCTCGCCCCAGACAAGCCACGTCACGCGTCGCGGCCACACACCCATAGGCCGGGGCCCAGCGAGGAGCCGGCCCGCAAGGAGTGCCCCTACGCAAAAGCCGATCAGTGCGCCCACGGAATGGAGGGCTGTCAGAATGCTCCGTTCCCCCACGGCCAGGGCTAGGAAGACGACGTTCCCCGTCATGTTGGCGGTAAAGATCTGGCCGAGCCCCAGGTAGCTCACCGCGTCCACGGCCCCAGTGGCAAAGGTTAGGAGAATCAGGAGGGCATCTCGCCGGCGGCCGGCCGCCTCCTCTCCGGGCGGGACACTTGTCTCCGCGCTCAACGCTTGCACGCTGCCCTCCGTCCCAATCGAATGCCACATCACGCATCCTTCATCAACCTCGCTGGGACCGGCTGGATCGTCGGGCGAGCTATCGACCGGACGCTCGGCCATGTGGAAGTGCCCGGATCTGTCACAAGATGAGGCCGCGAGGAGTATTCAGCCTCAATTAGAGCTGCACAAATCAACGATCGAACGCGAACTCGCCCTGCAGGTTCTACGCCCCCCGGTGAGCGTTGCATCGTTCGCAGGGTCTGGCGGCCGAATGGTGTGAGCTTTGAAGTTGCTGGGCATGCCGCGATGCTGGTAGTCTTATGATTCACGCCGACCGGCTAACGAAGCGGTTCGGAGACCTTACCGCGGTTGATCAGGTCTCTCTTGACGTTGAGGACGGGGAGGTTTTCGGATTCCTCGGGCCGAACGGCGCGGGCAAGACTACGATGGTCCGGATGCTCGCGAGTCTGATTTCCAAGACGGATGGCACCGCCCAGGTCGCCGGTTGCGAGATCGGCAAGGAGACGGACGAGCTCAGACTTCGCGGGCGTATCGGGGTCCTGCCTGAGAACGTGGGGCTCTACGAGAGTTCGAGCGCCTACCAGAACCTCGAGTACTTCGGTCAACTCCAACGATTGGACGCCGTCACTCTTCGAAAGAACATCGAACGCCTGCTCCGGATGATGGACCTCTGGGAGAAGAAGGACCTGCCGGTCGGGACGTTTTCAAAGGGCATGAAACAGAAAGTGGCGATTGCCCGGACTCTCGTCCACGACCCAATCCTGCTGTTTCTCGATGAACCGACGGCGAACCTCGACCCGGAGGCGGCCAAGATGGTCCGTGAGGTCATTCTCGAGCTCAAGAAGGAGAAGCGCACGATCTTCCTGAACACTCATCATCTCGACGAGGCCCAGCGGATTTGCGATCGGGTGGGGATTCTCCGTACCCATCTTCTTACAACCGGTACGGTGGAGGGGCTCCGGTCCGGAACCTCGGGACGGCGGACCGTCGTGCGACTGGAGCGGGCGTCGGAGCAACTCGCGGGCGCGGTGCGCGCCAAGTTGGGAGACCGCAGGGTGGAGGTTTCGGGCGATCAGCTGATCGTGGGGGTCGAAGACCCCGACCGGGAGAACCCGGAAATCGCCGAAGCCGTGATCGCGGCGGGCGGACGGATCCGCCAGCTGACCCAGCTCACTCCCTCTCTCGAAGAAGTCTATCTAAAACTCGTCCACGAAGGAGAGACCGCCTCATGAGGCTCTCCCAAGCCTGGACCATCACGCGCCACGACCTCGGCATCCTCCGGCGGAGGCGCGGGATCATGGTTGGGCTCATCGCACTCCCCCTTGGAGTCGGCATCGGCTTTCCTCTGCTGATAGAATACATCGTCCATAAGGGAGGGGGCTCCGGCCTCGACTCCTACCTTCCGACGCTCGTCAACGCGTTCAGTTTCTGGTGGGTGATCGGGGCCGCGATGCTTCCCACGGCCATTGCGGCGTACGGTATTGTGGGAGAGAAGATCGAGAAGAGCCTCGAACCTCTTCTCTCTACTCCGACCACGGACGGCGAGATTCTGCTCGGGAAAGTGCTCTCCGCCTTTCTCCCGACGATGCTCGCGGTTTGGGCGGGTTCGGCGCTCTTTCAGGTACTCGTTGATCTGGAAACTCGCAACGCCCTCGGCTATCTGCTCTTTCCGAACTGGGAGATGGCGGTCATCCTCTTCGTGCTGGCACCGCTCGCTTGTCTGTATGCGATCGAATTCTCCGTGATCGTATCCTCTCGGGCTACGGATGCTCGGAGTGCTCAGCAGTACGCCGGAGTCATCTTCGTTCCGATGATTTTCATCTATGTGGCCGGTGAGGTCGGTTCGATCCCCCTCGACACGACCAACCTGTTGTACATCTCCGGCGGCATGGCGATACTCGTCTTGGGGCTATTCTACGCGAGCGAGAAACTATTCCGTCGCGAAGAGATCCTCACTCGGTGGAAGTAACATTCCCGTCCCGAGGCGCTATGGCGCCCACCGGACGAGCGACGTCAGCGGAAGATTGCACCGTTCTCCGGTCGCGGTGGGTGTAAGGGTAGTTGCACCTTCGGAGGGGTGTTTGCCGGTAAGAGCGACTGGTAGACTGCAGACAAAAGCCTCAGACTCAACGTACTGGCGGCCTTCCCCCCTATGTTTTCAGGCCGTCGCAGAACGGACCAATTTCGCGAGCTTCCGAACGATTCTCGCAAGCGCTAGCGCGTCGTCGAGACTGACTTCCCGACTTCCATGCTCTATTTCCGACTTCCGGTTGAGAACCATCTGAACGAGTTTACCCACCCCTTGGGCGCTCGGGTCATCACATCTAGAAATCAACGAGATGACCTCGTGGTGATCTTGCCCTCGACTTCGACGTTGTAGCTTTTAGACCGTGAATGCATCTCCGAGCGCAATAGTCGCCTGGATGGCATTAGTGGCCACTCCATCCCATCGGCGTTTCTTGCCTTCTCCGCCAGCTCCATCGTGGAGACAAGGTTCTCCGCGCGACGAAGATAGACCGTGCTCCTAGCCTTCGGCAGCACCTCTGCACGGAGTTCCGTCACCCACCGCCCTCCAGCTCTTGCCCCTCCGCAAGGACTCGAACCATTAGTCCGGTGCTTGGCAATTGGCGAAGCTGAGTGGAATCCATGACCAGTGCGGACAATGGATTACCGTACTTTCGAGCAAATCGGGCGCTAAGGCCACTCAAGGCATCCTCGACCGACTCTTTGTCGGCCCGGGTCGTTACCTGGACTAGAAGGTCGACGTCGCTGGTCGGTCGTTCCTCCCCCCTCGCGATAGAGCCAAAAAGCCATGCCCGCTCTACTGGGAGAGGCTGAATGGCCCTCTCCAGATCTGACTTGAGGGCGTCTAACGCGCCTGCCTCTCGCTCGAATAGCTTGGTCAAGAGGCCTGAAAGAACATGGTCCGTGGACAATCGCCAGACGTGGGAACGGCCCGCAATCTCCCGAAAGACCACTCCCGAAGTCTCGAGCCCCTGAAGCGCGTTGATTGTCTGAGAGGGGGACCGCTCGCACAGCCGCGCAAGGTCGCGTCCAGTAAACCCCTGACGGGGTGCTTTGGTCAGGATTCGCAGGAGCCGGACTCGGACGGGGCTTGCGAGCAGATCCTCAAGCTGATGATGAAATCTCATGTTCGATATATCGAACATACGTCATAATATAAGGACATTTCCTCGGGGATTGACGCCACGGATAGACTGGGGCACCATGCCGGGACAGATGCGGAGTTAAGGCCTTATACTTAGTTAAGTAGAATGTGTCTGATCATGCCGAACATGACCTTCGCTGTCCCTGACGACTTGCATCGTGAGATGCGGGCACATCCCGAGACAAAGTGGGCCGAAGTCGCGAGAAGGGCCATCCGAGCGGAACTCGCCCGACTCGATCTGTACGACCGTCTTCTAGGTTCATCGAAGCTGACTCAGGCCGACGCAGTCCGTATCGGCCGAGAGATCCGACAATCGGCGTCCCGGCGAACGAAGTGATCGGAATAGTCAGAGCAGTCGGGATTGACTAGGTCTTGGGTCTCTGGGAGTGAACCCTTGAGTCGCAGATCCTCTGGCTTCAAGACTACTTGCACGTACTGAGCCGGAAGGATCGGTAGTCTGATTCACAGACTAGTTTCGAGTCGCTTCGAAGATGATTTCTAGCTGATCTTGGTCTCTTGAGTAAGATGGAGCCCCCAGGCAAGCCTGCGTGGGATGACGCCCGGGTCTGGGGGGCGATGGTGGATTGGCGCTGGGTCCCACCCTCGTCCCGTCGGTTCAAGACCGACCACTTCGACCTGATAGTTACGCCAGGTTCGTACAACATGACAACGGTCTACGGGTTCCTGGTCGAGGATCCGGAAAAAGTCGACGCTGCTCTGGACGAAGTGGAATCTCTGGCCCGCTCGAACCACGCCACGGGCGCTCGTTTCCAGATTCTGCCGACTGCCCGACCGCTGGACTTGGGGGAACGCCTTGTCCGGAGAGGATACTCAACTCTCGACGAGGCGGAAGTGCTCGTTTACGAGCTCCGGGACGAGTCCGGACGACCCCGCCTGCCTGAATTCCGCCTCCCTCCCGATATCTCGGCAAGGGAGGTGACGAGCGACGCGGAGTACGCGGCATTCGTCGGACTCAATGCCCCACTCTGGGACAGTCCTGAGCCGCCTGCGGAGACGCGAAGAGGTTTGGAGGCAGATTTCCACAAGAGTATGGCCGACACCGGCCACTCGGGCCGCTACGTGGTTTGGAAAGATTCCACCCCTATAGGACACGGCGGGTTGGAGGTCGTGGGACCAGTCGCCCGTTTCTGGGGATCGGGCATCCTTCCCGCGTGCCGTAATTTGGGTGCGTATGGCGCCCTGGTACGTGCCCGATGCGAGGAGGCGGTCCGACAGGGGGCCGAGATCGCCCTTGTGACGGCTCGCATCGGTACTTCGGGACCGATTCTCAAGCGGCGTGGCTTCAGGGTCGTAGGGCCCGTAGGCAACTTCGAAGTCCGGTGGCTGCAAGACTAGATGCGCCCACTCTACTATCATCAGACTGAGATGTATCGCTCGAGTGGGGGCATTCGCTTTGTCCTGGAGGGGCAGGTGAGCCAGCAGCTGGACCCTCGGGTGTGGGGGGGTGCGTGGAACTAACGCGCATTGTCCGAGGACCCTTTGCTAACAAATTTTCGTTAGCTCGGTCCGAGGGGGCTCAGTTGACCGTCCTCGCCAGGCCGGCCCGTGAGCTGGACTGCCGGCGAGAATGGGGCTGGTGGAGTGGGTGGAGCGACGGCTGTGCTCAGTCTATGCGGGGAAGGGAGTGGCGACAGAGACCTTTGCTGACGCAGACAAGCTTAGCAAGGAAAAGATGAAACGGTTTCTTTCAACCGTTGCGTACGTGAAACGGCTTCATGAAATTTCCTTATCTAATCTTAAGTAAGGATATCTCGGCCAGGCTAGATGCACGAACTGATGCGACTCCGCCGCACGAGGGTAGGCGTAACGGGTGCTGCAACCAGCTGCCGTCGGCTCGGGCGCGATCCGCCCTGAACTTCGAGCCTTTAGTCGATTGCGTGGTTATTCGTCTGAACTAGCCGGGACGGTTCGAGATCACGAACTCATTCCCATCAGGGTCTGCGAAGACGGCTCTCGTGAATTTTCCACCGGGAAAGTCGATGTCCGTCGGTTCGACGGTGATGGTTCCACCACGGCGCTTGAGCTCCTCACAGGCCGCCCGGGGGTCCGGGTGTTTGAACGTGATGCCGGAAACTGTACCGGCCGGGCGCCCTTCCTCGGTTGGGCCCATGATGTGCATCGACAAAGGCGCAGAGGAACCTGGAATGGCAAAGACGGCTCGATTCCCCTTTTCGTCGAACGAGATTTCCTTGAGCCCGAGTACATCACGGAAGAAGAGTCTCGCCTTGTGGATGTCGGTGATATGAATCGACACGCTGTGGAGACCGGTGACGACTTCGACCATGGTCTCGCAATCGCGGACCCGTTGTTAAGCGCTTTGAGTCGCCGGCGTTTGCCAGGGAAGCCAGGTGCAGACTCGGCACGGCCACGCTAGTATCTTGTGGGCTCTAGCACCGAGGGACGTCTCGTGAAAGCTCCCATCTTCTACCTCCGACGATAGGTTGTCGAGGCGGAGACCCCTCTGAACTAAGAGGCGGTGCGGGGGAGTGCGGCAAAGGCTACTGGTTCTCATCCTCCTGATTATCGTCCTGGTCGTTTTCGCCGTTCTCCTCGCCGGCACAGGGAACACGGGCTGCGGCTACTCGTTTTTCTGCTGGCCGGGATATGCCACCGCGCTGCTCGTCCTGCTCGGTCTCGTGGTGGTGTTATTGGCAAGATCGGGGGCGATCCTTGCGGGCGGGGGCGGCAAACTTGAACCGCCCCCGGGTGACTAGTCCGCTTGGCGACGGTCTTCGAACGCGTCGTCGGAAGTTCGCTGCCCCCAGGTCTGGCCGAGGTGGGTGCGATCGAAACCGCACCCGGGGCTGCAGCTCCGGTGACGGAGTCGAACCCCCGGGAGCTCGACCCAACGCATCGCAGTGATGCCCACAGAAGCTGTGCCCCCAATACATATGTCTTACTTTATATATGGTTAAATATATGCATTGCCCGTGCCCACTCCGGGATTGGCCTTCGAAGTGCTCGCAGATCCGACACGTCTCCGTATTGTCGAACAGCTGCGTGGCGGCGAGCGATCGGTAGGCGCCCTCGTGTCGACCCTCTCCGTTTGTCAGCCCGGGATCTCGCGCCACCTTCGGATTCTCCACGACCATGGATTCGTGCAGGTTCGCGCCGAGGGCCAGCGACGGCTCTACTCCCTGCGGTCGCAGCCGTTCCGAGACATCGACCGCTGGATCCACGACTACCGCGATCTGGTCCAAGACCGTCTCGATCGACTCGAGGAGCTGGTCGAGTCCGACCGCTCGGAATCACACTCCCCTAAGCGAGGAACGCGGAGGGGCTGAACGATGTCAGCAGCCAGCAGCAGCCGAAAACGCACCCACGAGCCGATTGTGTTCTCTCTACCCAGCGCGGTGGAGAATCAAGTGAGCCGGATGTTCCGGGCACCCCTGGAGCGAGTCTTTCACTTGTTCACGGACCCGGCGACTCTGCCGTACGTGTTCTCCCCCGACCCCGGTTCGGTCACGATCGAGAAGCTCGAGTTCCGAAAGGGAGGCAAGTACTCGATCCGCGTCAAGATGGACGATGGTTCGTCGGCGCGATTTCACGGAGAGTACCGGGAGGTCGATCCTCCCCGTCGGGTGGTCAACACGTTCGAGGTAGATCTGTTCCCTGGGGCCTCGGCCGTGGAGACAGATATCTTCGAACCCGTAGGCGACTTCACTCGAGTAACGATCCGGTGGACGTACCAGCGACAAGAGGACCGGGATAAGATGGCGGGGCCCGCGATGGAGCGGGCGGTCACCACCATGTGGGAGAACGTCGACGCGCTGCTCGAAAAGGGACTGTCGGCAACGGTCGGCTCCGAGGCGTGAGGGTGGGTCAATGACTCGAAAGATCACCGCAAGTGTCTACATGACCCTCGACGGTCGCGGTGGGTTCCCGAAGTATCCGGGCTCCGACCGACCGTCAACCGAGCCCAACGACTTTTGGCGGGAGTTTTGGCTCAATCGGTTTGACGATGTGACCACGGTCATCATGGGCCGGCGCTCCTTCCTCGGCCACCGGAGAGTCTGGACCGAGAAGGCCCGGAAGGAGAGCGACCCCCAGTACTTCTGGGATTACGCGCGGTACCTCGACCGGGTCGACAAGGTCTGCCTGTCGCACCGTCTGAAGTCCCCCGGTTGGGAGAACTCGCGGATCATGAAAGGAGACCTCGCTACGATCGTGGCGAAGCTGAAGCGCGAGAAGGGTGGGAACATCATCGCGGAGGGTGGGCCCCGCCTCATCCAGGAGTTCATGCGGCAGCGATTGGCGGACGACTACTGGCTCATCGTGCAGCCGGTGGTTTGGGGCCAGGGCCCCCAATACTGGGGTCCGATGAAGGAACAGCTGACCCTCAAGCTCCTCTCGTCGAAGGTCCTTGAGGACGGGGAACTGCTCCTGCACTACGAGACGGTTCGAAAGGCGCTGACGAAGCAGGTCCTCCTGGGGGCGTAGGCAATGATGCACACACGAAGTCCGCCGACGCCGAGGTAACTCCATGACGCGAAAGATCACCGCGAATCTCTTCATGACCGTCGACGGCCGCGGCGGGTTCCCGAAGTACCCCGGTTCCGACCGACCGCTGACGGAGCCCCACGAGCTGTGGAAGGAGATGTGGTTCAAACGGTTCGATGATGTGACCACGGTCATCATGGGCCGGCGGTCCTTCGTCGGTCACCGAGGATTCTGGAGCGAGAAGGCTCGGAAGAAGAGCGACCCCCAGTTCTTCTGGGAGTACTCGCGGTACCTCGACGGGGTCGACAAGGTCTGCCTGTCGCACCGTCTGAAGTCGCCCGGGTGGGAGAATTCCCGGATCATGAAGGGCGACCTCTCCACGATCGTGGCGAAGCTGAAGCGCGAGAAGGGTGGGAACATCATCGCGGAGGGGGGCCCGCGCCTCATCCAGGAGTTGATGCGGCAGCAGTTGGCCGACGACTACTGGATCGTAGTGCAGCCGGTGGTCTGGGGCCAGGGCCCCCAATACTGGGGTCCGATGAAGAAACAACTCACCCTCAAGCTCCTCTCGTCGGTGGTTATGGAGGACGGGGAGTTGCTCCTCCACTACGAGACGGTCCGAAAGGCACTGACGAAGCAGGTTCTACTGGGGGCCTAGGCACAGGACCCGCAATGTACCTGCGACGGCAGTCGCTAGCCTGCGTGGTTGCAAGACTGCTTGCGCCCATCGAGTCGTCGATGGGCCAATAGACGGGAACGGTCCCAGGGCACCGAGGCCCTGATCATGAGTGTCGATCGGATGCTAGGTGTAGTGTAGCAATACATCTTGCCGCCTGAATTGTCCACACATATTGCCGCCCCCGGAGAGGGTGGCAGTGGTCAAGGAAGACGTTCGACTCCGACTCCAAGCGGTCAAACAGCACGTTGAGAAGGGAATCCACTCGCGGGAGATCTGCAAGCTCTTCGGGATCTCCGAGAGGACCCTGCGCTATTGGTGTCGAAACTACCGAGAGGGAGGCGTAGAGGGGTTACGGGATGACTCTCGCCGTCCTCACCGGAGCCCCCGACGGATCCACGGCAACCTCGCCAATCGCATCCTCCAGTTGCGGCGGAGTCACCCGGCCTGGGGGGCGCTCCGCATTCACGCTCTCCTGACGAGAAGTGGGGTTCACGTGAGCGCGAGCACGGTTCACCGTCTCCTGAAGAGGCATGGCTTCCTGCTCCGCATTGTCAAGAAGCCCGCGTCGTTCAAACGGTTCCAGCGGCGCTACCCCGACTCCCTCTGGCAGATGGACACCGACTCGTTCCGCATCGCGGGGGTGAAGGGGAAGGTCTACGTCGTGACCATCCTGGACGATCGCTCTCGATACCTGGTGATGGCCCGGGCCTACTTGCGGGAACGATCCCGCGAGGTCATCAACGCGCTCTGGTGGGCACTGAAGAGCGGACGGAAGCCCAAGGCTGTTTACGTCGACAACGGGAGGTGCTTCGTCTCGAAGGAGTTCCGGAACTACTGCGAGGCGCAGGGAATTCGTGTGATCTATGGGAGCCCCTATCACCCCCAAGGACGAGGGAAACTGGAGAGATTCCACGGGATCCTGACCCAAGAACTCGTCGGTCGAGTTCACTTCCGCTCCCTTGGACACTTCCGTCGAGAGCTTCGAGGCTGGAGAGGCGTGTACAATCAGAGGCGCATTCACGGTGGCATCGGCTGGAAGACCCCGGGGGAGGTCTACAGCGACCGAAAGCTGAGGAGCCGAGTGCGGGTCAGGAGGGCCTGAGGGCGGCAATATCTCTTGACAAGTTAAACGGCAAAATGTCCTGACACACTACACCCTACGATTCGGTCACCCCCAATCTCTCGGGTCAGCGGACTCGCCGGAAGCACTCCTCGCTAGATGCTGGCCGGGATGGTCGCTGCGATCCGTCCACCGACCCTGGAGTCTAGTACATATACTTCCTGACACCCTCTACCGAAGAGGAGTCTTCGATGAGAACTGACCTAACGCTCGTCCGGGAACCCTCGGACCGGTCGCTTCCGCCCTCGATATTCGTCCCGGCGGAGCGGCCATCGCATCGGCCGGTGGCACGATACGAACGGATCGTAATTCGGTCGGAGAAGGATGCAGAGATAGTCCGGAAGGCGAACCTACCCATCCGTCCGTTAACATCGAAGTTGGTGACCGACCTTGGCTATCCGATTCGGTTTCCGACTCGGCTAGTCATCGCTCGGTCCCTCATCCCTATCGTCGACACGACCCTGGCGGTGATTCCGTTCGCGTCGGAAGAGGCCGCTCGGTCTTCGCGCCCGGAGGATACCGCAGTTGCGATGCTCCGATTCGACATGATCGGTGCTCGGGTGTTGCTCGACCGAAACCCGAGGTGGGACACTGATTACCTTACGCGACGGATATGGGAGGAAGATCTCGGCCGCCGCGCGACATACGTACGGTTCTTCGATGTTCTTCCTCAGGCTCCGCGGGAGGGGCACGAACTCAAACCGACGGAGTTGGCCATCAAGCTCCGGAAGAACGCAGCGGGCACAGGCTTCTGATGGATCCGCATGACGTCCAGCGGGTCGCCGAATGGATACGCTCGTCGATCGGCGTTCAGTTTATTGTGGTCGGAGGGTCCGCGATCGAGCGTATCGTTCCCGTGGCTACAAAGGATGTCGATGTCCTAATCGACGAGTCGGACTGGGCCAAGATTGATGCGGCAATCGAGAGCCGCGAAGAAGCAGCTCCGCTCGAGCCCTTCGGAGGCACGATTCGAGGAACCATCGTCGCGATCGGAGGTGCGAGCATCGATCTCGAATTCCTATCGGACTCTACGTTCAACGGAACTCGCGAGCCAGGTTCGTTCCTCCGCTACGTTCGAGAACAGGGCTCGATCGACTTTGACGGCGTCCGATATGCGAAACCCGCAGTTGTGTTTTACATGCGACTCAACGCACCCGAGTCATGGGAGTCGTACGTTCCAAGCATCGAACGAGACATTCAATCCGGTGTGACTCCAAGTGAGCTCGAAGGGGCGATCGAGATTGCGAATCGATTTGGTGTGGGAGCACGGACGACCCAACGCGTCGCTTTCGTTCGAAGCCTCATTGGATAGTCGTCGATTTTTTAGCCCAGCGGCTTGATGCCACGAATGGAAACCAGTTCGACCGGAGTGGTGGCCAATCGGGGCGTAAACACGAGCCATGTGGTCTCGCTCGAACCATAAGAAGACCACAGCAGACATGCCCCAGGGGCGCCCGATAGTCGCGACGTATGTTGCATCCCCATTCATCGAATGTGCTCTAGCCGCAGGTACGGTCACAGCTCTCCGAGAGGGAAGGTTTGGACCGGTCGCTGAGTGGCTCCATCGTCCCAGGAAAGGGCGAGATTATCGATGGAGATCGTCCAGAGATGTTCGTCTCCCTTCAGGGAGTCAACCACCCTCCGGGCGAGGTCCTGCGGAACGGAAACGGGGTTGCGGTAATCCGCGTGCACTAGAGTGATGTGAGGACTCCATGAACCTGGGTGGTAGTACGGGAAGGGCTCTCTCGCCAGCGGTAAACATACATCCCAAACCCTCCGCTGGATCGAACGGAGCTCGGAATTGTTGTCGACTTCGAGAAAGATTGTGGGCCAAGGACCCTCTAAGGCCGACAATCCGACCGTTCGGATAGTGAACGGAGTGATCTCTCGCGCGAGCGACGCAAGCATTGACTCGAGGGGGGCCCGGTCGTACCCTCTCGCAACCTGGTAGGTAAGGTGAGGGTGCGGCATGACGAGTCCATTCGCCGCGCCAAACTCTCGGCGCAGCTTCGAGGCGTCCGAATTGATCCCCTGAGTTGTGGACTCATCGAGTAGAGAGCCTACTCCGTGGAGGAGTTCGACCACGTCGTCGCATCAGGCGGTCAGTAATATCTCCTAAGCGGATTCTACTGGGCCATCCGTGGCTCGGCGGCCGCTGGTTGCGTCAAATACTGCAACTCCACACCGCAGCTTCGAAATCAACTTGACGTAAACTCCATCCTCCCCGAATCAAGAGGGAGCTTTCTCCTCGACACGAGCGATTAGGGCCCTCGATTGCCACGGAGCTTAGCGAATCGAGCCGGCTCACAAATGTCTACTGATGCCGGCCGAAATAGCTTAACACTCCTCGAGGAGAGATTCTCCTCGACTTGATCCACCCGTATTGTCAGTTGGTCAGTCATAGAGGTGGGAGGCAGTGACGAAGGAGCGGATCAGCTTCGGTCGAACCCGCATCCGGACGATCGCCCTTCGGAGCTCCCGGCTCAACTCCTGCACTTCTTGGGGAGCGTAGTTCGCGAGCTCGTGCTTCTTCAGATGGGCCCACACCCACTCGTCCGGATTCAATTCGGGACTATACCCCGGGAAACGGTGGACCTCGAGTCTCGGGTGGGCCTTCACGAAAGCCTTGGTCTCCTCCGACCAGTGGGGCCTCCCACCGTCCCAGAGGATGATGATCGGCCGTCGACGGATGTGCCGAAGGAGGTGGTGGAGGAACTCCACGACCTGCTCGGCGGCCACCGTCTCCTTGTGGACCTGGATGTACCGCTTTCCCTTCGGCGTCACTCCGCTGATCGCCGAGAACTTGGGCCACCTGCCCTGGTGGATCAGTACCGGGGTCTGACCGACGGGTGCCCAGGTCTTGGCGACGTACGGGATGAGGGAGAACCCGCTCTCGTCAACAAAGACCACTACGGCTCTTTGGCGTCGGGCTTTTTTTTAAAGCGTGGCCGCGAGCGGCCCTTCCAGTTCGCGACGGCGCGTAGGTCCTTCTCCCTCGCCTGACGCCGTGGGCGTTGCCAGGAGAACCCGTGGGCCCGGAGGATCTTCCACACCCCAACGTTGGTGTAGTGCACGCCCCATTCCTTGGCCAGCACATCGGCAATTCGCTCGGTCGTCCAGAGATCGGTATCGTATCCGAAGGATTGTGCTCCTCGAGCCAAGAGCCCCGGAAACGCCTGGAGTTGCTCCGGTGTCAGTCGGGAGGGTCGCCCCGATCGAGGGCGGGCTCGGAGACCCCGAGAGCCTCCACTGGCTGCGCGCTGAGTCCAGTAGTAGACTGCCTGAGGCGTGACTCCAAGGCGGTGAGCCACCTCGGCCTGACTCACACCTCCCCGAAGAAGATCAAAGGCACGAAGGCGCCGTTCCTCGAGAGACGAGGTGTCCCGATGCTGCTGAGTCCATCGACCCATGAAAGAGCGAAGAGCACTCCCGGGACATAAAGGCACTTAGTTAATTGTCAGTAGTCCCATGATCTGACCCCAGTCGGAAGGCATCTATTCACGGTAGACCTCACCCCGGGAATGCGCCATCATCCCGAACTCGATACTCGCAAGATATTTCCGGGTGATTTGCCATCCTTCTGTCCAACCTGCGTGTTCGAGTAATTTATGGCGCCGCCCCTCCCTGTTGGCCGTTACACCGCGGACCAGTATGTTACTGACACAGGTGCCAGCGGTCTGACCGGCGCAATGAACACATTCAGCGGCTCAGGGTCTGGGGCCAGGCTCATCCTCGCCCCCGGTCAGACCTATTCGGCCGACTTCACCAAGCTCAACGGGGGACCGTCGTTCCTCACAATCGAAGGTAGCGCCCCGGGTGATGGCTCAGCCTCTGAAGGAGCCGTTGTGGAAATCACAAATGTAAACCCCGCGAACACGAGCCCGCTCCAGTACATTACTTTCCGGAGAATCACATTCACGGCGCCACCTACTAGCTTAGCTGGGACTTACTGGCTAAACGGGTCGGACAATCTACACATTATGTTCGAGGATTGCGATTTCATTGATTTTTCACCCAGCATCATCTTGAATTCCGGGGACGATATTCGTTTTTATCGTTGCCGAATCACCCAGTCTTCGAGCCCTCCAAGTCAGATGAATCCCAACATTCTCGGGCCGGGCGGTCTCCTAATCATCAAGGACTGCCTAGTCGACTGGAATGTAAATGGAGCGCACACAACGTCGCCCAATCTCAACGTCGCTCTGGTCGGCTTCGCAGGATATTCAAATCCAAGTCCGGGACCTTGGTGGATTGAAAACAATCAGATTCTCCCTAGTGGTCAGTGGTCTGCTGACGCCGCGATCGACATCGAGCCTCCCGGAACGACGTTTGCACACTGTTGGATCGTCAGGAATGTCATTCGCGACTCCAAGATTTGTCTCGTAACCGGCGACAACGTTTGGGTCTGCGGAAACACGCATATCATCGACACCAACTATCCGACTACTGGACCTACCGAGACCTCCTTCATCGTTGGCCAGAGTCCTGCCACAACCTACCCCCCTCTTGGGGAGATTCACATCGAAGACAACACAATTCTCGACCTGAACACGTCGGGCTCACCGAACTGGAGTGCTCGCAAGATCGACCTTCTGCGCGACGGGTACGTTCGAGCACTCTATCTTAATCGAAATCAGTTCTACTACTCCTCATTGCCTAGCGGAGGTAGCCCGCTCGGCGTAATTCAGTGCGTGATCACCACTAACAACACCAACACCACTGGCTGGGGGATCCTGTCAATATGCGACAACGTATTCGGCTGCGTAGACAGCTCGGGCTCAGTCTTGCTGCCCGCGATTCACATTCATGGGGTGAGTGGCAGTAGGTTTGACCGAGTCATTATTCGAGGAAATCGGGGAATTGGTGCAGGGCCCCTCTCGGGAGTTCTGCCTGCCACCGTTGCAGGAGGCTACACGTACTTGCTTGATCTCGGGGATTCACCCCTTACAACGGTCGTAAATGACCTGACTGTGGAGGACAACGATCTCGGGGCATCGGTATCGACTTCGGTCTCCGCTTGGCTCGATCAACACGGTACGAATACCATAACCAGGAACCAATGGATCAAGAACTTCCCCCGTGAGCCTAAGGATACTGTTAATGTCAACGCCAACGCATTCATGTATACCCACGGCGCTACAAGCCTGGTCTCCCTAATGCTTCCTTCGACGGGTCCCGCCGTCGTCATCCTGTCCGGGGGCACGAACGTCACCTCGATCACGTTGAACGGGATTACGATATTCAGCCAGGCGAGCGCCCCGATCCCTCAGCCGGTACTTTTCACGGCCGCCATAGGTGATGTGGTAGTCGTCAACAATACCGTTACTCGGCCAACGATGAACGTCGTTCCATACACGTCGACGTTCTGAGATGTTCGCGGGGCCTCTGCGACTTCATCCGGCCTCCGTTGGAACTGGATAAGGCGATAGTTAGAGGTTCTCCACTCAAATTGGTCGGGCGCCCCCCCATCCATCATCCCGGTGCGAGCGGTTCAGAAGACTGCCAATGTCTGGACTGCTCCCCCGGTCGCTTTTCCGACCTTCATCGCACAAGTACTCTGTGCTGTACGGGCGCGCGTCCGTCGAAGCGACATTCGCCCCTCCGGGCAGGTTACGATTCATGTTGTGCCGGTATCGATTCAAAGGTGGAGTTCCGATTCAAAGCCGCGTGACACGGCTTTGAAATCGAATCGGCGAAAAGCCCGAATCTGAAAGCGGTTCGGCGTGTGTGACAATCGATTCGGCGATCTCGGGGCAATCGGGCTTAAAGGGCAGCCCGAAAGCGAGCATGTTATACTGCTGGGGCGCTACCTCTGGACCTCAAGATGCCGCTCTGGACAGGTCCACGCAGCGGGCTCTACGGTGACGTGAGAGCCGCCTGAGGCGATTGGTTATGTCAAAACCCGCGTCGCCGCTCGTCATCG
>Ga0209274_10000445_pt1 | contig 25754 bp, 22 predicted proteins | sample HubBroMetageREF1_FD_188343 | JGI IMG/M metagenome (GOLD analysis project Ga0209274, IMG submission 188343) | Reference soil microbial communities from the Hubbard Brook experimental Forest, New Hampshire, USA - Hubbard Brook CCASE Soil... | ecosystem: Environmental > Terrestrial > Soil >...
TTTCCTTATCGAGGCCCATGGTGACCAGCACCGCGCACAACAGCGCCAGTCCGGCAATCTGAATCACCGGGAACCACGGCATGCGCACCGGCAAATCCGCCGCCCTGTGTCTGCGCCGGAAGCTCAGGTGGCTGAGCAGAATGATGATCCACACGATCATCGCGTCGAACAGCGCAACCCCGAACAAATAATTGTATGCGAGCGGCGTCAGCTTCGATGCGCCGGCGGCGAGCAGTATGCAGGCGCCGGAGAGTAAAATGGCCGTGATCGGCGTGCCGTTCTTGCTGAGCTTGCCCAGGAACCGCGGCGCGTAGCCGCCGCGCGACAGAGAGAACAACATGCGCGAGCAGAGATATACATTCGTGTTCATGCTCGAGAGGGCGGCGCTCAGCACCACGAAATTCATGATTCCGGCCGCATGCCGGATACCGGAATGCGCGAAGACCCGCACGAACGGGCTCTGGGTCACGATGGTGGCCCCGGTCTCGGTCCACGGCACGAAGGTGACCACGATCGTGAGCGCCAGGATGTAGAACAGGAACAGCCGCAGCGCCATGGTGCGCAATGCCGCCGGGATGGTCCGCACCGGGTCCTTGGCTTCTCCGGAGGTCACGGCGATCACTTCTATGCCGTTGAACGACAAAATACCGATGATCACGGCCATCCACACGCCGCCGAATCCGTGCGGCATGAAGCCGCCGGGAAGGCCGGTGAGATTGTGGAAACCCACGGGTTCGCCCCAGATGCCGAAGATCGTCGATATTCCCAATATGATGAAGATGACGATCGCGACGACCTTAATGAGGGCGAACCAGTATTCGATCGACCCGAAATTGTGGACGGATCGCGAGTTGAAATAGAGCAGCACGAAAGCGAATCCCAACGACCACAGCCAAACCGGCGTGCCCGGGAACCAGAAGGTCATGTACACGCCGGCGGCAACCGCCTCGCCGCCCACCGCGATGACCTGCGCCATCCAGTAGGAATAGCGCGCGATCATGCCCGCCCATGGGTTCAAGTAGATCTCGGCGTAGGTTCCGAACGAGCCGGCCGTCGGATGCATCACCGCCATTTCCGACAAACTGAATACCATCGCGACCGCGGCGATGGCGGCAATGGCATAGCTCAGTACCACGGCGGGACCCGCGTAACCGATCGCGACGCCGCTGCCCATGAACAGACCGGTACCGATCGCGCCGCCGAGGCCGATCATCACCAGCTGCGCGCGGCTCAGATCCTTGTGCAGGCCCGCCTCGCGGCCGGCAATCGCGGACGCGTCCTGCGCGACTTCCTCGGATGACCGTGATGTGTTGGCAATCATTACGTGGTCGAGTATGCCGGATGCCGGGCGCTGTGATGCATTTATGTGAGGCCGCTTCGAAGCAGCGCGAGATCGTCGTGGCGCGTGGCGATGTCGCGCCGATCGGCCGCAAGCCGCAGGTCGCGCAGCAATTCGAGCGAGCGCAGCAGAACCGGCAGCGGCGGCCCGCTGGCGGTGATGCCCGTCAAATTCTCCTCCGGGAGTTCCGCGGCCGGCTGCTCGATGAATCGCTTCACCAGGCCATTGTGATGCTGCGCCGCCGCCCGCCCGTATAACTCGCAGATGCCGAGGTATGCGCGCGCGTTCTGTTGATACCATTGCGCGCCCGCATGCTCGGCGCGAAGCGCCAAGAGCTCATCCAGCAGGCTGGTCCGCGTCATGCAGTCGCGCAAGCGCGCCTGATCAGCCGGCAACATGAACAGCATCTTGTCGACCAACAGCTGCGCGTAGTACGGATCGTTGGCGCGGCACAGTCCCAGCAGCAGATCGATTTCGTTGATTCCCGAAAAATCCCCGGCGTTGGCGCCGCGATATTCCTGGCGGCCGACCCGGTAGGGCTTGTAGTAGGGGCGTACGGAGTAGAAAAAGCGCTGTACATCGAGCCGGGTCATGAGCCGGTCGTTGAATCGTATGACATCGCGCAGCGCACTCCCGGCCGTGTCGAACATCACGTCGGCCACCGGACTCGATACGCCGAGATGGACGATGCTGGTCAGCGCGTCCGCGGCCCGCTGCAGCGAAAGAATCCCGCGCGTGTTCTCGTCGATGAACAGGAACTCATCAGCAAGCGATGTGAAACTCTTGCGCACGCCGGCGACAGCCCTGTTGTACGTCGCGAGGTGTGCGGTGGAAAATCTGGGCGCCATGCCCAGCGAGGCGCCGACGTGCAGGGCGAGCGACGACGCCTCGCGGAACGGCGAGCGTTCCTCGCGCAGCGGATTGGTGAGTTCGTGCCGCCGCAGGGCGCCGAGATACATGCCGACGCTGCCGAGAACGCCGAATGCGACGTCGAATCCGTCTCCGGTATTGCCCTCTGCGAGCAACTCGACCACGAAACCATGCCCTTCGTCCCGCAGCTGCGCCTTGATCGGATCACCTAAACCGGTCACCCGGGCGCGGTCTTCCTGCGCGAAGTAGAGATTCTCCAGCTCGGTGTTCATCTGCACGAAGGATGTTCGAATCCAGTGCTCGAACGCCTGTGCTCTACTGCTATTCGCCGTTTCCTGCACGTCGCCTGTGCTCATTGTTTCGGTGCCCACGCGGGCGGCGTCAGACGGCGCTTGCCGTCCGCGGTACGTTCGACTCCCGGCTCATCGAGCCCCTCTCGATCCCAAAGTTCGCAGGTCACTTGGCGATGGCGCTGATCGAGCGCTTCGCAATAATTGGTGTACAGGCAGACGCGCACCTGGCCGCCGTGCCCGCCGGCCACCTTGCGAAACCAATCCGGATCGGCGAGGGCCTGCCGGGCGAAGCCGACGATGTCGGCTTGCCCGCTCGCGAGCACGGCTTCAGCCTGTTCAAAACTGTGAATGCCGCCGGCAGCAACGATGGGAGTCGCAAAACCCTGTCCGCGCACCGCGGCGCGGATTTGCGCAGTCGCGCTGAGATTGCGGCCAAACGGTCCGTGCTTGTCGGAGTAGTACGACGGCATGCACTCATAACCGCTGCGCCCCGTGTACGGATAGGCAGCTTCGCCCACTTTGGGTTGTTTGGCATCGTCGAACTTGCCGCCGCGGGACAACGACAGGTAGTCCATGCCGGCGCGGGCAAATTCGCAGCCGAAAAGGGCGGCGTCGCGCGCGTCGGAGCCGCCCGAAATGCATTCATCCGCCAGAAATCGGCAGCCGACGACGAAGTCTCGGCCGGCCTCCGCCCGCACGTTGGAGAACACCTCGAGGGGAAGCCTGGCACGATTGGCGATATCGCCGCCATAGCCGTCGTCGCGCACGTTCGAACGAGACAGAAAGGAGGCCATCGTGTACGCATGCGCAAAGTGCAGTTCGACGCCGTCGAAGCCTGCATCGCGAGCGCGCCGCGAGGCGGCGGCGAACAGGGCCGGCAATTGCTGCGGCAGCCGGCGAACATGTTCCAGGTGCATGTCGGTCACTCGCTCGCGGGCGCCGAATTCCAGCGACTCGCGCTCGCGGGGGTCGAGGACCTGCGCGGCTTGCACGGCGGGGAGCGAGGTTAGCCAGGCGCGCACCTCGGAATCGGCGGCGTCCAGACGTCCGAATGCGGCCCTGTGCCGCGGCGTTATCGCGAGGAACTGCGCGAAGAATCGCGCGGCTTCGGGTCGCCGGCGGATCGATAAAAAATCGATGAGCTGAATGAACAGCCGGGTTTCACCGCCGCTTGCGTCGCGGACGACGCGCACCAGATCGCGCAAGCCGGGTAAGAAGCGGTCGTGCCCGATGCGCAGCAGCGGCCCGCTCGGTACATCACGAATGCCTGTCGCTTCCACGACGATGGCCCCGGGACGGCCGCGGGCAAAGCACTCGTACCAAGCGAGCACTTCGGGAGTGACGAATCCCTCCGGGCTTGCACGCCATGGAACCATGGCGGGAACCCAGGTGCGCTGCGTCAACCTGACCGTTCCGACCTGCACCGGCGAGAACAGCCGCGACGCGGCCGCTTCGCCCGCGCTCGGCCAGTGGCCGGGGCGGGTCTCGTGGCGAATTCGCTCGGGCGGGCGCCACATGGGCCTAACTCTCCTCGGGCACGACGGCCGTGGCTTCGATTTCCACCTTCGCTTGCAGCTCCATCAGGGCGACGACCTGCACGACGCTCATTGCGGGGAAATGTTTCCCCATCACGGCGCGGTAGGCAGCGCCGATATCCGCGAGCTGCGCCAAATATTCATCGCGGCTCGTGACATACCACGTCAGCCGCACGATGTGCTCCGGCCCGGCCTGCGCCTGCGCGAGCACCGTGCAAATGTTCGCCAGTGCCTGCCGCACTTGATCGGACATGCGCGCACTGCCAAAACGGCCCTGCGCATCCCAACCGATCTGGCCGGCGATATGAATCTGCCGGCCGGAGGCAGCGATGCCGTTGCTGTAGCCGCTCGGCCGGGGCCATTGCGGGGGTTGCAGTATCTTGTTCATTGATTGCGCGCCTCCTGCAGAAGCTCGCGCGCGATGATCAGCTTCTGCACTTCGGTCGCGCCCTCGTAGATGCGCAGCGCGCGAATGTCGCGGTACAGATGCTCGACGATCTCACCCTGCACGACTCCGCGGCCGCCGAACAGCTGCACCGCGCGGTCGATGGTGCGCTGCGCGGACTCGGTGGCCGCCATCTTCGCCATTGCGACCTCCTTGGTGACCTGGCCGCCGCGATCACGCAGCCACGCTGCGCGATAGGTCTGCAATCGAGCCGCGTCGACTTCGGTGGCCATGTCGGCCAGGGCGGCTTGAGTCAACTGCAGGTCCGCCAGTGTTTTTCCGAACATGGTACGTCCCAGGGTGTGATCGACGGCCTCGTCGAGCGCGCGCTGCGCGAAACCCAGCGCGGCGCCGGCGACGGAGGTCCGAAATATATCGAGGGTGCGCATCGCCAGCTTGAAACCATCGCCTTCGGCGCCCAGGCGGTGGGTCGCCGGAATGCGGCAGCCCGAGAACGAGAGGGTGGCGAGCGGATGCGGCGCGATGACGTCGATGCGGTTCTTGATCTCGAAACCTACAGCTCCGGCATCGACCACGAAGGCGCTGATGCCGCGTGCGGTGACGGAACCATCCGGCCGAAGCTCGGGCGCGCGCGTGCGCGCGAAAACACAGTAAAAGTCGGCGATTCCGCCGTTGGATATCCAGGTTTTCTCGCCGTCCAGCACGTAGGAGTCGCCGTCCTGCCGGGCGCTGCATTGCACGGCGGCGACGTCCGAGCCGGCTTGGGGCTCCGACAATGCGAAGGCGGCGATCGCTTCTCCGGCCGCGACACGCGGCAGATATCGCGCCTTGAGTGCCGGTGAACCCGCGAGGGAGATCGCGCCGCTGCCGAGGCCCTGCATTGCGAAGGCGAAATCCGCGAGGCCGTCGTACCACGCCAGTGTTTCGCGGATCAGCGCCAGCGCGCGCACGTCGAATTGCGGATCCGCGGAGTCCCCTGCGGCTGCATGCCGGGAGGCGTAGGGAGCCGAGTAGCGGGTCCAGCCGGCGCTGCCGAGCTCGCGCACGAGTGCGCGGCAGGCGATGTCGACCGAGTCCCGATCCTCCGCGTGTGCGCGGCGCGCAAGGTGAGCCGAAGCCCAGGTGTCCAGGCGCTCCGCGAGCTCCCGGTGCGCGGGTTCGAAGAACGGCCATTCCAAGAACCGGCGTGCGCGCATGAGGCGTCAATTACCTTCGAATTGCGGTTTCTGCTTCGCCGCGAAAGCCCGGTACGCACGGTGGAAATCCTCCGTCTGCATGCACAGCGCCTGAGCCTCGGCCTCGGCATCGATCGCCGCGTCCACGGACAAATTCCATTCCGCGTGCAGCATTTTCTTTGTCATGGCATGGGCGAACGTCGGACCGGAGGCGATTTCCGCCGCAAGCTGCAAGGATTCCTGCAATAACTCCTGCGGGGGTACCAGGCGATTGAAAAATCCCCACGCAACCCCCTCATCCGCGGACATGGAACGCCCGGTGAACAGCAGCTCCGCCGCGCGCCCGTGGCCGATCATTCGCGGCAGGATCGCACAGGCCCCCATGTCGCAACCGGCCAAGCCGACGCGGGTGAACAGAAATGCGGTTTTTGCGCGCGGCGTGCCGAGGCGGAAGTCCGAAGACATCGCGAGAATTGCCCCCGCACCCGCGCATACGCCGTCGACCGCGGCCACGATGGGCTGCGGACAGTGACGCATGGCCTTGACCAGATCGCCCGTCATGCGGGTGAATTCGAGCAAACCCGCGCCGTCCAGCCGGGTCAACGGTCCGATGATCTCGTGCACATCGCCGCCGGAGCAGAAATTCCCGCCCTCGCCGCCGAGGACGATGCAGCGAACCGTATCCACCTCGCGCAGCGCGCGGAACAAGTCGCGCAGTTCCGCGTAGGATTCGAATGTGAGCGGGTTCTTGCGTTCGGGACGATTCAGCGTAATGACGCCCACCAGCGCTTCCTGCCGCCAGAGAAAATGCCTGGGCCGGGGGGAGAACTGGCTCATGTGCGCACACGCCTCTTGACTTCGCCCAGCAGCTCGACCAGTTGATTCTTATGCTTCACGCTCATGCCCTCGAACAGGCCTATGACCCATTGTTCGTGCTCCACGGCCATGCGCCGGAATTGGCGCTGGCCCTCGGCGGATAGCTTGACGTAAAACACGCGCCGATCCGCCGTGTCGACCTCGCGAACCACGAGCCCCTCCCTCTCGAGACCGTCGGTGATGCCGGTGACATTGCCGCCGGTGACCATCATGCGTTGGGACAGCTCGCTCATCTTCAGTCCCCGGGGCGCGCGCTCGAGCTGCGCCATGAGATCGAACCGCGGCAGCGTCGTGTCGAATTTCGCCTGCAGATTCTGCCGCACGAAATTCTCGATGCGATTCGTGCAGGCGAGCATGCGCAGCCACAGGCGCACCGACAGATGGTGGTCGTCGTGGATGCGCGTTTCGGCATCCGCGTCCGCTTCGATGAGCTTCAGTGTTTTCTTGTCCTTGGCCATTGCTTCGTCCGCCTACGTAACCTCACCGCCCGCCAATACGATGCTCTGGCCGGTGACGCTCTCCGACCCCGGCCGGCACAACCACATCACGGTGTCGGCGACTTCCCGCGGCGCAATGAGCCGGCGCTGCGGGTTGGTGGCAACCAGCGCGGCGAGTGCATCGGCGTCGCTGCGGCCGGTCTTTTTCTTGATGTTGGCGATCGCGTCCCTCACGATGTCGGTATCCACATAGCCGGGACAGACCGCATTGACCGTGATGTTGCGGCTCGCGTATTCCAAGGCGAGCGAGCGGGTCAGGCCGATGACCGCATGCTTCGAACTCGCATACGCGGAAATGTAGGCGGCGCCGCGCAGGCCCGCGGTACTGGCGATGTTGACGATCCGGCCGAATCCTTCCGTCAGCATGTCGGGCACGGCGTGACGCGTGGCCAGGTAGGTGCCGGTCAGATTGACCGCGATCATGCGATTCCACAGCTCTTCGTCCGTCTCGGTGAACTTGGCGCTGGTGGCCTGTCCGGCATTGTTGATCAACAGGTGCACGGCCCCGAAATGTCCGCGCGCGCCCTTGAAAGCGCGCTGTATCGACGGCGCATCCGTCATGTCGGCGGCGATCGGGAATGCCCGGTCGCGGCCGCCCAAGCTGTCGGACACCCGCCGCAGATTGACCGCGTCTCGTCCGAGAATCGACACGCGCACGCCTTCCGCCGCCAATGCCGCCGCGATCACGGCGCCGATTCCTCGGCTGGCGCCGGTGACGACGGCATGCTTGCCCGAGAGTTGCGTCGTTTGCGCCGGCGAAGTCACACCGGGTCTCCGGCCGGAGCGGCGGCCTGCGCGGCGCGCTGCAGGTTTCTCTCGAGTTGAGCTTTGCCGGAGAGGTATTGATTCGGCCACCACTGCGGCTCATAACCCTGCCGGGCGGCCGCTTCCAGCGTCCATGCGGGGTTTGCCAGGTGCGGGCGGGCGATCGCGCACAAATCCGCGCGTCCGGAGGCGATGATCGAGTTGACGTGGTCCGGCTCGTAGATATTGCCGACCGCCATGGTGGCGATGCCGAGCTCGTTGCGGATCCGGTCGGCGAACGGGGTCTGCCACATGCGTCCGTACAGCGGTTTCTGATCGGGCACTGTCTGGCCGGTGGAGACATCGACCAGGTCGACGCCCGCGCTTCGAAAGGCGCGCACCATCGCCAGAGCGTCGCCGTCGCTGAGGCCGCCGACCGCCCAGTCGGTCGCTGAAATGCGCACCGACAAGGGTTTGTCCGCGGGCCACTGCATCCGCACGGCCTGCAACACCTCCAATGGAAATCGCAGGCGATTCTCGATGCCGCCGCCGTATCGGTCGGTGCGATGATTGGTCAGCGGCGACAGGAACGACGCCAAGAGGTAGCCGTGGGCCATGTGCAGCTCGAGCATGTCGAATCCGGCCTGCAAGCCGAACCGCGTCGCGCGCACGAAATCATCCCGGACCTTGTCCATGTCCGCCTGCGTCATCTCGATCGGCTCCTGGCTGATCCCCGCGTAGTAGGGAAGAGGCGAGGGTGCGACGATCGGCCAGTTGCCGCTCGGCAGCGGGTGATCCATCTTCTCCCAGCCGAGTTGGGTGGAGCCCTTGCGGCCGGAATGGCCCAGCTGCAGACAGATCTTCGCCGGGGAATTTCCGTGGACGAATTCCACGATGCGCCGCCAGGCGTCGCGCTGGGTCTCATTCCACAAACCGGTGCAGCCCGGCGTTATGCGGCCTTCCGGCGAAACACAGGTCATTTCGCTGTACACGAGACCGGCACCGCCGAGCGCCCGGTGGCCATAATGCACGAGGTGCCAATCTCCGGGCACTCCCTCCACCGCGCAGTACTGCGCCATGGGCGACACCACCACGCGATTGGCGAGCGCCATGCCGCGCAGCTTGAACGGCAGGAACATGGGGGGCCGAGACTCATGCACCCCATCGCGACCGGCGAGCCACCGCTCATAGGACTCGACGAAAATCGGATCGCGCAGCTTCAGATTCTCATGTCCAATGCGTTGACTGCCTGTCAACAGGCTGTAAGCGAACTGCTCCGGCGGCAGATGGACATAGCGCGCCACGTTTTCGAACCACTCCATTCGATTGCGCGCGGCGCTCTGCAGCTTGAGGACCTCGATATTGCGTTCGGAATGATACGCGCCGAGCGCAGCCGGCAGATCCGCGGTCGCGGTCACATGGCGAACGAGGGCGATGGCGTCTTCCATCGCGAGCTTGGTTCCCGACCCGATTGAAAAGTGCGCCGTGTGTGCGGCGTCGCCGATCAGAACGGTGTTGCCGTGGTGCCAACGCCTGCACACCACGCGATTGAAATTGAGCCACGCCGACCCGCGCAGGTGATTGGCGTTGCTCTGCAGCCGGTGGCCGTCGAGATAGCCTCCGAACAGCCGCTCGCAGAAGGCGATCGACTGTTCCGTATTGAACTTGTCGAGTCCGTGCGCAGCCCAGGTCTCCTCGCGAGTCTCCACGATGACAGTCGAGAGTTGCTTGCTGAACTGATAGGCGTGGATTTGGAACCAGCCGTGCTCGGTCCGCTCGAAGGCGAACGTGAATGCACTGAACTGTTGAGTCGTGCCGAGCCAGATGAAGCGGCACTTGCGGACCTGGATATCGGGCTCGAATACGCCGGCATGGGCGCCGCGGGTCCTGCTGTTCACCCCGTCCGCGGCGATGATGAGGTCGGCATCCCGGAAGGCGGAATCCTCCTCCACCTGATGCTCGAAGATCTGGAACACGCCGAGCTCCCGCGCGCGCTCCTGCAGCAGGCCGAGGAGCCGCTTGCGGCTGATGCCGCAGAATCCGTGGCCGCCGCTCAAGAACCGCCGTCCGCCGAAATGCACGGCGATATCGTCCCAGTGGTGAAAGCTCGAGAGGATGGCGGAGTGCGTCTGCGGATCGGCGGTGAGAAAGTTTCCCATCGTCTGGTCGGAAAAGACCACGCCCCAGCCGAAGGTATCGTCGGGACGGTTACGCTCGTATACTTCGATCCGTGCGGAAGGCAAGGCTTTGCGCAGCAGTATGGCGGCGTAGAGCCCGGCCGGCCCGCCGCCCACGCAGACGACTCGCCTCATGCTGACAGCACCTCTTTTCGCACGCGTATCGCCCGAGTTCATCGTATGTTATATTGGGAAGTACTTCAGGTGTCAATTAATATTTCGCCGGAGACCCGATGAGCGCACCCTCGCAGACCGCCACTCAAACGCTGTCACAACTCGCCGGTGCGATCGTCGCCGGACGCATCCGGGTGGTGGACCTCACTGTGCCGCTGGAAGCGGCGACGCCGACCATTCAGCTGCCGCCGCCGTTCGCGCCTTCCAAGGCGTTTTCTCTGGAGGAAATCTCCCATTACGACGAGCGTGGACCCGCCTGGTATTGGAACAATATCGCGTGCGGTGAGCACACGGGCACGCATTTCGACGCGCCCATTCATTGGGTGACCGGCAAGGACTATGCCAACAACGCGACTCACAACATCCCGGTCGATCGCTTCATCGGTCCCGCGTGCGTCATCGATGTCGCGGCCCAGGCGAAAGCCAATCCGGATTTCCTGCTGACGCGGGAGGTGGTGGAGGAGTGGGAGCGCAAGCACGGGCGCATACCTTCGCATGCCTGGGTTCTCATCCGCACCGACTGGTCGCATCGGACCGGCGCGAAGGCGTTCCTCAATGCCGGACCGGACGGCTCGCACACACCCGGCTTTCATCCGCAGTGTGTGCCCTTCCTCGCAAAGGAGCGCGACATCCTGGGAGTGGGGGTGGAGACCGTCGGCACCGACGCCGGGCAGGCGCACAGTTTCGATCCCATGTTTCCCTGCCACACCATCATGCACGGCTCGAACCGCTTCGGCCTCGCGAGTCTGACCAATCTCGACCAGCTGCCGCCGACCGGGGCGGTCGTCATTGCGCCGCCCCTGAAGATCGTCAACGGCTCGGGCAGCCCGCTGCGGGTGCTCGCGCTGGTGCCGGCGTAGGTGAAACGGCGCCGCGCGGCGAATTAGGAGAGATCATGGCCGAGCGCTCTTTTGCCCGGGAAGTTCAATCGCTGCGTCTGGGTGACGGCGATGAATTTCATGGAGAGGGCATACTCGCCGTCACCAAGGCGCTTCTGCAGTCGGGCGTGGCCTACGTGGGCGGATACCAGGGCGCGCCCATATCGCACCTGATGGATGTTTTGGCCGACGCCGAGGGCATTCTCGACGAGCTCGGCGTTCACTTCGAATCCAGCGCCTCGGAGGCGACGGCGGCCGCCATGCTGTCGGCGTCGATAAACTATCCCCTGCGCGGCGCGGTGACCTGGAAGTCGACGGTGGGCACGAACGTCGCCTCCGATGCCTTGGCGAATCTCGCCTCATCGGGCGTGAAGGGCGGAGCGCTCATCATTCTCGGCGAGGATTACGGCGAGGGCGCGAGCATCATGCAGGAGCGCACGCACGCGTTTGCGATGAAGTCTCAGATGTGGCTGCTCGATCCGCGTCCCCAGCTGCCCGCGATCGTGCGCGCCGTGGAGCAGGGTTTCGAGCTGTCGGAAGCAACCAACACGCCCGTCATGCTGATGCTGCGCATTCGCGCATGCCATGTGTACGGCCGTTTCAAGACCAAAGACAACCGCAGACCCGCGTTCTCCGCCGCGGACGCATTGGCGGCACCCGCGCGGGATTACAGCCGCATTATCTTGCCGCCCTCGACCTACGCGCAGGAACGCGAAAAGATCCAGGTCCGACTGCCCGCGGCGCTGCGATTCGTCGCCGAACGCGGGCTCAACGAGATCATCGACGCGGAGGCCGGCGATATCGGCATCGTTCTGCAAGGCGGCCTTTACAACAACACCTTGCGGGCGCTCGAACTGCTCGACTGCGCCGATGCATTCGGCGGCAGCAAAGTGCCGCTGTACCTGCTGAATGTCACCTATCCGCTCGTTCCCGAAGAGTGGGTCAAGTTCTGCAGCGGCAAGCGCGCCGTGCTCATCGTCGAGGAAGGCCAGCCGGAGTACATTGAACAGAGCGCAAGCCAGATCCTGCGCCAGAACGAAGTGGGGACACGCATAATCGGCAAGAGCGCGTTGCCGATGTTCGGCGAATACAGCGTCGATGTGCTGCGCTCGGGGATAGGCGAGTTCATCAGCGCATGGGCACCGCAATTGCGCTCCGGCGGCGACGGCGCGGCGCCTCGCAAGACCGCCGTCTCGGCGGCTTCCGCCGCCAAGCTTGCGGCGTTGGTGCCGGCACGGCCGTCCGGGTTGTGCACCGGATGTCCGGAGCGGCCATTTTTCGCGGCAATGAAGATATTGCAGAAGGAAGTCGGCGCGCTGCACATCAGCGCGGATATAGGTTGCCACTCCTTTGCGACGTTGCCCCCATTCAACATGGGTAACAGCATCATGGGCTACGGCCTGGGTGCCGCGGGCGCGTCGGCGTTCGGCACGGACGGCGGCAAACGAGCCGTCTCGATCATGGGGGACGGCGGTTTTTGGCACAATGGCTTGACCAGCGGCATCGGCAACGCGGTGTTCAATAAGCACGATGACCTCACCGTCATCATCGACAACGGCTACTCCGCCGCGACCGGCGGCCAGGACATCCCATCTTCCCGCGCCGCCAACGAGCATCGGCAAGGAAACAACTCGATCATCAACGCGGTAAAGGGTGTTGGTGTCAATTGGGTCAGGCAGACGCACACGTATGACATGCGCGGCACGCTCAAGGTGCTGCGCGAAGCGTTGAATACGCCGTTCCGAGGCCCAAAGGTCATCGTCGCCGACGGTGAATGCCAGCTCAACCGCCAGCGGCGCGTGCGGCCGCTCATGCGCAAGGCGATTGACGATGGCGAGCGCGTTGTGCGCGAGCGCTTCGGAGTCGATCCGGATACCTGTACGGGCGACCACTCATGCATTCGTCTCTCAGGCTGCCCGTCTTTGACCATCAAGGAAAACCCCGATCCGCTGCGCAGCGATCCGGTCGCGCACGTGGACAATAGCTGTGTCGGCTGCGGCGTGTGCGGCGAGGTCGCGGATGCGGCCGTGCTGTGTCCGTCGTTCTACCGAGCCGAGTTGGTCTATAACCCTTCGCGCTGGGATCGGCTCGTCGGGCGGATCAGAACCGCGGTGATCGGTGCCCTACAGCGGCGTAGCGAGCGCAATCGGCTGCGCTACGCTTTATAGGATCCGAATTCAAAATGGCCGAACGGCCGATCAAGCTGACGATTGCGGCACTGGGCGGGCAGGGCGGTGGGGTGCTCGCCGATTGGCTGGTCGAGATCGCCGAGTCTGACGGCTACATCGTGCAGTCCACGTCCGTGCCCGGCGTGGCGCAGCGCACGGGTGCGACGATTTACTACATGGAGTTCTTTCCGCGTGCCGCCGCTGAACGCGCCGGCCGCGAGCCGGTCATGGCGCTCATGCCGGTGTCGGGGGATGTCGATTGCGTGCTGGCCTCCGAACTCGCGGAGGCGGGCCGCGCCATTCAACGCGGATTGGTGACACCCGACCGGACGACCCTGATCTCCTCCACGCATCGTGCCTACGCCATCGGCGAAAAGAGCGCGATGGGGCAGGGTGCGGTCGACACGGAACAGCTCGTCGATTTGGTACGCAGCCACGCAAAGCGTCTGGTGCTGTTCGACATGGAAGAGACTGCCGAGCGCAATGGGAGCGTCATCAGTTCCGTGCTGCTGGGCGCCCTGTGCGGCAGCGGCGTGCTGCCATTCCGCAAGCAGACCTTCGAGCAAGAAATCAGAAAGAGCGGAATCGCGGTGAAGGCAAATCTGGCGGCATTCGAGGATGCCTGTCAGCGCTCTCAGCGCGGCGACAGCGGATTCACCGGGAAGGCGCAACCCAGGTTGCCGCAGGCCGTGCCGGCGCAGGCGCGCACCCCGGCCTTGCAGCCTTTGCTGGACCGCGTCCGACAGCTGCCCGCCGCCGTACAGCCGGTTGTGCTTGAAGGCGTGCGACGGACCATCGATTACCAGGATCCGGCGTACGCCGCCTTGTTCCTGGATCGAGTGCAGCGAATCGGCGCGCTCGAGGCCCGGCAGAATGCTGTGGTTGGCTCGCATGCGCTGCTCGAGGCGACCGCGCGCAGTCTCGCGCTTTGGATGACGTTCGAGGATACGATCCGCGTCGCCGATTTGAAGACACGCGCCTCGCGCTTCGTGCGGGTGCGCGAAGAAATCCGCGCCGACCCCGGTCAGATATTTGGAATAACGGAATTCATGAAGCCGCGAGTGGAGGAAATTGCCGGCACTCTGCCCGCGGGACTCGGCCGGTGGCTGCTGGACTCACCCCGGCTCTGCGGCTGGCTGACCCGGTGGACCGGCGGGAAGCAGATACGATCCGGTACCGTCGGCGGCTTCCTGATGCTGCATGCATTGGGAGGCTGCAAGCGCTGGCGGCGCTCGACCTTGCGCTTCAAGCAAGAGAACGCCCGCATCGAGGGGTGGCTGGGGCGGATCGAACAGCTCGCCGCGCACAACTACTCATTGGCGGTGCAATTGGCGCGCGCTCAGAACCTGGTCAAGGGCTACGGCGCGACGCACGAACGCGGCTGGCGCAATTTCTCGTTGCTGGTCGAGCAGCTCGAATTTCTCGCGTCGCGTTCAGATGGCGCGGCATTGCTCTCGCGCCTGCAGGACGCGGCGCTCGCCGACGAGGAAGGCCAGGCGCTCGCGCGCGAGATTGCGGAGCTGCAGGCCTCCGCAGCCTCCTGAAGCGACAACGGCATCAGGGAGCCTTGGCCGGCCGCCCCCGGGCCCGCGATTTCTTCCCCTGCGGGCGCGCCTGCTCCACAGGCGCCGTAAACCTATGCATCCGGCTGACGAGTTCGGGAGGGATTGCTGTTGAACGGGCTGTGGTCGCGGATATGAACACCAGCACCTGTTTCACGCGCATGCGCAACTCGCCGCCAAGGGAGGCTTCGATGCGTAGTTCGCAGGATGTCCGCCCGACCTTTACGGTCCATAGGTTGAAGGTGAGGCGATCTCCGTAGCGCGTGGGTCGTTCGAAGTCGACCGTGAAATGCACCGACGGAGTCAGAATCTGCTTGTGGTGGAACAATCCGGGCGCGCTCGCTTGCAGACCGTCCTCGAACCAGTCCTCGACGAAATCGCTCACCATCTCGAAATATCGCGGGTAGAACACCCAGCCCGCGGCGTCGCAGTGGCCGAACCGGACGAGAATTTCGCGTTGAAATGCTGACATCGCCAATGACTCCCCGAGCGCGGTCGGCGCGTTTAAGCTTCGTCCAATTGCCGCTCCAGGCGGCCCAAGGTCTGCATCGCCGGCAGGCATTGCGCGAGGCTTGAATTCGGCTCGCGCTCCTCTTCGATGGCGGAGAAGAATTCTCGATCCTGCAACTCAATGCCGTTCATCGACACGTCGACCTTCGAGACGTCGATGGGATTGTTCTTGCCGTCCACCAATTCATCGTAGCGCGCGATGTAGGTGCCGTTGTCGCAGATGTAGCGGAAGAACGTGCCCAAGGGTCCGTCGTTGTTGAACGACAGGGAGAGAGTGCAGACGGCGCCGGTCGACACTTTCAGCCCGATGCTCATGTCCATGGCGATGCCGAGCACAGGATGTTTCGGTCCTTGCAGGGCATAGGCCTGCGAGATGTTTTCGCCGGTTTGATAGGCGAACAGGTCGACGGTGTGGCAGGCATGGTGCCACAGCAGATGATCGGTCCAGCTGCGCGGCTTGCCGAGTGCGTTGGTGTTGGTTCTCCGGAAGAAGTACGTCTGCACGTCCATCTGTAGGATATTGAGTTCGCCGGCCAGCACCCGCTTGTGAATCCACTGATGACTGGGATTGAAGCGGCGCGTGTGGCCCGCCATGGCCACCACGCCCGTCTCTTGTTGCACTCGCACCAGCCGTTCGGAATCCGCGGCCGAGTCGGCCATTGGAATCTCTATCATCACATGCTTGCCGGCGCGCATGCATTGCTCGCCCTGTGCGGCATGCATTTGCGTCGGCGTCGTCAGGATGACGGCGTCGAGGCCCGGCTGCGCCAGGCTCTCGGCGAGACTCGCCGTCCAGTGTGGAATCTTCCACTGCTGCGCCACGGCTCGCGCGGATTCGATGTTCGATCCGGCGAGGGTGATGACTTCGATGCCCGGAATCTTGGCCATGGCTTCCAGGTGCTTGATACCGAACGCCCCGTGGCCGGCGAGACAGACTTTCATGCCGCACCCCGCGTTTCGAGAATCATGAGGCCTGCAGCCGTGTTGGACGCCGGAACGTGATAGTGGCGGTAAACCTCGGCGACCTCATCGCCCAGCGCCCCTCGCATCACATGCCACATCACCATTTCGACGCCTTCAGAGCCCGCCTCGCGCATGTATTCGGTGTGAGTGATCCGGGTGAGCGCGAGAGGATCGCGGGTCATTCCGTCCAGAAATGCGAGGTCGAACTCCCGATTGATCAAACCCGCGCGCTCGCCCTGCAGCTGATGCGACATGCCTCCGGTCCCATAGATCACCACGCGCAGGTCCTGATCGAACCGCTCCACGGCACGGCGAATGGCCATGCCTAACTTGAAACATCGTGCGCCCGTGGGCGGCGGGTATTGCACCACGTTCACGCACAGCGGGATGACGGGAAACGGCCACGCCGCCGGCTGGCCGCAGGTCACCGACAGCGGCACGGTGAGGCCATGGTCGACCGGCATTTCGTTGGCGATGGTCATGTCGAATTCATCGAGGATGAGGGACTCGGCCAGGTGCCACGCCAGCGCGGGATGACCCTGAACCACCGGCACCGGACGCGGACCGAAGCCTTCGTCGGCGATGGGAAAACGGCCGGCGACCCCGATCAGAAAGGTGGGGATGATCTCCAGGGAAAACGCGCACGCATGGTCGTTGTAGACGATGATGGCGACGTCCGGTGCCAATTTCGCGAGCCACTCGCGCGCCGGCTCGTAGCCCTTGAACAGCGGCTGCCAGTAAGCGGTACCGGTCGTACCCTTGTCCATGGCGACGCCGATGGCGGGCACATGCGAGGTGGCAATGCCGGCGACGATCTTAGCCATGGGTGGCCTCCGGCGCGGTCCCGTCCTTGTAGCGGTTGCCTTGCACACTGCGACCGCCCGCCAGCATCATCTTCGCGTAGGTCTCCTTGGTCACGCCGGACATCATGCCGGCCACATCCTGGAAGGTCAGCCCGTCGCAGAAGGCGATCTTGATGGTGTAGTAGATATTTCCTCCGACCTTCAGCATTCCCAGCCAATCGCGTTCCAGCACGGTGCGGCGCTGTTCGGCGCTGAGCGCGAAGCGATCCAGGTATTTGGCCTCGTTCTCCTTGAAGCTCTTGCGATTCTCCGCCTTGTTGAGCGACATGCAGAACATGTTCAATACGTAGCCCAGGCGGCCGCGCTCGGCATCGTAGACGTAGGTGCCGGGAATGCTTTCATAATCGCGGGGTATGGTCATGGATGAGTCTCTGGAGAGCGAATTTCATGGCGCACGATGTCGCGAATCACCTCGATGGACTTGCGCATGAGCGGACTCTTCGGCCGATGTGCCGAGGTCGCCAGGGACAGTGACGTCTTGAGGACGGGCGCGACGATGGGTTTGACCGACACTTCATCGCCCCAGGGCGTGGAGTTGACCGCGTTGAAAGGCAGAACCGCAAAACCGTGGCCCTGGCGCACCAGGTCGATGACCGCGGGAATGCATTCGATTTCATGCGCCACGCGGATCTTGCGGTCGACGCCGGCCAGCGCATTTTCGACCGACATACGGATGGAATGCGGGCGGCTCGGAATGATGAGCGGGTAATCGGCAATTTCGGCGAGGGTCACGGATTTGCGCGCCTTGCGCGCCCCCTTGGCGGCTCGCGGGCCGATGAGAAACAGCTGGTCATCGAGCAGCAGCGAGAAGTCCACGGTGGGCGAGACGGGCGCGTTGTACACCAGCGCGCAGTCCACCCGGCCCACGTTCAGCCACTCGAGCATGTAGGCCGACAAGCCTTCAACAGTGGCCAGGCTGGCATTGGGCAGCCTAGACCTGAAAGCCTTGACCAAGGGAACCGTGACGCTGCGGCCGAGGCTGGGCGGCAAGCCCAGCACGAAATGACCGGAGTCGCCGTTCTTCTGCTCTTCGAGTTCCTGACGGGCACGCCCGACCTGCATCAAGATCCCGCGCGTGTGCTCGAGCAGACGAGAGCCTGCATCGGTGAGCACTACGCCGCGTCCGTTGCGGTCGAACAGGTTCTGGCCCAGCTCGACTTCCAACTGCCGCACCTGGCGGCTCAACGCCGGTTGCACCACCGACAGGAACGAGGCGGCGCGCGTAAAGCTGCCGAGCTCCGCGACGTGGCGGAAATACTCGAGCTGTTTCAGATCCATGCGGCGCTCATGCTCACAGCTATGCCCATTTGCTATAACAGGTATATTACCCATTCCTTGATAGTATACGTGATCATGGCCAAGGCCCGACAGACCGACGCGGGAATTTAAGGATATGCAGCGAGCCATTCCCTGTCTTTTCATGCGCGGCGGAACCTCACGCGGCCCGTTCTTTCTCGACAGCGATTTGCCGTCGGACGTGGCGCAACGCGATGCGCTGCTGCTGTCGGTGATGGGCTCTCCGGACGTGCGTCAGATCGACGGTATGGGCGGCGCCGATCCCCTCACGAGCAAGGTTGGGATGGTTCGCCGCGGGCAGACCCCGGGCGTCGACTTGGAATTTCTCTTTGCCCAGGTGTCCGTCAAGGAGGCGCGGGTCGACACCACGCCGAATTGCGGCAACATGCTGGCGGCGGTGGCGCCGTTCGGGCTCGAGACCGGATTGGTGAAGGCCACGGGCGACGTCACCACCTTGCGTGTACTCACCCGCAACACCGGCACCTTGAGCGACATCGAGGTGCGAACCCCGGGCGGCAAAGTGGAGTACTCGGGCGATGCGCGAATCGACGGCGTGCCGGGGACGGCGTCGCCCGTCAACATCAGCTTTCTGGAGACGGCGGGTTCGGTGTGCGGATCGCTGCTGCCCACCGGCCGGCTCGTGGATCGCTTCGACGACGTCGATGTCACCTGCATCGACAACGGCATGCCCGTGGTGGTGATGGCGGCCGAGTCGCTGGGCGTGACGGGATACGAGAGCCGCGACGAGCTCAATGCGAACGCCGAGCTCAAGAAGAAAATCGAGTCGATTCGCCTGCAGGCAGGGCCTGCGATGAATTTGGGGGATGTGACCAAGAAGGTCGTGCCCAAGATGTGCTTGGTGGCCCATCCGACTGCGGGAGGGCATATCTGCACGCGTACCTTCATTCCGCACGACTGCCATTCCGCCGTGGGGGTATTGGGGGCGGTGACCGTGGCCACCGCCGCGGTCATGCCGGGCAGTGTGGCGAACCGCTTCACGCGCGCGCCCCCAGGCACATCGAAGACGATCTCCGTGGAACATCCGAGCGGCGAGTTCAGCGTGGTTCTGACCATGAATCCTGCGAACCCGGCGGACGTTCTACAAGCGGCGCTGCTGCGAACGGCGCGGCTCATCATGCGGGGCGAGGTTTACGTTCCAACGGCCGTAGCGGCCAAAGGGTGATGGAATGATCGGACAGTCCGGAATTGCGGTGAAAAACATCATGCGAGCCGACCCATCGAGTGTTGCCGCGCTGGCGAAGTTCGGGGTCGCGACCGTTCACGAGGCGATGGGACGGGTGGGCCTGCTGGATACCTATATGCGCCCCATCTATCCGGGTGCCAAAGCTTGCGGCAGCGCGGTGACCATTCTTGCTCATCCCGGCGACAATTGGATGCTGCACGTCGCCGCCGAGATGCTCAAAGCAGGCGATGTCGCGGTACTCGGCACCACGTCCGACAACACCGACGGAATGTTCGGCGATCTGCTCGCGACCTCGTTCCGGGCCCGCGGCGCGGTCGGTCTGGTGATAGACGCGGGCTGCCGCGACACGGCGGAGCTTCGCGACATGGGATTTCCCGTGTGGTCGAGGGCGGTCAACGCCAAGGGTACGGTGAAGGCCACCGTCGGGTCGGTCAACACGCCCATCATCTGCGCCGGAGCGCTGGTGCATCCCGGCGACGTGGTGGTCGCGGACGACGACGGCGTGGTCATCGTGCCCAGGCTGCAGGCCGCGAAAGTTGCCGCGGCCGCGGCCGCCCGCGAGACCAAGGAGGCAGGGACGCGCAAACGTCTGGCATCCGGTGAACTGGGCGTCGATGTGTATGGCATGCGCGAGCCGCTCGCCAAGGCGGGCCTCAAGTACTTCGACGACGAGGCCGCACTGGCGCGGGAGAGCCAGAAATGAGCACCGCCTTGAAAAATCCCTTGAAGGGTTGCCTGCCGCCCGATCCGAATCCGATCAAGCCCGCCTTGACGCTGCCTCCCGGCGCCTGCGACGCGCACTGTCATGTCTTCGGGCCGGCCGACAAATTTCCCTATTCGCCGGACCGCAGCTATACGCCCCCCGACGCCCCGGTCGAGAACCTGCGCAAGCTCCACGCCCATCTCGGCATCTCACGGGCGGTGATCGTGCACGCCAGCTGCCACGGCACGGACATGGAGGTCACTTTGGACGCCATTGCCTCGAGCAACGGGGCGTATCGCGGCGTGGCCTGCGTCGACGATGCGGTGACGGACGATGAATTGCGGCGCCTGCACGCCGGCGGGATACGCGGGATCCGATTCAATTTCGTCAAACACTTGGGCGGAGTACCCGACCTCGAGGTGTTTCACCGCCTGGTTGCGCGGATCAAGCCGCTGGGCTGGCACGTGGTGCTGCACTTCGACGCCGAGGACATCCTGACCCAGACCGATCTTTTGCGCCGCATCGACGTGCCGTTCATCATCGATCACATGGGACGAGTCAAGGCGGCCGACGGCCTCACGCAGCGTCCGTTCCAGCTCCTGCTCGACCTGTACGGCAGCAATCCTCTGGCATGGATCAAGGTCTGCGGCTCCGAACGCGTGTCGGTGGGCAAGCGCCCGTTTCGGGACGCCGTGCCGTTCGCGCGCGCGTTGATCGGAGTGGATTCGCAGCGCATTCTCTGGGGCACGGACTGGCCGCACCCGAATATCAGCAAAGACATGCCCAATGACGGCGAGCTGGTCGATCTGTTCGCGGAAATATGCCCGGATCCCGCGATGCGCCAGCGCATCCTGGTGGACAACCCGACTCGCATGTATTGGGCCGACCGACAATAAAAGGGACTGCGCATGATCATCGACTGCCATGGTCACTACACCACCGCGCCGGGCGGCCTGCAGAAATTTCGCGACGAACAGATCGCCGGCCTCAAGGAGGGCATCGACGTGCCGCTGTCCGCCCGGGCGAAGATAGGCGACGATGAGATTCGCGAAAGCCTGGAGAATGCCCAGCTGAAACTGCAGCGTGCGCGGGGCACCGACTTGACGATTTTTTCGCCGCGCGCATCCGCCATGGCGCACCACATCGGCAATGAGATCACCAGCCGGCGCTGGACTGAAGCCTGCAACGACTTGATCCACCGCGTCGTGTCTCTGTACCCGCAGAACTTCGTCGGCGTGTGTCAATTGCCGCAGTCGCCCGCGGCGGCGCCGGCCAACAGCGCCGCAGAGCTCGAACGCTGCGTCAAGGAGCTGGGTTTCATCGGCTGCAATCTGAACCCGGACCCTTCAGGCGGCCATTGGACATCGCCGCCCTTGACCCATCGGCATTGGTATCCGCTGTACGAGAAGATGGTCGAACTCGACGTGCCCGCCATGGTTCACGTGAGTTCTTCGTGCAACCCGAATTTCCACGCGACCGGCGCCCACTACATCAACGCCGATACCACCGCCTTCATGCAATTTCTGACCAGCGACTTGTTCGCCGATTTCCCGACCCTCAAGTTCATCATTCCGCACGGCGGCGGCGCCGTTCCTTATCACTGGGGCCGTTACCGCGGGCTTGCCCAGGACTTGAAGCGCCCCTTGCTCGCGGACTATCTGCTGAAGAACGTGTTCTTCGATACCTGCGTCTATCATTTGCCGGGGATCGAGCTGTTGCTCAAGGTGATCCCCGTCGACAACATCATCTTCGGTTCCGAGATGGTGGGAGCGGTGCGCGGTATCGATCCCGAGACAGGCCAGTACTACGACGACACCAAGCGCTACGTGGATGCACTTGGGCTCGGCGAGGCCGAGCGGTACAAGATATTCGAAGGCAATGCGCGCCGCGTATTTCCGCGGCTCGACGCACGCCTCAGGAAATAGCGACGCCGCCCGCCTGCGCGGCGCGCTGTACCCCCAGCGCGGGGGGCACCGTTCTCCTCAGCGCGGGGGCACCGCACCCCTCAGCGCGGGGCGCTGTATACGATTTTGCCGCCCACCATGGTCGTGACCACGCGCGTCTTGCCGATGGTCTCGGGGGGGACGGAAAAGATGTCCTGCGACAACACCGCGAGGTCCGCCAGTTTGCCCACCTCAAGCGTGCCTACCTGGCCGTCGGAAAAAGCCGCGTACGCGGAACCTTGAGTGTAGGCACGCACCGCATCGGCCACGGAGATCCGTTCCTCGGGGGTATAGGCGGCGCCGGTGATGACCGCGCCGCCCTGGCCTGCGCCGTCGAGCGAGCCGCCCGCGACGTTGGCCGTATCCGCGGATTTCCAGACCTGCCGAGTCGCCGTCTCCTGAATCGATACAAAGGGATTGGGGGGCCAAGTGCATGGCCAATCGCTGCTGAACGCGAGTACGGCGCCGCTTTCCTGCAGCGAGTGCCAGCGGTCGGAGACCACCTCATCGGTTGGATCGTAGTTGCCGCCGTCTTCGCCGCAGCAGAATGTGGGTTGCATGTCGGCGATCACCTTCAGCTTCGCGAAGCGCGGCACATCCGCCGCCTCGACCAGATCCGCGTGCTCGATGCGCAGCCGGCGATCACGCACGCCGTGCGCCCGCTCGAGCCGCTCGTAGGTATCCAGAATCATGTGTACCGAGTCGGTGCGCAGCGCGTGCGTCATGATCTGAAAGCCGCGCGAATCGAGCTCCATGACCAGGTGCTCGTAGTCACGAGCCGAATACACGAGCGGTGGAATCAGACCGGTGCCGCCGTCGGCAAAGAACTTCACCAGGTTCGCGGACACCCAATCGTCGTGGTAGAGCTGCCGCGCCTGCTCGAGATCCGCCATGAAAGCGGGGGTGAGATGATGCTGCACGGCGACCGCGCCGAAGCTCGTGCGCGTACGCACGCTGAGCGTGCCGCGATCGCGCAAAGTGCCGTAGAGCTTGATCTCCGCCAGATCGCCGGTGGCGTTCACCACGCTGGTGATGCCGAAACTGTTCAAATAGTGCGTGGCCGCCTCGACCATCGCCAGCTTCTCCTCCAGCGGTATGCGGGCGTCGACCGCGCGCGCCGCAATCTGCATGGCGGCTTCGAGCAGGACGCCGGTCGGGTGGCCGCTGGCGTCGCGTATCACGCCGCGCTCCTCATCGCCGTCGCCAACCGGCTGATCGGTGAGGTCCGCCATGCGCATTGCGGCGGCATTCAGCCACAATGCATGCTCGGAAGTATTGTGAATCACGACCGGACGGTCGGGGACCGCGCGGTCCAGCAGCGCATGCGTGGGCGTGGTGGGCGGCACGGAACTGAAGTCCGCGCGGCCGAACAAAACCGCATCGCGCGGATGCGCCGCCGCGTAGGCCTTCAATTGCTCGACGAACAGCTCCGGTTTCTCCGGCGTGATGCTGGCTTCCGGCGTCGAGAGGTTCATACCGTGCAGGGCATACGCCCCGTACAGCACGTGGGTGTGCGAGTCGACGATTCCGGGGATGACGGTTTGCCCGTGCAGGTCGATGACCTGGGCGTGGCCGCGTTGCTTCAAGACGGCGGCATCGGAGCCCACGGCCGCGATACGCGCACCCTTCACGGCCAGCGCCGTGACCCAGGGCATGCCCGGGTTGCCGGTATAGATGTGACCATGAATGAGCACAGTGTCGCCGGCGAACGCCGCAACCTGCCAGCCCGTAGCCACGATCAGGGCGCACAGGCGCCAGGCCCAAGTCAGCTTCATCGTTGTCTCCCTTTGGAAAAAGTATAGCGAGAAAGCCGCCCGGGCGCGCACCTTTACTGGAGCATTCGAGCGGCGAGGCGACCGAGCCGGCTGACCGCGGCATCGAGTTCCGGCGACATGCGGCGGCCGCAATTGAGCCGTAGAAAATTTCTATAGCGCCCGGTCGCGGAAAACAGTGGGCCGGGAGCAAAATTGATGCGCAGGCGAATCGCTGCCTCGAACAGCGAGGCGCTGTCCAGACCCTGAGGCAGCTCCACCCAGATCACGAAGCCGCCCCGCGGTTGCGTCATGCGGGTGCCCTGCGGAAAGGAGCGAGAAACCGCAGCCGCCACTTGCCCGACCTGCAGCGCGTAGGTGTTGCGCAATTTGACCAGGTGCCGCTCATAACCGCCCGAACGCAGCAGTTCGGCGATGAGTTCCTGCAGTATCGCCGCTGTGGGTCCGGAGGCGGCGAATTTGCCCAAGCGCAGCGCGTTCGCGAACCGTCCTCCGCACAGCCAGCCGATGCGCGCACCCGGGGCCAGAGTCTTGCTGAAGGAGGAGCATAGGATCACGTTGCCGCTGGTATCGAATGCTTTCGCCGGCAAGGGACGCGCCCCCGCGTGCTGCAAGTCGCCGTATATGTCATCTTCGATCAGCGGAATGCCGCGATGGGCGCACAGACCCACCAAGCGCGCTTTGTCTGCATCGCTCAGGCACGACCCGGTGGGGTTGCTGAAGTTCGCGCTGACCAGACATGCCTTGACGTTGCGCCCCGCTCGTTTCTTCCTCAGTGCATCCTCGAGTGCGTCGATGCGTAGTCCGTCGCGCGGGTGCGTCGGGATCTCGAGCGCCTTCAAGCCCAAGCTTTGCAGCACCTGCAATATGCCGTAGAAAACGGGCGATTCTAGCGCCACGCTGTCTCCCGGTTGGGTCACGCAGCGCAACGCAAGGTTCAATGCCTCCGTGCAACCGTTCGTCACCACCACCTCGCCGGGCGCGACACCGCATCCGAGGTCGGCGTACCGGCGCAACAATTCCTGGCGCAGTGATTCGACGCCATAGTAGTGCGGGCTGTATTCTCCAAGCAGCCGCGGCCTGCGGCGCGCGAGCGCGGACAGTACTCTCTGCAATCGCCGCATCGGAAACAGATCCGGATCGGGAATCGCCGTACCCAGGGAAGCCACCAGCGGATTTTGGCCGGCGTCGATGAGCTGGACCATGATGCTGTCGACGCCCACCGGGCGGGGGGAGGGCGAGGGGCGCGTGGTTTCGGGCTCGCCCACATCGATGCGGCGCGGTTTGGCGAAATAGCCTGCCTGCGGCTTCGCCAGCGCGAAGCCGCGGTGCTCCAGCGCACGAAGCGCCGCGACTGCGGTGGTTGCGCTGACGCCTCTTTGAGCGACCAAACGGCGCACGGAGGGCAGGCGGTCGCCGGCTTTGAGTTGCCCGGACTCCACCAATTCGGACAACTCGTCCGCCAGCCGGACGTAAATCGGACGATTGTCGCTCGCGGCATTCGAGTCAGGCATCGTGGTTTCGCGGTTCATGGTTGAGCGCCTATTGACGGAGCAGCACAGTTTTGCCATCTGCAACTGTACTGCATACATATTGGAATTGCTGTATCTGTTCTCTATCGTTCGCTGTTGCTATGGTGCACGCATATGAACCAGATACTGATCATAGCGTTCCCCCTGATGGTCATGATGTTCGTGTCGTCCATCACGCCGGGGCCGAACAATCTCATGCTGATGTTGGCGGGAATCCGTTTTGGGTTTGCCCGGACCTTGCCGCACTTAATGGGTGTAACCGTCGGGGCGGCGC
>Ga0209274_10000446_pt1 | contig 25724 bp, 16 predicted proteins | sample HubBroMetageREF1_FD_188343 | JGI IMG/M metagenome (GOLD analysis project Ga0209274, IMG submission 188343) | Reference soil microbial communities from the Hubbard Brook experimental Forest, New Hampshire, USA - Hubbard Brook CCASE Soil... | ecosystem: Environmental > Terrestrial > Soil >...
CGCTTCAGGGCAATGGCGCTCAGATCGCACTCCCGTTGATGAACCAGTGGGAAACCAACTTTAGCGCGCAGACCACGAACCTGGTCAATTATCCGGCCGCGGGTTCGGGTACGGGTATCACGGATTTCTCCGAACACCCGCCCCTGATCGACTTCGCGGTCACGGACGACCCTCTGACGGCCTCGGAGAACGCCGCGCTTCCCGGTGCGGCGCTGACCCTCCCGATGACCGCAGGAGCGATCATCCTGATCTACAACCTGCCCGGCCTCACCGGCCACCTCGACCTCACGGGCAACGTGACAGCGGGGATCTACCTGGGAACCATCACGAACTGGAACAGTTCCGCGATCGCGGCGCTCAACCCGGGCGTGAACCTACCCAACCAGCCGATCCTCACCGTTCACCGGGAGGATGCCGCAGGTACCACCTACGTGCTGACCGACTTCCTGTCGGCCGACAACGCGACGTGGGCCGCGGGACCCGGCAAGGGGATCTCGATCAGCTGGCCCGACTCGGGCGGAGAGCCGCACCAGGTCGCCCCCAAGGGGAACAGCGCAGTGATCACGGAGGTCCAGACCACACCGTATACCATCGGCTACAGCGACCTGACGGACGTCCTCGCGGCGAGCTCGCCGATCCAGTACGCCGAGGTGCAGAACCCGAAGGGCAACTTCGTGGTGCCCACCCTCGCGAGCGCGGCCTCCGCCATCACCGACAAGCTAGCGACCGTGACGCTCCCGGCGGCGAGTGACACATCGGGCTGGTACAACGTGAGCATGGTCAACGCTCCCGGAGCGACCGACTACCCGCTCGCGACGTTCATCTTCCTGTTCGTCTACAAGGCGGTAGACCAGGGATACGAGCCGAGCGTGGAGAAGGCGCAGGTGCTGGTCCAGTGGTTGAACTGGGTCGTGACGACCGGTCAGACGCTCTCGACGTACAACGGACTGAACTACGTGGCACTGCCTTCGACGGTCGTAGCTATCGATCAGGCGGGCATTCAATCGATGACCTTTAATGGAGCAGCCATCCCCTCGTGTTCGTGAGGGGGGGTCCGCAGTTCCGACAGAGGCAGAAGACCAAACCTCAAGAGATCCGAGCCGACGGGCAGCCCGGGTACGCCTACTCCGTCGGCTCGGCGGCGCCTTTCACGTAGGCGCCGCCGCGGTCGCGGCGGGGATCCTGCTCCTCGTTGTGGGCCTCGTCCTGGTCCTCGTGTCCGGCGCGTGGCCGTCGATCATCCAATTCGGACCCGGCTTCCTCACCGGGTCCGTCTGGGATGGGGTGCACAACGTCTACGGCGCGGGTCCCGCGATTGGCGGAACGCTGCTGACCAGCGCGTTCGCCCTGCTCATCGCGGTCCCGCTGGCACTCGGAGTCGCCATCTTTCTGTCGGAGATGGCGCCGCGCTGGCTCCGGCGCCCGCTCGGCTACATCGTGGACCTCTCCGCCGCGATCCCGTCGGTCGTCTACGGATTCTGGGCTTTCATCGTTCTCGTGCCGTTGATGCGCTCGGTGGTGGAACCGGGGCTCGCCCGGCTCACCGGGGGGGGATTCCCGTTCTCGTCCCAGACGCTCGGTCTCGACGTCTTCACGGCTACTATCGTCCTGGCCGCGATGATCCTCCCCACGATCGCCGCCGTATCCCGCGAGTCGCTGCTCCTGGTCCCTCGGATTCAACGGGAGTCGGCGCTGAGCCTCGGCGCGACGCGGTGGGAAGCCACTCGGCTCGCGGTGCTGGGACCCGCCCGCTCGGGGATCGCGGCCGGGATCATCCTGGGGCTAGGTCGCGCGCTCGGGGAAACGATCGCCGTCACCATGGTCATCGGGAACATCTACATCTTACCGGGAACGGTCTTCTCCCCCGGGGCGACCCTGGCGAGCTGGCTCGCCGGCAACTTCACCGACGTCGGGCCGGGCCTCGAGATGGACGCCCTCCTCGAACTGGGCCTCGTTCTGCTCGCGATCACCGTCGCGGTGAACATCGTGGCCCGGCTGATCCTCTGGCGCGTCCGCGACCGAACCGGGGAGGACGCGCCCGCTCCTGCCGGATGGCTGCATCGCGGGTCACGACGGCTGAGCTCGATCGCCGCGACCGGGTCGACCGCCCCATTGTCCGGAGCTTCGGCGCCCCCCCTCGGGGCCCCTCGCTCCCCCGCGTTCCGACGTGGGTTCGGACGGGTGGGAGCCCCGCAACCACGACTCGGGCGTCGTCGGGCGATCCAATGGCTCCTCGTGGTGTTGGCCGCGGGCTGTGTCATTCTCGCGCTCGTCCCCCTGGTCAGTGTCGTGATCACCGCGGCTCAGCTCGGGGGCACCGCCGTGGTCCGTCCCTCCTTCTACACTTCGCTGGTGCCCAACGGGTGCAACCCGCATCCCGGCACGACGTGTTCGCTCGGCGGCATCGGTCCGGCGATTCAGGGGACGTTGATTATGCTGGGCTTAGGCGCCCTCGTCGCGATTCCCGTGGGGCTCATCGCGGGAATCTATCTGTCCGAATACGGACGGGGCCGGTTCGCGCGCTTAGTCAGCTTCCTGACGGACGTGATGACCGGGGTGCCGACGATCCTGATCGGCGTATTCGTTTTTGTCGTCTTCCTCTCGGTCGATCACGATTCGGCGCTGAGCGCACTCTCGGGAGGTCTCGCGCTCGGCCTACTGATGATCCCGATCGTAACCCGGGCCACTGAAGAAGCGCTGCGCACCGTCTCACGGGATATCCGGGAGGCGGGGCTGGCTCTCGGGTTCCCCCGCCACCGAGTCACGTTGCGGCTGGTGCTCGGTTCCGCCCGGAACGCCCTGGTCACCGGTATCCTTCTCGCGACGTCTCGCGCCGCCGGGGACACTGCTTCGCTCATCGTCACCGCCGGTGGGAGTCGGTTCTGGTTCACGAACCTGAACAGTCAGACCGAAGCGATGACTCCGTTCATCTTCCAGAACTTCAACTCCGGCTACACCAACCTGCAGACGGATGCGTGGGGTGCGACCCTCGTGCTTCTATTGATGCTGCTCATCATCAGCCTCGGGACGAGACTGGCCGTCCGGTCTCCCATCGAACAGGCGGAAGGGGCGTGAATCGATGACCGTCAAGATGCGGACGCAGGAACTCAACGCGTGGTACGGGCGCCGGCAGGCGCTTTACGACGTCTCCCTCGAGATCCCCGACGGCGAAGTGACGGCGATCATCGGCCCCAGCGGATGTGGGAAATCGACGTTCTTGCGATGCCTGAACCGGCTCCACGAAGAGACTCCGAGAGCCCGCGTCGCGGGCGGAGTGTTCCTCGACGGAGAGGACTTGCGCACGCAGGATGTTGTGGCAGTACGCTTCCGTGTCGGAATGGTCTTCCAACGACCCACTCCGTTTCCGAACATGTCCATCTACGACAACGTCGCGGCCGGGCTCCGGCTCCTCGGGGTCCGACATCGGTCCGAGCTCGACGAAGGCGTGGTCGAAGCCCTGCAACTCGTTGGGCTCTGGGAGGAGGTCGAGGAGAACGTCGACGCGGCCGGAACGAGCCTCTCGGGGGGCCAGCAGCAGCGGCTCTGCATCGCACGCGCGCTCGCCGTGGGGCCCGAAGTCTTGCTGATGGACGAGCCGTGTTCGGCCCTCGACCCGATCGCCACCAACAAGATCGAGGCGCTGATCCGGGACCTCAAGAACCGCTTCACGGTGGTCATCGTGACCCACAACCTGTCCCAAGCAGTCCGTGTTTCGGACTCGACGGCATTCTTCTATCTGGGCAAACTTGTGGAGGTCGGGTCGACGCCAACGATCTTCCACTCCGCTCGCGAGAAGCTCACGGAGAATTACGTCACCGGGCGCTTCGGGTGACCAGGGATGAGACCCCGGGGACCGCGGGCCTCGACCCGCATAAGTACGTATCTACGCGCCGTGCCCCTCACCGAAGGCTTATACTCTAGACCTGAGGTGTTGAGAGCGCTCGGATCGGCTCGCTCTCGCCGCGGCCGTCCGGGGAGTTAGGGTCGTAGATGCGAACGGGTCGGGCCACGTTTTCCGTCGGCGCCGCGATGGCGATCGCATTGCTGGTGGCATCACCCGCATTCGCGGTGACCTCCGGACCGACTCGATCTGTCCCGAACATTACCCTCGCAGCGGCGCCGGTCCAACGGCTTGCGCCCGGCGGGAACTTCTCGACGTACCTCGGAAATGTCGGACGTACCTCCGCATCGCTGACGGAGCTGATCGTCAACCAGTCGACGGCCTCCGACATCCACCTTCTGTGGTCGTATTCGACCGGAAGCTCGGTCGAGACGCAGCCGGTCGTCCAGAACGGGACGGTGTTCTTCGGCGCTGAGGACGGGTACGAGTACGCGCTCGATACCGCAAGCGGCGCGTTGCTCTGGCGGACGTTCCTCGGCCAGGACTCGAGTGACTCGGGATGCGGGGACAACGTTCTCGGGGTTTCCTCGACGGCCTCCTACTACGGAGGGAAGCTCTACGTGGACGGCGGCTCACCGAATCTGTACGCCCTCAACACCTCGACGGGCGTGATCGGCTGGCGCACGACCGTGAGTGGCCCGGGGTCTGCGGGCTACTACGACTGGTCGAGCCCCCTCCTGTACAAGGGGAACGCGTACGTCGGACTCTCCAGCGACTGCGGCAGTCCGCCTGTCCCGTCGGCGCTCGAGCAGTTCTCGTTGAAGACCACCAATCTCACGGCTTCGTTCAACTCGAGCCGCGCGGCAAACGGGTCAAGTATCCGCGGCGCCCCCGCAATCAACGCTCCCACGAACACGATCTACGTCGCGACGGGCAGTGCGTCCGCCGGCACGACGAAATACAGCGACTCGGTGGTTGCCCTCAACGCGACCACACTCGCCCCGAGCCTCTCGTATTACCAGGTCCCCGTCGGCAGCCAAGGACCGTGGACCGGGTTTTCGGACACGCCGACTATCGACGACCCGACGGTGGGCGTTCCGATGGTCTTTGTCACGAGTGGAACCGGGACGGTGTTCGGACTGAACCAATCGGACCTTTCCAGGGCTTGGGGGACCAGCATTTGCTGCGCGAACGGCGACACCGACAACTCCTCGTTGGCGTTGGGGGGCGGGGACCTATACGCTGTGACACCGGCAGCGGTCGGTCCTCGCGGGGCTGTGTTCAACAGTACAGTACGGGAGCTCAACCCCCTCGACGGCCATTCCATCTGGGTGCGCGGGTTCTCCGAATCGGATCTGGAGAGCGACGCGGCCCCGCTCTATGTCAACGGCGTGCTGGTCGTCCCGGATGGTAACTCGCTCCTCTTTCTGAACGCAACGAGCGGAGGGTTACTCGCCCAGTTCAACGACACCGGCCAGTTCGCTGGGCCCCCGTCGGTCTCTCGTGGGGAGGTATACGCTTCGTCCACGAACGGGGACGTCTATGCGTTCGACGTGCTCCTAAACTCAACCGTATCGCAGTCAACGCCCACGGGCGTCGGATTCCTGACGGACACATTTGACGCCACCGCCTCCGGAGGGCTTCCCCCATACACGTATCTCTGGAGCTTCGGAGACGGCGCGACGTCAAATCTCCCGGACCCACTGGAGACCTACTCGACGCCCGGAGCATACGATGTCAACGTTACCGTGACCGACTTGGCGGGAAACGTTTCGACCCACCACCTCACGGTTTCGGTATTCCAGGGTCCGCCGGCATCCTCACCGAAGCCCATGGGGTTCCTCGGTCTTCCGAAGGACCTCGGTTACGTAATCGTGGCCGTGATTGTGTCCCTCGTCGTACTAATCGCGCTACTCCTGCTCCTGCGTCGGCGGAACGCTCCCCGGAAGCCGGTCTCGGCCTCCGCTTCGCGTCCGGTCCCCGGTTCCAACGGGCTCGGGGCCAGTACGTCGCGCACGGGGTCGCTGTCGGGCAGCCCACCCCCCGGGGCGCCGGGACCCTGAAATCGAGCGTGAGTATCACTAGGAATCGCTTCTGTACGAGAGCCAATCCTGAGTCGGGGAGTTGAAACTCATCGGATGGTGGAAAGCGGGCTTGCCGCTGCGGCACCGGTACGCCACCGGGTTCGAACCTCGACGCGTCTCGTTGCCTCTCCCTTCCCGCAGGTCTATTATACGTCACGGGAACGACCCGGGCTCGGAGAGTTCTAGGTGGTCGAGACCCCGAGTTCCGGCCGCTCGGCGATAGATTCGCTCGGCCGTGGAACCGCCACGCTCGTCGTCGGCACATTTCTCCTGCTGATGTTGAGCTTCGTCGGTCGAGTGGCTGTTGCCCGCACTCTGACCCTTACTCAATTCGGAGACTTCAACCTCGGCCTGGCGTTCGCGGGCCTCCTTGCTCTCGTAGCCTTACTCGGTCTGCACCAGGCCGTCGCCCGGACGCTCGCCGAGTTGCCGGACCCTGCGGTACGCCGCCGCTTGGTGCGCTGGACCGCAGTCGTGACGGCGATCGCGGCGGTAGTCTCCACGGCGGCCGTCTACCTTCTCGCGGGACAGATCGCGTCAATCTTCAATCCCGGAAGTCCGGCAGTGCTCACCGTCGTCTTCCAGATGTTCTCGGTGACTATCGGACTCACTCTCCTCTGCACCTTCATCGCGTCCATCTTCCAAGGGTTCGAGGACACGCTGCCCTTCGCAGTTCTAAATCAAGGCATTCAGCCCGCTGCGTTCCTCGTCTTCGTCTTTATTCTGTTCTATTTCCACCTTCAACTCACTGCGGCACTCATCTCGTGGGTGCTATCCAACGTCGTCACATTCATCGCGTTACTGATCTACGCCTGGCGTCGTCTACACCTCCATCTCCCCGACGTGCCACCCGCACAGGACCTTCCGGCGGGACTCTGGGTTCTCTCCCTCTCCCTCTGGGGCGTGACGACCCTGATGTTCGTCACCGGATATATCGACACGCTCATTCTCGGCGTGTTTCGCCCGGAAGCCCAGGTCGGAATCTATTCGGCGCTCATGACGCTCGCCCGGCTCATACTGGTCGCGGCGACTTCCGTCACCTACATCTTCCTGCCCGTGACGGCCCGCCTCAAGGGCGTCAATGACTATGCGTCCATTCGCTCGACGTATGTCACGGCCGGCCGATGGGTGATGATCTTCACGGTCCCGATGTTCTTCGTCTTCGGCCTCCTTCCGAAGAACTCGTTGGCCGTTGTTTTCGGGCCTTCGTACGCTCCCGGCGCTGAGGCCCTCCTCGTCGTCACCGCGGCGGGACTTCTTTCGGTAGCCTTTGGTCCGGTTAATGCGGCCCTGGGCGGCTTGGCGATGACGCGCCCACTCCTGTTCGCAACGGCCGTGTCCGCTGTTTCGAACGTAGTGCTGAGCTTCACTTTGATTCCGACCTACGGACTTATGGGCGCCGCGGTTGCATGGTCCGTGGCACGGGTGCTCTATCCCGCGGCGGGCGCCTGGGCGTTGTATGCGACCCACAAAATCACTCCGTTGCGCAGAAATTTCGTGCTGCCACTGGGCGTCGCCCTCGCTGTTGGGATTCCTCTATTCGTGTTCATCTCCTATGTTCACCACCCCGGCTGGGTTGTGTTCCCACTCTACTTCGTCGGGGTCCTGATCTTCCTCGGGGCAATCCTAGCCACGCGAAGCGTCGAGGAAGGGGATCTCGTCATCATCCGTATCGCGGAGCGGACACTCGGTCGCCCCCTCCCGCGAGTCGAGCGGTTTCTCCAACGATTCGGACAACCCGGTACGTTCTTGCCTGAAAAGTGAAGGCACTCGTTGGGCAGGTAGTCCGATCACCACCCCCTGCGGTCGATGAACTCCGTCCGGTCGAAGGGCCTTTCCGACAACGCCCGACTGCTCTAAGGGTCTACCTCACTATCATCAGCCAACTAGTTCGGACGCACGACTCAGAACAGCGGAGACGTCTGGGACACCGCTACGCTAACGAGATAGACGGACATCGTGGTTGACATCTCGATGCCGGGGAAGCTCAGGTACCCGGTCCCATTCCACGAAAAGTCCAGGGTTTCGAAGAGCGACGTTGGCTGATCGGTCGGCGGCTGCGAGACGACCTTCGAGGTGAGCACTAGAGGGCCGATAGCCGATGCGTTGATTCCAATCTGTCGGAAGTTGTACCCGCCGCGATGGAAGATAATGTCTTCATTGATGAGCGCGGGAGAATCAGTGACCTCCAGCCGGAGCTGCGCACCGGGGGAAGGGGCCAGAAGTTCGAGGTCGAACGTGACGGAGTAGTTGCCGGGGGGTATGTAGAGGTCCCGGGGCCCCGACCAGAGCGAGGCCCCGGAGAGGTTTCCGGCAGGGTGATAGTAGCTGGGACCGGCGGAGGAGGCGTAGGTGTCGGAGGCGGCTCCGTTATGAAGCGTCAGGCTGCCCCCTGCCATCGGCGGTTCGCTCCACGGCAGCCATGCCGGCGTTCCGGTCCACCCTCTCGCGTAGAGGTTGGCTCCGTCCTCCGCCGCGTACAGGCCGAATCCGGAAAGGTTCGCGTCGTTGTAATAGAGGAAAGCGTTCGACGAGTCGGCCCAGTAGTCTACGACCATGTACTCCGACAGATTCAACCAGCTGTTGATGTCCGACGCGATCGTTTCATTGATCGGTGCCGCGGGGAGCCAGGTGGCATTGTTCACCACGTATGCGTTGGGCCTGCTCGAAACCTGCGGAAACAGGTGGGACGTCGTGAGCACCGACGCCTGGGGCGGGATCAAGTCGAGTACCGTCTGTAACTGGGAATCTTGAGGCGTGGGGCCCGCAATGCCGTACTGCGTCTGCGGTCCGCCGGCGACGGGGTTCGGGAGAAGTGGATTTGCATACGCGGCAGCAACTAGTATAGTTATTACGAGAATCACGAACGGTGCTGCGTTCAGGCTCTGAACCGTGTCGGGCCGAAAGCGAGAGCGTCGCTGTACGGCCCCGGAACTCGTCGGGTCGGTTGGGGTCGCGCCGTCGGTTGGGACGACCGGGGCGGGGATTGACAGGGTCGGGAGGGGAGGCGAGATCCCGAGCTCCCGGCGCACCCGCCTCATCTGGACTTCGGCGAGTCCCAGTTCGTCGGCGCCGAGCAGCTTTACTACGCGCTGAAGTCGCGCGACGGCACGGTCTCGACTCGGATCGTTCGATGGTAGCAGAATGAGCCCTGCCAGCATCGTGCGTGCTTCGGTTGAAAGTCTAAGGGCGAGCTGACGATGCCGATCTCCCGGATCGCGGCCGTCCAACCAGTCGGTGACCCAGACGGTACCCTCGATTGTTCCGACGAAGAGAAAGGGCAGTATCATGGAAGTGTACTGGCTACCGAACACGTAGAACGGCGGGCTGCTGGACAGGAGTGCCAGGCTGAGGAATCCGACGACTGGGAGACCGTACCGAATTCCGCCCAGTATGCAGAGTCCGCCCGTGGCGAGGAGAATGACTCCGACGAATACGAGCTTCATGGAACCATCGAAATGGAGGGCCGCCCCTGCCACCCCGGGGTGCGTGATTGCGCGGAACGGAACGTCCTCTAACGAGGTCGCCCCCAAGGTCTTGAATCGGGACCCATAAGACGTGCTGAATCCGCCGCCATGACCGAGCTTCTGGAGTACCTCGTAGGCGATTCCGAACCAGGCCGCGGAGACCAGGAGGGCGATTAACAGCGGCCTCCGCTGTTGTCGCGACGTCCAGTACGGGGAGCGTGACTGCGCAAGGAACGACCCGATGAGGCCCCCGAAGGCGAAGAGAATCAACAACGGAGGTACACTCTCAATGGTCCCGAGCGCGAGCAAAAGCGAGAAAATGAACGGCCAAAACCGGCCGACCGTGAAGAAATACAGGGCCACGAGGACGGTCAGCGGGATAAATGACTCCGGGTCGAAATTATTCCAATCCCCGGCGAGAGTGAACGGGCTCAGGAGGTACAGAGCGGCGAAGAGGACCGGCACGAAGTTCCGCGGAAAGTATACCTTCGCGATTCCATAAACCGGAACCGCTCCCAGCGCCAAGGCGATCTGTTTCAGGAAGATCAGAGTAACCGGAGAGGCCGCGATGGCGTAGAACGGAACGACGAGGATGAAAGTGGGGCTAAAATGCACCGACCAGAGGGTCCCGTCGCTCCCTCCCGGAATGTTCGTTGTATAGGCGAAGAAGCCCTCGCCATGTATTGTCGTCCAGAATGCCTGGTTGTAATTCCCCAGGTCTCCTTGGCGCGTGTGGAACCCCAGATAGTTCTGAGTTTGCACCCATGTGAGGATGACTGATTCGATCAGCGCCGCCAAAATGATCGCAACTACCGTTGGTGATGGACGGGGCACCCAACCCGGGATAGTGAACCGTCCGCGTAGTAAACGGGCAGCAAGAGGGGCTGGGCGCGCCGACGGCGTTGGTGCCGCCGGGGTGGTCGAGGCTGGGGGGATAGCGTCAGGGGGCGGTGACTCCGTAGCCGCGGGCGGTCGAAACCACTCGGGCTCGTCTTCGGGCGACGGCTCCATACTTACCGGACGCGAGCCCCCTACCGATTCCGAACCGCGGCGGTGGAGACGTCCGCAGACCGGGACTCGGTGCACTGCCACCCGGCGATCGCCGCTCGCTCGCCATCAGCTTCAAGAGTCAAGGGGGGGCGCAGAGTACCCGTGAACATGGTTCGAGGTCTAGGAGCTCCGTTCCCGGCGGTTCCAGGGGCGCAACGACCTCGGGAATTCAGCCCCGGCACGCGTGATAAGCTTTGGGGCCCGGGAGGGTTTCCCCCGAGGTTAATGAGACCCTCCCCGGCCCTACTGCATCTGCGGTACGGTCCTGGGTGTGAAGGGACCGAAGTCCGGCCCCGAATTTGCGATCGAAGTGATTAGTCGTAGCCCCAAGACTTTAGCCGTTCGTCGATTTCCAGGTCCATCGGTGCAGGTCCGCCGGCCGCCCGGGCTCGTCGGTTGGCTTCCTCGACTTCGTACGGTCCGAATACCTCGCGCCGAACGGTCGCAGCGGAAGCCGCAGGCAAAGGTTCCGGTGTCTTCTGGTCCGAGTCGCCCGGTCCCTCCCAGCGGCGGATTTCCCCGGTGTCCAGGTCGACGACAAATTTCTCGTTCCCGCGGTAGGCGGCGAGAAGCCGATGGTTCCAAGCCTGGTCCATCCCAATCCCCGTCAAGGACCGTACCTGGTCGGATGCGGGTCCGCCCTCGCAATAGACGACCTCGGAACTCGGCGACCGGGCACTTTGCGGGAATGGGGCGTGCCCGTCCTCGCCAAAGGGGACCAAGCCGGATGCGGCCGAACGTATCCAAGAGTCGACTTCGCACAGGCTTACCCAGCGTTCGACCCGACGCGGAACTTGCATTCCCGCCGGCGGAGCGACCACGAGCGGGACCCGAGTGACGGAGTCCGTGGCTCCGCAGCCATGGAAGATGTTCCCCCCTTCGCCGAATGACTGGCCATGGTCCGAGGTCACGATGACCAGTGTCCGATCCACTTCCCTATTTTCCTGCAGGGTTGCCAGGAGCTGCGCAATCTTCCGGTCCGCTTCCTCGATGGATCGAATGTAGCCCCGAAGGAGAGCCCCCCATTGAAGATGCGACTGGAAACCCGGAACGGAGAGCATGTAGTAGCGAGGCGCCGTGAGGTAGATTCGTTCGAGGACACCGATCCGGTGTCCGTTTGCGACCAGGTCGTACGGGTCGTGGGTGTCCACGAAGTTGAAGAACGCGTGGAACGGTCGGTCGGTTGATCTCTGACGGATCCACTCTGAGAACCAATCCAGCGTATACTGTCCACAGACATCCCGTTTGTAGGCGACCTCCTGGGAGTGGAACAGAAGCGAGAGCGGGGCCACGATGGGAGGGACTTCGGAGATCAGCTTACGAGTGGGAGCCGAATACGCGAAGTTTACCCGGCTCGAGAGTCGGTTGACGACGGTGCGCTGTTCCCGAGAGACGCCAATCCGGCGCGACCGAAGGACATCGACTCCTTCCTCGAGACCGTACCCCCCCGCGAGATGCAGGTTTTCGGTAAACATCGCGGTCTCGTAGCCGGCCTGGCGCAGGTGCGTCGCTGTAGTCTCCGGGAGACCCGGGACCTTCTGAAAGGTCCGAACCCCGTGGACATTGGGATACTTTCCCGTGAACAGCGAAAAGTGGGACGGGACGGTCCAGTTCGCGGCCGCGACCGCGCGCGGAAACGTGGTGCCTCTGGCAGCCAGGGAGTCGATGGCGGGAGTTCGGGCCAATTGATCTCCCCCGCTTACCGAGAAGTTCTTCGCCCGGGCGGCGTCGAGGACGATGGTGACGATATTCGGGGGCCGGGCCGATGTCTCCCCTCTTGAACCCCTACTTGCCATGGACCGGGTAGAAATCACCCATCTCGATAAAGTGAGCCAACGCCGGAGGGGAAGAAGGTTGTCCTCGGCGGTCTTGCGCTGTAAAGGCCACGGGTCCGATAGGTGCATTGCTCTCGGGCGCTCGTAGCTCGGGACAGGCGTGCGCCCTTCTGCACCGTGGCCGCCTAATACTCGGGGCCATCGGGAATCAGGGGAACGGGGGGGCGCGATTGAAGGGGTCACCGGGTTCCGCGGGAGCCACGATCAGCGGGAAGCACATTCGCACTCGCCGCCCCGATCGAATCCTTCCTGGATTCGGCGAAGTCGCCGCGTGGCCCCCCCCGGGCCCACCATCGGCCGGTACTGTTGAGGGTGTTAAATGAAGATCCTAATGGTCGCCTCGCGCGACCCCGCGCATCCGAACGCCGCTGGGGGCGACCTTCATCTCTCTCAACTCGGCCAGGGCCTCGCAGATCTCGGAAACGAGGTGACCTTACTCGCCGCGAGCCATCCTTACCTCCCCAAGCAGGAGATCCGGGGCCGTCTGACGATCGAGCGCGTAGCGCCCGCAAGGACTCTCTTCGTCGCGGTTTGGGGGCGACTTCTAACCGACCTGCACGGTCGATTCGACGTCGTCATCGAGGAGGCGATCGGAGGCGAACGAGCACCGTTCTTCGGCAAACTCCTTTCCGGGCGCCCCACCGTCCAGTTCTGGTTCCAGGATAATCGCGCCCTTTTCGCAACCTCGTACGGCCCGCTGGGACAGGCGTTGGGAGGAGGGCTCCAACGCCTTCTCCTTCGGATCAACCACTCCGGGTATGCGCTCGCGAACTCCGTGGCTACGCAGCGGTGGCTCGTGACGCAGGGATTCGCCTTGTCCCGAACCGCCGTCTCCTATCCCAGGGTCGGCCTGTCGGACGCACCCAAGACGTTGCTTCCGTTTTCGGAACGTGCCGAACGGATCGTCACGATCGGGAACTTCCGGCCCACGAAGCGTTTCGAGGAGGCCATCGCGGTTCTGGCCGCCGTCCGGCGAGAGAATCCCCGAGCGAATCTGATGCTGGTCGGGAGGGAACTGGACGCGGCTTACCTGAAGGGACTGAGGGTTCTCGTGCACCGGCTCGACCTAGATGACGCAGTCACCTTCCGGTTGAGCGTTGGGGAAGATGAGAAGTTCGAGATACTATCGCACGCCAAGGTCCTCACCGTGCATAGCCCGGTCGAAGGATTCGGATGGACAATCCCCGAGGCGGGTCTGTGCGGAGTCCCCGTGGTCGGGAACATCGGCGTTCCCGAGGAAGTCCTGCGGCAGGGCGTAAACGGCGAACGAGTGGCGTTCGGCGACGTGGATGCGTACGTCCGGCGGGTGGGTCGCCTCCTGGTCGATCGATCGCTGTGGGAACCATATTCCGAGGGGGCTCGCCGAGTCGCCATGGAGTTTGTCGCCTGCCCCATCGAGAGCCCGGTCGTCGACCTCCTCACCCGATGTGCGACAGAGAAGCGGGGAGCTCGACGTTTTTCCTCGTAATCGCATCCACGGCGCGACTCGAAGACTTCCGACGCGCTTCGCGAATGCGCGGGGCCATGCCGACGGGCCGGTAGGCGAGAAAGAGTGCTTCTCCGTTCGGCACTGGTAACGGTGCCGCCCTGGAACCGCCGGTGCGCCGTTGATCAGAGGGGGTGAGCCAAGTCGCAACGAAGGCAAGCCCGGGCGTTTAGATGTAGCCCCAAGAGCGGAGGCGCTCTTCGACCTCGCGATCGACCGTCTGCGTGCCGTCTTGCAGCATCAGACCCCCTACCTTGCGAGCCCGAGAAGCGAGGTCCAGCACGGCAACGTCCGACGTGGGCCAGAGGTCACGTTCCTCGCGCGGGTCCGCATCAATATCGAACAATTGCGTCTCCTCACCAGCGGCCGTCATCACGACCTTGCGGCTGCCTTGATAGGCCGCAATCATCGGCCGGTCCCAGACCGCCTCGCGGTCTTTCCCGAACCGGCTTCGAATGTGGTCCCAGACGATGCCGTCGGCCATGGCGAATACCGGTTCCGGCCGGTCCTGGTCTAGGAGCGACCGGAGGGGCACGGCGGAAGGGAGTCCTGGCGAGGGCGCGCCGGCGGCTTGAAGAATCGTAGGGAAGAGATCGATCAGACTCGCCCAACCCCGAGCGCGTTGCCCGTTTCCTCCGCCGCCCGGGGGCCGCATCCAGAGAGGGACCCGAAGGAGAGGCTCGTCCACCCGGAGCAGATGGAACATCATCCCGTGCTCGCCCAACGACTGGCCGTGGTCCGCGGTGACGAACATCAGGGTATTCTCCCACCGCCCCGAGTCCTGGAGCGCTCGCACAATTCCCTTCAGCCGCACATCGAGGTGACGGACCATCTGTCGATACAACTCGCGAAGGCGTCGCGATTCCTCGTCCGTCGGTGCCCACTGGCCCCCCACGGCATTGGCGTGATCCTGACGGATACGGGTCAGCTTCCACCACTCGCGGAGCCCGTGGGTGAGCTCCGGGTCGGGGTAGTACGGTTCGTGGGTGTCCGTGAGATTTAGAAACGAAAATACCGGTTGGTCGGCCGGCCGTTCGCCCAGCCACCGTCCGAGCTCGTGCTCGATCCACGGAGTCTGGGAAATCGTCCGTCCTACCTCGGGAAACTGCATCCGCTGCAGAATCCGGCTCCCGGCGTCGAGCGCGAACGGAAACCGGAACGACTGCTGGGAGGCGCTCCGCAGCACGTCCCCGAGCGGGCCGTCTCGGATCCATTCCATTGTCCGGTCCTGCGAGAGTGGGGTCTCGACCGTCGATCCATGCTGGAAGTTCGGCGCACGGTCCCGGGGGGTCCGAAGGAACGCTTCCCACCAGCCGCCCCACGCAACCTCATCGAACCCCCTCACCAGTCCGAATCGAGGGCTGACGAACGGATTCGCGGACAGGGAAAGGGAACGATATCCCAACGGGGCGAGTCGCTCCGGCAACGTCGGGATGGAATCGGCCAAGCTCAGGCTGCGGTACGCGTGAACGTGGTTCTCCCAAGGATACAGGCCGGTGAATACGCTCGCGTGGGACGGGATGGTCCAGGGTGCCGGGGCGACCGCCCGAGGGAAGACGAACGACTCGGCCATGAGCTGCTCCGCGAAGGGCATCCCAGGCACCGGATCGGGCCCCCCGGGGAAATCCTGGGCGCGAAGGCAGTCAAAAAGTGCGATCAGAACGTCGGGCTTCCGTGCGTCTCGCGATCCCATGGTCTCGAAAACGAGCCTTCGCTGAGGGCTTAAGACTACGCATCCGCGGTGGACCGACGAACCCTCGGACGGGCACCCCGGGGGAGCCGCACCCGTTTCTGGAGTCCTTATATATGCGCATAACCAACTGCTGCACCGTGGACTTGTTCGGCGGATGTCGCGCTCTCGCCCCTGGGTCCGATTCGAAGCGACCTTCGCTGGGCATGGGGTCTGCGTGAGCACTCCGGAGTCTGAGGACGGCCGGCGCACCGCCGGTCGTGCTCCTGCCGAGAGACTCGAGGACCTTCCGCCTCGCTCCGGGTACCGAACGGGAGCTTGAGGGGGTCCTGTTCGTGGGTCGAACGCTCGTCTTCCTCTTTCTCGGCTCGGTCGCCTTCGCCGGGTTGACGATCATCATCGGACTGATCCACCTGGCGCGCGACCTCGTTTCGCTGATCCAGTACGTCGACCCCGCCTCAAGACTCGAGAACGCGTTGAATCTGCCGCCGGCGCTCGCGTTCGACGGGATCTGGTTCCAGTTCGCACTGTACTACTTCTTCGTCGTCGTTCCGGCGGGCATCCTCATCCTGCTCCTCTGGCACTTCCTCGTCCGGAACCGTCCGACCCCCTGGAAGCGCCCGGCGGCTCTGGACGCATCGAGGGTCACTGCCGCCGTGGTGCTGACCGCGTACAATGACGAAGCCTCGATCGGAAGCGCGGTGGACGAATTCAAGGACCGGCCCCAAGTCCGAGAAGTGATCGTGGTCGACAACAACTCCCGGGATCGGACCTCGGAGGTGGCCGCTGCCCACGGGGCGACGGTCGTCCGCGAGACCCAGCAGGGCTACGGTCACGCCTGCATCGCCGGTATGCGCTACGCCCTGCGCAACACCACCGACGAGGTCATTGTGCTCTGCGAAGGGGACATGACGTTCTACGGGGACGACCTCGCGAAGTTCCTCCCGTACATGGCGGATGTCGACATGGTTGTCGGGACGCGGAACACCCGCACTCTGACCCGGACCGGTTCGCAGATGGACTGGTTCATGGCGTGGGGCAACCTGTTCCTCGCGATCATGATCCGGCTTCGGTACTGGGACTGGAGTTTCCTGGGCAGGGTGCAACTCACCGACGTGGGCTGCACCTACCGGGCCATCCGCCGGGAGTCGCTCGCGCGTATCATCGACCGGCTGACGGTGGGGAGTCACCACTTTTCCCCCCACATGATCCTCGTTGCGCTGAGAGAATACAGTGCAGTGACGGAAGTGCCGATCAAGTTCCGGGCGCGCGTGGGCGAGTCGAAGGGCGCCGGCGGGAGCCGGCGACGGGCGATTGGGGTAGGGCTCACGATGGTCGCGTCGATTGCGCTGCACTAGTCAGCGTTGCTGACGCGCATACCGCACTTCCGATTCTCGGTTGTGCACGGTGGGGGGCGGGCGCCGGCCTCCCGTCCGAGCTGACTCGGCGTCTCGCAGACGAGGTCGGCGCGGAATTACACTTCGATTTGACTCGAGTCGCCCAACACGCACGAAAGTCGGACCCCGCGAGACTCCTTTGCTCGCAGCCGGGCGAACTGACCGACGATGCTCGAGACGACCTCGAATGGCCCCTCGATGACGGTTGACTTCATGATGATCGCATTTCGCACCGAACTACCGCCGATCACGCAGTGGTCTCCGATTGCCGTGGCGGGGCCGATTCGCGACCCGGCTTCAATGCGGACGCCGCTGCCAATGACGACGGGGCCCTCGATCGACGCGCCCGCTGCGACCGAGCTTCCACGACCCAGCGCGACGTGACCCTTGAGCTCGGCCCCCGGCGCGACCTCTCCATCAAGTCGGAAGTACGTAGGGGGACGTGTACGGAGAACGAGGTCGTTCGCCTCGAGCAGGTCGCTCGGACGCCCGGTGTCCTTCCACCAGCCGCTGACCCGCTGCACCTCGAGGTGGCCCCCCTGCTTGTGCAACTGCCAGATCGCCTCTGTGATCTCGAGCTCCCCTCGCGCCGACGGCTTCAGGTCCCGAATGATGTCGTGGATCTTCGGAGTGAAGAGGTAGACCCCGATGAGAGCGAGATTGCTCCGGGGGTTCGGAGGCTTCTCGACGATCGACACGATCCGCTCCCCCTCCAGCTCGACGACCCCGTAGGAGCTCGGGCTCTGCACGGGGGTGACGCCGATGACGGCGTCCGAGGGAGCGGTCCGGTACCGCTCGACGAGCGGTCGAGCGCCGTCCTGGAGAAGGTTGTCTCCGAGATACATGACGAACGGGTCGTCCCCGAGGAACTCCCGAGCGCAGAGCACCGCGTGGGCCAATCCTTTCGGCTCACCCTGAGTGATATAGGTCACCCGGAGGCCGAACGCGCTCCCGTCGCCAACGACCTCCGGGATGCCCTCTCGAATCGGACCGAGGATGATGGCGACGTCGTGGATGCCCGCGTCGGCGAGGTGTCTCAACCCGTAGAAGAGCATCGGTTCGTTGGCGATAGGCACCATGTGCTTGTTTCCGGTGAACGTCAACGGCCGAAGTCGCGTTCCGTGACCCCCGGCCAAGAGCAGGCCCTTCATCGTCGGACCGCTCATCGACGGCACTCCCCCCGGTCGGTTCGCGGGTGGCAGAGGCATTCCGGGGGAGGACGGTAGTGCCGCGGTCGGCGCGACCGATTTCGCACGAAGCCCCGACCCCCTACTGCCCGCCCGGCGTTCCGAAACGCCCGCGTGCTCCCAATCGAGGTACGGGGTGAGCCTAAATCCTTGCGGTAAGCAGCCGATACCATTTTGAACCCCGGCCGTAGAGATACGTTCGTGAAGATTCTCGCGACCGGCGGCGGCGGCTACCTGGGCTCGGTGCTCGTTCCGTTGCTCCTGGATTCCGGCCACGATGTGACCGTCGTGGACCGATTCTTCTTCGGGGACGCCACCCTCCCGAACGGAAACTCTCGGGGAAAGTTGACCAAGGTCCGAGACGACACCCGTTGGTGCGGCGGCCAGCTCTTCGAAGGCCAGGACGCGGTCGTGGACATGGCCGCACTCTCGAACGACCCGGCGGGGGCGCTGGACCCGTGGAAGACGTACGAGATCAATTACCTCGGACGCTCCCGCGTGGCCCGCCTGGCCCGACAAGCCCGCGTCCGTCGGTATCTCATGACCTCCTCCTGCAGCGTATACGGCTTCCAGGAGGGGATGTTGACCGAATCCGCGACTCCGAAACCCCTCACCGACTACGCCGCGGCGAACATCGCGATCGAACGGGACAATCTTCCGCTCGGCAACACGGAATTCTGTACGACGGCGGTGCGATTCGCCACGCTCTACGGCCTCTCACCGCGCATGCGCTTCGATCTGGCGATCAACGGGATGGTCCTGGGGGCGACCCGAACGGGAAAGATCCCGGTCATGCGCGACGGCGCCCAGTGGCGGCCATTCCTCCACGTGCGCGACGCGGCCCGTGCCATTCTTGAGGTCCTCACCGCTCCCGAAGCCGCGATCAACGGACAGATCTTCAACGTGGGCTCGGACGACCAGAACTATCAGATCCGGCCCCTCGCCGAGGAGGTCTCCCGCTCCATGACGAAGCCGCCGGCGCTCGAGTGGTACGGGGACATCGACGCCCGGTCGTACCGCGTGAGCTTCGCAAAGGTCCGCTCGACCCTGAAGTTCGAGCCGAAGCTGCGCCCCGCCGATGCGGTCGCCGAAATCGAGAAGGCCCTGGGGGCGGGAACCCTCACCGCAACCCCCCAGACCAACACGGTCGGCTGGTACCAACATCTGCTCACGGACCCCGCGGCAGGGCTCGAGGTCGCCTTGCACGGCGTGGTATTATGAGCCCGCGGGAGGGTTGATACGACATGCTTCCCGGAGTCCGATCGCTCGACATCAAGAAGCTCCCCGACGAACGCGGCTTTTTCGCAGAGGGCATGCGCTCCGACTGGGGCGATTTCCTCGAGGGGGACACCATTCTCCAAGCGAACGTGTCGATGAGCTACCCGGGCATGATCCGCGCGTGGCACCGGCACCGTCGGGGGCAGGTGGATTACTTCGTGGTCGTCCGGGGGGCCATGAAGATCTGTGCGTACGATGACGACCCCGCCTCTCCGACGAAGGGCCAGCTGGACGAAGTGATCGCGAGCGCGGAGAAGCTGCAGGCCGTACGGATCCCGGGAAAGTACTGGCACGGAACCAAGACGATTTCCCCGGAACCTTCTCTAACATTCTACATGGTCAACCGGCTCTACGACTACAAGAGTCCGGATGAGGACCGCCGCGCGTGGAACGACCCGACGGTGGTCGACCCCCGTCGCAACGCACCCTGGGACTGGAATCTCCCACCGCACAAGTGATCCTCCGATGAAGGTCGTGGTGGTCGGCGCCGCCGGCCAGGTCGGTCGGAACCTCGTTCGACTCGCGGTCGAGCGGGGCGACACGGTTGCGGCGACGTACAAGGCCCGACGGCCCGCCGCGGACCTGGTCCCGCTGGAGCTGCTCGACAAGACGGACGCCGCGGCGTGCGACCGCGTGTTGGAACGGCTGCGCCCGGACGTCGTGATCGACACCGGGGCGATGCACAACGTCGACTATTGCGAGACGCACCGGGAGGAAGCGAATGCGGTGAACCGCGACGGCACGCGCTTCCTCGCCGAAAGCAGCCGCCGACTCGGCGCTCGCTTCGTGTTCATCTCCACCGACTTCGTCTTCGATGGCGCGGGGCCGACACCCTACGTAGAAACCGAGACCCCCCACCCCCAGAGCGTCTATGCGGAGAGCAAGCTCGCGGGTGAACTGGCGACCCTGGCGACCGACCCCGACAATCTGGTGGTCCGGCCCTCGGTCATCTACAGCTGGCTCGATACGCGGGAACGAGCGGAGTCCTCCTCGGGAAAGGGGCTGAACTTCGGTACCTGGCTCGCCGAGGAGGTCGCTCGAGGCCGCCCGGTACGGATCATCAACGACCAGGTCGCCTCACCGACCCTCGCGAGCGACCTCGCGGGAGCGATTCTGGCACTGGTCGACCGACGATGCCGCGGTACCTTCCATACGGCAGGGAGTACCGCGATGGATCGACACTCGTTCTCAGTCCAGCTCGTGTCCCGTCTCGGACTTGACGCCTCCTTGGTCCACCCGGTGGCGACGGCCGAGCTCAATCAAAAGGCGCCCCGACCGGCGGTCAGCAGCCTGGCCAGCGGTCGACTCTCCGCCGAAACCGGGTACCGAATGATGGACCTCCCCAAAGCTCTCGACCGCTTCGCGGCGGATTTCAGAGCCGATCCGGGCACGTCGGTGCTGCATTCGCCGGCCGGAGCCTAAGCAGGGCCGGCCGGGCCGTCGGCATGCCTCGAATCCAGCCTAATCCCGTCCGGTCGAGCCGACGCCCGTCCGATGCCTGGGTCGCCACCGCGGGCGCCGGCCTCCCTCGGTGGCCGGATGGCTTGGTTGCCGTGCGAATGACCTAGGGTCGGCGACGTCCCGGCGTGGTCACCGTGACGGCGAACTGGTGGGTAGCGACGGCGCCGCGGGCGTCGGTGACCGTGAGCTCCACCGAGTAGTTGCCCGGCATCGTGAAGTTGTGGGCGGGATCCGCCGCACTAGAGAACGTGCCGTCCCCGAAGCTCCAGTTATAGGAATAGCTGGGAACGCCCGCAGCTGCGGTCGAGGTAAAGGAGACGATGTGCGGTGCGACCCCCCTGGCGTGCGTTTCCGTCGCCTTCAGCGACAGGGGCACATCGAACGCTATCACGTGGTTCCCGTCTCCGGTGAATATCTCCCCACCGTACACGGAGGCAGGCGGGGTCAAGGTTCCTCCGGGGGACCCATGAAACAGGACTGCCCCGGTGGCTGCATTCACGGCAAAGAGAGTCGTATTCAGCGCGAATACGAGGACGCCGTTCACATAGAGCGGAGCCCCGTACGTGGCCCCGGTGGAGATGTTGAACAGATCCTGCCAGATCTTCGCTCCGTCCTTGGGGTCAATCGCGGTCACGGAGGCGGAGTAGTTGACAAGGTTCACCTGCGCCGAGCTACTGACCGCATACAGGGTGTTGTTCGCCACCGTCGTCGAGTAGCGGTCCCCGTCGTGGTATCCGAGGCGGTCGCTCCAGACCAGGCTCAGGTTCGACTGATAGAGCTCGTAGAGGTACCCGTTCTTGTCCTCCGCCGTGACCACTCCCGTCCCGTTGAGGAGGTTGAACACCGTGGGTGTCACCCCGAAGTCGCCGTCCCCGACCGTTTCGTTCGCCGGGACAGACCAGAAATCCTTCACCGCGAGAGTGCTCGCATTCAATGCGACGACGGACTCCCCGTACGTGGACGTCAGGTTCTGGTAGGGGTTACCGGTCGTCACGAACACGGTATTCGTCTTCTGGCTGAGCGAAGGGCTTCCCCAGATGCTCGACCCGTTCGGGTTCGGGTAGCTCGAGTTGAAGAATGCGATCTCCTCGTGCGTCCGTAGCGAGATCCGTTCGAGGCCCGCGGGTACCAGTGGCTTGTCGCACAGGCTCGCGATCCCCACATAGACCGATTGGTTGAAGACCAGCGGGCTGGCCCAGAGATAGAATCCCATGGACGTCGCGTTGGCGGGCCCGATCGCGAGGTCCCAGACGATGCGCCCCGTCGTCGCGTTCAACGCGTAGAACTCGGAGTTGCCGCCACTGACATAGAGCCGGTGGCCGGAAAAGGTCGCGGTCGAGGTCACGCCCGGTCCGCTTCCGCCGCACGTGAGGTCGTTGTGGTCAACCCCCAAGAACGTCTTCCAGAGAAGCGTGCCGTTCGTCGCATCGAGCGCGTACTCGTACCCGTCGCTCGAGCCGACGTATACGGTGCCGTTCACGACGATCGGCTGCGCCCAGACGGACTTGCCGGTAGGGAATCGCCAGATCGGGCGAAGAGAGTGGACGTTCGACACGTTGATAGGTCCCTGATTCCCGGCGTCCCCGGTGCGTAGGTTGCCGTCGAGATACTGCGGGTAGTTGATCCCGGTGATCGGAGGGAGCGAAGTGGTGTTTCCGGCGGCCGTGATTGAGACGCTGCCCGCGGTGATTCCGGCGGGCACCGCGAGCCACGCAGCGGAAAGGCAGAGGATCGCCGCTGCCCCCAACACGAGGAGAAGACGAAGTCGTCCGAGCCGAGGCGCGCCGCCGGTCGGTCCCGAACCGACAGGTGTATTGATGCGCATGGGTGCGCCGCTACACTTCCAGGGGCATAAGCATTGTTATACGACAGTCGAGGGCACTCCAGGGCTTTCGTGCCGTCGGTACTCAAGGAGCACCGCTGGGTCCGCCCGACCTTCGCTCCCTCGAAGGGAAAGAGCCGATGGGGGACTCCCCCCAATTTGTCAGCAGCCGCGGCCTCGAACCGGCGCCCGAGAAGACTAGGCTGTTACGCCCTTCGCCCAAGCCGACTCCGGTACGGCTCGCAGGATTTCCTCCGCGATCGCGAGGGACGATGTGGCCGCGGGAGAAGGTGCGTTAAGGACGTGGAGCGAGCCGGGCGCAGATTCGAAAATGAAGTCATCCGCGAGGTTCCCCGCCCGGTCCACGGCCTGCGCCCGCACACCCGAGCCACCGGACTGAAGATCGTTCGCCGACAGGGTTGGGGCGAGTCGACCCAGGTCGTGGGCGTACTGCGACCGGCTTAGGGACCGGAACTGCTCGTAGGCGCCCACCTTCCAGAACTTCCGGGACATCGCCCAGAACCCCGGGTACGTCGCGAGCTCGCTCATGTCCCCCCAGCCGACCTTCCCACGAGTGTATCCCTCTCGGGCCCACGCAAGAACGGCGTTGGGCCCCGCCTCGATCCTGCCTTCCATCGTCAAAGTAAGGTGAACTCCGAGGAAGGGGAGAGCCGGGTCCGGAACCGGGTAGATCAGCCGGCTCAGCTCGAGATTTCGCTCGGGGCGGACCCAGAAGTATTCTCCCCGGAACGGGATGATTTGCACCCGTGGTCGGACGCCCGCGAGACGTGCCACCCGGTCGGAGTGGAGCCCCGCGCAGTTTACCAGGAACCGCGTTCGAACCTCCCCCCCGCTTGTCTGGATGGCCAGGGTGTCCTCGTCTCGTTCGATGGCGAGGACCGGCGAAGACACGCGAAGCTCCCCGCCTCGATCGGTCACCTCGCGGGCGAGAGAACGCGCGACCTCTCGATAGTCGACGATCTCGGCGGTTGGGACAGTGAGACCCGCAATACCGCGGACTTCCGGCTCCAGCCGGCGGATCTCCTCCGAGGTCAGTGGGTCGACCCCCGGGACGCCGTTGGCCGAGGCCCGTTCACGGATCGTGTTGAGCGCCAGAAGCTCTGAGGGTCGGGTGGCGACAATGAGCTTTCCCGTGCGACGGTGAGGAATGCCGTGAGCGTCCAGGTAATCGATCATCAACGCTCGGCCGCGCAGGCATAGCCGAGCCTTGGCGGACCCGGGTCGATAGTAGGCACCGGAGTGGATCACGCCGCTATTGTGCCCCGTCTGGTGGAGACCCACCGCGGCTTCTTTCTCCAGGAGCGCGACGTGGGCCCCCGGCGCGCGTCGAAGGACGGTGTAGGCGGTCGCAAGCCCCACGATGCCTCCTCCGACGATCACTAGGTCAAGATCGCCCGACATCCGGGTTTCTGAACTCGCTCGGAGGTTAAAGGACGCCGCCTCCACCCGACTCCCAACGCGCAACCGGCGGCCGCATTGGGAGACGTACCCGGCCCGGCCGTACCGGGGGCATTCGTCAGAAGTCGCTGAGCAGGGAACTGTACGTACTAGGAGGCGAGCCCGAAGTGCAGGTGAGCGAATCGCCGGGCTTGAGGGGGAATAGGCCGCCCGTCGTTCCCACGGGCAGTCCATTCAATCGAACGGCCGTCACCGCGCCCCCTTGTACCGAGAGGAGCAGGCAAAATGGAGTAGAGTTCGTGAAAGGCACGTTACTCCCGGGATAGGTCTCAGCGAACCAGTCTATCCCACTTCGCTTTCCAAAGTAGAGGTGCTTCACCTGGTTCACGACGTCGTTCAGGTACGCCCGCGTCCGATTCGCGACCACCACCGGAATGGGGAGCTCCGGATTCGGTTGATACATGAGGATGAAGTTCGGCTTGGCCTGGTTCGCGTTGAGCAGGACGCCGATCTGGAAGGCGGAATTGCTTGAGTCGATACTACACGCCAGATGACGATTGTAGTAGACCTGCGCGTCCGCGCCGGGCGTGAGGAGATTGAACGCGACCGCGACGCCCCCGACCGTGTGAAGCTTGAGCTGGGTCTCGACCCAGGTGTTGGAGTCGCAGTTGTTGACGTATGCGATGGCACACACACTGCAGAACTGGGTAGAGGACTGCGTCCAGGTGTTGTTGGTCACTTGGCCGCCCGCCAGCGCCCCCGACAACACCCAGCCCATCGAACAGGAGTGAACCGCACAGGAGAGGAAGGCGTTCGTCGAATTGTTCCGCTTGTTCGTAAGCGCGGGGGGATTGATTGCGGGGTCGGACGTTAGAAGAACTCCCGTCCCATTGCTTACGTTGACGGTGGGAGCCTGTGCCCAAGCGATGCTAAGGCCTCCCGACGGGGGCACGTAAAAGACTCCGGCCGTCCCTCCGACGGCAACGCCGTTGACCTCGATCCCTGTCACCTTGCCGCCGTAGACCTGAACGTAGGCGGGACGAGTGGCGGACGGGTTTTTCCACAGCGTCGGGGAGGTGCCCGGCGCCACCGACGACAGCGGTGCGTTGGCATTCCGAATGAGGAGGTCCACAAAGGTGCAGTACTGAATGGAAATGCAACTAAGAACGACGGTGCCGGGGACGTTGCTTCCGTCGAGGGTCATGCCGGAGATGTAGCCGGAGAAATACGCGTTGACCGGGTCGGTCGTGAACGGATTCAGAAGCGTCGGTGCGGCCTGAAGTGTAATGCCATCTCCCACGTAGTTGACCGTGTCGTAGAAAACCATCTGGGTCGTGACGCGGTACGTCGTCCCGATCCCGCCCGAGATGTAGACTGTCCCCCCCTTCGAAGACTTCAGGAACGCGCCCGCGGCGTTCACGGCCCTGCCGGCGTCGTTCCCATACTGCTCCACCGGGAAACTGCTACCGGGGCCTCCGACCGTGACGAACGGGAGCTCGGCTGGAGGCCGCGCGGGGTTCGGCGGAAGAGTGGACTGGGCCATATCGTCCTCACTCCGCGGTCATTTTCAGACCGCACCGAGACCGGCGATCATCTGTGAACTGCCCACTCGGCACCGGCGGAGTCCGCGCGCGCGTGCCGATGGCCGCACCCAAGCGATCGTGGGCTCAGAAACCGATTCGGGCCCACCCTCCGACATTGGGAACG
>Ga0209274_10000447_pt1 | contig 25705 bp, 21 predicted proteins | sample HubBroMetageREF1_FD_188343 | JGI IMG/M metagenome (GOLD analysis project Ga0209274, IMG submission 188343) | Reference soil microbial communities from the Hubbard Brook experimental Forest, New Hampshire, USA - Hubbard Brook CCASE Soil... | ecosystem: Environmental > Terrestrial > Soil >...
GAATGCCCGCGCCAGTTCCAACAGGATGCCGCATCCCGTGGCATTGTCGATGGCGCCGTTGTAAATATTGTCGCCCGGCATGTCGGCACGAACGCCTAGATGGTCGTAGTGCGCGGTGTAGAGAACTGCTTCGTCTTTCAGTTGGCGATCAGAACCGGGCAGCATCGCCATTACGTTATTCGACTCGAAGTGACGGACGTTGCTCACCATGTGAGCCTTCAGCTTCGCACCAAGATTTACGGGATGAAATTCCCGCGTGCGCGCATCCGCCATCATCATTTCCAGATCCATGCCCGAGTCTTTTGCCAGTTTCCGCGCCACATCAAGCTGCACCCATGACGCGACCTTCAGCACCGCACCTTCCACCTTCAAATAAGACTTCTCTCCCGAATTCGAGTTGCGGACCACTTCCCAGGGATAGCTGGCCATGTCTTCTCTGTGGATAAGAATCACGCCCACTGCGCCTTTGCGCGCCGCTTCTTCGTATTTGTAAGTCCAGCGACCATAGTAGGTGAGGGCTTTGCCTTTGAAGAATTTAGGATCGTCCGACGGTGGCTCGTTCACCAGCATCAGCAGGACTTTGCCGCGCACGTCCACGCCTTTGTAGTCGTCCCAGTTGTATTCCGGAGCTTCAATGCCGTATCCCACGTAGACGATCTCGGCTTCTACATCGGACTGCGCCTGCTGGGTTTGATCGTAGGCAACGTACTCGTCGAGGGGTTTCAGATTCATCGCGGGCCCTTGCTTCGGAATGAGTGAGAACTGCGTTTCTGGGAGCGTCGTGATGCCCACGAGGGGTACTTTTTGCAGGTACGACCCGTTGTCACCGGCGGGCTTCAATCCGTACTCCGCGAACTGCGTAGCGATGTATTCGGCGGCGATATCGCCGCCGCGCTGGCCTGTGCCGCGGCCTTCGAGAAGATCATGAGAGAGAAAGCGGACATGCCAGCGAATGTGTTCGGGATTGATCGTCTCCATGGCGGCAAATGCCGCTCCCGGCAAGCGGACCGAAACTGCCTCGCGCTTGGTCGCGGCTGGCGCTGGGGCTGGTGCCGGAGACAGCGGCGCGCCATCTTCGGCCCACACCAGCAGGCTGATAGCGGCGATGACGCCGGCAAGAACACTTCTTCTCGCGAATGCTTGCATAGATCTGTCTTCTCCCCCTGACGAAGTGGCGTTTCGCAAGGCTTTAGGGCAGGAATGCTTATCGTTTTAAGGCTGACGGAATTGTAACGGACAAGGGGAGTTAGTCATACGGAACTGTCGTCACCAGTTGCACAGGAGGGCAACGAACCAGGGTACAACCAGACCTGTCTGCCCTGCACTTTGGTTCGAAGGCAGTGGCCAGTGACCAGTGATCAGTGGCCAGTCAAGGGAGAGATCATCGGAGCGCCCTCCGATTCTTACTGGCCACTGGCCACTGACCACTACTTTTCTTCCCGCGACCGCGGGACTAGTTCTTCGAGCCTCAACCAGCGCGGAAATCCCGGACCTCTTCTCCCGGCTTGAACACCACGGCGGGCGCGATCTTTCCTGAGTCGGCCATCTTTCGGCTGATCTCGGTGAAGTCGGCCTTCAACCAGCCGACGCTGGAAACTTCGATCGTGCCATCCGGCGCGATCCAGAAGATGCTCGGGACGTTCGTCAGGCCGTAAGCGTTCGACACGGGATAGGTGTCCCTCTCGTCGAGCAGCACGGGGAAGGTGACGCCAAATTCTTTGTTGAATAAGGCGGTCTTCGCGGCGTCGTTCTGCGAAACCCCTACGAGCGTCACGTTCTTATGGCCGTAAGCCCGATATAACCGCTCCAGAAACGGAAACGTGTACTGGCAGGTCGGGCATCCAGCCTTGAAAAACGCCAATATCACAGGGGTGCGCGCCAGTTCGTCGCGCAGCACGAAGCTCCTGCCGTCAAGCGCTTTCAGTTCAAATGCGGGCGCTTTGGTGCCCGCCGTCAACGCCGCCATCGGTCGTCCTCCCGTTTGTTTTTTCAGGATGTTCTGCAGCCAGCGCATATGGCCTCGCTCTGACCTGCCTTCATTCTAGATGATCCGCGAGCGGAAAAAGCGAGCGACCATAGGTCCGTTGCCGCTCGCCGCGCTTCGTCGATTCCTTCAGAGCATTTCCCCCTTGCGCAGAATCTTCCGCGCCAGACCCGTAAGAGCAACATGGCTCAACCGCTTCACGGGAATCCATTTTCCATCCTGGGGCGATGGTGCGGCGGCGTGCCAGACCCGCACCTTATAGTCCGTCACCGTGATCGAATGGCGCAGCGTGAGGGAAGGGGTACCCGCTCCATTCAGGCCGGGCAGCTCGGGCAACTCCCACATACCCGGCATGAGGGATGCGTCTGGCGGCCTCCGTATCAGAAAAACCTGTCCATCTCGGCGATCCAAAGCATAGTGAATCTCTCGCTTGTTCTGCCTCGCCGGCTTCGACATTGGCGGCATTTCTCCGCGCGTGACGCATAGTTCGACCACCGGACAGGTCAAGCACGCCGGTGCGCCCGGCGTGCACAAGACCGCGCCCAACTCCATCATGGCCTGATTGAAATCGCCGGGGCGTTTGGCTTCGAGCAGATCGTTAGCGGCTTGCCATAACTCTTCTCCCGCAAGCCGTTTCCCTGATACTCGCTGCAACACGCGTTCGACGTTGCCATCGACCACAGCGACTGCTTCTTCGAAGGCGATGCTGGCGATCGCCGCTGCGGTGTAGCGGCCCACCCCAGGCAGTGCAAGCCAGCCTTCGGCCGTTGTGGGAAACTTCCCTGCGTACTCTCGCACTACGACCTTGGCTGCGGCGTGCAGCATGCGCGCCCGCCGGTAGTATCCCAGGCCGCTCCAGGCTGCCAGCACGCTCGCCTCGCGCGCCGCAGCGAGCTTCTTTATCGTAGGAAAGCGCCGTAGAAATTCCTGATAGTGCTCGATCACCGCCGCCACCCGCGTCTGCTGCAGCATGATTTCGGAAAGCCATACGCGGTAGGGATCGCGGTTCGCGCGCCAAGGCAGATCGCGCCGATGGTGGTCATACCAGGCGAGCAGCTGCCGCTGGAATCTCATCTTCTCGCCCCACAGCACCGACTGTTTACCTAAAGTCATTTGCCTCGGGCCGCCAGTCCCCTGTGCAGGCTGCGATTCTAATTGATTGCGGCGATGCCTACCGGTTGCTCTCCCGTATGCCCCGCCATTGACCGGCGACCCCAAGCGCGAAATAATGGCTGGGCCTGGCATCCGCAACATTCGCGTGAGTTCATCCACGCCCAGCAATATCGAGGAGCATTATGAACGACTTCAACCGCAAGGTGGAAGACGCGTCGGCGCGTGTGAGCAAGACGGTCGCCGAAGCTGCCGAACGGATCGAAAAAGAGATCCCCGAGCTTATCAAGTATCTGAACGACGAGGTCGTGCCTGCAGTGCGGCAGCACTCGACCAAAGCCCTGCGCACGGCGAGCGTAAAGCTGATCGAACTGGCCGACTACATGGAGCGACAAAAAGCTTCACAAAAGTGAGGCTGCGCACCGCGGCCATCGCCTCTTGTCCCGTGATTCTGACTCTGCTGCTCTCGATCTTGCTCCTGCTGGCGGGATGCGGTCATCCCAAGCAGGCGCATGTGGACATGCCGCCGCCACCTGCCGCGGCGACCGAGCCGCCCTCAACCGAATCGCCAGCTACATCCGCTCCCACGATCGCCGGGAAAAATAACCATCCGGCGGGAACCGGAGCTGGCAACAAAGAAAGCACCGCCGACCTTGCCGAGCCTGCAATTCCCGCAGGCTCCACGCCGCTGGCCACGGAGATCGGCCGGGCCAGTTGGTACGGCCCGCCGTATCACAACCGACGCGGATCGAACGGCGAAGTCTACAACATGAATGCCATGACGGCAGCGCATCGCACACTTCCTCTGGGGTCGATCGTGCGGGTTACGAATCTGAAGACCGGCCACACGGCTTTGGTGCGCATTACGGACCGGGGTCCGTTCATCCCCGGCCGGGTTCTCGATTTATCGCTGGCCGCGGCGCGCAAGATCGATGTCTACCAGCCCGGGGTTGCGGAAGTGAAAGTGGAAGTGATGCAGACGCCGGCACCGCTGGACGCGGGTGGAAAGTGGGCAGTGCAGATTGGCGGTTTTCCTGATGAAGACGTCGCCGCGAAACTCGCCGATCGCATCACGCGCCGCTACCGCACGGCGAAGGTGCTGCGCTTCGCCAGTCCTGCTGGCGACTGGTGGTTGCGGATACGCGTCCTCGGCGACGATCACCAGCGTGCCCAGGAACTTGTCGCCGAAACCGAAACCGCGGAGGGCGCGGTGTTTCTTGTGAGGCTGGATTAGGGCAGTGGTCAGTGATCAGTGGTCAGTGATCAGTCTTTTAGGATCTGAACACTGGTCACTGGCCACTTTTCTGCTATGCTCACGCCGGAGTTTCCCATGACCGACGCCACGAGCGACTGCCTTTTCTGCCGCATTCTTCGCGGCGAGATTCCTGCCAAGAAAGTTTATGAGGACGCGCACGTGCTCGCCTTTGAGGACATCAGCCCGAAGGCTCCCACGCATGTGCTTATCATCCCCAAGAAACATTTTGCTGGATTGAAAGAGGCGCAGGCCGACGACGCTGAAGTGATTGGCCGCTGCCACCTGGCAGCGGCTGAGATTGCACGCCAGCGGAACATTGAGCAAGGATATAGGACTGTGCTCAACGTGGGTCCGGGAGCGGGACAGTCTGTGTTTCACCTGCACGTCCACCTTCTGGGCGGACGTTCTCTCAGCTGGCCGCCAGGGTAGGAGAGCAGTTCTCAGTTCCAGAGTCCGCGTTCACTTGTCTTGCGCCTTGACCCGGCGCGAATGTAATTACAATGTAATTACTACCGGAAGGAGTTATATGCGCCTCGCACTCACCCGCATCGGCAACTCCCGCGGAATCCGCATTCCCAAGCCGCTCATCGCACAGTGCGGTCTGGGGGACGTAGTGGAACTCCGCGTTACTCCTGAGGGCATCGTCATCGCGCCGCATCGCGCGCGACGCGAAGGTTGGAAGCAAGCCTTTGCCGAGTCACGTCCAGTAGAGCGGGAGATGCTGCTTCCGGACTTTCCGAATGCGTTTGATGGCAGGGACTGGAAGTGGTGAGCTATCCCCGGCGGGACGAAGTCTGGCTCATCGCACTCGATCCGTCGAAAGGCTCAGAAATCAAGAAGACTCGACCTTGCCTCGTGATTTCCCCTGACGAGATGAACGAGCCTCTGCTGACTGTGCTGGTGGCTCCGATGACGACCACGGTGCGCAACTATCCCACGCGCGTAAATCTCACGTTTCGGACCAAGACCGGGCGGATTGCCCTGGATCAATTGCGCGCGGTGGATCGTCAACGCCTCGTCCGGAGACTGGGAGTGGTGTCGACGAAGACTGCACGTGAGGTTTCCAGCCTTTTGGTGGAGATGTTCGTTCGTTGAGGAATGAAGAATAGTGAGCGCGGGCCGGTTACGCTGCCGGCATTCCGCGGGCAGGAGTGCCCGCGCCACACAGTCCGCTCTTGATTCTACTGGCCACTGACTTACTGTACTGTCGGATTCTCGTCTTCCGGAGCTCCGTGGCGGCGCAGCAGTTGAGGCAGGTTCTGGGAGAAGGCGGAACGGGGCAGAACCATGTCGCATCCCACTTCGTGAGCCTTCTGTTTCAGATCGCCTTGCACGTGGGAAAGGAATCCGATGATCGAGGTTCCCTTCTTCAGTTTTGCCTTGAGCTTGGGAATGAGCGTGAGTGGTTTGGCGTTGGCGTTGTTGAGGTCGAAGATGATAAGAGAAGGCTTCTCTTCGCCGTTCTGCTCCATGCGCTCGGCCAGGTCTTTGTCATTCTTGGCGAACTCGACCTTGACGTTGAGTTTGCGCGCGGTCTCTTGAATCTTGGCGGCGAAGAACAGGTCGTCGACGAAGGCAAAGATGCGCGAGTTGGAATCTTCGCGCAGTGCGGGCAGGGGCTCGGGATCGGCGGGCGCAAAAGGCGCAGCGAAGCCGGGACGCTGGCGGCGCGCTCCCTGGCCGTTGTTGCCGTTGCCGGCCAACGCGGCGCGATAGCTGTGGTCCATGGGCGCGGTGTAGATGCCATCCTGATTGTGGCGCGCCTGGCTCGGTCCGGCGGGACGGGGCCCGCGGGGATTGTTGGGGCGGCGTCCGCGACGCCGTCGGCTTCTGCCTCCACCACCGGAGGGTCTTCCTTGTCCTGGTCCTTGTCCTAACGGTCCTGCGTTCATAGTCCTCTCAAACCTGCTGGGCCGGGTTTCTGACCCGGTGCAGGGCTGCAAAATCTAACGATGTCCGGTTCCCCATGGGTTGCGGCAGGCTCTCACAGCGTTGGCGCACAGCCACTCTTCTTGCGGGCCTATCCACTTGCTCAGTCCACTACTCAGTCACAGCTGTCAACATCAAGTTTCGCGAACGCGTTCGAGGAGGGCACGGCCCACTTTCCATGCGGAATTGCGGGTTGGCTGGAACGCAATCGCTCTTCAACCGCTCTCTGGTGATGCAAACTCGTACTGACAAAAAAACTAAATTTTGCGTATCGGTTATCCGTTATCGGAATCCGTCGCGCCGCCGGGAACGGCCTGGGGCGCGGAAGGCCCACGCGGGAACGAGGCCAATGAGAACAAACCAATGGTACTCGTCCCTGCGCGGACGCGCAAGGGGCAAAGTGGAAGCCTTTTTGCACAGGAGGACATGACTGTCAGGTGGTGACGGCCTGAAGTTACACGGGAGAAAAAAGAGCGCTCCGCTGATGCGGAGCGCTCCTCGTCTTATTCAGCCGACTGCGTCTGCTTATTGCGTGACGTTGAGAGTAAACACGAGTGAATTGCTGACCGGGTTCGCGCCGCCGGTAGTGGCGTTGACGGTCACCGTGTAGGTTCCAGGAGTCGACCCCGGGTTCGGCGGGGTGGTGGTGCCGCCGCCTCCGCTGCCGCCGCAAGCGCCCAACCATAACGTGGAGAGGCCGAGAACTACGATCAGGCTGAGCAGGCGCACGCCGCGAGTACGCGATCCCGCAACAAAAACAACTCCGAACAAGCCGGGAAGCAGCAGAGCATAGAAGATTCCGCCGCCTAAGGGCCGGCGCAGCTGCGACGTCGGGGCAATGGTGCCGAGGTTGACCGTGATTGCCGTCGCATTGGTGGGCTGGGTGCCGCCAGGGCTGATTTGGCAGGAGATTTCCGCAGTAGTAAGGGAAGGGCTCCCGCTGCAGGTGTAGGTGAGCGGCAAAGCCGTGGTTTGGGCGGTGCCGGAACCCACAATGAAGCCGGTCGTGCTGGTAACGTTAACTGACACCGTGGCTGTTCCACCCACCGCTACGGGGAAGGTGCTGGCGCTGTTTTGGGTTGCAAGGGTGAAGGTCTCGGTGGTTGCGGTCACGGTCAGGCTGACCGTCGCGGTAGTGCCCGATGAATTAGTGGGCGTGATGGTGATCGTCGTTGGGCCTGATGGCGCCATGTTGGCCACCGTGGAGATCGTCATCGTGGTGGTGGGGCTGTTTGAGCCAGTGAAGGTGACGCTCGGAGGGTTAAAGCTGCACGTCGCGCCTGTGGGCAAACCCGTGCAACTGCTGGGAGAGAAGTTTACGACCATGGCTGTGGAACCAGCAATTGGGGCAACAGTGACCGTGGACGATGTCGACTGTCCGGCCGAGACGGGGCTCGGACTCAGGTCGCTTGCGGAAAGTTGGAAGTCCGGCGCGAGCGATGCCTTCCATGCCGTAAGGAGCTTGCTTGCGTCGACAGACCCGAGACCGGTGACTTGGTCGTAACCTACGCCGGCGCTATAGCCGTACTGGTGCGGGGAACTCGCCGGGCAATCCGTAGTGCCGGTTTCGCAAGGCACGATGTTGTTGCCGGTCGTCACATCGTGGAAAGCTGTGGGACTGCTGACCACCAAGCTATAGAGAGTTGGATTGATGTTCCCCAATCCCGCTGATCCCAGAGACTGGTTGAGAACCGCGAGGATGCCGGAGAAGGTCGGGGCAGCGCAGGAGGTGCCGCCGGCCAGGTAAATTTCGCCATCGGCATTCACGAAACCATCAGTGCAGGTTGATACGATCGCGCCGCCCTGTCCGTCTTCGCTACAGATTAAATAAGGGTCGTGATAGGGCGACGCGTTCATCGCGAGATCGGGCACATCGCGCGCACCGTCGGCGGGTACGCCGGTGCCGGTCTGCCAGGTCGGCTTTGCGAAATAGATGCTGGCGCCGCCGCCCGACGCCAGGAGACCACCGTTCTCAACAGTGTCATTCCACCCCATCTCCGGAATGTAGGAAAGCGCCGAATCCAGGGTAATGGCACCACCGGTCGTGCCTTTCCAGTAGGTGGTAGGGTTCGCATTCCCACCGGTAGCCGTGCCCTCGGCGTCTCCGTCGAATTCGTTCCCTCCCATGGCGGTCACTTCGGGAATAACGCCCGGAACATCCACGGCCAACCCGCCGGCGGCCGACGGGCTGTTGGTTGCATCGCAATCGGCAGCACCAGCATCTCCCGAGGCGGCCATAATCGTCTGGCCCTGGATGTTCGCCTCCTGCGCCCATCCCTGCACTTCGTCATCGAAGCCCTCGCCATTCGCGGCTTCGCAGGCACCGTAGCTGATGCTAATGATGGGGGCGTAGTTATTGTCGACTGTCTGCTGAAGAGCGTTCCATACGCTGTTTCGGCGGGTGGCGCAAGTGTCGCCACTGGTGAGGCCGGCGTAGACGAAAATGACATTCGCATTCTGGGCAACGCCGTTGGACCACTCCAGGTCAAGATCAGACTCGCCTTCATCGCCGGGGCAGCGCGTCGGAGTCGAGTTACTGGGATAGAGGATGTACTGCGGGACCTTCGCAGCAAGACCTGCCGCACTGCGGAAGTTGGCGAGGTCATTCGCGCTCACGGTAGACTGCCCTACGACTGCGATCGTCTGGTTCGTGCCATCGAGGTCCGTGGGAAGGTCGTAGATGGTGGCGAAATCGCCTGGTGCCAGGAAATGGTCGCCGGTAGAATCGGTGAAGTGCGGCTGGGCCCCGGTTAAAGGTCTCGATCGAAATATCGCCCGCGGCTTGGGGCTGAAGTTGTGAAGATTTCCGACCGCGAGGACCAATCCAGCAAGCGCGGCCGGCACCGAAGGATTGGTGGCGTTGGCAAGATGGATCTCGCTATCTACCAGGTAATTGTGGATCTCGGTGCGAAAGGCTGTTTCGACCTGCGCGATTGTCCCATCAAATGAGATTTGGTTGCGGCTGTTGGCGATTGAGGTCACGGTAAAACCCTGGGCTTCGAGCCATGCGACGACGCGATTGACGTCGTTCCGGGTCATTCCGAAGCGGTCGGCGAACTGTGCCGGTGTGAGCCATTTGTGGTAATTCGGGGACGAGCGATCCTGCTGCTGAGCCAACAAGTTATTAAGGTCGGCCTGCTGGGCGGGGGAAGGCCGGAAAGCCAGCGTTACCCCGTGCAGTACCTTGCCACTGTCGGCGAGGCCAAGATCGAAACGCGGCTGGGCAAGGCTATGCACGTTGCCGGTGAGCGCCACCATCTGGCCGGAATTGATCGGTGCGGTGATGCGGTCGGGTTGCTGGGCGAAACACAGAGTTGAAGCTAGAAGAGGTAAAAGCCACATCCGAGATCGCATGACACACTCCGTCTGCCTTGAGGTGCTTGGTTTTGAGGTGCTTGGTTTTTAGCTTATTGGCATTATTGCTGGTTTGATTGAATCTTACCCGAAGAAAGTTGTATCCGGGGACGCAAAGGTGTAAACCGCTGCCGGACGACGGTAACCGGAGTCACGTTCCCAGCAGGTTACGGGGATGCTTGGCGAGTCCGTGTTCCTGCGCCAGAGATTGAGGGGGACGGAAGCAAGTTCGTCGATCGGGGGCGGCGACCGGAGGGCATCCGAAAACCGCTCTACTTCGCACAATCCGGGCGCAGGCAGCTTGCATCCAAACTTCAGGATAGAATCTTCTGTTTGAATACCACGCAGAGAGGAATCATGCGCTCTTTCTCTTTCTCGTTATCGTTCTCTTTAGCCGATCGACTCGCCCTCGTCACATCTGCGATTCTGCTGCCTGCGGCGCTGTTGCTGGCGGCGGGCGTAGACACCAAGTTCCACAACGCTCCGGCGTCAGCCCAGGCAACGAAGAATCCTTACGAAGGCCAGGAAGCGGCTGCGACGGCCGGAAAACAGCTTTACGCACGCAATTGCCTGTCGTGCCACGGAAAACTGGGAAAAGGCGCGGGCAATGTGCCGTCGCTGGTGGACGGGAAGCTTGATTCCGTCACGCCCGGCGAAGTCTTCTGGTTCATCACGCGGGGCGACAAAGATAATGGGATGCCTTCGTGGGCGTCGCTGCCGGTCCGGCAGCGCTGGCAGGTCGTTACCTATGTGAAGTCGATGGGAGCGCCGCAGACTGCGCAGGAAGCAAGCGCGCCGGCGCTAGTTGACACGAGCACCTCGAAACTGAAAGCGCCGCCGCCCACGCCGCCATTTACTGACTTCCGTTATGAGAAGCCGGGAACGGTCCACAAGATTACGGTGGGCGATCTGCCGCAACCTTACGCCACGCAATCGGCCGATAACGGTCCGGAACTGGTGGCGCGTCCGGAAAATGTTTGGCCGGTGGCGCTGCCTGGATTCAAGGTGGAGTTGTATGCCGCGGGACTCGACAATCCCCGGACCTTGCGCACGGCTCCGAACGGCGACATCTTTCTTACGGAGAGCGACCCTGGGCGCATCCGGGTGTATCGCGGGATAACCAGCGATGGAAAGCCCGAACAGTCGGCCGTTTTCGCCAGCGGGCTGAAGCATCCGTACGGCTTGGCGTTTTATCCTCCCGGACCTGATCCGCAGTGGCTATACGTGGGCGGCACCAGCGAACTGGTTCGCTTCCCTTATCACAACGGAGATCTGAAAGCGAGCGGCGCCCCGGAACATATTGCCGATCTACCGGATACAGGCGGGCACTGGACGCGAGCTGTGGAATTCTCTCAGGATGGCAAGAGAATGTTTGTCGCGGTAGGCTCGGGATCGAACATAAACGACCCTGACTCCCATCCAGCTGAGAAGGACCGTGCCGACATTCTGGTATGTGATCCCGCGAACTGCAAGCTGAGTGTGTACGCCTACGGCATTCGCAATGCAGGAGGCGGGATTGCAGTGAATCCGCAGACGGGCGAGCTCTGGTGCTCGGTAAATGAGCGCGATGCTCTCGGCGACAACCTCGTCCCCGACTACATCACGCACGTGCAGGAAGGCGGATTCTACGGCTGGCCGTGGTGGTATATGGGCGGGCATCAGGATCCGCGGCATCAGGGCAAGCATCCGGAATTGAAAGACAAGGTGATTGTCCCCGACGTACTGCTGCAGCCCCATAACGCATCGCTTGAGTTCACCTTCTATCAAGGCCAGCAATTTCCCGCAGAGTACAAGGGAGACATTTTCGCCTCCGAGCACGGCTCCTGGAACAAGGCAGTACGGGTGGGCTATGAGGTGGTCCGCGTGCCCTTGCACCAGACCGGCCATGCCAGCGGCGAATACGAAGACTTCCTCAGCGGATTCGTGCTGCCGGATGGCAATGTGTGGGGGCGTCCGGTGGGCGTAACGGTGGCTCCGGATGGTTCGCTGCTGGTCAGCGATGACGGTTCAAACTCGATCTGGAGAGTCAGCTACGCGAAGTAGCGCCGGGGTCATCCGCGCCTCGTGCCGATGTATAATCCGCCGATGCAAGGCATCCCGTGGAGCACAATTGCGCTCGGTTCTCTGTTGTTCGTCTCGGCCCGCTCAATAGGCGGACAGGACGTGCAATCTCCGCAACCTGAAAAGTCGAAGCCGCCTGTCAAAATGGAGCAGCGTGGGCGCATCCTTGGCATCGGCGGTGTCTTCTTCAAATCCGCTAATCATGATCAGATGCGCGAATGGTATTCGAAGCATCTTGGACTCGCCGACAAAGGCCAGGGCGCGATGCTTCCGTGGCGCGAACACGACGACCCGCAAAAGGAACACGTTACAGTTTGGACTGTCTTTCCCGCTTCCACTAAGTATTTCGATCCTAGCCCCGCACCGTTCATGATCAATTACATCGTGGACGATATGGATGCTTTGCTCGACCGCTTAAAACAAGAGGGAGTAAAGATTGACGCCAAACGAATGGATGAATCCTACGGTCGCTTTGCCTGGATCTATGACCTGGATGGGAATAAAATTGAGCTCTGGCAACCGCTGCCCGCAAAACCCTAAGGGCCTTGCGGTGCGCCTACTCAATCGGTTTTCTGTGGCTACGGTCCCGCAGTCGGAGAACGGCCGGAACGAACCTCACGAAGAAAGAAGAAAGAAATGGTGGGCGCTATAGGATTCGAACCTATGACTTCCACCGTGTGAAGGTGACACTCTACCGCTGAGTTAAGCGCCCAACCCTTTTCTATTCAAACATCAGTGCGGAGTTCCTGCAACCCAGGCGCCCAATGCGAGTGGGGCGGAGAGGTGCGTTCAGGCTGCCGGGGGCGGGGTTTGGACGTAAGAACAGGGCGTGGTAGCCTATGCTCGGCAGGGGCAGGGGCGGGTTCGCGTCCGCCGGAACCCGTGTCCAAACTGACTCTTGATGCCGGACGAAACCAGGCCCCTTCGACCCACCGTATCCTCCTCACCTGGAGGAACTTCCGGGGTTTCGTCTGACCAGGATAGCGAGCAACTTTCCCCTCCAGACCGGGTTCAAGATAGTGTGAGCACTGCCGCCATGGACGGGGGCGTCCTGATGGCGTCGCTGGGGCCGCGCCCGGCCGGTGGTTTGCAACCAGCGATGGCCGGCGCCGAAAGCTACACCGACGCCGAAGTGATGCTGCGAGTGAAGGCGGGGGACCAGTCCGCCTTCGACTATCTGGTGCAGAAGTATCGTCGGCCATTGGTGAGTTTTATGTACCGCATGGCGCGCAACTCGGCGGCGGCGGAGGATCTGGCCCAGGAAGTTTTTCTGCGAGTATACCGCTCGCGCCAGACCTACGAAGCCAGCGCCAAGTTCACCACCTGGCTGTATCGGATCGCGACTAACCTGGCGGTGAACCACGCGCGCGACACACGCCACGAGCGGCCGGAAGTAACCGTCAGCCTGGACGAACCGGATGAGGAAACGGGCACGACGCTGGATGTAGCCGACAGCACGATTTCAGCCGAAGAGGTTTTGGTGCGGCGGGAGCGGATGGTGGCGATCCGGAGCAAGGTGGAGGCCCTGCCGGAGCGGCAGAAGCTGGCAGTGATCATGCACAAGTACCAACAGATGGATTACAAGCAGATCGCCGAGGTGTTGAAGTTGAGCGAGTCGGCTACGAAATCGTTGTTGTTCCGGGCGTACGAGACTTTGCGGGAACAGTTAAAAGAATTTCTCTGAGGAAGCAGCATTTTTGTTTGATTGAAGTGACGGGGCCAGAAGTAACAGGGCTAGAAGTAACTGGGCGAAGAGAAAACAAGGGAGCATGGTTATGAAGTGCGAGGAGATTCGCGAAATGATGCCGGACCTGGCGTCCGGTCTGATGGGGATGACACCGGAGATCGGCGGACATCTGGCGGGTTGCGGCGCGTGCGCCGGCAAGATGGAAGAAGTGCGGCAGACGATGGCGTTACTCGATGAGTGGCGTGCGCCGGAGCCGTCGCCGTATTTTGATGTGCGTCTGCAGGCACGGCTGCGGGAAGAAATGGCCAAGCCTCAGGCGGGATGGCTGGCGTGGTTCCGGCGTCCGGTGCTGGCAGCGGCGCTCACGGTGCTGATGGCGATTGGGGTGGGCCTGTTCTTCTCCAAGGGCGGCAATTTCTACAATCCAGGCGGGGGCGATTTGGCGGAGGTCGAGTCGCAAACCGGGCCGGGCACGGCCGTAAGCGATCTGCAGGCTTTGGAAAAGAATCACGATCTGTATTCCGACTTCGATTTGCTGGATGACCTGGAAGTGCAGCACGATGTGCAGGCCAATCCGTAAGGACGGAAGTGGACGAACAAGGACGGGAAGAATGCGGCGGGGGAACTTCATGACGCGATGGATAGCGACGGCTGTGCTGGCCGTGGCGACCGTTGTGGTTTCTCCGTGCCTGGCGCAGCACAAGAATTTCCATCCGGTGCAGGGACGGCCGTCGGCGCCAAATCAAAATCATCCACAGCTTCATCCGGGAGGGCATGCCGGTGACTGGCTGCGCCGGTATAAAGGAATGTCTCCGGGCGAGCAGGAGCGCGCGTTGCAGAACGATCCCGCGTTCCGGCGTTTGTCTCCCGAGCACCAGCAAATGTTGCGGCAGCGGTTGCAGCACTTCTCGAGCCTTCCGCCTCAGCAACAGCAGCGCATGCTGGACCGCATGGAAACGTGGGAACATCTGACGCCGGGTCAGAAACAACAAGCTCGCGAAATATTTGGCCACATGCAGCAACTTCCACCCGACCGGCGGCGCATGGTAGGCACCGCGGTGCGCGATCTGCGCGCCATGCCACCGGAGCAGCGGGAGCAGATTATCGATTCCAAGCGCTTCCGGAGTGTGTTCTCTCCGGATGAACGCGATATCATGCGCGGCGCCACCCGGTTGCCGCTCGCGCCTCCTTATGGCAGAGCTGAAGAATCCCCGGCACCCGAACAATAAGAGTTCTCAGTTGTCATTTTCTGGTCTCTACTATCTGTCCCAAATGCCATCCCAATTCATGGTCCTTTAACAATAGGGCCTAGTCCGGATGCTATTATCTGGAACTTTCGAACCCTAAGGAGATGGCAAGCTATGGCGCCAGATGATCCCTTCCACTGTGAAGTCGAAAAGTCGAAAAATAAAGATGAACGCGGGAATCAAGTGACGATTGTGAAGTGTCATGGCAGGCTGGTCGGGGACACCACAGGTGAGATGAAAGACGTGGTCAGGCCCCTCATTCTTCTGGGCGGCCGCATCGTTATCGACCTTGGTCATTTAAGTTATCTCGATAGCGCGGGACTGGGCGCGCTGGTTGGCCTCAAGGTGTCCGCGATCAATCAAGGCTATTGTGTACTGGAACTTGCCAACATGACTCCTCGCGTGCTGGAACTGCTGCGCCTCACTCATTTGACGCAGATGTTCTCGTCCTAAGGCAGCGAGCAAACAGGCGACGTGCGGTGCCGCTGTTAGTGGAAGATTTTCGTCGAAGATGTTAGTGGAAATCGTGCGAAACGGTTTCGGCCTTTGTAACGAACAGGGGCAGCACGCGCTCCGCCTTGACGGAGATCACGTTGTCCTGATTTTGAAGAATTCCCTCGATGGCCAGGAACCGTTCTGAAGTCAGCAGCAGGCGGTTGCGGTGAAAAAGATCGGGCGTGATGATCGCGTTGGCCACTCCCGTTTCATCCTCCAGACTGACAAAAACAAAACCTTTCGCGGTGCCCGGACGCTGGCGCGTGATTACGCAGCCTCCGATGCGAAGACGTTTGCCGTTGGGAATATCGCGCAGATCGCTGGCCCGGCGAATGCCCATGGCATTCAGCCAGTCGCGGCGGTACGCCATGGGATGCGGTCCCACCGTAAGGCCGGTACCGTGGAAGTCGGCAACCAGGCGCTCTTCGTGGTTCATGGGTTGAAGCGGCGAAGGCGAATCGGGTTCAGGCAACTTTTCCAGCAGAGGCCCGGAACCGCGTACAGCGCGTTCCACCTGCCAGAGAGCATCGCGGCGGTGGAGTTTCGAGTACTGAGTACCCGGTACCGAGTACCCAGTAAAACCTTTGTCATTCCGACCCCCGAGCGAATGCGAGGGGCGGAGGAATCTAGGTACCAGGTACTCGGTACTGGCCACTGCATTCAGCGCTCCGATTTCCGCCAGCGTATTGAGCTCATCTTTGCGAAGTTGTGGAACGCGGCGAGTGAGATCGTGAATAGAAGCGAACGGAGCAAGCATGCGTTCGCGCACAAGTGCCTGAGCAGCCTCCTCCCGCAATCCGCGAACATAGCGTAATCCCAAACGTAGCGCCGGCGTCCCGCCGGCTGTCGCTTTACTGGGTACTGGGTACTCGGTACTCTGTACTGCCTCCAACGTGCACATCCATTCCGAGCAAGTCACATCCACCGGCAGCATTTTCAATCCATGCCGTTGCGCGTCCTTGACGATCGTCGCCGGAGAATAAAATCCCATGGGTTGGTTGTTGAGCAGGGCGGCGGTAAACGCGGCCAGATAATGGCATTTCAAGAAAGCGCTGGCATATGCGATCAGCGCAAAGCTGGCGGCGTGCGATTCAGGAAATCCATAAAGCGCAAAAGATGTGATGGAAAGAATTATTTTCTCTTGCGCCTCGGACGGAATTCCATTGTCCGTCATGCCGGAGCGCAACCTGGCTTCAATTTCTTTCATGCGCGCTTGCGATCGCTTGAAGCCCATGGCGTGGCGCAAGTCTTCGGCTTCGCCGCCGGTGAAGTTGGCCGCAATCATGGCGAGACGAAGCAGTTGCTCCTGAAAAAGCGGCACACCCAGCGTGCGCTTGAGCACAGGTTCGAGCGACGGATGCGGATACGTAACGTCTTCCCGTCCCTGACGGCGCAAGAGAAAAGGATTCACCATCTGACCGACGATCGGCCCCGGCCGGATGATTGCAACCTGCACCACAATGTCGTAAAACTTTTTCGGACGCAGGCGCGGCAGGCACGACATTTGCGCCCGGCTTTCCACCTGGAACAAGCCCACAGTGTCGGCTTGCTGCAGTGCGGAATAGACCGCGGGATCATCCTGCGGAAGATGCGCCAGATCGACTTCTTCGCGGTAGTGGTCCCGAATAAGTTCGATCGAGTCTTTGAGAACTGCCATCATTCCCAGACCGAGCAAGTCCACTTTGATAATGCCCATGGCGGCGCAATCTTCTTTGTCCCACTGCACAACCACGCGGCCGGGCATGGAAGCGGGTTCGAGAGGCACGACAGAATCAAGCTGTCCCTGGCAAATGACCATGCCGCCGGAGTGTTGCCCGAGATGCCGCGGCATGTCCTGCACCGCGAGGCACAGCTCGTAATATTTACGCAGCCGGGGATGTTTGAGGTCGAGACCGGCATCGCGGAAGCGGCAGTCGAGCGCGTCGTTTTCATCGCGAAATTCCCAGGTGGCAACCGCGGCGGAAATTTTGGCAAGCGTTTCCGGATCGAACCCCAACGCCTTGCCAATTTCGCGTGCCGCCATGCGATTGCGGTAGGTGATGACGTTCGCAGTCATGGCTGCGCCACGCTCGCCATAGCTCCGGTAAACATGTTGAATAACTTTTTCGCGCTCATCGCCGCTGGGCAGGTCGAGATCGATGTCGGGCCACTCGCCGCGCTCCTCCGACAGAAAGCGCTCGAAAAGTAGTTCCATGCTGACGGGATCAACGGCCGTAATGCCCAGCGAATAGCAGACGGCGCTGTTGGCCGCCGATCCGCGCCCCTGCGCCAGAATGTTTTGCTCGCGGCAGAAACGGACCAGATCCCAGACGATAAGGAAATATCCGGCGAGCTTAAGTTTTTCGATCAGCGCGAGCTCCCGCTCAATCTGGCGCCGGGCGCGGGTTTGCATGTCGTTTGCGGCGCGGCCATAACGCTCGCGAAAACCCTCCCATGCGCGCTCACGCAGAAACGAGTCCATGGTTTCACCTTCAGGAACGGGATAACGCGGGAACTGATAGCCGAGATCGTTGAGCGTAAATTCCAGGCGTGAAGAAAGTTCGAGCGTATTGCTGATGGCATCGGGCAGGTCGGCAAAGAGTTGTTGCATCTCCTGCGGAGATTTCAAGTGACGCTCGGAGTTGCGCGCCAGCAGCCGGCCAGCGGTAGATAATGTGCGGTGATGGCGGATCGCAGTGAACGCATCGCAAAGCTCGCGATCTTTCGCGGCGGCGTAGCACACCCCATTGGTCGCAATCAGAGGAAGATCGAGCGAGCGGGCAATTGCAACAGCGGCGCGGTTGCGAGATTCTTCCTCACGATGGAAATGACGCTGCAACTCGACGTATACATTGCCGCGACCAAACAATCCGATCAGTTGCTCGACCTGTGCGCGGGCTTCTTCGCTGCCGCCATGCTGCAAAGCGGCTGCCAGCGGCCCGTCTGCACCGCCGGTCAGGCAAATCAGGCCAGGGGCATATTCTTCCAGTTCCTCCTTCTGGACTGCGCCCTCCCCTTTCTTCGCGCGCAACTTCATCTTGGTGATCAGGCGACAGAGGTTCTGATAACCCACGCGGGAAGCAACCAGGAGCGGAAGGCGAAATCCACCACGGAGACACGGAGACACGGAGGAATCCTTAAATGTTTGATTGTTGATTGTTGGTTGTTGATTTTCAGAAGATCGTGATTTTTTTCCCTTCTCCGTGTCTCCGTGTCTCTGTGGTGAACATACCGTGACTTCCGCACCGATGTGCGCCTTGATCTTAAGTTTCTTCGCCGCTAGATGAAAACGGGGCGCACCATAGACTCCATCGATGTCGAGCAATGCCATGGCGGGCATGTTGAGCCGGGCACAAGCTGACATCAGCTCCTCAGGCAAGGAGGATCCTTCAAGAAAGCTGAAAGCAGAGCGGGCGTGAAGCTCGATGTACATCAGTGATCAGTGATCAGTGGCCAGTTCTCGTGAATTCCGCAGAAAAGACTGGCCACTGATCACTGGCAACTGGCCACTGTTTTTCAGTCATAACTTCCTTCCACGAACCAGCTTCCGCCGAGCAGATCGTGCACCAGCCGGTAAAGAGCGATACTGTCTGCATTTTGCAAAGCGATATCCCACTCATCGCGCGCCCAGGCTTCCCGCTCCCACCAGTCGCCGGAACTGCGCCATGGGCCGGCTTTCCAGAGCACACTGCCCTGCACTTCTTTGTTCTTCGAGCAAACCATGCGCATCAGTTCCCCATTCTCTATAGTCACAGTGGCACGCAGAGGCGGACGAAACCGGCGAAGAGCCGCGACGGCGGATTTGTTTTCTGCCACGGCTTCTCGACGTTTTGTTTCCGGAGCTACCCGGGGGACAAAACGCCGCATGCGAAAACTGTCGGCACGGTACGTATCCAGCAGTTCCAGCGAACCTGCTCGGGCATCGCCGACCAGGCCGGCAATGCGTGCCAGAGTGAGTTCCAGTTTTTCCGGTTCCGGCGACGGAGGCAGAAACAGGCCGCCCTGGGCCGACCGTGGCCGTGCCGGCTCCGCGGTGAGATGAATCTTCCTGATTGGCGCGCCCGGCGGATGCGCGTTCAAATCCAGTTGCAGAAGTTTGAGAAAAAGTTTGGGATCGAGCATGGGAAGAGGAAGACGGAGAGTCCGGCAAAACTTGCTTTGACGTCTGGAAATAAAATGCTGCGCCAGCGGTAGAGTTTCGCTAGGCGATGCGTCGCTCTCGCTGGGAATCCCGAAAGCGTCGAGTTGGGGATCGACTCCCGTCAGGTTTTGCAACTCCAGCGTGAGCCGCAGTTCCTGCGTAGCCAGCGCGCGTGCGGTCAAACGGGCGCATATCTGCTCGAGCAGTCGATTCAGCAGAAAAGCCAGCGGCTCCAACAGCACGATGGGATATTCCAACTCGATTGCCTCCTCAAATACTGCCGGCTCTTCCACCGGAACCAGCGTGCGGGAAGCCTTTCCCCGCGCCAGTTGCTGCAAGTGCAAACCTTCCTGTCCCAGGCGCTCGCTCAAAGCAACTTCCGGCAGCGCGGCCAGAGCGCGCAGGTCGCGGACGCCCCAGCGCTCAAGGGTTTCGAGCAGACGGATTGATTCCTTTTTCTGTTCTTTATCTTTACCTTCCCCTCGACCAGCAAACAGAACTTCCACCGGCAGAGATCCCAGAGACTCGGCTTCTTGCCCAGGCGGAATCACGGTCACGCCGCAAAAACCGCGGGCTGCAAGCATGGCAGCATCGGCATTCGAAGCCACGGCGACGTTTCCATCAAGTCCCAGGTCTGCGGCGCGGCGGAAAAGGCTGCGGCCAATTTCTGGCAACATGCCAAAAAGCGATTCCATGCCTTCGAGATCCACAAGAACCGTGTCGGCTGCGGCATCTTCCACGCACGGCGAAAAAGACTGCGCACAATCCAGCAGAGCAGCGTGCGCCACAGATTCCTGCAACGGAGAACGCGGGCGCAGCGTCAACTCCGAACAAAGCTCTGCCTGGGCTTTCGTCATGCCTGGCGCGATGCCCACGCGGCCTGCACTTTCGTTCACAGCAAAAACTTTTTCCAGAGGAGACTTGCCTTCGAAAATAGCCACGGCCCGCGCGCGCAACTCCGGCTCGGCGCGAAACACCGCTGCCACGGGAAAATTCGGCACGAAGATGCAGGCAAACATGAAGCAGTACCCAGTATCTAGTTGTCAGTACCCAGTTAGGTTTTTTCTGGCAACTGGGCACTGGCAACTGGGTACTGTTTATCCCGCCCAGGCGGTTCTACTGGCGAATGTGATCTCGGCCGAACGAACCGGCTTGCGATCCATACGGCACCGCACCAACTCGGCAGTGATTTCCAGTCCAGTCAGCACTTGCGCGTGTGAGGGCGGTGGAAATTGAGAATCCATAAGTTCTTCGCTCATTCTCGCTCGCGGCCTTATCGGCCCCGGCTTTATCGATCCCAGCTTTATTAATAACGAAGAACAACTTCCGGCGATGGACTGCCGCTCCACTGCCAGCAGCACGGTCGGTGTATGCTCCACGGCGCGTCGGAAACGGAACCACGTGGTCAGCGGGATGCGGCGTGCTGCTTGCGGCGGCAGATCGCCAAGATCGAGAACGATCAATCCGAAGCCTCCGCTTTCAAGCAGCAGGTCGGTGGCACGCAGAAGTTGTTCCAGGCGATGCTCGGCACGCGTGGAATTCTCCCCACAGCGCACCCACAGCAGCCGGTCCAACTCGATTCCAGCCGCGGCGGCAGACTGCGGGTCGAGAGCGTCGCTGGCATCCACCAGCACGCAGCATTCCCCGCGCCGGGTAGCAGCGGCAAGTGCGGCCAGCAGCAAGGTGGTGCGGCCCGAAGAGGCTGGACCGCAAATTTCAGTCAGGCAACCGCGCGGCAGGCCTCCGGTAAGGCCATCCATCGCAGCAATGCCGCTGGATACCATTTCCGGTACAGGCCGCACCGCCAATCGCGAAGCTGGAGTCACGCCGGCGAGCCTCGCGTCTGTAGCAGTAGAAAAAGCTCGCTGCGGCGGACGCCCTTCGGTGCATAGCCCTTCAGTGAAAAGCTCCGCCCCGGAAGGCTGCGGGCAAACTTCACCACCTTCTTCACTAATAAAGACAAAACGGCGGCCCTGGGCCGCCGAAGTGGAAACCACTGCGGAAGACATAGATTCCTCGGGAAAATTTCAGGGATCGTCGGGGGTGGAAAGCCCCGCAGGCGTTTTCGCTTTTTATTCGCCTTTAAAGATTCTGCGCCCGGCGGCACAGATTGTCAAGCTTAAGAATAGGCAGGGTTCCCTCCGTGCCGGTTCATTCCCGGTTGCTTACCTTGGCATCCATCTCCCGTCTAAGCCAAACAGCACAGCGGTCAGGCCCAGGTGCTCCATTTCATGCTCTATCCAGGATTGCGGCCGAATCCGCTGCTCGATTCCCACCAGAGAAGAGGAGCTTCCATGCACAGAACTCGTCTGCTTGTTTTGTTATCCGTATTCCTGGCGTTGGCCGGTCTTTGCCAGGCTCAAGGCATAATGCTCGATCTGCCGCTGCAGAGCCAGCATGCCGTGATACTGCAGCGCATTGGCCTCACCGACATCACCGTCAATTACCACCGGCCGCTGGTGAATAATCGCCAAATCTGGGGCAAGGTTGTGCCTTATGGAGCGGTCTGGCGCGCCGGAGCCAACGAAAATACCACCGTCACCTTCACCGATCCCGTCACTATTGAAGGCCAACCCCTCGATAAAGGGACCTATGGCCTGCACATGATTCCCACCGAAAATCAGTGGACAGTAATCTTCTCGAAGATGTCTACCGCGTGGGGAAGCTTCAGCTACAAACAGGATGAGGACGCATTGCGGGTCACGGTGAAACCACAAACTGCCGAATTCCACGACGCCCTGACCTACGACTTTGATGATGTCAAACCCGACTCCACCGTCGTCACCCTGCGCTGGGAAAAGGTCGCGGTACCCTTCAAGGTTGCGGTCAAAGTAGACGACGTCGCCGAAGCCAGCATTAATCGGCAAATACGCGGGCTCAATCAATATTTCTGGGAGAGCTGGGACGAAGCCGCCAACTACTACCTCGCCAATAAAACCAATCTGGACGAAGCTCTGAAGGATGAAGACCAGTCCATCCGGGTCGAAGAACGCTACGACAACTTGTTCACCAAGTCGCAGATTCTCGAAGCCATGGGCCGCAAAGACGATGCCACAACGTTCCGCAACCAGGCGCTGGCGAAAGCCAGCCCGCTTCAGCTTTACTTCTATGGCCGCCAGCTTCAGGGTCAGAAGAAACAGGAAGAAGCATTCGCTCTCTACCTCTCAAACGCAAAAAAGTATCCTGACTTTTGGATATCGCACGTTGGTCTGGCCCGGGTTTATAGCGGTCAGGGCGAATACGACAAAGCAGTCAAAGAATTGCAGAGCGCTCTTGCCGGCGTGCCCGATGATGCCAACCGATCGAACCTGGAGAAATACATAAAACGCGCGCAGTCCAAAGACGACTTCAACCGCTAGACGCAGCGAAAGAAGAAAACGTTGTCAGGAAGATGGGCCAACCCGAGGGTTGGCCCGTCTTCATTTGTTAGGATTGTTCATTACTAGAATGATCTACAAAAATGATCGGGTCATTGAGTCCTATCACGTTTATTAACAGCTAGCTTGAAACGCTGACGTGCGCCAACGTCCAACCCATCTTTACCAAGGCCGCTGTGCTGAATACCCCTGCCACACTTATGAGAAGGAGCGGAACAAACCAACGGATAGGTATTCCCACAGCTCTATCCGAGACCGTGAACGCTATAGCGAAGTTCGCCGGAAGGAAAATATGCGTGATGAGGGCCACTCCAACGAGCGCTTCGCTCGCAAACATTAGGAATCTGGCTGTGGTCATGGTCTGCGCCTCCGTTCGATGCCAGAATACCATCCGTCATCTCGGACCTTTGATGTGAATTGAGAAGCCGGTCAATGACTGGGTAATATTTCGCCACATTTTAAGAATGAGTGTAAGTAAGAATGAGTGTAAGAATGAGTGGCGGTACATGAATTAGGTTCGAAGAACTAATTCGAGCAATCCTCTGGCTCAGTAAAAGGGATTGGGGCCGCTCTATTTTCTTGGGCCTTGCCTCGCTTGGGGTGCTCTCAGCAATTCCAGAAAACGCCATAACTGAAGGCATTCTCGACGGGCCCGTGTTCCGCGCTGGGTTTTACCTGGGCACGGTTCTAATGCCGAAAGAAACAATCGGCGGTCACTCCTTGTTCTTAGTAGCAGACATTCTTATGCTAATAGGATTTTGGTTAATCGTTCTGTGTCTTGCAAGGCGACTATTCGCCGGTAAAGCCGCACGTCAGCTTTAGTTGGCTCGAGCCGCGTATGCACCGTCTCCACAATCGTCGAGGCTGGCAGCGCTCCACCGTCCGCCCGCCAGCCGTCGCCCGTTCCCTCACCACACCCGGCAAGCGTTCGCCCGGACCATCTTTTGCCCAGCCTTGCAGCCGAAGGCCTCAGAAAACTCCGACATATTCGAGACCACGTCGTCGACCCGGAAGATGGGCAAAGAGTGCGGGTCGGTAGTAAGGGCCACACGCTCCATCTCCGGGCGTACGTTCGTACACCATGAGAAAGCATAAGAAAGGAAGAAGCGCTGGCGATTGGTCCATCCGTCCGGGCCTTTATCCCCCAGCGACTTCCCTTGCTCTTTAAGTGCGGCTTCCAGCGCATACAGAGCGAGATGAGTGCCGCCGTTATCTGCCGTGTCTTCGCCCTGAGTGAGCAGGCCGTTTTGTTTAGCTCCAGGGCCGGCGTCGGGAACCTCCTGCGTGTACTCGTCGGAGATGCACTTGCCGCGTTCATCGTATTGCTTGGCGTCCTCCCCAGTCCACCAGTCGCGCAGATTGCCCTGAACATCGAACTTGCGCCCCTCATCGTCAAAGCCGTGCGTGAGTTCGTGACCGATGACCGCACCAGTGGCGCCGTAATTCACAGAATCATCCATGCTCTTTTCAAAGAACGGCGGCTGCAGAATGCCGGCGGGGAAGTTAATCGTGTTCAATTGCGGATCGTAATAGGCATTGACCGTGGGCGGCGTCATCGTCCATTCACCACGGTCGACAGGCTTGCCGATCTTGGCCACCCAGCGCTCGAATTCAAACGCCGAGGCCTGTTCCACGTTGCCCAGATAGCTTTCGCGCGTGATCTTCACGCCTGAATAGTCGCGCCAGTGTGCAGGATAGCCGATCTTGTCTTCGATTCCCTTCAGCTTGATGATGGCCTGTTCCTTGGTGGCGGGCGTCATCCAGCTCACACTTTCAATGTCGTCGTGCATGGCCCGCTCGATGGCGTGCACCATTTCAATGGTGCGCGCCTTGCTCTCCGGCGGAAAAGCGTGGTCCACGTAAGCCTGCCCCAGCGCCTCACCCAGATCGCGGTCGGCCGACAGCGTGCAGCGCCGCCAGCGCGGCATCATCTGTTCCTGGCCCGCCAGCGTGTGGCTGAAAAAATCGAAATCCTCGTCGACCATCGCCTTCGTCAGGTAGGGCGCAGTCCCGTGGATCAAATGCCAGCGCATGTAGATCTTCCAATGTTCGAGCGGATGCTCCACCAGCAATTTATCTTCGGCGCGGAAAAAGTCTGGCGCGCTCACAATGTAATGCTCGCTGGCCGGAGCTTGTACCGCTTTCAGGTAAACATCCCAATCGATGGAAGGCGTAAGCGCTCGGATCTGAGCCAGGCTCATCTTGTTGTTGAGATTCTTCGGATCGCGGCGCTTGACGTTATCCATCTGAGCCTTAGCCATGGCGGTTTCCAACTCAATCACGGTACCCGCGTCAGCGCTCGCTTGCGCCTCAGCCTCCCCCGCCAGCATGAACATCTTCTGCACGTGCGCGCGGTACTTCTTGAGGGTCTCTACTGATTTCTCGTCGCTGTTGAGGTAGTAGTCGCGATTAGGCAGGCTCAGGCCACCCTGATCGATCTGCGCCACCACTTTGGAAGCATCGTCATAGTCCTGCCCACCGCTGAAACCGAAAAACGGAGCGTCCGTCTGATTGTCAGACGCTTCCCACGCCCCGGGAAACAGGTGGTGCAAATGGGCAATTTCGAGCGTGATTTCTTTCTTGGATTTCAGTGCCGCAATTCGATCCAGTTCCGGCTGCAGGGACTTCAGGCTGGCCGCTTCGATCCCGCTTTCATCCATGCAAGCCGACCAATAGTCTCCGATCTTCTGCTGCACGGCGCTACGAGCCGGATCATTCTTGCTGCTCGCTTCCATAGTCTCGCGCAGCACGTTTTCGTTCCACAAATCCAGGCTGCTTCCCGTGCTCCAGTACACCTGGTCGGCAGGAATCGGGTTGGCCGTCAGCCACTTGCCGCACGCGTACTTGTAAAAATCGTCGCAAGCGCTCAGCGTCTGGTCCACCAGATTAGGATCAAAGTGTTCAAGCTTAGGAGCCGCTTTCGTCTGCTCGGCGCCGCCGTGGAGTGCGTTGGATGACGCGTTGGACACCGCATCGTGTACCGCATTTTGCGCCATCACAGCCAGGGGCAGCGTCATCAGCAACAAAACACACAGAACAACTCTGGGAATAAACATTTGGCCTCTTTCCAAGCGTAGAGAAGATTG
>Ga0209274_10000448_pt1 | contig 25687 bp, 23 predicted proteins | sample HubBroMetageREF1_FD_188343 | JGI IMG/M metagenome (GOLD analysis project Ga0209274, IMG submission 188343) | Reference soil microbial communities from the Hubbard Brook experimental Forest, New Hampshire, USA - Hubbard Brook CCASE Soil... | ecosystem: Environmental > Terrestrial > Soil >...
CGGACCTTGGCACGGCGTGAACGTCCGTCACGCCCCCCCATCAGCCACCGCTGCCCACCTGCTCCACGCGCGGCAGGGTGAGCTTCACGCCGGTGTGCAGGTCGGCGAGATCCACGTCCGGGTTGTACTGCTGCAGCAGCCACATCGGCAGCTGCGTGCCGTGCTGCGTGAGCGTCCACAGCGAGTCCCCGGGGCGCGCGAGGTAGACCTCGGTGCCGACGATGCGGTGCGATGCGAAGTAGCTCGCCTGCAGTGCGCGGTGGTACTCGCGCCGTCGCTGCTCAAACTCCTCGCGCGTGACTTTGGGAAACTCCAGCTGGATGCGCTGACCGATCAGCACCGGCCGGCGCGCCTGCAGGTGATTGAGCGTGCGCAGCTTCACCGTGGGCACACCGAGCCAGTCGGCGTAGTGTCCGAGTGTCTCATCGGCGGTCACCCGGATCGTGCCTTCCTTCGCGACGGAGTAGTCGATGGGATCGGCGCTTTGCTGCACGTCCGTGGCGGGGCCGAGCGCGGGGCCGAGCGCTTCTGCCTGAGCCGCCGACACCGGCTGCGGGCTCGCCACGTGGCCATGAATCGTCACCATCGCCAATTCCCCGACGGCGGCCGCATCCTCCGCGCTCTCGCGCTGTGCGACGTCCTCGGACACGGCGCCGCCCGCGGGCGCGGCGGTGACGGTGGGGACCGCGGCCAGGCGCGCCGTGGCCAGCGCGGCGTTGGCAGCCGCGTTGTCTGCCGCCGCGAGCGCCACGACACTCGCCGCCGGCACCGGTGGTGACTCGGGCAGGCTGAGCACCCGGCCGGGGCGCAGTCGCAGGCTGGTACGCACTCCATTCAGCTGCGCCAGTGCCTGGATCGACACGCCGAAGTGGTCCGCGACCTTCGCCAGGGTGTCGCCGCGCTGCACACGATAATGCGGCGGCGCCGGCTGGCCGGCGTACAGCTCGCGTGTGCCCAGGCGCTGCGCGAGCAGCGTGCTGCTCCAGTGCTGACCGTCCATCGGCAGACGCAGGCGGTAGGCGCGCGGAATGCGCTGCCGCCCTTCCCACACGGTCTCCAGCAGCGCCGGGTTCAGCGCCCGCAGGCTCGCGCCGTCGATTCGCAGCGCGTGCTCGAGCGCCGTCGCATTCACATAGGCGGGCAGCTGCACTTCCTGAAAGCGCGCCTCGGGCTCCTTCTGCAGGGGACCGAAATACTTCTCCGGGTCGCGGTCGATTTCCAGCGCGGCGAGGAAGGACACGTAGAAGTTGCGCGAGGCAAAGCCGAACGTGCGGCCGTGGTAGGTGCGCACGACGGTGACGATGTCGTCGGTGCCGAGGGTTTCCTTGGCGTGCCGCACGCCGGCGGTGCCGTGGTTGTAAGCCGTGAGGGCCAGCGGCCAGCTTCCGAGCACGCTGTAGTTGTAGGCGAGGAGCTGGGCTGCGGCCTCGGTGGAGCGGAAAGGATCCAGGCGGTCGTCCACCGCGCCGTCGATGCGCAGGTAGCGCCGCCCGGTGGAGCGCATGAACTGCCACAGTCCCGCCGCGCCCACCTTCGAGTACGCCGCCGGGTTGAAGGAAGACTCAACATGCGGCAACACCGCCAGCTCCGCCGGCAGTCCCAGATTTGCGAGCGTCGCGGCGATGTGGGTTTCCCAGGCGCCCGAGCGCACCAGTCCCGCGCGGAAGCGATCCGACTGCCCGAGCTGGAAGCGAATGTCATCAACGGCGGCGCGCAGGCGCTCCGGAGTGCCGTCAGCGCCCCACAGGTCCTTGATGCGCTGATCGTCCTCGGCAAGTGGCGTGCCGGCTGCAACCGCGTCGGCGATGCGCCTGAGTGCCGCGCCGTAACGATCGCGCGCCGCGTCCCTGAGCTTCTCGCGCTCGGCGGGCGGCGCATCGGGCGGAAAATGCAGCGTGTCGTAGACGACGGCGAGGTTGTTCTGGTCGTGCAGGAAGCCGGAGTTGGTATCGATCTGCGTGTAGACACGCACCCAGAACTGCACGTCCCGCTCCAGCTGCGGCGGGCGCGGCATGGGGCTGTCGGCCGCGAGTGCGCGCGTGAGGGCGCACAGGCAAAGACCGGCAGCCAGCCACCTTCCCCAGGCGCTACGGGGCCTGTTAGCCACCGCTTGACGCTTTTGCCGCTGTCGACTTCATTTACACTCCGGAAAAGTCACAATTAGCGTTCATATTCAATTAGTTAAGCAGCCGGTGAGCGACCTGGTTCACGCCTGCCCGCGGCTAACACGTCGAGCATTTTGACACTGACGCCGTTTTAGCGCCGACCGGGCGCGGGTAGTGTCCGGGGACTTGCGGGCGTGCGCCGACGAATCCGTCGCCCAGTGCGCGCTGGGTCACACAAATGCCCCGGCCCGGGGACAACTTGTCACATCGCACCCCGCGGCGGGCACGCTGGCACGCGTGTTGCTTATATTCATACCAAGGTACGGGAAGGAAGAGGTAGCCAACGGGATTAAGCAAAGAAAGCGTGGGGTACGAAGCCTGACAGCTCGCCGGCCACCACGCCGAAACCGAATAACAACGAGAAGAAGACACTCCTCCACACAAGCAAGCGACCGACACCCCGCCTCAGGCGGGGTTTTTTTTGGCTAATGCGCGGCCCCGGTAGCAAAAAAAGAGGCAGTGTTTGGCTGCCTCTTAAATTCGAATCGATCTGTCAGTTCGCGTTGGTGGTTTAGAAACCTGGAAGCTCACCCGCACTTGGAATCGCCGCAATTCAGGCAGGTCATGCAGCCGTCCATCATGACCACGGCGGCGGTGCTGCAGCGGCCGCACAGCTGCGCGCCCTCCGGGAAATGCGACTTGGCAAAGGCATCGCTCTGCTTGGCGCGCGCCTCGAACTCGGCGCGCTTTTCGTCCACCAGTTTCTGCTGGTGCACATCGAGCTGGGTCTTGCGGATGAGGCCGATGCTCTGCAGATGCTTCTCGATCACGTGGCCGAGCTCGGCAATGATCGAAGGCATGAACTTGCCGCCGGGCTGCCAGTAGCCGCCGCGCGGGTCGAACACCGCCTTCAGCTCATCCACCAGGAAGGTCACATCGCCGCCCTTCCTGAACACCGCCGAAATGATGCGCGTGAGCGCCACGATCCACTGGAAGTGATCGAGGTTCTTGGAATTGATGAACACCTCGAACGGCCGGCGCTGCTCGTACTCAGTGCCTTCGTTCAGCACGATGTCGTTGATGGTCACGTACATGGCGTGATCGGAGATGGGCGTCTTGATCTTGTAGGTCGAGCCGATGAGCATTTCCGGACGCTCGAGCTTCTCGTGCATGCGGATGACTTTGGCGGTGTGCCCGTGCTTGTCGCGCACGAACTCGTCCGCCACCTGTGCGGGCATGCGCGCCTGGGCCGCCTTGTCGAGCGGCGGCCTGGGCTCGGCCTTGTCCTCGGGCTTCTGCACCTGGTACTTAACGATTTTCCGATCGATCTTGATGGTCATAACGAAATTCCTGCGCTCCAGCCGCTGAAGTTACGGTCAGTAACGACCGTAGTACCCGTCTTTCATGGCATCAAACAAATTGGCGGCGGTATGGGTCTCACCGTCGTAGTCGATTTCCTCGTCGCCACGCACCTCAACCACCGAGCCGTCTTCGAGGGTGAACTTGTAGAGGGTGTTCTTGAGGTCCTGCTCCTTCACCAGCACGCCCTGGAAGGCTTCCGGATTGAAGCGGAACGTGGTGCAGCCCTTCAGACCCTGCTCGTGTGCATACAGATAGATGTCCTTGAACTTCGCGTAGGCAAAATCCGTAGGCACGTTCGCCGTCTTAGAAATCGATGAATCGACCCACTTCTGGGCCGCAGCCTGCACCTCAACATGCTCCTTGGGAGTGACCTCGTCCGCGGCGATGAAGTAGTCCGGCAGTCTTTCGCCATCGGTGGTTGCTCCAGGTTTGGCATTCGGATTGACGAGTTCGCGGTACGCCAGCGACTCGAAGGAGTAGACGTCGATCTTTTCCTTGGACTTCTTGCCTTCGCGGATCACGTTTCTGAAGTAGTGATGCGCGAATGACGGCTCGATGCCGTTGGAGGCATTGTTGGCGAGCGACAGCGAGATCGTGCCGGTGGGCGCGATCGATGTGTGGTGCGTGAAGCGCGCGCCGGTTTCGGCGAGCTCGTGCACCAGCTGTGGCGCCACCTGCGCGATGCGCTGCATGTAGCGGCTGTACTTCGCGTGCAGGAGACGGCCCGCGATTTTTGAGCCGGGCTTCCAGCCGTCCCTCACCATCTCCGGGCGCTTGCGCAACATCTCCTTGGTGATCGTGAACTCCTCGTTCATGATCGGCGCGGGCCCCTTCTCACGCGCGAGCTCAAGCGCCGCTTCCCAGCCTGCCACGGCCATCTCGCGCGACACGTCCTCGGTGAACTGCACCGCCTCGGGCGAGCCGTATTTCATGCGCAGCAGCGTCACGGTGCTGCCGAGCCCCAGGAACCCCATGCCGTGACGGCGCTTGCGCAGGATTTCCCCGCGCTGCTGCTCGAGCGGCAGGCCGTTGACCTCGACGACGTTGTCGAGCATGCGCGTGAACACCTTCACGACCTCGCGGTATTCGTGCCAGTCGAATTCCGCGAAATCGCCGAACGGATGCTTCACGAAACGCGTCAGGTTCACCGAACCTAACAGGCAGGAGCCGTACGGCGGTAACGGCTGTTCGCCGCATGGGTTAGTAGCGCGGATGTTCTCGCACCACCAGTTGTTGTTCATCTCATTGACGCGGTCGATGAGGATGAAGCCCGGCTCGGCGAAGTCGTAGGTGGACGTCATGATCACGTCCCACATGCGCCGCGCCGGCAGGGTCTTGTAGACCTTGCACGCGACCAGGCCCTCGTCGTTTACGACGTAGCCCTCGTGCACCGGCCACTCGCGCCACACGAACTTGTTCGCGTCAGTGAGATCGGGCTTGTCCGCCTCAAACTCTCTTTGCGCCAGCGGGAAAGCCAGCTTCCACTCGCGGTCCTCGCGCACCGCCTGAATGAACTCGTCCGTGATCAGCAGCGACAGGTTGAACTGCCGCAAGCGCCCGTTCTCGCGCTTGGCGCGGATGAATTCCATGACGTCCGGATGCCCGATATCGAAGGTGCCCATCTGCGCACCGCGGCGGCCGCCGGCGGAGGAGACGGTGAAACACATCTTGTCGAAGATATCCATGAAGGACAGGGGCCCGGAGGTGTAGGCGCCCGCGCCCGACACATACGCGCCACGCGGGCGCAGCGTCGAGTGCTCATAGCCAATACCGCATCCCGCCTTGAGCGTCAGTCCCGCCTCGTAGACCTTCTTCAGGATGTCGTCCATCGAATCGCGGATCGTGCCCGAGACCGTGCAGTTGATGGTCGAGGTGGCGGGCTTGTGTTCCAGCGCGCCGGCGTTGGAGGTGACGCGGCCGGCGGGAATCGCGCCACGGCGCAGCGCCCACAGGAAGCGCTCGTACCAGTGCTCACGCACATCGGCTCGCTCGACATCGGCGAGCGCGCGCGCCACGCGCTGATACGTCTCGTCCATCGACTTGTCGATGGGCGTGCCGTCTTTGGCGCTCAGGCGATACTTTTTATCCCATATGTCGAGCGACGCTTCCTGAAAAGGAATCGTGTCGATATCTCTGGGTTCAATCTTGACGACGGTGTTCATGGAATCCGCGGCGCTCCGACTTTCTTGACGCCTTTTCTCACGGATGTAGGGAATACCGACGGCGCCGCACGCGACCCCGATGAGCCCGCGAGCCCGACCGGCACCTGCTGTCTGTCAGGACAGTCAGGTCCCTGCAACCTCCCCCCGACCGCGGACCCTGATCGCTTTGCGCGAACACAAGATCTTGTGTGTCGGGGTCGAGAGCCTAATGACGACCTCAGGGTCCGTCAAGATTCCATAATGTGTTTTTTTGCGTCGATTTAGATGAGTTATTTCAATGAATTACGTCGTTTACGGCCACAGGACGCGAGATCTTTTTTCGAAAACTGCGGCAGCCGGGGCAGTGCTTCCGGAACGCAATATCTTGTGCCCAGGCCAATCACAGGTTCTGCACAAGCTGCCCACAGGGCGAGGCACCGCCAAGGCAGCGGTTGCTGAGCGCCTGCGAGCGGCGGCGTGGGCTCTTGAAACGCCAGCTCGCGGACCGCACATCGTGGACAAGCCGCGCGAGTGTTAGCGCTTCACCTTTTCAAACTGCCATTCCAACAGGAGATCACTATGACAATCGTTCGTTATGAGCCGTGGGCGTTCGTGAGCCGCGTGCAGCGGCACCTCGATCGCGCTCTCGGCGAGACCCAGGGCCTGGCTGACGGCGCGGATACCGCGAGCGTCAGCTGGATTCCGCATGTCGACATCCGCGAGGAAGCCGAGCGCTTCGTGGTGGTGGCCGATGTGCCGGGCGTCGAGCCCAAGGACATCGAAATCACCGCCGACAAGGGCGTGCTGACGGTTCGCGGCGAGCGCCGCGTGGAAAAGAAAGCGACCGTGGACGGTAACGAGCGCGCCGAGCGCGCCACCGGTACGTTCCTGCGCCGCTTCACGCTTCCCGAGAGCGCCGACGCGGAGGCCATCAAGGCCACCCACGTCAACGGCGTGCTCGAGCTGAGCATCCCGAAGCGCCCCCAGGAACAGCCGCGGCGCATTGCCGTCCAGGCCGCCTGAAGTCCCCACTAACCCGCAGCCACGCCGGCGGTGCGTTCCTAAGCCCGCCGGTGTGTCTGCTTGTTTCCGCGGCGTCAGGTCGCTGCGCCGCTCGTGAGCTAGACTTGATCAGGCCATGAGAGCTGCAACTTTCGCCTTGTGCGTGATCGCGGCGCTGGCAGCGGCCGCTTCCCCCGCCGGCATCCCCCCGACAGCCGGAGAGACGCCGCTGCCCTCGCTCGCCCCCATGATCAGGAAGGTGTCCCCGGCGGTGGTCAACATCGCGACACGCGGCACCATCCACGAGCGCGGCGGCTCGCAGAATCCGCTGCTCGATGACCCATTCTTTCGCCGCTTCTTCGAGACGCCCCCCGATTCGGCCCCCCGCGAGCGGCCGTTTCAGAGCGCCGGCTCCGGGGTCATCTTCGATGCGCGCAAAGGCTACATCGTCACCAACGCGCACGTGGTGGAGAACGCCAGCGAAATCACCGTAACGTTGCAGGATGGTCGCGATCTGAAGGCCGAGATCGTCGGCAGCGACGCGCCCTCGGACGTGGCGGTCCTGAAAGTGACGGCCGACGGCCTGGCGCAGATCGCGCTCGGCGATTCCGCGAAGTCCGAAGTCGGCGATTTCGTGGTCGCCATCGGCAACCCCTTCGGTCTGCAGCACACCGTGACCTCCGGGATCATCAGCGGCCTGTCACGCTCGGGGATCAGTCCCGACGGCTACGAGGATTTCATCCAGACCGACGCCTCGATCAATCCCGGCAACTCCGGCGGCGCGCTCGTCAACCTGCGCGGCGAGCTGATCGGGATCAACACCGCCATCCTCTCGCGCACCGGCGGCAACATGGGCATCGGTTTTGCGATCCCGGTGAACATGGCGCACAGCGTCATGGACCAGTTGATCCGCTACGGCGGGGTGAAGCGCGGCCAGCTGGGCGTCAGTATGTACACCGTCACCCCGGATATCGCGCACTCCCTGGGCTTGAGCAGCGTGAGTGGGGCGCTGGTCTCGCAGGTGATCGATGGCTCGGCCGCTGAGGCTGCGGGCATCCGCACCGGCGATGTGATCACCACCGTGAACGGCCAGGCGGTTAAATCCAACAGCGAGCTGCGCAACGCCATCGGCCTCCTGCGGGTCGGCGACAAGGTCGAGGTCGGCCTGGTGCGCGACGGCAAGCCGCTGCACGTGACTGCGGTCATCGCCAGCGCCACAGACGCGCCCCCGCCGGGGCCCGGCGCCAGCCCGAGCCCGGCGCACTAGCACTGGGCTTTCTGCGTGGTTGCTTCGTTCCACGCTCTCATCAGGCGCCTGCCGCTCGAGCCAAAGCGGTAGCCACGGGCGTGCGCGTGCACAGCTGCGCATGCCGCGTCGCGCGCGGCTGCTGTGCGAGCGCCCGCACCGCCGCGTAGAAGCGCACCAGGTCGCCGTCATTCTCCGCCAGCAGCCGCTCGAAGCCCGGCACGCAATCGAAGTAGGTCGCCACCGAGGCAAGGCGTGCGTTGTTGAGTCCGGCGGCGAGCCATTCGTCGTACACCACGTAATGCACACCCTGGCGCTGCTCGAGCGCGCGCACGGCGGCGGCGAGCGCGGCGAAAATCCGCACCTTGCCGGCGCGCAGCGCATCGCGCGGCGCACCCGTGGCATACAGCCGTGCCAGCTGCGCGCGGCTGGCGCCGAGCAGGTCCAGGAACTCCCGCGACTGCGTCTGGCGCTCGCGGAACTCGCGGATACGCCCGGGCTGTCCCTGGTGCACGAGCCAGCGCTCCAGTCCTGCGTCTTCCACCGTGGTGGCAAACGCCTCGTTGAATTCGGAATCGTTGCGCACGTACAGCAGCTGATGCGCGAGCTCGTGGAAGATGGTGGACGCGAGCTCATCGTCGTCGTAGCGCAGCATGGTCGACAGCACCGGGTCGGAGAACTTACCGAGCGTCGAGTAGGCGGGCACGGGGTCGATGACGACATCAAAGCCGCGCACCGCGAGGTCCGCCGCGAATTCACGCGCGCGCCGCTCGTTGAAGTAGCCGCGGTAAGCAACGCAACCGGCGACCGGGAAGCACCACACCCGGGGGCTGACCGAGAACTCCGGCGTCGCGACTACGTTCCACACCACGTACGGCCGGGCGATGTCGGCGTAGGTCGTATAGCTCTTGTTGTCCGGCAGGTGCAGCTCCGCGGAAGCGAAGGCGCGCGCGGCGCGCACCTCGGTCAGGCGCGCGCGCAGCGGCGCCGGCGTGTGCGGATCGGCGATGAGCGTATCGATCGGCACGCGCGCGTGCAGGACGCGCAACTCGCCAGTGCCGGCCTGCAAGAGATAGGTGGTGCCGCAGGCCGACAACAACAGGCAGCCGGCGCACAGCAACACGCGGCCGCCGGCGGTCAGCTGGCGCGCTGCACTCACCGCACTACCTGCGGGGGTCTCGGTTACCATGCGCATCATGCAAGTCTACTTGGTCGGCGGCGCGGTCCGGGACCGCCTCCTCGGACGTGCGGTGAGTGAGCGCGACTGGGTGGTCGTCGGTGCGACGCCGGAGGAACTGGTGCGGGCGGGCTACCTGCCGGTGGGACGGGAATTCCCCGTGTTCCTGCACCCGCAGACGCGTGAGGAGTACGCGCTCGCGCGACTGGAACGCAAGGTGGCTCCGGGCTACCGCGGCTTCACGACACTCTTCTCACCGGACGTCACGCTGGAGCAGGACCTGCAGCGCCGCGATCTGACCATCAACGCGATGGCCGAAAGCACCGACGGCACGATCATCGATCCTTATGGCGGGCAGGCGGATCTGGGCGCACGTCTGCTGCGCCACGTGTCGGCAAGCTTCACCGAGGATCCGGTACGCATCCTGCGCGTGGCGCGTTTCGCGGCGCGCTATGCGCAGCTCGGATTTCGCATCGCCCCGGAAACCCTTGAGCTCATGCAAAGCATGGTGGCCTCGGGCGAAGTGCGGGCGCTGGTGCCGGAGCGGGTGTGGACAGAGACCGAGCGCGCACTCGGGGAGCCGCGGCCGGAGGTGTTCTTCGAAACGCTGCGCGCCTGCGGTGCGCTGGCGGTCATTTTCCCTGAGATCGACGCGCTCTATGGTGTGCCGCAACCGCCGCGCTGGCACCCGGAGATCGACACCGGCGTGCACGTGATGCTGGCGCTGCGCTATGCGGCCGACAGCGGCGCCTCCGGTCCGGTGCGCTTCGCGGCCGTGGTGCATGACCTCGGCAAGGCGCTTACGCCGCGCGATCGCTGGCCGAGCCACCACGGTCACGAGGAGGCCGGCGTGCCGCTGATCGATGCCTTGTGCGATCGCCTCAAGGTCCCCAGCGCGTACCGCGAGCTCGCCATTCTGACGGCGCGCCAGCACACCCTGGTGCACCGCGCGGAGGAATTGAAACCCGAGACGGTGCTGAAGCTCCTCGACGCAAGCGACGCGTTTCGCCGGCCGGAGCGCTTCGCGGAACTGCTGCGGGCGTGCGAGGCGGATGCGCGCGGCCGCAGCGGGCGTGAGAGCGAGCCGTACCCGCAAGCTGACTATCTGCAGGCGGCGTTCGCTACAGCTGCGGCGGTGACGCTTACGGAGCTGGATCGACAGGGACTCGCCGGGCCTGAGATCGGCGCGGAACTGCGCCGGCGGCGGCTCACCGCCGTTACTGCGGTGAAGCACAACGCGGCGGCTTCTCAATAGCCGGCGCGATGCAGGGCGGTCACCGCGGCTGCCGCGATCAGGCAATAGATTCCGAACAGGTACCAGCGGCCGCCCTCGAGCCAGCGGCTAAGCCACTTCAGCGCCAGCAAGCCGGCGAGGAAAGCCAGCAGCGCGCCAAACACACTATAGAGAGCAACCGAGGCCAGATCCGCGGTGCCGTTGATGCGGGCCGACTGGACGAGCCGCAGGGCCTCGCGCGCAACAACCGGCGGGGTCAGCACTACGGCCAGCGCGAAACTGAAGGCCTCCGCTCGCGACTTGCTGACTCCGAGCAGCATCCCGGTGGAAATGGTCGCTCCCGAGCGCGAGAAGCCACGGAAAGGCAGGCACAGTCCCTGAACGGCGCCGATCACTCCCGCCTGTTTGAGGTTCAGATCGTCCGTTGCAGACGCGGCTCGCGCGCTGCGGCGCTTCTCGAAGATCCCCGCGATCAGGATCAGGATGCCCGCCGCGGCCAGGGCCGGTGCGATCAGCTCGAGGTGGCTGAAGAGATCTTCGATCTGCGCGTGCGGCAGGTTACGGAAAGCGGTCTTTTCGATCACTATCTTGATGGCTTCGCCAACCACCGCCGTGAGCGCTGTCGCGACGATAATCAGGCCGGCAAAGTTCCGAAAGGCCGGCGCGCTGTTGAAATAGGTGCTGCGCCATTGCGGCCAGAAATACACGATGACGGCGAACATCGTGCCCGTATGCAGCATGACTAACAGCAGCGTCATGGGCGGCGACGATGGATCCAGGCCGAGGAGCTTCTCAGCCACGACCACGTGCGCCGAGCTCGATACCGGCAGGAGTTCGGCCAGGCCCTGGACGATCGCCAGAATGATGATTTTCAACAGTGACATTCGCTTTTTATCCTCTCATAGCGAGTGGCGCAGATCCTGCACCGTGAAGCCCTGCAGCGGCGCATCCCACGCGCGCGTCAGTGCCATGACCTTGAACGCCTCCCCCATCTCCCCCGGCATGATCAGCCGCCGCGCCTCGCCCGCGAGCCGCACGTGCGAACCGCTGCCCGCCGGCTCGCGCCTCACCAGCTCCTCGATGCCGGTCGCGAGCAGAAACGCCGCCTGGGTCGCGAAGCCGGCCACGCTGAGTTCCGCCGCCGTGGCGGCCTCGGCGACGCGCGTGAAATCCACCCAGGCGGTGATGTCCTGCGCACCGACATGGATGTAGGGATTGTCGTGGGCGCGCTGCCGGAAGTGACAGCGCAGCGTGCCGTGCGTGCGCTCGGGATGATAGTAGTGCGCGCGCGGCAGCCCGTAGTCGATGACCAGCAGTGCGCCACGCTTCAGGCTCATCGCGAGCGCCGCAATCCAGGCTTCAAGGCGCGGGCACAGCTCGGAGATATACGGTTGCGGAAGCGGCTGCGGCAGTTGCGCGGTGAGCTCCGTGCACATGCGCGTGAGTGCCGCGTCCGCCGCCACCTGCGCCTCGCGAAAATCGCCGGCGGTTGTCAGCGCAACGCCGAGCTCGTGCACGGCACCACCGGACAGCAGGAACCGCCGGCACGGCAACGCGTCGGCCACCTCATTGGCGAGGATCACGCCTTCGATCGGGCGCTCGGGCAGGCGCGTCAGCCACACCACGCGTGAACGCAGCGCCGGGGGCAACTCTCCGAGCCGCTGGCGCTGACGCGCGGCGAGGTCTGCGCTCACTTCGAGGATTGCGTAGCGCTCGGGCAGCGCGTCACTTTCCGCCAGGGCGGCGAGCAGCGCTGCGGCCATGCGCCCGGTGCCGGCGCCCAACTCGAGAATCTCGCCGTGGCCGCAGCCGCGCAACACTGCGGCGCACTGCCGCGCCAGGCAACGACTGAAAAGGTCCGACACCTCCGGTGCCGTGACGAAATCCCCGCCAGCCCCTATCTTGTGGCTCCCGGCGCTGTAGTAACCCAGGCCCGGTGCATACAGCGCCAGCTCCATGAAGTGCTCGAAGGACAGCCAGCCGCCCGCTGCGGCGATTTGCTCGCGAATCAGCCCGCTCACCGCCGCCGAGTGACTCGCCTCCTCGGCAGTCAGCGCCGGCAGCATTGAGCGCGCGCCCGATGCAGTCATAATCGCCCTCCATGGCGCAAGAAACTCCTCCACCCCGAGCCCCGGCCACCCCGGCCGGCGATACCCTGAGCGGCAAGACCGCGCTCATCACCGGCGCGGCGCGGCGCGTGGGCGCGCAAATCGCCCGAGTGCTGCATGGCGCCGGCGCGAATGTCGTGCTGCATTACCGCAGCTCCGCGGAAGATGCCGCGCAGCTCGCGCAGGAACTCAACGCAGTGCGGCCAACTTCCGCGGTGCTCGCCGAGTGCGATCTGCTGGACGTCGCCCAGGTGAAAACACTCCCGGCCAGCGCGCAGCAGGCCTTCGGTGGACTGGACATTCTCGTCAACAACGCCTCGACCTTTTATCCAACGCCCGTGGGCGACATCACCGAGATCGACTGGGACGATCTCATCGGCACGAACCTGCGCGCGCCGCTGTTCCTGGCGCAGGCCGCAGCTCCCCTGCTGCATGAGCGAGCGGGACTCATTATCAACATCGCAGACATACATGGCCTGCGGCCGCTGCGGCGCTACCCCGTATACAGCATCGCCAAGGGCGGACTCATCATGCTGACCCGCGCGCTCGCCCGTGAGCTCGGCCCGCACGTGCGCGTGAATGCGGTGGCGCCCGGGCCGGTTATGTGGCCCGAAGACGGGCTCGATGAGGCGCTGCAGGCGAAGATCACGCAACGCACGGCGCTGAAGCGCACCGGCTCGCCTGAGGATGTGGCGCGCGTGTGCCTGTTCTTCGCCACCGGCGCGCCGTACGTCACCGGGCAGATCCTGTGCGTGGATGGCGGGCGCAGCATCGGCTGGTAGCACCCGACGACAGCCAAGCCTCAGGGGCGTATCCGTTGCAGCGGATGCGCGGCCTGGTCGAACCCCCGCCATAGCTCACCGATGGTTTTCCCCGCGGTTGGGTGCTTAAGATCCGGCGCCAGGTCCGCGAGCGGTCCCAGCATGTAGGCGCGCTTCAGCAGATCCGGGCGCGGCACGGTCAGCGGCGGCGCGACGCACACGAGCTCCCCGAACAGCAGCACGTCCAGGTCCATCGAGCGCGGCGCCCAGCGCGGTGCATCGCGCGTCCGCCCGCATTGCGCTTCGATTGCACGCAGCCGCTCCAGCAGCGTGGGCGGGTCGAGCGCGGTGGCAAAGCCGGCCACCAGGTTGATGAAATCATCGCCCTCGAAGCCGGCAGCGCGGTTGCGATACCAGGGAGAAAAGCGGCTGCCGGGAAACTCGCGCGCCAGCGCCGCCACGGCGAGTTGCAGATTGCGCTCGGGCTCGATGTTGCTGCCGGCGGCGACATAGACCTCGGCCACGTGTCAGGTCCGCGGCAGGTCGGCGCGCGAGCGCACGATCATGACTCCGACATCGCGCGAGTTGCGGATCGCACCGGGCTTGTTGAGGGTGACACGCACCCATTCGATGCCGAACTCCGCGAGGATCGCGAGCGCCAGGCGGTGGGCGAGCGTCTCCACCAGGTGGCACTCGGATGCCGACACGAATGCCAGCACCCGTTTCGCTACCTGCTTGTAGTCGAGCGTGTCGGCCACCAGGTCAGTGAGCGCCGCCCGCCGGCAGTCGACCGGCAGCTCCAGGTCCATGACCACGGTCTGCTTTACGCGCCGCTCCCAGTCGATGAAGCCGATGACGCACTCGGTGGTGAGTCCGTGCAGAAAGATCCGGTCGCCGTCAGAACTTGCCTGGGTCATAAATGCTCTTTGGAAAATCGCATGCGCTCAGGCCGCCAGGGGCGGCAGGGACTCGAGCGGCCATTGTGCACGGGCTTCAATGGCGAGCCCGTCGTGTTGCCCAGCCTGCAGGCGCTTCAGTCCCGCGACCGCGATCATGGCCGCGTTGTCAGTGCAGAACTCGAGGCGCGGAAAGTAGACGCGTCCGCCGTGCTCTTCAAGGGCCGCCACCAGCCGCTCGCGCAGCGCGCGATTAGCGCTCACACCGCCGGAAACCACCAGCACGTCGAGCCCGGTGTATTCGAGGGCGCGCAGCGCCTTGGCGGTGAGGGTCGCGACGATCGCCTCCTCGACCCCGCGGGCCACATCAGCACGCAGTGTGTCGGTGAGCGCGCGCCCGCGCAGCGCGTGCAGCACCGCGGTCTTCAGACCCGAGAAACTGAATTCCAGGCCGGCGCGGTCCAGCATGGGCCGCGGAAAGGTAAAGGCACCCGCAGCACCGTGCACAGCCAGTTGCGCCAGCTGCGGTCCGCCCGGGTAAGGCAGCCCCAGAAGTTTCGCGGTCTTGTCGAAGGCCTCGCCGGCCGCATCATCCCGGCTCGCACCCAGTACGCGGTAGCGCCCGATGGCGGCGACCTCGATGAGCAGCGTATGCCCGCCGGATACCAGCAGCGCCACGTGCGGGAAGGGTGGCGCGTCCTTCTCGAGCAGCGGCGCCAGCAGATGCCCCTCGAGGTGGTGCACGCCGATGGCAGGGATCCCCCAGGCGTACGCGAGACTGCGCGCCAGGGAGGCCCCGGTCAGGAGCGCCCCGATCAGGCCGGGACCTGCGGTATAGGCGACCCCATGCAGATCGGCAGGCGCGGTGCGCGCGCGCGTAAGGGCGCTGTTCACCAGGGGAAGCAGGCGCTGCACGTGATCGCGCGAGGCCAGCTCCGGCACCACTCCCCCGTACGCGCGGTGCAGCTCCACCTGGCTGAAGAGCTCATGCGCGAGCAGGCCCGCGTCGGCATCAAGCACCGCCGCCGCACTTTCGTCGCAGGAGGATTCCAGGGCCAGAACACGCATGGGGGAAAATTACACCGGCTGCCGCGCCAACATCCACAGCGTTTGCGCAATGTTGTAGTGTGAGCCTCAGGATGTCGCGGAGCGCAGGACTTTTGGGGGGAGTCGCCACCGCGGGCCCGGCCCCGCGAACGCAGCGCGCGCCGTGGCGCAGTTTCCTGCTGATCCCCGCCCTGACGACCCTCGCAGGCCCGCCGCTGCATGCTGCTGACTGTCATCTGGGCCGGCTCGCAGAGCTTCCGGTCACCATGAGCGGCATGCGCCCCATGGTGCACGCGAGCATCAACGGCACCGACGCCCTATTCGTCGCCGACAGCGGCGCGTTCTTCAGTTCGCTGACGCCCGCGGCCGCGGCGGCCTTCAAACTACACCTGCAACACGCAGCGCCCAGCTTCAGCGCGGAGGGAGTTGGCGGGCTAGCGCAGGTATGGGTGACCAGGGCCAACTTCACCATCTTCGGGCACACCTACCCCGACGTGCCGTTTCTGGTCCTCGGAAACGATCTCGGCGGCGACGCGGTTGGTTTGCTTGGCCAGAATGTGTTCCTGATCGGGGATGTCGAGTACGACCTCGCCAACGGCGCCATCCGGCTCATGCGACCGCATGACTGCAAGGAAGCGGCGCTGGCGTATTGGGCTAAAGCAAACCCCCAATCCGTATCGATAATCGACATCCGGAGCGCGACACCGGAGGCACCCCACACCAGGGGCATCGCCTATCTGAATGGCAACAAGATCCGGGTGATGTTCGATACAGGCGCCGAGGCATCGATGCTAACGCTCGATGCCGCAAAGCGCGCAGGCGTTACCCCCGACAGCGACGGGGTAGTCCCTGGAGGCGAGACAGGGGGAGTCGGATCGAGGACCATGAAAACCTGGATTGCGCCGTTCCCGAGCTTCAGGATCGGGGACGAGGAGATCCGCAACACGAAGCTGCGCATCGGCGAGCTCGGCCTGCCCTACACGGACATGCTGATCGGCGCGGACTTTTTCCTGTCGCACCGCGTCTACGTCGCCAGCAGCCAGAACAAGCTCTATTTCACCTACAACGGTGGCCCGGTATTCAATCTTGCAGCCGCGCGCAAGCCAGACAGCCCCGCGGCCCCGCCGACCGCGTCAGCGGGCCCGGCCGCGGGCCCGGCCGTCGACACGGGCGATCAGCCCACCGACGCCGCCGGCTTCGCCCGGCGCGGCGCGGCCTTCGCCGCCAGGCGCGATTTCACAGCGGCAATAGCTGACCTTAACCGCGCGTGCGAACTTGCGCCGACCGAGGCCAGCTACTTTTACCAACGGGGACTTGCACTGTGGGGCAATCGCCAACCGGACCTGGCGCTCGCGGATTTTGATACGGCTATCAAGCTCAAAGCCGACGACGTGCCGTCCCTGATCGCACGCGCCACACTGCGTGCGCGCCGCGGTGACTCACCGGCCGCCGTGACCGCAGACCTGGATGCTGCGGACCATGCGGCGCCGAAGCAAGCCGCCGAGCGCATCGCCATGGGCGAACTGTATGAAAACACGGGGCAGCACGCCGCCGCGGTGGCCCAGTACTCGAAGTGGATCGACGCACACTCGCGCGACGACGTGCGCATGAGCGAGGCCATGAACCTGCGCTGCTGGGCGCGGGCGCAGTGGGGACAGGAGCTCGATGAGGCCCTGGCCGACTGTAATACCGCCCTGAGGCTCAGGCCCAATACGGCCCCGTACCTCGGTAGCCGGGGACTCGTGTACCTGCGACGCAGCAACTACGACAAGGCGATCGCGGACTACGACGCGGCGCTGCGCCTGCAACCAAAACTCGTCTGGTCGCTGTACGGCCGGGGTCTGGCCCGACTCCACAAGGGTGACAGCACGATGGGGCAGGCGGATATCGCCGCAGCCACCGCGCTGCGGCCCGGGATTGCAGCGGAAGCCGGCAGACAAGGCATCAGCCCGTAGGCACATTGGCTGCAGCCGCGATGGCCGGCGCCAGCGCCGCGAGCGCGTTGTGTGGCTTTGCCTTTGCCACACCGCTCCTTTAGAATCCCCCGCCCCCGATCGGCCGCCCGCTAGATAAGGCCGTGAGGTGGGAATGAGAATTCCTTTACCCGTCAATGATTTGAGGTTTCGATGCCGAGCGTTCGCATTCGCGAGAACGAGTACTTCGATGCCGCCCTGCGGCGCTTCAAGCGTGCCTGCGAGAAGGCCGGCATTCTCACCGAGCTGCGACGACGCGAGTTTTACGAAAAGCCCACGCAGGAGCGCAAGCGCAAGAAAGCCGCCGCCATCAAGCGGCACATGAAGCGCGTCTCCCGCGACGGCGTGCGCACCGCGCGCTAAGGGACGTCCGCGCGCAATGGCGCTCAGGGACCGCATCACCGAAGACATGAAGAGCGCGATGCGGGCCGGCGAGAAAGAGCGGCTCGCAACGATCCGCCTGGCGCTCGCCGCCATCAAGCAGCGTGAGGTCGATGAGCGCATCACCCTGGACGACCCGCAGGTGCTGAGCGTTCTCGACAAGATGATCAAGCAGCGCCGCGAGGCCATCGGGCAGTTCCAAAGCGGCGGCCGCGCCGACCTGGTGGCGAAGGAAACCGCCGAGATCGGCGTGCTGCAGGGATATCTGCCCGCGCAGATGAGTCCCGCCGAACTCGAAGCGCTCATTGCGGAAGCGATCGCGGCGAGCGGCGCTTCTTCCGTCAAGGACATGGGCAAGGTGATGGCGATAGTGAAACCCAAGGCTCAGGGCCGCGCCGACATGGGCGCGGTCAGCGCGCAGATCAAGCAGAAGCTCGGCTGATTTTTCTCCAGGCGGCGGTGACTTTTAAGGCCGCCGCAGTTCCCGTGTACTGGTGCGCACCGTGGGACGCATTCCGAAGAATTTCATTGATGAGCTGATCGCCCGCGCGGATATCGTGGAGATCATCAGCGCGCGCGTGCAGCTGAAGAAGGCCGGCCGTGAGTACAAGGCCTGCTGCCCGTTCCATGACGAGAAGACCCCTTCCTTCTGGGTGAGCCCGGACAAGCAGTTCTATCACTGCTTCGGTTGCGGCAAGCACGGCACGGTGCTCGGCTTCCTCATGGATCACGACCATATGGCTTTCCCCGAGGCGGTCGAGGAGCTGGCCGCACGCTTGGGGCTGGAAGTGCCGCAGGAAGCCGGTGTCGATAACAGTGCGCGGCGCGCCGATGAGGCGCTCTACGAGCTCATGGCGCGCGTCGCGGCGCACTACGCCAGCGCGCTCGCCGGCGATGAACGGGCGCGCGCCTACGTGGCGGGGCGCGGCTTGAGCGCCGCGACCGTCGAGCGGTTCAGCCTTGGCTACGCGGTGAATTCCTGGAACGAGGTGCTGCGGCGTTTCGGTGGCCAGGAGGCCGACCGCAAACGCCTCACCGACGCCGGCCTGATCGTCGAGCGCGAGCGCGGCCAGATCCGCGACGGCGAGCGGCACTACGACCGCTTCCGCGATCGCATCATGTTTCCCATCCGCGATAGCCGCGGGCGCGTGATCGCCTTTGGCGGCCGCATCATCGATGCCGGGGAGCCCAAGTACCTCAACTCCCCGGAAACGGTGCTGTTCCACAAGGGGCGCGAACTTTACGGCTTGTATGAAACACGCCGCGCACGCTCCAACCTGAAGCGCTTACTTGTCGTCGAAGGCTACATGGACGCCGTGCAGCTGCATCAGGCCGGCATCGACTATGCCGTGGCGACGCTCGGCACGGCCACCACGCCGGAGCACCTGCGACGGATTTTCCGCCTGGTGAGCGATGTGGTGTTTGCGTTTGACGGCGATCGCGCCGGCCGCGCCGCGGCCTGGCGCGCGCTGCAGCAGGCGCTGCCCGAGGCGCGCGAGGGACGCGAGATCCGCTTTCTGTTCCTGCCCGAGGGGCACGATCCGGACACGCTGGTGGCGCAGGAAGGCCGCGAGGCATTCGAGGCGCGCCTGTCGGGCGCGCTGCCGCTGTCGGAATACTTCGTGCGGGAACTATCGGCGCAGTCGGACCTCACGCACGCCGACGGCCGCGCGCACTTTGCTGAGAGCGCGCGACCACTGTTCGCCAGGGTGCCTGAAGGTGTCTACCGTGAGTTACTCCTGGAGCGTCTTGCACAGGTCGTGGGCCTGAACGCCGCGCGGCTTGGGGAGCTGTGGACGGCGGGGCGCACCGCGGCCGCGAACGCGGCGGCGGCGCCAGTGGTCCGTGCGCCGTCACGCGCGCGAATCAGCGCCGGACGCGGGGGCCTCGTGCGGCAGGCGATCGTGCGCCTCCTTCACTACCCCGCCAGCGCCGCGCAGGTAACGCCCGCGGAGCGCGCCGGGCTTGATGCCAGCGAGGAGCCGGGCGTGGCGCTGCTGCGTGAGCTTCTGGATGACCTGCGGGAGCGACCGGCGCAAATCCCCGCCCAGGTGATCCAGCGCTGGGCCGGACGCGAGGGCGCCGAGTCGCTGCCGAAACTTCTCGAGCGCGAGGAAGTCATCCCGGATGGGGCGGCGGCGGCGCAGGAGCTCAAGGCCGCGCTCGTGAGGCTCGCCGAGCAGGCTGCCGGAAAGCGCCTTGAGGCGCTGGAGGCCAAGAGTCGCTCCGGAAGCCTGGAAGCCAATGAACTCGTGGAATTTCAACAGCTTATCGTAAAACTGGGTTCCCGTGATGCGCGCAACGGTTAAGTTCGGTTTGGCGTTTCGACCCCTCTCAAATAGAATTGCGCGCTTTGCCTCGGCACCCTTGAGTGAGCCCCATCTGGGCATCACATAGGGATGCATCACCCCTACACGCCGCGAAACATGACACGCAAGCACAAGCCCCAGACGACACAAAAAAAGCGCCCGGCCTCGCACGCCGGCAAGACGGTGAAAGCGACCGCCACCGAGAAAACGGCCGGCCCGGCGGCGAGCTCGCGTGACAAGGAGCGCCTGAAGAGCGCGGCCGCCAGGAAGGCGCCGCTCAGCGCGCGCGCGGGCGCCACTCACGGCAAGGCTGCCGAGCACGCGCGTACCGCCGAGCCGAAGGCGGCGGCGAAACACGCCCCCGACAAGCGTCCGCTCGGCATCGGCCGGGCTCCCGTGATGCCTGAGGATCGGCAGTCGCAGCTGAAGCTGCTGATCGCGCGCGGCAAGGGCCAGGGTTACCTCACCTACGCGCAGGTCAACGATCACCTGCCCTCCGAGATCGTCGATCCGGAGCAGATCGAAGACATCGTCAACACCATCAACGACATGGGCATCCCGGTGTACGAGAAGGCACCGGATGCCGAATCGCTGCTCGCCGAGCCCACCGCTCCGGCCGACGAAGAAGCCATCGAGGAAGCGGCCGCGGCGCTCGCGGCGCTGGACGCCGAGCTCGGACGTACCACGGACCCGGTGCGCATGTACATGCGCGAGATGGGCACGGTGGAGCTGCTGACGCGCGAGGGCGAGATCCGTATCGCCAAGCGCATCGAGGAGGGTCTGGATACGGTGCGCCGCTCGCTGGCGCTCTACCCGCCCACCTATGACTTCCTGCTGCGGGCCTATGAACCGGTGAAGGCCGGCCAGGGGCGCCTCGCGGATGTGATCGTCGGCTTCATCGACCCGAACGCCCCGGATGTCATCGCGCAGCCGCAGAACCCCACCAAGGTGGTGGAGGTGGTCGCCGCGCCGCAGAAAGCCGAGGACGACGAGGAAGCTGAAGAGGCGGCCGACACGGAAGAGGAAGCCATCGACACCGGTCCCGATCCGCTCGAGGCGGCGGCGCGCTTTGCCTCCATCGCCAGGATCCACAACCAGGTGCTCGGCTCGATCGCCAAGCTTGGCGCCAAGGATCCGAAGACCCTGCGCCAGCGCAAGAAGCTCGCGGATGAGTTCATGGAGCTGCGGCTCGCGCCGCGCATGTTCGAGGCGCTGATTCTGAACCTGCGCACGCACGTGTCCGAGGTGCGCCTGCTCGAGAAGGAAATCATGATCATCGCCGTGCGCGATGCCGGCATGCCGCGCAAGGACTTCATCGGCTCGTTCCCCAAGAACGAAACCAACACGCGCTGGCTCACCAAGCACGTCAAAGGTGGCAAGAAGTACTCCGCACCGCTCGCGAAGTTCAAGGAGGAGATCGAGCGTCGCCAGAAGAAGCTCGAGCAGCTCGAGAGCGTGTATCACCTTTCGATCAACGACATCAAGGAAGTCAACCGCGAGGTGTCAATCGGCGAGGCCAAGGCGCGCCGCGCCAAGAAGGAAATGGTCGAGGCCAACCTGCGTCTCGTCATCTCCATTGCCAAGAAGTACACCAACCGCGGACTGCAGTTCCTGGACCTGATCCAGGAAGGCAACATCGGCCTCATGAAGGCGGTGGACAAGTTCGAGTACCGGCGCGGCTACAAGTTCAGCACCTATGCGACCTGGTGGATCCGTCAGGCCATCACGCGCTCGATCGCCGACCAGGCGCGCACCATCCGCATTCCGGTGCACATGATCGAGACCATCAACAAGCTGAACCGTATTTCGCGGCAGATGCTGCAGGAAATGGGCCGTGAGCCGACACCCGAAGAGCTGGCCGTGCGCATGGAAATGCCCGAGGACAAGGTGCGCAAGGTGCTGAAGATCGCCAAGGAGCCGATCTCCATGGAGACGCCCATTGGTGATGACGAAGATTCGCACCTGGGCGACTTCATCGAGGATACCTCGGTGGCCTCGCCTATCGATCAGGCGACCATGGAGTCTTTGCGCGAAACGACGCACTCGGTGCTGGCACAGCTCACGCCGCGCGAGGCCAAGGTGCTGCGCATGCGCTTCGGCATCGACATGAACACCGACCACACCCTCGAGGAGGTCGGCAAGCAGTTCGATGTAACGCGCGAGCGTATTCGGCAGATCGAGGCGAAGGCGCTGCGCAAGCTGCGCCATCCCTCGCGCTCCGAGCAGCTGCGCAGTTTCCTGATGGATGACTGAAACCGCGGCAGCGAAGGCCGGCAGCGGCTGCAAAGTCCAGACTGAAAAGGACCCGACGGTGCACACCGCCGGGTCCTTAGCTTTACGGACCGCCTAGATCCCGGCCTTGCCGAGCGCGTCGATGAGCTGCCGCAGCACCTCGGCCAGTTGCGGGTGGCCGGCCTGGAACTGGACCGCGAGCGCTTCCAGCCGCGGCACCGCCACCTGGCCTGCAACAACCTGAGCAGGTCCCGCCGCCGCCGCCCGTGCGCCGCCGAGTGCACGTTCGATGTCGCGCGTGAGCGTGCCGAGCAGCTCGCGCGATTCGACATCGACGGAGCTGGCCGCGCTCAGGCGCTCGTGCACCCGAGCCAGGAGCTCCCGCAGACTCTCCTGGTTCACCTGCCTTAGAGGACCGCTCAGGTCCCCCCGGTGTACGGGCTTGCGGAGCTCGGGCCCGCGCCGCCCGGTGCGCCCACGAGTTCCTTCCAGGTGAGTTCGCGTCCCAGGCGCTTGCCCTTCTCGGTGAGTTTCACTCCCTCGGGCGACAGCGCCACCATGTAGGGCTTGCCATCCACGTCAATCTCGCGCTTCAGAACCTTGTTGAGTTTGGTAGCCATTGGGTCCTCTTCTTAATCGTGCCAAACCGTAATGCATCGATGGTAACAGTAAACCTACTTGGCGAGACCCTCGGACTTGAGGGCCTCGATGACATGCGGGCGTGCGCCGACCCGTGCGAGAAAAGCCTGCAACTTCGGCCATTGGCCGACATCGACCCCCGCATGTGCGCCCCAACCCAACACCACGAACAGGTAGGCGTCGGCGACGGTGAACTGCTCACCCATGAGAAAGCTGCGCGAGCCCCAGCTGCTGTCGAGCCAGCCGGCGCGCGTGGCTATGTTCTTGCGCGCGTAGGCCTTGGTGTCTTCGGGGGCGTCCTTGCGGAACAGCGGCCCGAAGTTCTTGTGGATCTCGGAGTTGATGAAGGCCAGCCATTCCACCAGCCGGTAGCGCTCCATGGTACCGGCGGCCGGCGCCAGCTTGGCGGCGGGGTTGCGGTCGGCGACGTACAGCAGCACCGCAACGTTCTCGGTCAGCGTCTCGCCGCTGTCCAGGGTCAGCGCGGGTACGTAGCCTTTGGGGTTCACTTCGTTGAAATCCAGGCCATCGGCCGCCCGCTTGGTCTGCCGGTCCACCTTGACCAGATCGAACTTCAGTCCCGCTTCGCGCAGCGCGATGTTTGTGGCCATTGAACAGGCGCCGGCCAGGTAATAGAGCTTCATTGACAGTCCTCCTTCCCGGGTTTAACACAAGCTTCACAGCCTGCGGGATATCCGTCGTGGGACGGCCATGCTAACGTTGCGTACAGCGATGGCAAGAGGGTTCGTGCCATGAGGGCGCTCACCATAACCGCCACGGTTGCTGCAGCCGCGATAGCACTGCTTGCAAGCCCGGGCGCGATACACCATCCGCTGGCCGCTGCGCGCGACGCGGAGGCGGCCGTGCCGGCCGCTGACCCGGGCGCGGAGCCCGTGTGCGCCGAGCAGCAACGGCCGGACGGCGCGGCCCGGAAACACGTCAGCGACATTTCCTGGTTCCAGGGAACGCTCGAAGAGGCGTTCACCCGCCATACCCACACCGATCACCGGCCGTGGTTGCACTTCTGAGCGGAGCACGCCGCGCTGTTACAATCGCGCCCGGTTGGGCCTGTAGCACAGCGGTTAGTGCAGGGGACTCATCGAAATGGTGCCTTCGCGTGGAAACGCGCGAAGTGGACGGGATGAATTCAGGGAAACCTTCGGGACTAACATCCCATGGCAATCCTGAGCCGAGCCGCCGGTACACCGGCGGAAGGTGCAGAGACTACCTGAGGGCTTGAGCGCCCTTGATGACAGGCGTAGAGCATCCCGCACCCACACGCATGGCTTTATGCACGGGTGAAGAGATAGTCCACTCCCGGCGGAAACGCCGGGGCAAGTGAATCCCTTGGTCGTAGGTTCGAATCCTACCGGGCCCAGATATTTTGAACGATCTTGCAGCCTTCCCGATCACGAAAAAATGGCCCGCGCAGCATCCGGACCGGCTACAGCTTTATTCCTTGCCGACGCCGAATGGCGTCAAGATCTCGATAATGCTGGAAGAGACCGGCCTGCCCTACGAGCCGCATCTCGTCAGCTTCGATACCAACGAGCAGCTGTCGGCGGAGTTCCGCTCGCTTAATCCCTACGGCAAGATCCCCGCGATCCTCGATCCCAACGGGCCGGGCGGCAAGCCGCTGCCGTTGTTTGAGTCCGGTGCGATCCTGATCTACCTCGCGGAAAAGAGCGCACAGTTCCTGCCGCGTGATCCGGCCGCGCGCTACGAAACCATCCAGTGGCTCATGTTCCAGGTGGGCGGCGTGGGGCCGATGTTCGGCCAGGTCGGCTTCTTCCATAAATTTGCAGGTAAGGACTACGAGGACAAGCGGCCGCGCGACCGCTACGTCGCCGAATCCAAACGCCTGCTCGGGGTACTTGAGGCGCGGCTCACCCGCTGCGCGTGGATGAGCGGTGACGACTACACGATCGCCGACATGGCAATCTTCCCGTGGGTGCGCAACCTGATCGGCTTCTACGCGGCCGCGGAGCTGGTGGGAATCACGGACTTCCCACACGTTACGCGGGCGCTCGATCGCTTCCTTGCGCGTCCGGCCGTCGTCAGGGGTCTTGCCATCCCGCGGCGGGAATGACCTGCGGGCAGCATCGGCGGGGTTTGTGTAGTGGGTCACTGTTGTGCCCGGCAGTGTTCACGCACCATGCGCTGACGGGCCTGGCAAGGACAAGCGGATGAGGATCTGCCGAACTCGGGTGTTACGAATCGTCGCGCTGGCGAGTCTCACTCTCGCGGTCTGCGTACCCGTCGGCGCGACCGAGCTCGAACTTGAAGAGTCGCTGAAGAGTCAGGCAGCGACACTGCTGCGCGCCGGTGACTTCGCCCAGTTCGACACGCTGGCGACGCGACTGCGTGACGGCTCCGAACGCACACCCGCCGGCACCTGGAAACTATCCATGTTGTACAGCGGCGTCTGGCGAGCCGGTGGCGATGATGCGAACGCGGCGGCCTGGGCGCGCCTCGAAACCGGTGCCGCGCAATATCTCGCCGAACATCCCGATTCCCCGACGGCGGTGGTACTCGACGCCAAGGTCCTCATCGAGCACGCGGCGGTCTGGCGGGGGAGCGACTACGGGTCGCAGGTCCCCAAATCGCACTGGGCTCCGTTCTATGCACATGTCGATGCGAGCATGCGCGTGCTCGAAAGCCACCGCGAGGTCGGGTCTGCGGATCCGGAGTGGTACGCGATCTATGTGTGGGCGCTGAATCTTCGCGATGCCTCGGGGGAGAAGATCGTGGCATTCACCCGCGAAGCGCTCGAACGTTATCCGCTGTACGACCCCATTCACTACCGCGCGGCCCGTGCCCTGCTGCCGAAGTGGCACGGCAGCAAGGCGCTGATGCAGCAGTACCTGACATTGGCGCTGGACAGAACGCGGGCCGACGAGGGCACGCAGATCTACGGACGCGTGATGTTCAATCTTGCAAGGAATTCGAATCGGCCGCTCGAGGAGCTCACCGAAATCGGCGCGCAATGGGAGCCGTTCAAGGCGAGTTACGAGGAGATCCTGCGCGCCTACCCGGACCCGTACAACCTGGGAGCGCTGCGGGCGATGGCCTGC
>Ga0209274_10000449_pt1 | contig 25650 bp, 21 predicted proteins | sample HubBroMetageREF1_FD_188343 | JGI IMG/M metagenome (GOLD analysis project Ga0209274, IMG submission 188343) | Reference soil microbial communities from the Hubbard Brook experimental Forest, New Hampshire, USA - Hubbard Brook CCASE Soil... | ecosystem: Environmental > Terrestrial > Soil >...
GGACCATATTGTTTACGCCATGGCTGCGCTCGATTGCCTCACCGGCGAAGCGGAATCGGCGATGCAAAATCTGAAAGTTGCCATCCAACTCCGCCCGGAAAATCGCTATCACGCGCGCAACGACGAAGATTTCGCGTTTCTGCAAGAGGACCCGCGCTTCACTGAATTGCTCTACCCGGAGCGAGACGGTTCGGCGGGCTGAGTTGCGCGTGCACGGCCAGAAATTTGCCAGTAAGTTCGCCCGGAACTTCATCTGGGAATTCGCGGCGTGCAATTTTCCGTTGTAAATCTTCGTGAAAATATTTTTGTGCCGGTTGTGTGTGAAAATCGCCTGGTGAAAAGCGTCTCGTGAAAAGCAAATCGCAACCGCGAACTCAACCCGTGCGCATTGTGGCGCTGGGCGGCGGCACCGGACTTTCCACGGTGCTGCGTGGGCTGAAGGAATATGTCGCCAGGCGCAAAAAAGAACGCGTGCCGCTGCCCATCTCCGATCTTGCCGCGGTCGTCACCGTCACGGACGACGGCGGCAGCTCCGGCCGCCTGCGCCGCGAATATCGCGTGCTGCCTCCCGGCGACATACGCAACTGCATGGTGGCGCTTTCCAAGGACGAGCACCTGCTGGGGAAATTGTTTCAGTATCGCTTTCCCGCGGGACGTGGCCTGGCGGGCCACAGCTTTGGCAATTTATTTCTGACGGCGCTTAGCAATGTAACGGGCGATTTTCCGCGAGCGGTGCGTGTCTCCGCGCAAGTGCTGGCGATCCGCGGGCGAATTTTTCCTTCCACCGCGCAGAACGTAACGCTGGAAGCCGAGCTGGAAGACGGCACAATCGTGCGCGGCGAGACCAACATTTCGCGTTCGCGAAGACGAATCCATCGCGTGCGCCTGGTGCCGCGCCGCGTGCGTCCGCTGCCCGAAGTGCTGGCAGCGATTCGCGAAGCTGATTTAGTGCTGGTGGGACCGGGCTCGTTGTACACCAGCATTATTCCGAACCTGCTGGTGGAGCAGGTGAGCGAGACCATCCTTCATTCCCGCGCTGTATGCGTGTACATCGCGAATCTGATGACGCAACCGGGCGAAACGCAGCACTATTCGGTGGCCGATCACGTGCGCGCCATCTACGAACACAGCCGCGAGGGCTTGTTCGATTACGTGGTGGTGAATCGTATGTCCGTGCCGTCGCCACAGCTGCAGCGCTATCGCGCGCAAGGCGCCGAACCCGTGCAGCAATCGCTCGGCGAGCTCCGCCGCATGGGTCTGCGTTACATCACCGGCGATCTGCTGCATCACAACAAAGTGGTGCGGCACGATCAAGCCCGCCTGACGCGCTTGCTGCTGGAAGAATTTGTGAAGCGCCAAATGCGCAAGTGAAGCGTCTGGAATGTCGCGGATCCGCGAACAATCCAAACGCCACGAGCCCTTGATTCGGGGCGTTCTGCGCGGTTAACCTCACCTCTTAAAGCTTGCGGCAAAGCCCTGTTGGCGAAATTGCTTGGCGCGGCTGCGGAGAAAATCAATGTTCGCAGTTACTGGAATTACGGGGAACGTTGGCGGGAATGTGGCGCGCAACCTTTTGGCCGCGAAGCAGCCGGTGCGAGGTGTGGCGCGCGACGTCGGGAAATGCGCAGCCTGGGCGCGGCGCGGTTGCGAAATCGTGGCTGCGGATATTAATGATGCGGCGGCGCTCACGGCGGCGTTCAACGGCGCTGACGGCGTTTTCGTGCTGGTGCCACCGAACTTTGATCCATCAGCGGATTTTCGCGAAGCGCGGGCGATTGCCGCCACGTTGCGAACGGCGCTGGACGCGGCGCGTCCACGTAAAGTTGTTTACCTTTCGACAATCGGAGCGCAGGCAACGCAACAGAATCTGCTGACGCAACACACCATCATCGAGCGCGGACTCAGCGATTTGCCGGCGCCGATTGCTTTTCTGCGGCCGGGATGGTTCATGGAGAACTCCAGCTGGGACGTAGCGCCGGCGACCACTAGCGGCGTGATTCCGAGCTTCCTGCAGCCGCTCGATAAGCCCGTGCCGATGGTTGCCACAGCCGATATCGGGCGCGAGGCCGCTGAGTTGCTGCGCGAAACCTGGAGCGGACATACAGTTGTCGAGCTCGAAGGGCCGCAGCGCGTCACTCCCAAAGAGATCGCCGCGACCTTTGCTCGCTTGCTCGGCCGTCGGGTGAAAATGGAAGCGGTGCCGCGCGCGACCTGGGAGTCGCTGTTCGTGTCGCAGGGAATGAAGAACCCCGCGCCGCGCATCCGAATGCTCGATGGTTTCAACGAAGGCTGGATCGAGTTCGAAAGCGGCCAGGCCGGCTCGCGAAAGGGAAAAGTGGCGCTGGAAACCGTGCTGCGGAGCCTGATCGAATGCGCCGGAAAGTCGTGAGCGTCCGCCAGAAACGAACTGGTTTGGTTGACGTCCAAAGGTTTTTGGCAGCAAGAAGATTCTCTCGTGAGATCCCGGCGAGGTCCTTCGCCGCCGGGGCTGCTCAGCACCCCGTGAAACATTTCAATCCAGATCGAATTCCGCACGATCTCTGGTCCCAGAAAGCGCTCCTTCTTTAATCTTGATTCACAGCTCCGTAATGAACTTGCAACCTCGCACTCCTATAAGTGTGGCGCAGCTTTCATTTTCGGGAGGAGTTATGCGCCGCTGTATCGTCGCTGTCGCGCTTGTGTCGCAGCTTTTCTGGAACTTGATCGTTCCAATCCCCGCTCGTGCAGATAACAGGCCGAAGACGGCCACCCCAATCAAGCATCTCGTGGTTATCTTCGACGAGAACGAGTCCTTCGACCACTACTTCGGTACGTATCCTGTTGCGCAAAATCTTCCCGGAGAGACGCCATTCTACGCGGCTCCCAGCACTCCGGCGGTCAATGGGCTGACGCCGACGCTCCTAAGCAATAATCCCAATCAGGCAACCGCCGGCAACCCGATGCGTCTTAGCCCGAGCGAGGCCTCGACCTGCGACAACATCAACAAATACACGCCGGAGCAAGAGGCGTTCGACAACGGGCTGCTCGACAAGTTCAACATCACCAGCGTTGCGGCGGAGTGCGGCAGCGGCTTCTTTTTTGCGCCCAATCTGGCCATGTATTACTACGACGGAAACACTGTCACGGCGCTATGGAACTACGCGCAGCACTTCGCCATCAGCGACAACTTCTTCGACTCCGAGTTCGGCGGAACCGTCGAGGGCCACTTGAACCTGCTCTCGGGACAAACCAACGGGCTGGTGGTGATGAGCGGCCAGACGGTCAGCGGGACCGTCGTTGCGAATGGCACGGTGATCAACAACATTAACCCCATCGCTGACGATTGCGCGCTGCCCACCAGCCCCACGGGATCCGCCCCAAACATTTCCATGACCGGGAACAATGTTGGGAATTTGCTGAACAACGCGAGGGTCACCTGGGGCTGGTTTTACGACGGTTTCGCACGCACCGGATACTCTGGCGGGGTAGCGACCTGCAATTCACTCTACAATCCCCACTACGCGCCATTCGAGTATTATCCTTCGACCGCGAACCCGCACCACACGCCGCCTTCCTCGCCGCTAGCCATTGGAACGAGCGCTGATGCCGCAAACCATAATTACGACCTGTCGAATCTGTGGGACGCCATCGATGCCGGTAATCTCCCGGCCGTGACGTTCATCAAGGCAGCCAAGCCCAACACCGGCCATCCGATGGATTCTACGCCGCTCACCGAGCAAGCGTTCTTGGTCAGCACCATCAATCGGCTCATGCAAAGCCCCTTTTGGAAAGACATGGCCATCATCATCGCCTACGATGATTCTGACGGCTGGTACGACCACGTGGCGGGACCGATCGTCAATCACTCGACGGACCCAAAAAGCGACGCGATTCAAGGAACGGCTGGCACAAACGGAGCCTGCGGCGTGCTCGGCAGCGGCGCCGACAATGACCGGTGCGGCTTCGGCGTGAGGTTACCGTTCCTCGTGCTTTCGCCCTACGCCAAGCACAACTATGTCGATCACAGCTTGAACGATACCACCTCGATCACGCGGTTCATCGAATACAACTGGAACACGGGAACGCTCGGGAGCCTTGGGAACCCCAATGACAACCAGTCGTTTGACGTGCTGGCCAGCGGTTCTATCCTGGGCACGTTCGACTTCGAGTTCGCGCCGATTCCGGAAAACCGGGCCTTGATTCTCGACCCCACAACGGGCAAGGTAATTGGCCCCGACGTTGAGCAGTATGGGGCCTATTGATTCTGTCGGTAGAGTCCAGAGAAACTAGGTGACACCATTGCCATTCGGCGCGGACGACCCGCGGTTCCGTCACTAAACTTGCTGCTGGTGTTCGCTTGTGCCAGCGGCGCAGCGATTACGTCCAGGCCCGGAACTGCCGAACACACCACTAACGCAATAGCGACGCGGTCGAAAGGCGCAAATTCCCAGACGTTTAAGGCCGCAGTTCCATCGCATCCAGTCGCGGATGGAGCCGTATGTCCGCGCCCCACGGCTGGCTCCGAAGTCCCCGAGCCAAAGGATCTTCGCAGCCAAAATGGCACGCTTGAAGTGGACGTTACTTATCGCAATTTCCTTGATCATGGCGAAGTCCGTTACTGCTATTCCTACGGCGATGGCCGAGAAGCTCCCACGCTGCGTGTGAACCCCGGCGACTGGCTGATTCTCCGATTGCGTAATGATTTGCATCTTCCCCCGCACGCCCGCGGCGGTGCCGCGACGCACATGCTTCCCACCTCCATGCCTCCCGCCCCCTGCGGTGATGGCGCTATGGACGGATTGGCGACCAACCTGCACTTTCACGGTCTCACGCTGCCGCCCATTTGCCATCAAGATGACGCCATTGGCACTCTGATCTCTCCCGGGACGCGCTCCTTCGAATACCGCTTCCAGATTCCGGCTGATGAGCCTCCCGGCGCATATTGGTATCACCCGCACGTCCACGGCTTCACTGATGCGCAAGTGGAAGGCGGCGCCTCAGGCGCCCTGATCGTCGAAGGGATCGAGCGCGCCAATAAATTCCTCGCGGGCATGCCCGAGCGCGTGCTCATCATCCGCGACGAGCCGCTGCTCAATCCTGACGCGCAGCCTGCAAAACAGTCCGCTGCGCAGCCGCCTCTGCTCCGCGATCCTGAAGGCGACATCCTCAACACCGGGACGGGAGGCGGAAAGCCGGCCCGTGATTTATCCATCAATTTCGTTCCCGTGGCGTTTCCGGATTACAAGCCCGCGACGATCACCGTGAAGCCCAGCGAGTATGAGCTCTGGCACGTTGTCAATGCCGCCGCCGTCACCTATCTCGATCTGCAAATTGCCCAGGGCGGAGTGCCGCAGGCGATGGGCCTGGTTTCGCTCGACGGCGTGCCGATCACAAAAAACGGCGCCATCCCCAATCGCACTCTCTGGCAAGGACACATGCTCGTTCCGCCCGGTGGTCGAATCAGTCTTGTGTATCGAACACCGCCTGTCGGAACACAAGCCACTTTGATCACCGCTGCAGTGGACACGGGTCCGGCGGGAGAAAACGATCCCATACGCCCTCTGGCGACGATCATCTCCCGCGCCGATGCCCCTGAACCGCCTTCGACGCTACCCGCCGTATCCTCTCTGTATGCTGCGGCGAAATCTGCATGGCCTGGCGAGGTCAAGGCGATGCGCGAGCGCAAGCTTTATTTCTCCGAGCAGCCCTCCGATCCCAAGGATCCCAACAGCCCCACGCTTTTCTTCATCACTGTGGATGGCCAGCAGCCGAAAGTTTATGACCCGCATTCCCCACCGGATATCGTCGTCCACCAAGGCGATATCGAGGACTGGACGATCGAGAACCGTTCGCACGAGTTGCACGCTTTTCATATTCACCAGATTCATTTCCTTCTTGTCGGCTGGAATGGAGCTGCCGTGAATGACACCTTTCTTCGCGACACCATAAACATCCCCTATTGGGATGGAAAATGCGGCGCGTACCCAAGCGTCAAACTGCGAATGGATTTTCGCGATCCGAATTCGGTGGGTACTTTCGTCTATCACTGCCACCTGCTCGAGCACGAAGACGGCGGGATGATGGGCACCATTCGCGTAGAGCCTGCACAGGTTCCGACCGCGAACTGATCAGTTTGCCTGGCATGAACTTGCGTCGCGTCCCCTTCGGTTTCCGCACTGTCGCTTGTGCATCGCGCGGCTTTCCACGATTAGGGGTACCGGATAGAGCAATAAAAATGGGAGTAAGCATCCGCGCGGCCCAAAACGTTCTTACATGTGGCAGACTGGGCTAACGTCTATGCCTCAGCATCCAGTGGCCGAGATTGCGGAAGAGCCTGCTGAGAATCGGCTACAGGCGATCGGGATCTACAGAGTCCTTTACGACGGGCAGTGCGAAATTTGCCAGGCTTGTGTGTCGTGGCTGAAGGCGCTCGATCGCGAGAAACGCACGGTATGCCTGCCCATCAGCGCTGACGTTTTATCATCCGTGGATTCCCGGCTCAGGATGGAGGATTGCCTGCGGCAGTTGCATGTGATCACTCCCGAAGGTGAAATTCTTGTCGGCTGGGATGCTGTCGCGAATCTGGCTCGTTTGTTCCGGCCCACCTGGCTCCTTGGCGCGCTCGGGATTCGTTTCCCATTTTGTAATCTGGGACGGCCGCTCTACGGATTCGTCGCCGCGAACAGATATTCACTCAGCAAATGCCGCGGCGGCGCGTGCCGCGTTGCAAAACCAGATGTCGTCCGACGACAGGCCCGCTTGGGCGCGTTTTGGTCGTGCTATACACTCGGGTTTTTCATTCGGTTGCCGCTGGTAATGTGGTCAGGAATCGCCTCTGCGGCGCAAAGAATGAGCATATTCATGCGGACGTACCACCGCCGGCTCGATCTGCTGGACGCCAAGCTGACCATTCTGTTTCTGAATGGAATGTTGCCGAACACAGTCCCACTGTTGTTCGGCGAACTGTTCACGACAGTGCTGTACGACGGAGTAGCGGTGGATCCCGGCTCGCCGAAGATGCGGCGATCGTTATCACGACACCTTCGCCGATTGAAACCGAAGATTACAAAAATCGTCGCGACGCATGCGCACGAGGAACACGTCGGCAATCTCAATTGGCTATCCGAAGTTACTGGTGCTCCCGTGTACGTTACGGAGTTGACCGCGAGGTTCCTGACGCCAGTCAAGAAACTGCCGTGGGTACGCGCCATGATCATCGGGCAGCCTCCTGACTTGAAGCAGCCGTACCAGCTGTTGGGCGAGAGCGTGGAAAACCAATCCGGTAGGTTGCGGGTGATATCCACACCCGGGCACTGTGATGACCACATTGTGCTTTACGATCCCAAGGAGAAATTGCTCCTGGCGGGCGATGCGTTCATGGGCAGCTACTTTGCGACTCCTAATCCCGACGTGGACAGCCGCAAGTGGATCGAGAGCCTGGAACGGCTGATGGAACTCGAGATTGAAATTCTGGTGGAAGGGCACGGACATATTCATACGTTGCGAGCCGACATCCCCGATTTTCCTGGAGTCGTCGTGCGCGAGGATCCGAAAGTCGCGCTGGCGCAGAAGCTCGACTACTTACGATGGCTGCGCGAGCAAATCGAAGCGGGATTCCAGGAGCAGCTTCCGGTGCGGGTCATCGAAGCAAGCTGTTTTCCCTGGGGCAGCCGCAGATCCTGGGAGAGTTGCGCCACGGATGAATGCATTCGAATGCTGAGTCTCGGCCACTTTTCTCGGACCGAGCTCGTGCGGAGCTTCGTGCGCACGAGCTCCGAGGCGCTTCCGACCGTATATGAAGTTCGCCTATCCGGAAGAGAATGACAATCTTGTCGCAGAGCGAGCCGGAAGAAATCGAATCCGCTGTGCGGGTGAAAGGATCCCCGTGGATTGGCTGGCTTCCGATCGCGGTGCTGCCTTTGGCGGCAATTTCTTGCCGCAATCTGCTGCCCGCTTGGGTGTTCATGTGGACACTGTCATTCGCCATTTTTTTCAGCCTGAAGTGGCTGACGTGGTGGAGGGCGCGGACCCGAGTTTCTCATCCGGCTTGGCGGTCCATCGCTTATCTACTGGCTTGGCCGGGGATGGATGCGGGCGCGTTCCTGGATACGAACCAGCGCGTTCCTTCACCTCCCTTAACGACCTGGCTTTGGGCGACGCTCGAGACGGCTCTTGGCGCGGTACTTCTCTGGATCGTGGCGCGATCGCTTCCCGACGGAGAACCACTGCTGCGCGGATGGACGGGCATGTTGGGATTGATCCTGCTGCTGCACTTCGGGTCGTTCCAGTTGATTGCTCTTGCGTGGCGGACGCTGGGTGTCAACGCGAAACCCATCATGTCGGCTCCGCAGCGCGCGACGTCGCTGGCGGAGTTCTGGGGGAAGAGGTGGAATCTTGGCTTCCGTCAACTTTCCTATGAGTTGATCTTCCGCCCGCTGCACAGAGCTCTAGGCGCAGAGGCGGCTGGCTTGTTGGTGTTCCTCGCCTCGGGGCTGATACACGACTTGGTAATCTCGCTGCCCGCTCGCGCAGGTTACGGGCTTCCGACGGCGTATTTTCTGCTGCAAGGCGCAGGAATAACGATTGAGCACAGCGGATTGGGAAAACAGTTCGGGCTGGGACAGGGAGTGCGAGGCTGGCTGTTCATGGCGGTGGTGGTTACAGCGCCGGTAGTTTGGCTTTTTCATCCCTGGTTTGTGCAGCGTGTGATAATTCCCTTCATGCAAGCCATCCGCGCGCTATGACAAACTCATTCGCAGAGCGATTCTTCGACTATGACCTGTGGCTGGTTGGCGCGGCGCATTTCGTAATTTTATTTGCCAGCTTTCAAGTGCCATACCGGCTGAATTGGAAAGTGGATCTGCAGCAGCTGATGCCCTTCAATCGCAAACTGCTTTGGGTACAGGGTGGATTCACGGTTTTGACTATCATCGCGTTTGGCACACTGACATTGGTGCTGCACAAAGAACTGCTTCGGGGCGATCGTGCGGCCACGGGGCTTGCTTGTTTCATCGGGCTCTACTGGACGACGCGGATTCTGGTGGACTTCTTTTACTTTTCGCACGCGGACTGGCCTGAGGGCACGGTGTTTGTGGTGGGACATTCCCTGCTGACGCTGCTATTTCTTGCGCTAGCGGTGAGCTATATCAGCTTATTCGTGTGGCACGTGTGGCTGGGCGCCCATACCTGATTAAAATCAAGCTTGGGACTGACAGAGATCGGTACATAAATGGATATTCGCTTCTGGATCTACGCCGGCCTCTTGTTCGCTTGCGGAGCGGGCATCCGGATTGTCAGAGAGGTAATGACGGAAGAGGCCGACGAGCGGCTCCCCGAAAATGAGAAAATCCCGCGCACGATGTGGAACCGCACAGGGTTCGAAAGCGGCGAAATGTCCCGGATGCGGGAGGCGCACCAACAGTTTTTCCCGGATAACAGGCTTCGATTCTGGTACGTCTCCCTTTGGGTTTTCGCGATACTTTGGATGTTCTTCGGCTTCGGCATACTCCAAGGCATATTGAGGTAACGGAAGTGATTGTAGCTCTCGCACTGCCGTTCGCGTTGCCGGAAACGGGAGCATTTCGTTTAAAATGCTCTTGTTGCGCGGGCGGCGGCGGGTTCGTATACTGGCCGACGCTGCCTGGACGGTTTGGCCGCAGGGAGATTGTGGAACGGCGCGAGGGGCCTAGCCGTCATTCATAGGTAATCCATTTACTTCGCTGGTCGCGTGGCGAACTGCGCTTGTGGCATAGCGAATCGCTGCGCAATTTTTGGAGGAATGCATGTCTGCGGTAACGTCTGATGAATTGAATGTGTACAAGTCAGCGGAAGCTCGGTTTGAGATTGCCGCGAAGAAGCTGAATCTGGAAGAGGGAATTTACAGTTACCTGAAATATCCCAGCAAGGAAATCACTGTTTATATTCCGGTGGCGCGCGATACCGGGAAAATCGAAGTTTTCACCGGGTATCGGGTACTGCACTCCTCGATTCGCGGGCCCGGCAAGGGCGGAATTCGCTTCGCGCCGGATGTTTCCATGGATGAAGTGCGCGCGCTGGCGGCGTGGATGACGTGGAAATGCGCCGTGGTGAATATTCCTTTCGGTGGGGCGAAGGGTGGCGTGATTTGCGATCCCAGCAAACTCTCCAAGACGGAGCTGGAGCGCATCACGCGGCGTTACACGGCAGAATTGAGCGAATGGTTTGGTCCGGAACGCGACGTGCCGGCGCCGGACATTGGCACGAACGAGCAAACCATGGCCTGGGTGATGGACACCTACTCGATGCACATCCGGCAGGCGACTACTGCCGTCGTGACGGGCAAGCCGCTGGAGCTAGGCGGGTCGCAAGGCCGCAAGGAAGCTACCGGCCGCGGGTTGATGATGTGCTGCAACAACGCGCTGCGGAAGCTAAACATGAAACGCGAAGGCTGCCGCGTGATTATCCAGGGGTTCGGGAATGTCGGCTCGCAGGCGGCGATCCTGATGCAGGAAGCGGGCTACAAAATCATCGGCGTCGCGGATGTTCACGGCGGGCTGTACAACGATAAAGGGTTCGACGTACCGAAACTGGTGGATTGGGTTTACGGGCAGCGCAAACCTTTGCCGGAATTTCCTGGCGGTGGCGACAAACAGACCGCGCAGGAGGTGCTGTTCCATCCCACGGACATCCTAGTACCCGCCGCGACCGAGAATCAGATCACTTCAGGCAATGCCAACCGCGTGGAATGCAAGATTTTATGCGAAGGGGCGAATGGTCCCACGACGTCGCACGCGGACAAAATCATCGAAGACAAGGGTATTTTCATCATTCCGGACATCCTGGGGAACGCCGGAGGGGTGACCGTCAGCTACTTTGAATGGGTGCAGGACCGCCAGGGGTTCTTCTGGCGGGAAAGTGAAGTGAACGAAAGATTGCAAGATGTGATGGACCAAAGCTTCGAACAGGTGGTAAGGTACGCCGAAACGCATGGGGTGAACAACCGGATCGCGGCTTATATCGTCGCGATTGACCGGGTAGCCCGCGCGTTGAAGCTACGCGGCATCTACGCCTAGCCCGGCTAGCAGGCTAAGTGGTTGGCGGCCCGGAGTTCGTCGAGGAGGAAACGTGTTTCCTGAATCGATTTTGCCCGGCGCACTGAAGAGCGAAGACGAGCACCGGCGCGATATGTGCGCCGTGGGGCGCTGGATTTACGACCGCGGTTACGTCGCGTCCATGGACGGGAATTTGTCCGTGCGGCTGGACACGCAGCACATCCTGACGTCGCCGACGGGAATTTGTAAGGGCATGATGACGCCGGAAGATATGGTCATCACCGACATGGATGGAAAGAAAGTGTCGGGGCGGCGCAATCCCTCCTCTGAACTGCCGATGCATTTAATGATTTATCAGCACCGCACGGACGTGAACGCGGTGTGCCACGCGCATCCTCCAGCGGCGACTGGCTACGCGGCGGCGGGAGTGCCGCTGAATAAGGCGCTGCTGTGCGAATTGATACTTTCGCTAGGCTGCGTTCCGGTGGCGCCTTACGGCACGCCGGGAACTCCGGAATTGGCTGACAGCATTGCGCCGTTCGTGGATGGTTACGACGCGATCCTGCTGGCGAATCATGGAGTGGTGAGCTACGGGCAGGATTTGATGACGGCTTTCTTTCGCATGGAAACCACCGAGCATTTCGCGCGCGTGGCTCTGGTGACGGAGATGCTTGGGAAGCAAGTATTGCTCTCCAGTGGCGACGTGCAGAAATTGGTGGCGGCGCGGGCGCGTTATGGTTTGCAGACGGCGCCCAACGCGGGGCCGGAATTCCCGGTTACTTCGGAGACGGCGGCGAACACCGAGCGGATTACTTTGACGCGGCGGGAGCTTGAGGCTTTGGTCGAAGAAGCTGTTAAGAACGACCGCGCGCGGCAGTAGAGCTGATGTAAAATCAGCTACGCCCGCCCCGCAAAGCGGGGCGGGCGCTACAACGACAACGGCATCGTCGCCAGAGCCGGCGAGACGCCGGCGCTAGGAAAAGCAGGGCGGTTCTCGAACCGCCCCTACTCCGAGACTTACTAGCCGGTAACATCAGAAGTTCTCTCCTGCTGCGATTTATTGCACGCGCTCGTGGGAGTAGCCTGCGGCGTTCAGCGCTGCTTTCAGTTCCGCGATATGTTCCGGGCCGCGCGTTTCCATGGTTATGTCAATCGCTGTATCCCCCAAGACCACTCCGTAATAAGAACGATTGAAGCTGGTTTCCACGATGTTCACTTTGTGTTCGGCGATTACTGTGGAAAGGCGTACCAGTGCGCCGGGATGATCGGGAAGATGGATGCGCAGGCGCACCAGGCGGCCGTCTTTCACCAAGCCGCGTTCGATGATGCGCGCGAGCAGCGTGACGTCAATATTTCCCGCGGAAATCAGCACGCCGACTTTTTTACCGGCTAGCGCGGTCTTGCGATTCAGCACGGCCGCGGCAGCGACGGCTCCTGCGCCTTCGGTGAGCGTCTTTTCCTTTTCCAGCAGCAGCAGAATGGCGTTGGCGATTTCTTCTTCGTCCACGGTGACGATTTCGTCCACGTATTTGCGGACCAGCGGCAAGGTGTGCGCGCCGGCGGCGCGCACAGCGATGCCGTCGGCGATGGTTTTTTCGGCAGGCAGAGTGACGATGGCATTTTGTTCGACGGCTGCTTTCATGGAGGGCAGCTTGGAGGTTTGCACGCCGATCACTTTGATTTTGGGATTCATTTCCTTCACGGCGCAGGCCACGCCGGCGATCAGCCCGCCACCACCGATGGGAACCACCACGGCGTGCAAGTCCGGCACCTGCTCGAGCATTTCGATGCCCAGGGTGCCTTGGCCGGAGATTACCGCGTCATCATCGAAGGGATGAATGAAAGTGAGAGATTGTTCGGCGCAGCGGCGCAAGGCTTCCTGGCAAGCTTCGTCGTAATTCGCGCCAAAAAGAATCACCTGGGCGCCGTGGCCGCGCGTGGCCGAAACTTTCACGAGAGGCGTGGTGAGCGGCATCACGATCTGCGAAGCGATGCCGCGTTTTGTCGCATGATAGGCGACGGCCTGCGCGTGATTGCCGGCGGAGGCCGCGATTACACCGCGACGGCGCTCGTCGGGCGTGAGCAGGAGGATTTTATTCAGCGCGCCGCGTTCTTTGAACGAGCCCGTCATCTGCAAATTTTCGAGTTTCAGGAAAAGCGAATTTCCGGTGAGCTGCGAAAAAGTTTCGGAACGCATGAAGGGCGAGAGGTAGATCGAATTGCGAATGTGCTTGGCGGCCTGCTGGATGGATTTCAACGTGACGGTCGCGTCGGGCGCTTCGGCTTGCCTGTTTGTTTTTTTGGCGCTGGACTTCATTTTATTGTCCCCTAAAAAACGAAAGGCCGTTGCCCTTTCCGGGTAACGGCCGATGGCGCTTGCAACGGGAAGCTGGACGCCGGCCGTTAACCGCTGCTAATAATCGAAATAATTCTTGGAATGCCGGCGGCAGGCGCAAAAGGCGCATGACTGCGATGGAAAGTGGGACGCACAAGCGACGACTGCGCAGCGAGAGAGCGCGCACTGCGCTGTTCGCGGAGGATTGAAGGCCGGCGCTCTGGCTGCGAGTTCATTGGCAGGACTACGGATATCACGGCGGCGGCGATCGTGGCAAACAAAAAGATGAGAGGGCGTTTCAAAGTGGCATCAACGTCGCTACCGTGGCAAAAAAAAAGGCGGGCGACGATCCCGCATCGCGAGACCGCTGCCCGCCGGGTATCCAGTGGGAATCGTTATTCTGCGATAGTGACGAATCGTGTTTTGCCTCCGAAGTGGATTTCGGTGATTTTGTTGTTTTGGCTGACGAACGCCGAATACCTCGCCTTGCTGGTTTCGTCCTTCCACTGCACCGGCGCTTCGGCGACGACTTTCCCGTTCATGGAGATTTTCACGTGGGTGTCATCGGCCGACACCGCGTAATCTCCCGGCTTGAGTTCGTGGCCCGCTAAGTTGGCGGGAACCAGCAGGCTCATCGTAGTGCTTACGCCTGCCTTGGTGTCTTTTGCTGGAGCGGTTTGCGCGACGATGGCCACTAGAAGCACCAGCGCTGCGAACACTGTCATTACGCGATTCATTGGACGATTCATTGAACGACGCGACATATTTTGTTCCTCCTAAAAAAGTGTTTGCCCCTCGCAGGTGCTTAGACGCGGAGGTGAGCGCAGTGAAAGCAAAATGCAGAATGTTTTTCGAAAAAAATTACGTGACAGGAATGATGCGAAGAGAAAAACCGAAAGCGGACACTGTTCTTGCGAAAGCGGACAGTGTTCGCGGTGCACGAATGCGCAGAAATTTCCCTGTATCCGAATATTAGTACGAAGGTGCGTGCCAAAATGTTGCACTATGTTTCCATAGGGCCATTACAATTTGGCTGGCGCCGCGTTGACACACTTGCGCCCCTAATCAATAATCGCTGGACATGATTGGATCGCTCCGCGGCAAGCTGATCGATAAACGCCCCAACCTGGTGCTGCTGGACGTCGGCGGAGTGGGATACCAGGTGATCATTCCGCTTTCCACGTTCACGAGCCTGGGCGCGATGCACGCGGAAACCACGCTGCTGATTCACACGCACGTGCGCGAAGATCAGCTGGCGTTGTACGGCTTTTATACGGCGCGCGAAAAGCAGTGTTTCGAGCTGCTGATTTCCGCTTCCGGTGTGGGACCTTCGCTCGCGCTGAAAATTCTTTCGGGAATGAGCCTGGACGAGCTGGTTCCGGCGATTCGCAAAGGTGATCTGGCGCAGCTGGTGCGCATTCCCGGCGTGGGACGCAAGACGGCGGAGCGCATGGTGGTGGAATTGCGCGATAAACTTGCGGCGGTGGACGTGCCGGAAGCAGGGAAGCCCGCGACGCGTTCGCAGCTGGAATCGGATGTGGCGTCGGCGCTGGTAAATCTCGGTTACGATGAGAGAGAAGTGGAGAAGGCCATTGCGCAATCGCGGGCCACGGTGGGAAATGATTTTGAGACTTTGCTGCGCGCGTCGTTGCAAATGCTGGGCGGCGCAGTGATGAAGAAATCGCAACGCGCGGTCTAGCGCGGCCAAGCCGCAGGACGCCTGGGGGATGTCTTGATCCAGTTCGTGTGGGAATTTATCGCGCGCGTGGACAAGATTGCTGAATTTGAGAAACACTATTCCGCGACGGGTTCCTGGGCCACACTGTTTCGTGACTCTCCCGGTTATCTGGGGACAACGCTTTTGCGCGACGCGCAAACTCCGCGCCGCTATGTGACGATTGATCGCTGGGAGAGCATGGAGTCGCATCACGCGATGCGCGAGCGATTCGCGGCGCAGTATGGGGCGCTCGACCGCAAGTGCGAGGCGTTAACGGAGACCGAGCGGCAGATTGGCATTTTCGAGGAAAATTGAACGGCGAAAAAATGGCGGAAAAAATCAATGACCCGCACAACCGGGTGATATCAGGCAAGGCGTTTGATGAGGACGTGCGCGTCGAGGCCAGCATTCGCCCTAGGCAGCTTTCGGATTACATCGGGCAGAACCGCGTGAAGGAAAATTTGCAGATTGCGGTGGAAGCGGCGCGCACGCGGGGAGAGGCGCTGGATCACGTTTTATTGTACGGACCGCCGGGCTTGGGAAAGACGACGCTGGCGCAAATTCTGGCAAATGAAATGGGATCCGCGATCAAGGTGAGCTCCGGGCCACTGCTGGAGAAGAAAGGCGACTTGACCGCGGTGCTCACGTCGCTCGAGGCGAAGGATTTTTTCTTTCTGGATGAAATTCACCGCTTGCAGCCGTCGCTGGAGGAGATTTTGTATCCGGCGATGGAGGATTTTCGCGTGGATCTGATTATCGGGCAGGGGCCCGGGGCGCGGGTGCATCCTTATCAATTGAATCGCTTCACGTTGATTGGGGCGACGACGCGCGCCGGGTTGATCATGGCGCCGCTGCGTTCGCGTTTTGGCATCGTGCACCGGCTGGAATTTTACTCGCCGGAAGATTTGCTGCTGATCGTGCAGCGCTCCGCAAGAATTTTGGGGATTACCATGGACGAACCAGGCGCGGCGGAGATTGCGCGCCGCAGCCGCGGCACTCCGCGCGTGGCAAACCGCCTGCTGCGCCGCGTGCGCGATTTTGCGGAGGTACGCGCGAAGGGGCACATTGATATTGGCGTGGCGCGCGATGCCCTGGCGATGCTCGGCGTGGATGATCATGGGCTGGACGAAGTGGACCGAAACCTGCTACTGACGATCATTCAGAAATATTCCGGCGGGCCGGTGGGGCTCAGCACGATTGCGGCATCGTTGAGCGAGGAAGAAGACGCGATCGAGGAAATCTACGAGCCTTACCTGATGCAGCTCGGCCTGCTGGACCGGACGCAGCGTGGCCGCGTCGCAACGGCGCTGGCCTACAAACATTTTGGTTTGGATGAACCCCGCCGCCAGCCTGGGCTGTTTAGCTGAGAATCAGTTGAACTGGACAATCTTCGAAGCCGCAGGCGATATGCCTTTCTCTGCGAACTCTGTGTCTCTACGGTAAACGCTCCCCGCTTCGGGCTAGAATGTTCTGGCTTACATGACGGGGATCTATTTATCGCTGGGATCGAATATTGGAGAGCGCGCGGAAAATATTGCGCGGACGATTGCGGCGTTGGCGGAGCGTGGTATGCACGTGTTGAAGACGTCGTCGCTCTATGAGACGGAGCCGGTAGAATTTTTGGCGCAGGATTGGTTTTTGAATTCTGTGGTGGAGGTGCAGACGAAATTATCGCCTGGCGAATTGATGCCGGCGCTGCTTTCTATCGAGCGCGCGATGGGGCGGGAGCGGGTGACGCCTAAGGGGCCGCGGATTATTGATATGGATATTTTGCTTTATGGCTCGCGCGTGGTGCGTGAGGTGGAGCTGGAGATTCCTCATCCGCGGATGACGGAGCGGCGATTTGTTTTGGTGCCTTTGGCGGAGATTGCGGCTGGCGTGGTGCATCCGGCGTTGAAGAAAACTGTTGCGGAATTGTTGGCGGAAACGGCGGATCGCAGCGAGGTGCGGTTATTCTTGTAGCGTGTGATTGGCGGGGATAACTGAAACGATGCGGCAAGCTGGGGCGCAGCAAGCAGCGCCCCTACGACCGCAACACCTAAATTGGCGATGTTGCAAGTGGGGCGGGTCTGAGACCCGCCCCTACGTTCAAGCCACGCCCCGCCGCGCCCCGCAAAGGTTCACATTCGATGGCCGCCGCGACGTCTTAATTGGTGCGCAGGACTTTCAGCCAGTGGAGCGTCAGCGGAGGCTTAGTCTGCAACGCTTGCAGTTGGATTTCGGTTTCGCGGCCTTCGCTGCGCTCTTGCCAGCGATAGACGCCGGGTTCGGTTTCTTCACGGACGTGGCCGGTGGCGGGGCGCAGGAAATCGCGCGCGTCATCGAAAGATAATTTTTCGCGGGTGGCGGGTCGGGTGAGCGCTTCCACCGCGTAACTGCGCAGTAGCTTCGGCCAGTACGCGTCGAAAAGTTGGGACGAGGCGAAAATGTCGCTCCACGCTACTTCGCCGCCGAAGGCTACGATCACGCCGACGACGTGTTCGCCTTTCAGGCCGGACGTGGCGCGATTGAAGCGCCGTTCGACTTCCAGCGCGAAATTTTCGACGGATGGCCCGACCGCTGCTGATTGATAAATGCTGCGGTAGCCTTCGGTGGGCGCGGCGGAAGCCACCACGGTAGAAAGCTGGTGCGAGGTAATCCGCGGCGCGGTTACTTCGAGGTTGGAAGACAGTTGCGATTGCGCCTGCGTGCGGCCTGCCGCTACCGTTCCTGCTCCCGTTCCCCCTCCTTCTCCCGATGCGACTCCTCCTCCGACTCCCGATCCCACTCCTGCGCTCGATCCCACCGCATCGCCGCGAACCGCGGCCCACACTTTGTTCTGGTCCTGATCCACGGCGGCTTGTTCGCGCACCGTGGGATGAACCATGGTTTTCGCGGCGGCGAAGGTATCACCGCCGTTGGTCCAGCGGCTGTGCTCGACGCAAAAGACGTCGAGCGGAAGCGGCTGCGCGCCGATTGGAATGATGCGGTCCTTGCCGATGATGCGATCCTGCTTGCCGCCGGAAACTACTTCGCCGGCGAGAAGCAGCAGCGGTTTCTTGCCGCGATTTACCAGGACGAGTTGGTTCACCTGCGCGCCGCCGGAAGTCATCAGGGCAGGTGCGACGCCATTGCGCGAACGGCGCATGTACTCGCCTTGTTCGGCGACGATGGCCTCACCGGAAGCGAGCGCTGCATCGAGGGTTTCGAAGCCGGCCGTGTACGCCTCTTGCGATGACAGCACCGGGAAGACCGTCAGCGTTTCGTAGGTGATGGGTTCGCCGATGCGCCAACCGCTGGATGAATCGGGGCCGTACGCGTTGGCAGGTTCGGCTAAGACGCGCGGCGAAGAGTCAAAAGTCCAGAGAATCACCGCGATCAGTGCCATGAGAATGACCAAACTGGGAATCCAGATGCGCTTGCGGCTGGGATGCATGACATTCTCCTCCCGCGCTCGCGCAAATGACGCTTCGCGCGCGAGCTATCACAGTGAGAACGAGCATGCAGCGATTCCTTGCAGGTTTTTTGGGGGTGAGGCGCCAGGATTAGGCGGCCATGCGTATCGTTACCTTCGCCTTTCGCGATTGCTGGCAGCTGCCGCGAAAGCTACAGATGTTCGCGGTCCTTGAGTTCTTTTTCGCGCTTCTTGCGCTCTTCCTCTTCGCTGCGCTCCCATTCGAGTAGCTCTTCTTCGGACATCTGGTAATCGTCGCGCGAGGCGAACATGGAACTGCGCTTGCCGCGCTGGGCGGTGCGGACGCCGCGGCGCTTCCTGTTGCTGGGGGAAAAATCGCTCATGCTGCGGATGGGGTCCTCGAGCACGCCCGCCTCGACGAGGAGTTCGCCAACTTTTTCCAGGAAGTCATGCAGATGGTACGGCTTAAGAAGATAGGGAAGGCCTTCCTTTTCGAGAATGGGTTGGGCTTCGCGAGCTGCCAACAGCGGCACGAGGAAGAGTACGCGTAGGCGCTTGGGACGGGCGGCATCAACTTCAGCGCCCTCGGGCGTGTCGGCATCGCCTTGCGCCAGATCTTTCAGGATGTTGAACAGCGGTCCGCGCACGTCGGTCATCGCTACGTTGACGATCACCAGGCTCCACTGGCCGCTTGCGAGCTCGAGCATCGCCGCCGAGACGAGCGGGACGATACGCACGCGCCAACCCTCTGAATCGAGGACGTTTTTCAGCGCGCGCTGGCTGACGATATCGTCGTCAATGATCAGGATGCCGACTTCTGCCAATGCAGTTTCCGCCAGGAGGTATCTCCAGGAGTATATCGGCCGGGGATGGACCGGGCATCTGGCCGAAAGGTGGGTTTCCAGGCCAAGCCTGCCTGGACGTACAGGCGAAAATAAGGCGAAGAATAGTGCTTGACAAAGCGAACAAAAGGCGAATATATTGTGGGCCGTGCGGCGAGGCAATCAATGGCCACTTTTCCCATTCTTCGTGCGACACCAGCGACGCTCCAACGTCCTCGGAAGCGTGCGAAGCAGACCAGTCTCACCTTATTCCCCACAGCCGCTCGCCACGGCACCTGTGAGTCACCGTGTGAGGCTTCCGCGCCCCCTCTGGCACCAAGCCAGAGAACGAAGCCCGCTACGGAACTGGTCGGCATTGCACGCCTCGCCGCTTCCTCCCCCCGCGCAGATGCCAAGCGCGGGACGGAGTACTTTCTATTGCCCGTCAAATCGATCCTGAATCAATGCAATTCAGAGCGGGTTCCGTTTCGTTGGACTGTTAACCCCTATCGCGGCTGCGAATTCGGGTGTCACTACTGCTACGCGCGTTATACGCATGAATATATGGAGCTGGACGGTAACGAGTTCGAGTCGAAGATTTACGTAAAGCAGGATGCTGGGGCCTTGGCTGGGCGCGATTTGGCGAACGAAAAAATCTGGGGCGAGCATATTGCGATTGGAACTGCTACGGATCCTTATCAGCCGGCGGAACGTGAGTATGGAGCGACGCGGGCGATTTTGGAGCAGATGGCGGAGCGCGAAGGGTTGAACGTTTCCATCACAACGAAATCGAACCAGGTGCTGGGGGATATTGATCTGTTGAAGCGCATTGCGGGACGCTCGACGCTGGCGGTGAATTTGAGCGTGACGACTTTGCGGACGCGGCTGGCACGATTGTTGGAGCCGCGCGCGCCGCGGCCGGATTTGCGTTTGGAAGCGGTGCGGGCTTTGCGCGAGGCGGGAATCTCGGCGGGAGTATTGGCGATGCCGATTGTGCCGGGAATTACGGATCGTGCCGAGGATTTGGACGCTTTGGCGCGGGGGGCGCGCGATGCTCGCGCGCAGTGGTTCGCGGGGAACGTGCTGTTTTTGATGCCGGCCTCGCTCAAACATTTTTTGCCTTTTTTGGACGCAAAATTTCCGAAGCTTTCGCGGCAGTATCGCGCGTGGTACGGGCGTCATGGGAATGCGCCGGATGCTTATCGCAAGGAAATCACGGCACGAGTGGAGAATTTGCGGCAGAAGTATGGGCTGGGCTCGCGTCCGGACCGCGGTGCGAATCGCTCGCGGAAATCGCCGCAGCTGCAACTGGGGTTGGGACTTAATCAGGGAGGAGAACCATGTCCCGCGTGAGATCTGCTGTAAGGCCGGCGAACCGGCGACGCAGGCAGGCCGCTGCGCCGCAGACGGAAAGTGTGGCCGCGGCTCTCGCACCGGTCGAAGAGAAGCCGGTGCGCGGCGTGAAGTTGAAGCACGTTTCGACGATTACGATGGTGGTGGCTTTCGTATGTTTGTTTGCTTACATGGCCGGGCGGGTGGACGTCTCGGCTGCAACAGCAACGCCTGGATATGTGCGGGGCGCTAGGGAGGAGCACGCGATGTTCTTGGGATTGCGAACGGCGAAGTATGAAGTGGCGGACATGGCCAAGGCGAAGGAGTGGTACAGCAAAGTATTGGGGATTCAGCCTTACTTTGATGAGCCGGCATTTTACGTCGGATACAACGTGGGCGGGTATGACCTGGGGTTGGTGCCGGCGCCGAAAGCGGAAGCGAAGCGAGCGGCCGCAGGCGTGGCGTATTGGGGAGTTGAAGACGCGCACGCTTCTTACAAGCGGTTGATTGAGCTGGGCGCGACGCCTGTGGAAGATGTGCAGGACGTTGGCGGTGGGATGCTGGTGGGCGAAGTGCGCGATCCGTTCGGGAATATTCTGGGAATTATCTACAATCGCCAATTCAAACCTGGCGAAACGAAGTAGCCAGGCTCGCATCGAGCGGATTGGATTCTCGCGCGTACGCATTTCGCGCTGCGCTGCGGAATTAATGTGAAGCGGAGGTTTCGCGCAGGAGGACGACGTCGCTGTCGTTGTGGGTGCGCAGCAGGCCGAGCGTCTTGTTGTCGGGAGACCAGTGAAAATCTTCGATGCGATCGGATTCGAATTCGGTGACGCGGTGGCCGGGTGAACCGTCCACGGGGGAAACCCACAGGGCGTACAGGCCGTTTTCGCGGATGGGGTAGCCGATGGTCTTGCCGTCTGAGGTGTAACGGATTTCGCCGCCGGCGCGCGGATCGCGTTCGATTACTTTCACCTTCTGCAGCGTTTCGAAATCCAGAATTTTAATGATGATCGCGCCGCCGGCGGTGGGCTGGGTTTGGAACGCGATGTTCTTTCCATCGGGAGAGATATTGACGCAGCCGCAGGTGAGCAGCGCCTCGGAAAGCTGCGTGGACGGCCCGCCATCCACCGAGACTTTTTTGGCCAGGAACTTTCCGGCATCGAAGCCGGCATAGACGAGCCATTTACCATCGGGCGAGCACATGGCCGGTTCATCGTCCGTGCCGGTGGTGATCTGTTTCAGATTGCCGCCGCTGGAGTCCGCGCGCCATATATTTATGGAATTACCGCCGCCGCGCGACGCAGAAGCAAAAATGACGTAGCGTCCGTGATCGCAGGAGATGGGCCCGAAGGAAGGGAAATCGTCGTGCAGCACGGGAGCGCGATTGCTGCCGTCGGCGTTCATCTGAAAAATGCCGTTTTCCTGTTCGACGAGCAGCTTGCCGTCGGGCGTCCAGCCAAACCAGCTGGTGGGCGGGCGGCTGCTGATGATGACTGGCTTTCCCGCGCCGCTCGACTCGTAGGGTGCGGTTTCGAGCGTTCCGACATACTGCGATTGCACTGTGGCGATGGTCTTGCCGTCGGCAGAGAGGCTGATGATCGGATAGGAGTTCGTGTCGTTGGTGATGGGGCGGTACACGCCCTGCGGATAAGAGAAGATTCCGATCTGATCGCGATTCAAATTCGATTCACGGCTGCTGGCGACCACCAGAATGCCGCTTTGATCGGGCAACCAGACGGGAGAGTCCAATATCATATCGGTTTTCTTGAATGTTTGTTTTTCGCCGGTGGAGGCGTCAAAAAGATCCAGCGCGGACAGCCCAGCCTGGTCGGCGATGAATTCAGTTGCCGCGATCGACTTCCCGTCGGGGGACCATGCCGGCGAACGCAATCGAGTGGTTTGCTTGGACAAGATTTTCTCACCGGAGCCGTCCGCATTGGCGACGATCAGGTCGCCCTCGCCTTCGTTGCGCTTATAGCGGATGAAGACGATGCGAGAGCGGTCGGGTGAGAAGCTGATGCCGCTGGCGATATCGTGGACGATGCGCTCGGGATTGCCGCCCAGCACCGGCGCGCGATACAGGCTGTAAACGTTCTTTTCGGTCTTTTCGTCCTTCGAGAAATAGATCGAATTGCCGTCCGGCGAAAAGCTGAGGCTGTGGTATTGGTCGTCGGACGGCGGAACGATCTGGGTATTGCTCTTGGTGGGAACGTTGCGCAGCCACAGACTCTGCTGGCCGCCGTCGCGTTGCACGTTGAGGATGTAGTTCGCGTCGGGTGAGAGCGCCGCGAGAGAGGCCTTGCCTGTTTCGGTGATGGGCGTGACCGTGAAGTGTTCAAAGGCCAAGGCATTCTTGCGCGACATAAAAGAATAAATGCCGAAGGCTGCGGCGGCTACCAGCGCGAAGAGGACTATGGCAGTGAGCGCTGTTCCGATTTTGTGCTGGCCGGCGACTTGCAGCACTGCGGAGCTGGATTTGGTGGAGACGGACGGCGTAGAAGCTGATGAAGGATGCGTCGGCGCAGGGGCGGAGCCCGAAAGCGGGACGGCCGTGCTGCCGGACATCTGCGAACTGCCGCTGGCGGCCAGGCGTCCGGAAGAATCTGTTTCGCGGCGCAGGCGTTTCAGGTCGGCGCGGATTTCTGCGGCGACCTGATAGCGCATCTCGCGATCTTTTTCGAGCAGCTTTTGCAGGATTTCTTCGAGCTTTGGCGGGATATCCGGATTCAGGCGCAGGGCCGGAGGCGGCACGCGATTGAGAATGGCTTCGAAGATCACGCCGGTGGTTTCGCCGCGAAAGGGCGGGACGCCGGTGGTCATTTCATAGAGCACGGTGCCGAAAGAAAACAGATCGCTGCGCGCGTCCAGTTCCTTGCCGCGAACTTGTTCGGGCGACATGTAGGCGACGGTGCCGACGGCGGTTCCGGGGCTGGTGAACATTTCGCCGGAGTCGAGCGTGGCGTGACTCATGCCAGGGCTCGTGGCACCGATGGTTTCGCCGACGCGCGCGGTGCCGCTGTGCGCGGGAATTAATTTCGCGAGGCCGAAATCGAGAATTTTCGCATGGCCGCGGCGGGTGACGAAAAGATTGGCGGGCTTGATGTCGCGATGAACGATGCCTTGGGCGTGCGCGGCGTCGAGCGCATCGGCGATTTCGATGGCGATGTCGAGCAGGCGGTCGAGTTCGAGGGGCCGGCCGTTGATCAGGTGTTTCAAAGTGGCGCCGTCGAGAAATTCCATGGCGATGAAGGCTTTGCCATTTTCTTCGCCGATGTCGTGGATGGTGCAAATGTTGGGATGATTCAGCGCGGACGCGGCTTGCGCTTCGCGCTGGAAGCGGCCGAGGGCCTGGTGGTCGCGGGCGACCTCGTCGGGAAGAAACTTCAAGGCGACGAAGCGTTTCAGGCGGGTGTCTTCGGCTTTGTAAACAACGCCCATGCCTCCGCCGCCGAGATTTTCGATGATGCGGTAATGGGAAATGGTGAGGCCAATCAGAGAAGGGCTATCGGGCATGAGGTGGCGATTTTAGATTGCAGGTGGATGTAAGTCAACGAGACGGAAAAAAGCGGCGGTTACTGTTGCGACTTCGAAGACATGCAGTTACTGCGCTCGCCGCGCTCGTGGGCCCAGATTTCTGAGCGGGAGCCGTCCAGTAACGGCCGTAATCCGGATTTGGCCGCGACTGTCGGCAGAGGGATTCGAAGGTCCTGCCGTCGATTATTCGACTCGTTATTTCCCGTGTAGAATAGTGCCGCCGACCGATGCCTCGATTCGCGCGCCTAGCTTTGGCTGGACGCGCCGACACCCGTGCGATTCAAACTGCCCATCTCGCTCCTTTTCGTCATGCTGATCGGCATTATCACGCCAGCGCAAACACCTCGAACCATTCCGCTCGGCGACGCCATCGACCGCGCCTTGCGTAAGTCGCAGCTGACGCTTCGAGGGAGCCCTCCGTTTCACATTAAACTTTCGGTTCGTGAAGCCACCAATCCGCAATCTGATCGCCATGCCGAAGTCGAGGAATATTGGATCTCTCCCGAAAAATACCGGCGCACCATTCAGTCTCCTGCGTTTTCGCAAACGCTGATCGTAGGCGGCGATGCCGTCTCCGAGGTTGACGTGGGCGATTATTATCCTTACTGGCTGTATCAAGTGGTGACCGCGGTATTCGACCCAGTCCCTTTTGCAGTACAGCTGCAACAGACGAAACAAGTGATTGCGGAGCCATCGGGCGGCGCGAATGAACGCGTTTGCAGCGACCTGCACTTGCGCGTCGATCGGATCATGGTGTGCTTTGAGGGAGGTAGCAGACTCGAGTCCGTTTTCACCAAGGGTTACAGCGCAAACTTCAAGGACTACCAAAAGTTTGGCGCCAAGCAGGTGGCTCGACGCATCGTGACCGAGCCCGAGTACAAAAGCGAAATTGATGCGGCGATCACAACGCTTGAGAGGTTGCCGCAGCCCTCCGACGATTTGAAGGACGATTCGGGTGAGCCACTTTTTGAAGTCACAACGCCGACGCCCTCCGCCGAGCGCATCCAGATCTTGCGCATCGGCGAGGACGCGATGCGCAGCCTCGTCATTGCCAGCACCGATATTGTGTGGCCCACTGTCGTCGGCGGTCAGGAGTCGGGAGGATGCGGCGCATTCTTATCGGCGGATCGCAGCGGAAATGTTCGCGAGGAGTTCCCGGCGGGCTGTGACAATCCCGGACTGGACGAGCCCCTGCATCAAGCGTTGCGGAAGTGGAAATTGAAGCAGCCGGTCGTCAACGGGATCCCGGTTCAGGTGACGGCGCTGATGGGCTTTGCGTTCAGGGTTCATGTGGAGGCCGCGCCTGCGGTGACAGAACTTTCGGAGCAAGAAGCGCGCCAGCTCGCCCGTAACAAAGTCGAGCCTATTTTTCCGCCGGGGGCGCGGCATGGATCGAAAGTCGAGGTGATAATTTCCATTGATGATGACGGCACGTTGCTCGGCGCAGCTCCCGGGCCGAATCAAGCCATGAGTACGCTGTTCTTTCCAGTCTACAATGCAGTTTC
>Ga0209274_10000452_pt1 | contig 25509 bp, 18 predicted proteins | sample HubBroMetageREF1_FD_188343 | JGI IMG/M metagenome (GOLD analysis project Ga0209274, IMG submission 188343) | Reference soil microbial communities from the Hubbard Brook experimental Forest, New Hampshire, USA - Hubbard Brook CCASE Soil... | ecosystem: Environmental > Terrestrial > Soil >...
ACACGGCGTTTGGCACACATGCGCTTTTCACCCGCAACAATCTACGATAGCCGCTGTTCGACAACCTGTAGGAAAATCATTATGAAACCACGTAATTTTTACACTGGGGTGAGTGTTGCGGTCGCTGCCTTGATCTTGAGCGCGGTGTCGTTCGGCGCCACCAAGGATCAAATTGATGCGCGTGTCCAGAACGCTCTCAGTCAGTTCAATCAGCTTAGTCCGACCAACCCGGATTTGATCGCGCGGGCCAAGGGCATTCTGGTGTTTCCGCGAGTGACCAAGGGCGGCGCGGGCGTCGCGGGCGAATTCGGTGAAGGGGCACTTCGCGTCAATGGACAAAATGTGAGCTATTACAGCCTCTCGTCAGCCTCAGTCGGACTGACGCTGGGTGTTGCAAAGCACGCTGAGATCATCATGTTCATGACCCAGGAAGCGTTGGACAAATTCACCAGCACCAAGGGTTGGGCGGTGGGCGCAGATACCGGCATAGCCATGTTGTCGAAGGGCGCCGGCGGCGACTATGACACCAAGACTCTGCAGCGACCGATCCTCGGCTTTGTGTTTGCCGAGAAGGGATTGATCGCCGACGTGTCGCTCGACGGCTCGAAGATTACTCAGCTGAACCGATAAAAATCTCGGAGACATAGGCCGCTCGGGCTGCTCTGGCCCGGGCGGCCGGCCGCGCGGCCGATATCAGCCGCTGCGCAATAGTAATAGAATGCCGATCGCCGTGAACCCCCACGAAAAGGATTGGCATATGCGAAAGCTCGGATTATCTGTAACGCTTGCTATCTCAATTGGCGCTGCCATGAGCGTATTTTCACAATCCACCGCACCGGCGGACGATCCCGCCTGGAAGGCGCCGGAAGTCATTAAATTCATCGGGCTCAAAAAGGGTGACAAAGTCGCTGAAATTGTGGCGGGCCGCCTTACCGCATCGCTTGCGCAGGCTGTCGGGCCTTCCGGAAAGGTGTACGCGGTTGAAACGGCCGAAGTCGTCAAGGCCCATCCCGACGCATTGGAGCACATGAAAGCACTGGCGAGTGAGTCGCCCAATGTCATCGTCAGTGACGACCCGGTCGGCTCGCCATTGCCGTCCGGCCTCGATGCGGTGTTCATTCGACAGAACTACCACGATCTCTACAACAAATTCATGGGACCGGCGGACGTACCCGCATTCAATAAGTCAGTCTTTGCCGCCCTGAAACCGGGCGGTGTCTACGTGGTGCTGGATCATGCAGCGAGTGCGGGATCAGGGGTCGATGCGACCCAGACTCTGCACCGTATCGATCCGGCAAGAGTCAAGTCAGATATGCTGGCAGCCGGCTTCAAGCTGGATGGCGAGAGCTCCATTTTGGCGAACAGTGCCGACGATCACACCAAAGTTGTGTTCGATCCGTCTATCCGCGGTCACACCGATCAGTTTCTGTTCCGCTTCAAGAAACCGAAGTGATGGCAAGTCAACACTGATTGAGCGGGGCTCTCTCATCAGGTTGTCATGATCGCCCGCTATATTCACGAGCTTTTCATAGGGGCGCTCGTGGAAAGGCGAATACTCTTAGGCGGGCTGGCGGTGGGGGCGATCGTTCTGACGTTCGCGGTCTCCACCCGGCATGGCGGTCCGTGGCACTCCGACGCGGCGCCTTCCGCACACGCTTCCGCTCAGCCCCCTGAACCCGTGGCGACGCCGACGGTCGAGGCTGCGCCGGCCGCTGCCGCGGTGACTCCACCCCCCGCCGTTGCCCCTGCAGAGCCCGTGCAAAGCGCGCCGGACTCCGCTCCCGATGGTGATAACGGAGATAGAGCCGCCCGGGGTGAACGAGCCGCCGAGCGCGGCGCCAGAACGCGCTAGGTCTGATCTAATTGATTCTCTCCCGCATCTGTCTCATCGCGCTTGCGTCATTCGCTTTCGCGCAGACCGTACACGCAGAGAGTCCTGAACGCGATCCGTGCAGCCGCCAGGTAGCGGGTGCCGTAGTACCGGAACCGCGCAACCTTCGCAGCGAGCACGGTATTTTGAAGGTCGATCTGAGCATTCACAACCACCGTGAGCGGGACGGCTCGGTGCGCTATTGCTATCTACTTCCCGATGGCAGCGAGTCACCCACTCTGCGGCTCTATCCCGGCGACCTGTTGATTCTGCACCTGACGAATAATCTGACCGACACTGATGCGTCCGCATCGACTGCGCACTCACACATGACACATTCTCCCGCGGTGCGCGCAGCCGATCCTTGCACGAGCGGTGCGATGACGCCGGTGTCGACCAACCTGCATTTTCACGGTCTCACGGTGCCGCCTGTGTGTCATCAGGACGATGTACTGGGAACCTCCGTGCAACCCGGCGACACTTCTTTTGAATATCGCTTTCAGGTCCCGGCGAACGAGCCGCCCGGACTCTATTGGTATCACCCGCACATTCATGGGTTCAGCAGCCGGCAGGTCCAGGGTGGGGCGTCCGGCCCCCTGATCATCGAGGGACTTGAGAGAGCCACTCCCGAGGTGGCGGGACTGCCTGAACGGTTATTGGTGATCCGTGACCAGGACCTCGTGAATCCCAACGCGCCACCCTCGAAGTCCGAGCCCGTGGTGCCAAGAATGCTCATCGACCGAGATGGCGATGCAGCCAATAACGGCACCGGTTTCGGCAAACCCGCCAAGGACCTATCCATCAATTTTGTGCCGGTCCCGTATCCGGACTACCCGCCGGCAACCATCCGGATGCGACCGGGCGAGCGCCAGCTCTGGCGCGTGCTCAACGCTTGCGCGGTGACTTATCTGAATCTCGCGGTGGTCTTCGGCCACACACCCCAGCGGCTCGGCCTTGTTGCGATCGACGGGGTGCCCATGAATGCGCCGCAGGGCCGGTCACCTCCCGTGACCTGGGTCGATCACATCGGCGTGCCTCCGGGCGCGCGGGTGGAATTCATCGTCGACGGGCCGCCTGTCGGGTCGCCCGCGCTCTTCGTTACGCGGACCGTCGATACCGGGCAAGGCGGTGAAAACGATCCGAACCGGGCGCTCGCCTCGATCGTCGCAACTGCGGATGCCCCCGAGCCGCAGTCGAAGCTTCCCGCATTCTCGAAGCCGCTGCCGCCGCCCGCACTTCCCTGGCTTGGCGAGGTCCAGCCGGTCCGGGTGCGACGCTTCTACTTTTCCGAGAATCTCCAGGACCCGAAGGACCCCAATAGCGCGACAGATTTTTACATTACCGAGGAAGGCCGGACGCCGGCGCCGTTCGATCCCACTGCCACCGCGCCAAACATCGTCGCCCGGCAAGGCGATGTGGAGGACTGGATCATCGAAAACCGTTCGACCGAGCTGCACGCCTTCCACATCCATCAGCTCCATTTCATGCTCATCGACTGGTCGGGAATGCCCGTCAACGAACCCTTTCTGCGCGATACGGTGAATGTGCCGTTCTTTCGGGGCCAGATGCTCCAATACCCAAGCGTGCGCTTGCGCATGGATTTTCGCGATCCCAACACCGTGGGGACCTTCGTCTATCACTGTCACCTGCTGGAGCACGAGGACGGCGGCATGATGGGCACCATTCGCGTCAACCCCGCAAGCACGCCGCGCTGAGCGGCGCCGTTACGTCTCTGACGGTCGCTGCAAAAATTACAAATCCCACACTCGAGAGCCGCCGCGGCCCTGCCTGCAATATAACGATCAACTGCCTGAAATACGGCCTCTCTAAAATCGCAGGGAGCGTGAGCTTTTTGTGATGGCCTTACACATCAGGGGAGGTAGCATGAAGAAGAATGGATTTATGTCGCATGCGCGACACGGGTTGCGCCTGGCGGCCGCGACGTTCGCGGCGGCCGCATCGCTGGTGGTCCTGCAGACCTCGGTAGGTCCGGTCTTGGCTGCATCCCCGGCACCCGCAAGCGCCGACAGAAGTGATTCGACGGTGACGCCGATCAAGCATGTCATCGTGATCATCGGTGAGAACCGCAGCTTCGATCATGTGTTCGCCACCTACGTACCCAAGGGCGGCCAGACCATCCACAACCTGCTGAGCGAAGGCATCATCCAGCTGGATGCCAACAAGAACGCCATCCCGGGACCGAACTTTCACAAGGCGCAGCAGCTGTCGGCGTCGGATCTGGGCGGCCAGGATAGCTTTCTGTTGAGCCCGCCGAAGCAGGAATTCCCCGGCAACCAGCTCCCGGCGCCGGAGGCCGGCGGCCCTTCCGGGGCGCATGGCTATTTCACACCGAGTTCGTCGAAGTACACGACAGTTGCCTGCGGCACCATCACCGTCAACGGTAAAACCACCACCAACTACCTCGACCCCGCGGCCTGTGCGGCTCTGACCGAGAACGGCCTGCCGGACGCTTCGGACGCCAATGGATTGACCTATTATCAGTCCTTGGCTTCCGGCGGCACCGGTCAGTACAGCTACACACCGGACCTGCGCATCGTCAATTTCAACAGCCTGCCGGCCGGCCCGTTCCAGCTGACCAACGGCACGAATACGGCCACACCCGGTTACAGCCTCACGTACACGGACTACAGCGCAAGCCCGGTCCACCGCTTCTACCAGATGTGGCAGCAGCTCAACTGCAGTCTCGAGCACGCCTCGTGGGACAACCCTTCCGGCTGCAACGGCAAGCTGTTCTCCTGGGTGGAGGCGACCGTTGGTGCCGGCACCAACGGCCTGAGCCAGGCTCAGTACGCCCAGGGCTACTACGGCCCTTCCTTCAGCGAGTTCTTCGAATATCCCGCCGGGTATTCCGCTACAAATCCGCCGACGGCCGCACAGTGGACCGCCAACGAATACGCACTGTATGACTCGGTGCCGACCACCACGGGTGAAGGCTCGAGCGCACTGGGCTTCTACAACGTTCAGCAGGGCGATGTGCCGTACTTCAAGAGCCTGGCGGACACCTACGCCATGAGCGACAACTTTCACCAGTCCGTCAACGGCGGCACCGGCGCCAACCACATCATGCTGGGTCACGCCGACGCGATCTGGTTCAGCGACGGCAACGGCACTGCGCAGACCCCGCCCCATAACGTCCCTGCCACCGTCACTCCCGCCAGCTTCGTCGGGCCCGGATTGATTGACGAGATCGAGAATCCGAACCCCGCTGCGGCCACCAACAACTGGTACTCGCAGGATGGCTACGGCTCAGACTACAACTCAGGTTACCCGATGAGCGAATGGGACACGACCCAGGGTAACGGCTTGCCGATCATTTATGGCGGCGGCTCCTACAGCAACTGCTCCGATCCCAAGCAGCCCGGCGTGGGGCCGATCCTCGACTATTTGCGCAAGCTGCATATCGATCCGCGCTGCGAGGCCGGCCACTACTACCTGCTGAACAACTACAACCCGGGTTGGTTCGGCAACGGCAACAACGCCTTCACGGACCAGAGCCCCTCCAACACGCCGTTCACCATTCCGCCTTCTTCCACGCCCAGCATCGGCGATGACCTCAACAACGCGAAGGTGTCCTGGAAATACTACGGCGACCAGTGGAACAACTACGTCAATGACCCCTATGGGCTGAACTACGGCACCAACGGCCCGAACGCGGACGAATATTGCAACATCTGCAACCCGTTCCAGTACGACACCTCCATCATGTCGAATCCGGCACAGGTCGCGGCGCATATTCAGGACACGGCGAACCTATATTCGGATATCACCAACGGCACCCTGCCCGCGGTTTCCTTCGTCAAGCCCAGCGGCTACGTCGACGGGCATCCGTCCTCCTCGAAGCTGGACCTGTTCGAGGGCTTCGTGAAGAAGATCGTCGATCAGGTCGAGGCCTCGCCGACGTACACCAAGGACACCGTCATCCTCATCACCGAGGATGAGGGCGGCGGCTACTACGACTCCGGCTACGTGCAGCCCGTCGATTTCTTCGGCGACGGCACGCGCATCCCGCTGATCGTCGTGGCGAATCCGCAGTACCTGCCGCTGCGTACCGATGGATACATCTCCCACAAGTACGCGGACCATGTCTCCATCGTCAAGTTCATCGAGCGCAACTGGCGGCTGCCGCCGGTGACGCACCGCAGCCGGGACAACTTCCCGAACCCGGTGCAGCCGCGTGGCTCCTATGCGCCGCTGAATTCCCCGGCACTGGACGACCTGTTCGACTTCTTTGACTTCCCGTCCTCGCACGGCTTCTTCTAGCCCGCGCACGGGTTCATTCCTTTAAAGGGCCGCCGGATGGCGGCCCTTTCCTTGTCTGCGACCATCCAACGCGCAGTATTTCTCGCCTCGGCTGTAGAATAGCCGGCGAACGTTCCCTTTTGCGCGATCCCCGCGGGTCGATAACAACTGGCGCCACAACATGCCCTTGGGTACGTGATAGATGGAATTGCTCGAGCGCGAACGATGTCTCGCCGACTTAGCCGCGTGGCTCGGTGCCGCGACCGAACGCGAGGGCTGTATCGCGCTGGTACGCGGCGAGGCGGGCGTCGGCAAAACTGTACTGCTGCAGGAATTCGCGAAGCGGCAGCGCGAGACGCGGGTACTGTGGGGGGCTTGCGACGCGCTCTTTACGCCCCGGCCTCTGGCCCCGCTGTACGACATCGCGCGGCAGACAAAGGGCGCATTATTGACGGCCGTTATTTCCGGCGCGAACCGCGACGAGATATTCACCGCGGCGCTTGATGAGCTGGAGCGAGGTAAAGCGCTGGTCGTCTTCGAAGACATGCACTGGGCGGACGAGGCAACGCTCGATCTTCTCAAGTATGTGGGTCGACGGATTCACCGAACACGAGCCATGCTCGTGGCAACGTATCGCGATGATGAGGTGGGCTCCCGGCATCCGCTGAGATTCGTCATTGGCGACTTGCCGCGCGCCAACACGGTTCGAATGTCGTTATCACCCCTGTCAGAACCTGCTGTGGTGCAGCTTGCAACGCGTGCCGGGCGTCCGTCGAAGGACCTGTACCGCGTCACGGGCGGCAATCCGCTGTTCGTAACCGAAGTACTGGCGACGCTTGGCGGTGCAGTGCCGGTCAACGTGCACGATGCCGTGCTCGCGCGTGCGGCCAGGCTTTCCCCGGCGGCACGCGAAATCGCAGAGCTCGTTTCTGTGGTTCCAGGAAAGGCAGAGCTCTGGCTGCTGGAACAAGCCGCCCGGCTCGATGAATCGGACATCGAGGGTTGCCTGAGCATCGGAATGGTGCGTGACGAGGACGGCGCTCTGGCTTTCCGCCACGAGCTTGCCCGGCGGGCGCTCGAGGACTGTCTCTCCCAAGCGCGTCAGCAGAGTCTGCACGCGCGCGTGCTGGCAATCCTGTCGCCACGTCCGGGTATCCCCGCAGCGCGCCTCGCGCATCATGCAGATGGCGCACGCAACGCCGAGGACGTCTTGCGCTTCGCGCCCATCGCCGCCGCCCAGGCGGCGTCGGTGGGTGCACATCGCGAAGCGGTGGCGCACTATCACGCCGCACTCCAGCATGCCGAAAACCTCGCCCCCGACAAGCGGATACAGCTCCAGGAACTTCTGTCCTATCAGTGTCATCTCACGGGACAGCACGAGCGCGCCATCGATATTCAACTCTCGGTGCTGGAATTTTGGCGCGCCACGGGGCAACGCGTAAGGGAGGGCGAGGCGCTGCGGTGGTTGTCCCGCTTGAGCTGGTTTGCGGGCAATAGCGCACAGGCCAATCGCTACTGTGCCGAAGCCGTCAATACCCTTGAGTCGCCGGCGCCGGGGCCTGAGCTCGCGATGGCGTACTGCGACCGCGCGGACCTCGATATGGAAGCTCATGAGGCCGACTCCGCGATCGATTGGGCGCAGCGTGCGATCGCGCTCGCGGAGCCGTGGGCGAATGCCGAGATCCTGAGTGAAGCGCTGAGCACCCGCGGCACCGTGCGACTGATTGGCGGCGATACCGCAGGTTGGGCCGACCTCGAGCGCAGTCTGCAACTCGCTCTGACCAGCGGCATTCCACACCACGTGGCCGGCGTCTATACGAACGCGGCCGCCATGGCCGTTTCTGGCCGGCAATATGTACAGGCGTCCAGTTACTTGAGTGAGGGACTGGCGTACTGCGAAGAGCGTGATCTGGATTCTTGGTGGCTTTACATGCTCGCGTATCGGGCGCGAATGAGATTTGAGCAGGGCAACTGGAATGGGGCGAGCGACGATGCGGAGGCCGTGCTGCGGCATCCGAGCACCACATCGATCAGCCGTATTCCGGCGCTGAGGATTCTCGGGCACGTAAGAATTCGGCGCGGCGACCCCGATGCGAACTCGCCGCTGAAAGAGGCACGGGCACTCGGCGGTCCTACGCCGGAGTTGCAACGTGTCGGCACGCTCGCTGCGATCCACGCCGAGGCTGCGTGGCTCGCGGGCGACCGGGAAGGCATCTTGCGGGAGGTGCTACCCGCGTATGAGCTGGTGTGCCGGCGGCGAGATCCGCGGATGAAGGGGGAGCTTGCGGTCTGGCAATGGCGACTAGGTGCTCTCGAGCAGCATCCGACGGATATCGCAGAACCCTATGCGATGGAAATCGCGGGTGACTGGCATGGTGCGGCAGATGCCTGGAAGAATCTGGGCTGTCCCTATGAGCAGGCCACCGTGCTCGCTTTGTACGGAGCCGAAGCCGGGCAGCGTGAGGCACTCGCCATCTTCGAGCAACTCGGCGCCGCGCCGGCGGCACACACCCTGCGCAAAGACATGCGCGCCCGAGGCGCGCGCGGTGTTCCGCGCGGCTCCCGGACCTCGACCCGGAGCAATCCGCACGGCCTCACCAAACGCGAGGCCGAGATTCTCGCCCTGTTATCAGGGGGGCTGCGCAACTCGGTGATCGCCAAGCGCTTGTTTGTATCCACAAAAACGGTCGACCACCACGTCTCGGCGATCCTGACCAAGCTCGGTGTGCCATCGCGCGCCGAAGCAATCGCGCTGACACACCGGCTGCCGGGCGAAGCCGAATGATCCAGCGGACATGGCGCCCAAGCGCGCCATGCGTGCCTATTTTGGCGACAGTGTGACGGGCACCTCGATGATGCTGTCGACGGGCAACGCATTGAGCGCCGCTGCTTTGCGGATGGCCGCCTCGCTCGGGCCCTCGTAGACGCAGAAGGTCTTCGTCTTGTCGGCATTGGCGTAGGACTGCACCCAGCGCACCCCTACCGTTGCATTGTTTGCGTTCACCTTCTTCTTGGTGGCAGCGTTGAGGCCATCGAGGGCACCGGCCGGAAAGGTCCGCTCGACGAGGTAGCGGTGGACTGCGCTTTTCGCCGGGGCCGCCGCAGGCTGCGCTGCCGCCGGCTGCGCGGGAATGTCCGCGGCAAACGCGGGCGTGAGAAGTAACACACACAATATTGCAATGAGACCTTTCATCGTTTTCTCCGGAATTATCTGTAGAAGTAGGCGGCAGCTCAACTGATCGGCTGATTCTCGCAGGTCACCTGCGTGTTCCAGTCGGCATAGCTTCCCTTCGGGTTGTTCTCCCATGCCCAGACGTGCAACTCGTAGAACGCCGGCAGACCGTAGCGATTGGGGGCGGAGATGTAATTCAGCAGATTCCCATCTAGCGCCGGCACGCCCCCGCCTGGATTGTTGGTTGCCCAAACACTCGCGAGTACGATGAACTCCACGCCAACCAGGCGCATGCTACCGTTGGCCATCGGCTCGTAAATCAGAGCTTCCGGCTGCTCCGCGTTCAGGACACCCGCGCTGATGCGGGAAGGCAGCACGAGATGCACGCCCATGGCCCCGGTATCCGGACCACTGACGCAGGGTGTAGCCGTTACCCAACCTTCTGCGAGCGCGACATTGATGTTGATGTAGTGCGCCGTGGCATTGTGCACCTTGTCGATCAGCGGGGTGGTACCTCCATTCGCCGAGGCGGCCGGCAGAATCCCCAAGGGCAACAGGACAGTCAGTGCGCAGAGTGCGCGTAGAATCGGTTTCGAAGCAATCATCATCTTCTCCTTGGTTACAGGTAGAAATACGGATCGAGGACGCGAACCTCGGTGATGTGCGAGATGGGCAGCTTGTTACGGGCCGCGGCGCGGCGGACGGCCTCAGGCGTGGGTCCGTCGTAGATGCAAAAGGAGCGCTTGCGATCGGGCGTAACGTAGGAATGGACCCAAGTCACGCCGTCCTCGGCATTGTTGTCGATGACTTGACGGCAAAGGTTCGCGCCGCCCTCGTCCCGCTGGACGCTGAGGCCGTCCGGGAATTCTCGTTCGATCAGGTAGCGCGACATGTTGGTGATTTCCGACGCGGGCCGGGCAGCTCGTGCGGAAAGGATGGTCTCGCACCGCAAAAACGATCGAATCGGTAGAACTACCTAAATTAGACGTAGCAGTTACCCAATTTGGGCACCCTGCACGGTTCGGCGTACCGTGATGGCAATTCCCCCAACGCTAGGGTTTCTTCTCCACCACCTTCTTCGCAAGCTCGGCGAGCTGTGCCAGATCCATGTCCTCGGCCGGGACCTCGAACACATCGTCGGTGGGCGCGGAAACGGCCCGCGGGGGCCTGCTCGGCGTGGGCGTGCCGGGGATGGGTTTGGCAGGCGCGGGCTTGAGTGTCGGCTTCGCCGCCACCGTGCTCGCGCCTCTTCGCGGGGCCGTAGGCCGTACCCACTCCTTCACCTGCTCCATCCAGCGCTGGTAGCGGTCGAAGGTCCACATGCCCTCCTCGCCTCCGGACTGGAGCACGTTGGTAATCTGGCTGAAATTCCCGGCTCGAATCGTTCCTTTGGCGCCCGAACTCGGAAGCAGTATTTCGCAGCGCGGTACCCGGAGGCGGTGCGCGCTCAGGTAATCGAGACGCTGGCAGCAGATTCCGACCAGACAGTCGGCGAGCTGCGCGCGGATGCTCCCCTGGATATCCGAGGGAAACGACATGCACAGGCGGGTCAATGCCTCGGCGCAATTCGCCGAATGCATGGTCGCGAGCACCAGGTGCCCGGTTTCCGCCGCGTTCAACGTCAGCCTCATGACCTCCGGCGTGCGCATCTCGCTGACCACGAGTACGTCCGGATTCTCTCGCAGTGCATCGACGATGCCCTGCTCGAAGCTCGGCGAATGCGCGGGAATCTCCCGCTGCCGGATGAAGGAGCGCCGATTGATGTAGATGTATTCGAGAGGGCTTTCCAGCGTGATGATGTTGCGGGCACGCGATCCGTTGATTTCCTCGATGAGCGCGGCGAGCGTGGTCGATTTGCCGGAGCCCGTGGGCCCGGAGATGATGACCAAGCCGGTCGTCGCTTCGGTGAATTTGCGGAAGTCCGGGTGCAGATTGCAGCCGTGGATGTCCTTGATGGAGGACTCGAGCAGCCGTATGGCGACCGCGATGCCGCGCACCGTCCGAAAGAAGTTGATCCGGCATCGCACCCCGGAAATCGCCGCCGACAGGTCGGCCGAGCCTTGTTTCCGGAACTCGGCCCAGTCCTCGGCACCCAACATGTCCTGGGCAGCCTGCACCAGGACCTCCCCCGGCACGGCGCCGCCCAGGGTCTGCAGGTCGCCGCGGACTCTCAGGACCGGCGGAGTACCCGCCTCCAGATGCAGGTCGCTGGCTCCGACCGACCAGGCTTGTTCGATCCAGTCCTCAAAGATCAACGGCACCTCCTCGGATGATCTCGAGCAGGGGTCCCAAGTGCTTTTCAAAATGCTTCCAGCGCGCCAGGGAACTCGAGTAGATGGGTTTGCGCACTTGGGCCGCGCTCGCCGTCCTGACGGGCCGTTCGGTTTCATAGAAACTGAGACAGGCGGGACTCCACGGGAGCCCCAGATATTCCAGCATCCGTCTCACCTCGCGCTCCGCGGAAGCGACGACATCTTCATAACGCACGTCCAGAATCCCCCCGGACGGAAAGACGTCGTGCCAATGCTTCATTAGTCTGCGGTAGCGCAAATACGTTCGCCCCAGCGTCCTTAAGTCATAGCAATATTCATGTCCCGACGTGAAGCGCAAGGTGTAGCAAGAGAAGCAGGTGTCCATGGGGTCACGCATGCAGTGGATGATTCTAGCATTGGGCAGCATCAGCGGAATCAACCACAAATGCTGATAATTGCCGGGCATTTTATCGGTCAAATAGCGCGCATCCTGCGGCGCCAGTTTCCCGGCATGGTCGAGATATTCCCGCCCGAGATCGCGCAACGCCGCCGGCGCAATTCCTCGCCGTACTCGTTGCGCGAGTTCGCTGAGTTTGCCGAGTTCGCCCGCCCCATAGACGGCCGGATGGCTGGCCAACATTTGTTCGATCAGCGATGTGCCGGACCGCGGCATCCCCACGATGAACACCGGAACCCGATCATCAAGAACAGGCGGCGGCATGCGGGCGATCGCGGCCCTTTCCGCGATGAACTCACGGGTGAACTCGCCGCAGGATTCTTCCAGGAAGCGCTCATCGGCCGCTTCATCGAATGGATGCCCCCGATGGAAGAGCTGGTTTGCCTCCTCATATGCGGCAAAGGATCTCGCGTAATCGCCGCCGGTTTCCATGGCCTTGCCCATCGCAAAACCCAGCTTGATCCGATCCGCCGGCGGCAGCGATTCGCGCCGGGCGTATTGCGCTTCGAGGCGGTCGAAACGGGGGTCATCGCGCCGGTAAGGAATGAACAATAGGGCCGTGGCCAATGGCCGCGCATCGCCGGACGACAGCTCAATCGCCCTGCTCAGGAACATCTCGGCTTCATCGACTCTTCCCAGATGCATGAGTACGCTGCCGAGATTGCTGTGAGCGTCGATATGACCGGGATTGATCTGAAGCGCCCGCCGATAGCAGGTCACGGCCTCATCGAGTTGACCCAAGTCGTGCAGAACATTGCCGAGGTTGTTGTGCACATCGGCAAGATCGGGTTTGATCTTCAGAGCGCGGCGATAACTCTCAATGGCGAGATCGATTTGCCCCAGATCGCGCAGGGCGTTGCCGAGATTGCCGTGCGTGACGGCGAGTTCGGGGTTGAGCGCCAGCGCCCGGCGGTAGGCGCAAACCGCCTCGTCGAGTTGCCCGAAGCCGCGCAGAGCGGCGCCGAAATTGCTGTGTGCCTCTGCGTCATCGGGCAGAAGCTCGGTTGCCCTGTGCAGGGCCTGCCGGGCGTCCTTTCTCTGTCTTTGCAGGGACTGCCCCAGCGCCTTCCAGAGAATCCCCGAATTTGGATGCTTCGCGATCAGCGAGCGCGATCGGCTTTCCATCTCCACATCGCGTCCGGTGCTGGAAAGGAGGCTCAGTTGCTCGATGTCGGCCGCCGTCGGATCGTTTCTGCCCACGCAGCTCACCTTAGCAACAAACGGGAAGTGGCGACAGCGCCCATAAAAAAGGCCTCGAATCCTTGCGGATCCGAGGCCATCTCTTTGGATCGTTCTTCTTTTTTATTCGGCTGCTTCTGTGTCCCCCGCCGGTACTGCGTCGTCCGAATCGCCGATGCCGCCGCTCACATCCATGAAGCTTCGGCGCCGGCTGTCGTCAAACGCGCGTCGACGTCGCGCATGATACGCGAAGCCGGTGCCCGCGGGAATCAGGCGGCCGACAATGACGTTTTCCTTCAATCCCCGCAGGTCGTCCTTGAGGCCCCGGACCGCCGCCTCGGTGAGGACGCGGGTGGTCTCCTGGAACGATGCCGCGGATATGAAGGACTCGGTCGCCAAGGATGCCTTGGTAATGCCCAATAGCATGGGTTCCCAGGTCGACTGGTGCTTGCCCTCGGCCTTCTGCTTGGCAATGACGTCGAGCAGGCGGCCGCGGTCCATCTGTTCGCCCCGCAGCAGCGCCGAATCGCCGGTATCCAGCACTTCGATCTTGCGCAGCATCTGCCGCACGATGACTTCGATGTGCTTGTCGTTGATTTTCACGCCCTGCAGCCGGTACACGTCCTGAATTTCGCGGACCAGGTAGTTCGCCAATGCCTCGACCCCCTGCAGCCGCAATATGTCATGCGGGTTGGGTTCGCCGTCGGCGATGACTTCGCCCTTCTCCACCTGCTCGCCTTCGAACACGTTGAGATGGCGCCACTTCGGAATCAGCTCCTCGTACTTGTCTGTGCCCTCGTTGGTGATGATCAAGCGGCGCTTGCCCTTGGTTTCCTTGCCGAAGCTCACCGTGCCTGAGCGCTCCGCCAGAATCGCGGAGTCCTTCGGCTTGCGTGCCTCGAACAGGTCGGCCACCCGCGGCAGACCGCCCGTGATGTCGCGCGTCTTGGACGACTCCTGCGGGATGCGGGCGATGACATCGCCCACCGATACCTTGGAACCGTCCTCCAGGCTGACGATGGCGCCCGCCGGCAGGGCGTAGACCGCCGGAATGTCGGTGTTGGCGAAGGTGACCTCTTTGCCCTTGGCATTGGTCAGGCGCACGACGGGGCGCAGATCCTTGCCGCCCGAACCGCGCTGCTTGGGATCCAACACCACGGTCGAGGTGAGGCCGGTGACGTCGTCCACCTGGCTCGTGACGGTGATGCCGTCCACGAAGTCGGAGAACTTGATCATGCCCGCCACTTCCGTGACCACGGGGTGCGTATGCGGATCCCAGTTCGCAACCGACTGTCCGGCTGCGACCACGTCGCCGTCGTTCACCGTGATGGTGGCGCCGTACGGGATCTTGTAGCGCTCGCGCTCGCGGCCGAACTCATCGACCACACCCAACTCGCCGGAACGCGACACCGCGACCAGATGCCCCTTCTCATGGCGCACGGTCTTGATGTTGTGCAGGCGGATGGTGCCCTTGCTCTTGACCTCGACGCCGTTGGCCGCCGCCGCTCGAGAGGCCGCGCCGCCGACGTGGAAGGTGCGCATGGTGAGCTGCGTGCCCGGCTCGCCGATGGACTGCGCCGCAATGACGCCCACGGCTTCGCCGATGTTGATGCGGTGACCGCGGCCCAAATCTCGGCCGTAGCACTGCGCGCAGACGCCGTAGCGGGTCTCGCAGGTGATGGGCGAACGTACCATGACCTGGTCGATGCCCATCTTTTCGAGCAGCTTGACCAGCTTCTCGTCGATCAGCACGCCGGCCTTGACCAGCACTTCGCCGCTGGCCGCCACCACCACGTCTTCGGAGACGACGCGACCCAGCACGCGCTCGCCCAAGCCCTCGACCACATCGCCGCCTTCGACGATGGGGGTGATCGACAAGCCGTTGACGGTGCCGCAATCGATCTCGGTGACCACGAGGTCTTGGGCCACGTCGACCAAGCGACGGGTCAAGTACCCGGAGTTGGCCGTCTTCAAGGCCGTGTCGGCCAAGCCCTTGCGGGCGCCGTGAGTCGAGATGAAGTACTGCAGTACGTTCAAGCCTTCACGGAAATTAGCCGTGATCGGCGTCTCGATGATGGAGCCGTCCGGCTTCGCCATCAGGCCGCGCATGCCGGCGAGCTGGCGAATCTGCGCCGCGGAACCGCGGGCGCCGGAGTCGGCCATCATGAAGATGGAGTTGAACGACTTCTGACGGACCTTGTTGCCCTTGGTGTCGGTGACCTCGTCGGTGCCCAACTTCTCCATCATGGCCTTGGCCACTTGGTCGTTGGTGCGCGACCAGATGTCGACCACCTTGTTGTAGCGTTCGCCGTTGGTGACGAGACCTGAGGAGTATTGCTCCTGAATCTCCTTCACCTCTTTCTCGGCCGTCGCCAGGATCTTGGTCTTCTGGGTCGGTACCACCATGTCGTCCACGCCGATCGACACGCCCGCGCGGGTCGCGTAGTGGAAGCCCGTGTACATGAGCTGGTCCGCGAACACGACCGTTTCCTTCAACCCCACGGTGCGGTAGCACGCGTTGATGGTTCCGGAAATCGTCTTCTTGGTCATGTCCTGGTTGATGGCATCGAAAGACAGCCCGTGCGGCAGAATTTCGGACAACAGCGCCCGTCCCACCGTGGTGGCGACCACGCGGATGTTCTGCACCAGCTGGCCTTTGGCGTCGCGGATGTATTCCGACAGGCGCACCTTGACCTTCGCTTGAAGGTCGACGTTGCGGCTCTCGTAGGCACGATGCACTTCGGCCACGTCGCTGAATGCCATGCCCTCGCCCTTGGCTCCCACGCGCTCGCGGGTCATGTAGTAGAGCCCGAGCACCACGTCCTGCGACGGTACGATGATGGGATCGCCGTTGGCGGGCGAGAGAATGTTGTTCGACGACATCATCAGCGCGCGTGCTTCGAGCTGTGCCTCGATGGAGAGCGGCACGTGAACGGCCATTTGGTCGCCGTCGAAGTCGGCGTTGAACGCCGTGCACACCAGGGGATGCAATTGGATCGCCTTGCCCTCGATCAACACCGGCTCGAACGCCTGGATGCCGAGGCGATGCAGGGTCGGTGCGCGATTCAGGAGCACGGGATGTTCGCGGATCACCTCTTCGAGGATGTCCCACACCTCCGGTCCCTCGCGCTCGACCAGGCGCTTCGCCGCCTTGATGGTCGAGGCTTCGCCGCGCAGCTGCAGCTTCGAGAAGATGAAGGGCTTGAACAATTCCAGCGCCATCTTCTTCGGCAATCCGCACTGGTGCAGGCGCAGGGTGGGGCCCACCACGATGACCGAGCGGCCCGAGTAATCGACGCGCTTGCCGAGCAGGTTCTGGCGGAACCGGCCCTGCTTGCCCTTGATCATGTCGGCCAGGGACTTCAAGGGGCGCTTGTTGGTGCCCGTGATGGCGCGGCCGCGGCGGCCGTTGTCCAGCAGCGCATCCACCGCTTCCTGCAGCATGCGCTTCTCGTTGCGCACGATGATGTCGGGCGCGTTGAGTTCCAAGAGGCGGCGCAGGCGGTTGTTGCGGTTGATGACACGGCGATACAAATCGTTCAGATCGGAGGTCGCGAAGCGGCCGCCGTCCAGCGGCACCAGGGGGCGCAGATCCGGCGGCAGCACCGGCAGTACCGTGAGCACCATCCACTCCGGCTTGTTGCCCGACTCCATGAACGCCTCGATGAGCTTCAGGCGCTTCGACAGGCGCTTGATCTTGGTCTCGGAGTTCGTGTTCGCCATGTCCTCGCGGACCTTGACGACTTCGGAGGGCAGATCCATGGACTTCAGCAGCTCATGCACCGCCTCGGCGCCCATGCGGGCGTCGAACTCATCGCCGTGCTCTTCGATGGATTCCAGATACATCTCATCGGTGAGCAGCTGGCCGCGCTGCAGCGAGGTCATGCCCGGATCGACCACCACGAAGGCCTCGAAGTACAGCACGCGCTCGATCTCGCGCAGGGTCATGTCGAGCATGAGGCCGATGCGCGAGGGCAGGGACTTCAGGAACCAGATGTGCGCGGTCGGGCTCGCGAGCTCGATGTGGCCCATGCGCTCGCGGCGCACCTTGGACTGGGTCACTTCGACGCCGCACTTCTCGCACACCACGCCGCGGTGCTTCAGGCGCTTGTACTTGCCGCACAGACATTCGTAGTCCTTCACGGGCCCGAAGATCTTGGCGCAGAACAGGCCGTCGCGTTCCGGCTTGAACGTCCGGTAGTTGATGGTCTCCGGCTTCTTCACTTCGCCGTACGACCAGGAGCGGATCATGTCCGGAGATGCGAGCCCGATCTTGATCGAGTCGAAATTCTCGACCGGCACTTGCTGCTTGAACAACTTGAGTAAGTCTTTCATTGATTAGGCCTCGCTCTCGAGTTCGATGTTGATGGCCAAGGAGCGGATCTCCTTCACCAGCACATTGAACGATTCCGGCATGCCGGCTTTCATTTCGTGGTTGCCGTCGACGATCGCCTTGTACATCTGCGTGCGCCCGTTGACGTCGTCCGACTTGACGGTGAGCATTTCCTGCAGGGTGTACGCGGCACCGTATGCTTCGAGCGCCCACACTTCCATCTCGCCGAACCGCTGACCGCCGAACTGCGCTTTGCCGCCCAGCGGCTGCTGGGTGACCAGGCTGTAGGGCCCCGTGGAACGCGCATGCATCTTGTCGTCGACCAGATGGTTCAGCTTCAGCATGTACATGTAGCCCACGGTGACCGGCCGCTCGAATTGCTCGCCGGTGCGCCCGTCGTGCAGAGTGGTCTGACCCGAGGTCGGCAGATCCGCCAGCGTCAGGAGATTCTTGATCTCCTCTTCGCTCGCGCCGTCGAACACCGGGGTCGCCATCGGCACGCCCTTCTTCAGGTTCCTGGACAATTCCAGGACCTCGGCGTCGCTCATCGACTTGATGTCTTCCTTCTGGCCGCCGGTCTCGTTGTAGACCTGACCCAGGAACTTGCGCAGCTCCGTGACGGCGTGCTGCGCTTCCAGCATCTTGCCGATCTTGGCGCCCAAGCCCTTGGCAGCCCAGCCCAGGTGGGTCTCCAGGATTTGACCGATGTTCATGCGCGAGGGCACGCCCAGCGGATTCAACACGATGTCCACCGGTGTACCGTCAGCCATGTACGGCATGTCTTCCACCGGAACGATGGAGGAGATCACGCCCTTGTTGCCGTGGCGGCCGGCCATCTTGTCGCCGGGCTGCACGCGGCGCTTCACCGCCAAGTACACCTTGACCATCTTGAGCACGCCGGGGGCCAGGTCGTCGCCCGCGGTGATCTTGGCCTTCTTCTCCTCGAAGCGCTTCTCGAAGGCCTTGCGCTGGCCCTTCAGGCGCTCGGACACGGTTTCAAGCTGCGCGTTCGTGTCTTCGTCCTTGAAACGAATCTCGAACCACTGCTCACGCGGCAGGTCGGCGAGATATGCATCGTCGATTTGAGTACCGGATTTGATCTTCTTCGGGCCCGCCTCGGCGGCCTTGCCCTCGATCATGCCGCGCACGCGCTGGAACAAGTCGTCTTCCAGAATACGCTGCTGATCGGCCAAGTCCTTGCGTACCCGCTCGAGCTCGGATTTCTCGATCGCCAGGGCCCGGGAGTCCTTCTCCACCCCATCCCGGGTAAAGACCCGCACGTCGATCACCGTGCCGTCCATGCCGGGGGGCACGCGCAGGCTGGTGTCCTTCACGTCGGACGCCTTCTCGCCGAAGATCGCCCGCAGCAATTTCTCTTCCGGCGTCAACTGCGTCTCGCCCTTCGGCGTGACCTTGCCCACCAGAATGTCGCCGGCGCGCACTTCGGCGCCGATGAAGGCGATGCCCGCCTCGTCGAGCTTGGCCAACGCCGAGTCGCCCACATTGGGGATGTCGGCGGTGATCTCCTCGGGTCCCAGCTTGGTGTCGCGGGCGACGCAGGTCAGCTCTTCGATGTGGATGGTGGTGAAGCGGTCTTCCTCCACCACGCGCTCGGAGATCAGGATCGAGTCCTCGAAGTTGTAGCCGTTCCACGGCATGAAGGCGACCAGCAGGTTCTGGCCGAGCGCGAGCTCGCCCAGATCCGTCGACGGGCCGTCGGCCAGCACGTCGCCGCGCTTGATGGCATCGCCGGCGTTCACCAGCGGCCGCTGGTTGATGCAGGTGTTCTGGTTGGAACGCGTGTACTTGGTGAGCGAATAGATGTCGACCCCGGGCTCGCCGGCGGTCGTTTCATCGTCATTCACCCGCACCACGATGCGCGAGGCATCGACGGAGTCCACGCTGCCGCCGCGCCGTGCCACCACGGTCACACCGGAATCGATGGCCACCGCCCGTTCCATGCCCGTGCCCACCATGGGCGTTTCCGAGCGCAGGGTCGGGACCGCCTGGCGCTGCATGTTCGATCCCATGAGTGCGCGGTTCGCGTCGTCGTGCTCCAAGAACGGAATCAGGGACGCGGCCACCGAAACGATCTGCTTCGGCGACACATCCATGAAGTCGATCTTGTCGGGGGCCGACAGGGTGAACTCGTTCTGCGTTCGGCAGGAGATGAGGTCGTCGGTGAACTCGCCCTTCTCGTTCAAGGTGGCGTTCGCCTGGGCGATCACGTATTGACCTTCCTCGATGGCCGAGAGGTAGTCGATCTGGTCGGTGACCTTGCCGTTCGACACGCGCCGGTACGGAGTTTCCAGGAACCCGTAGTCGTTGGTACGCGCGTACACGGCCAGCGAATTGATCAAGCCGATGTTCGGGCCTTCCGGCGTTTCGATCGGGCACACCCGGCCGTAGTGCGTCGGGTGCACGTCGCGCACTTCGAATCCGGCGCGCTCGCGCGTCAGGCCGCCTGGGCCCAAGGCGGAAACGCGGCGCTTGTGCGTGACTTCGGACAGAGGATTGTTCTGGTCCATGAACTGCGAGAGCTGCGAGGAGCCGAAGAATTCCTTCACCGCGGCCGCGACCGGCTTCGCGTTGATCATCTCCTGCGGCATGATGGGCTCGCTCTCGGCGATGGTCAGGCGCTCCTTCACAGCGCGCTCGACGCGCACCAGGCCGATGCGGAAGGCGTTCTCCGCCATCTCGCCGACACTGCGCACGCGCCGGTTGCCCAGGTGGTCGATGTCGTCCACGTGGCCGTTGCCGTTGCGGATGTCGATCAAGGTCTTCATGACCTCGATGATGTCCTCTTTGCTCAGCACGCCCGAGCCCGTGATTTCCTCACGGCCCACGCGGCGGTTGAACTTCATGCGGCCGACCGGCGACAAGTCGTAGCGCTCGCCGTTGAAGAACAGGTTCTGGAACAGGTTCTCGGCGGCGTCCTTGGTGGGCGGCTCGCCCGGACGCATCATGCGATAGATTTCGACCAGCGCCTCGAGGCGCGTCTTGGTCGGATCGATGCGCAGGGTGTCCGAAATGTACGGACCGCGGTCCAAATCGTTGACGTACAGCGTGCGGATTTCCGTGATGCCGCCTTCGATCAGCTTGCCCACCGTCGGCACGGTCAGGATTTCATTGGCCTTGGCCAGAATCTCGCCGGTTTCGGTGTTGACGATGTCGTGCGCCAGGACCTTGCCCTGCAGGTATTCGGTCGGAACGGGCAGGCGCTTGATCTGCGCCTCCTCGAGTTCGCGTACGTGGCGCGCGGTGATGCGCCGGCCTTCCTCCACGATGACTTTCTTGCCCACCCGGATCTCGAACGCGGCCGTCTCGCCGCGCAAACGCTGCGGGATGACCTCGAACTCGATTTCCTTCTTCGAGAGGTGGAATGTGTTCTTCTCGAAGAACAGATCCAGCACCTGCTCCTCGGTGAGCCCCAGAGCACGCAGGATGATGGTCACGGGAAGCTTGCGGCGGCGGTCGATGCGCGCGAACACGCAGTCCTTCGGGTCGAACTCGAAATCCAGCCATGAGCCGCGATAGGGAATGATGCGGGCGGAGAACAGCAATTTGCCCGATGAGTGAGTCTTGCCGCGGTCGTGATCGAAGAACACGCCCGGGCTGCGATGCAACTGCGACACGATGACGCGTTCCGTGCCGTTGATGATGAAGGTGCCGTTGTCGGTCATGAGCGGCAGTTCGCCGAGATAGACCTCCTGCTCGCGCACGTCCTTGACGGGCTTCTTGGCGCCGCTGGCCTCCTTGTCGAGCACCACGAGCCGCACTTTGACGCGCAGCGGGGCCGCGTAGGTCAACCCGCGCAGCTGGCATTCCTTGACGTCGAATACAGGCTCGCCCAGGCGATAGCTCACGTATTCCAGCGTCGCGTTGCCGGAGTAGCTGGAGATGGGGAACACACTGTCGAAGGCGGCATGCAAGCCGATTTCGTCGCGCTTGGACTCCGCAACGTCCGCTTGCAGGAATCGTCGGTACGAATCCAACTGGATCGCAAGCAGGTACGGCGTGCCGAGAATGCTCGGACGCTTGCCGAAGTTCTTACGAATGCGCTTCTTTTCGGTGAAAGAATAAGCCATGTGCGGTGCCTTCCCAGGCGCTAGTGCGCCGAAATAAACCAGGTACTCTTACGTGCGCAGCGAACCGTATCGAACGGGGTCGCCGCGACCCCGTAGATTCGGCGCGAAGCGCCTGAAAAAGCGCAGCCGATGGCCGCCGCTGAACCGGCGGCAACCATCGAACTGCGCGTATCGACAATAATCACTACTTGATAGCAGCCTTGGCGCCGGCGTCCTCGAGCTTCTTCTTGATCGTCTCGGCATCCGCCTTCGGAATGCCTTCCTTGACGGTCGAAGGCGCGCCCTCGACCAGATCCTTCGCTTCCTTGAGGCCCAAACCCGTGATCTCGCGAATGACCTTGATGACGCCCACCTTGTTGGCGCCGAACTCGGTCATCGTCACGGTGAACTCGGTCTGCGCTTCGGCAGCCGGTGCAGCCGCGCCGCCGCCGCCGCCCGCCGCCACAGCAGCGACCGGAGCGGCCGCCGTGACGTTGAACTTCTTCTCCATGTCGGAAATCAGTTCGACCACTTCCATGACGGACATCTTGGAAATTGCGTCGAGGATTTCGTCTTTAGTAACAGCCATGATCGTCTCCAAATTACTTAAGGGGCCACGCGGCCCGAATCAGGTTTAATTCGCCGCCGCTTCGGTCGCACCGCTCTTCTTGGCTTCAAGAACAGCAGCGAGCGTCCGCACCAACTTCGAGTTGGGAGCGGCCAACGTACCCACGAACTTTGCAATCGGCGCCTGCAGTACACCCAACAGTTTCGACAGCGCCTGCGCGCGCGTGGGCAATAAAGCCACCCGCTCGATGGCATCGGCCTTGAGCAGTTGCCCGCCCAAAGACACGAGCGTCGTCACCAATTTGTCGTTGTCCTTCGCAAACGCCTTGACGATGCGGGCGGCCGCGCCCGGATCGTCGTTGGAGAATGCGAGGACAATGGGTCCTTTCAGCGCCGGAGAAATGCACTCGAAAGCGGTGCCGGCAACGGCCTTGCGCGCGAGCGTATTCTTGACGATCCGCAGGTACACCCCTTCCTTGCGCGCCTTCGCGCGAAGCTCGGTCATCTGCGTCACGGTCAAGCCACGGTTCTCTGCGCCTACGACGGACAGGGCTTTCGCCGCGACCGCGTTGACTTCTGCCACCACGACTTTCTTCTCTTCTAACTTGAGTGCCATTTAGGTTTCCCGGTCAGAAGCGTCACACACAAGGCGGAACGCCGTCGTTCCACCCACCCTTGGCAGTCCGCCATCGGACTCCGTGGTGCGACCTTCACCAGGAAATTCCTGATTCCGGTCCCACCATCTGCGCAGGCTCCCTTTAAGAGCCCCTTGAATCCCTCGAGCGGATTCGACGGCTCGCCTGCGGTCTTCGACGGTGGTTGCGTTCGACCATCAAGGTCTCGCGCAGCCCTCCGTTTCCATGCGCTTGCGCGCATGTTTCCATGCGCTTACGCGCAACTTTCAACGGGGCCGATGCGGCCCCGTCCGATAAAACTCAGCCCAAACCAAGACTCGCCTGGTCGACCGCGACGCCCGGACCCATGGTCGAGGAGACGGTCAGTTTCTTTAAATAAATGCCCTTCGATGTCGCTGGCTTGATCTTCTGCAGATCGGCCACCAACGCCAGGAGGTTCTCCTTGAGCGCGGCCGGCTCGAAATTGGCGCGGCCGATCTGCGCGTGGATGATCCCCGCCTTGTCCGTTCGGTACCTCACCTGCCCGGACTTGGCGTTCTTCACGGCGCCGGCCACATCGGGCGTCACCGTACCCACTTTCGGGTTCGGCATCAGGCCCCGCGGACCCAGGATTTGGCCGAGCTGGCCGACGATGCGCATGGCATCGGGGCTCGCAATGACCACGTCGAAATCGATTTGACCGGCCTTGACCTTCTCGGCCAGATCCTCGAAGCCGACGATGTCGGCGCCGGCCGCCTTGGCGGCGTCGGCGTTCTTGCCCTGGGTGAACACGGCCACGCGCACCGTCTTACCGGTGCCATGCGGCATCACCGTGGAACCGCGCACCTGCTGGTCCGATTTGGTGGCATCGACGCCCAAATTCACCGACACATCGATGGACTCATTGAACTTCGCAGTCGCGAATTCCTTGACGAGCTTGAGCGCATCGTCGATCGGATACGACTTGCCGGGCGGAAGCTTCTCCTTCCACGCCTTGGTCCGCTTCACTGTGGCCGCCATGTTAGAGGCCCTCCGAGTCGACGCCCATGCTGCGGGCGCTGCCCGCGATGGTGCGCACCGCCGCGTCCAGGTTGCTCGCGGTCAAATCAGGCATTTTCAACTTGGCGATGTCCTCGAGCTGCTTGCGCGAAATCTTGCCCACCTTGGCGGTGTTCGGCGTGGCGCTGCCCTTCGGGATGCCGAGAGCCTTGGCGATGAGCACCGACGCCGGCGGCGTCTTCATGATAAAGGTGAAGCTGCGGTCGCTGTATACCGTGATCACTACTGGGGTCGGTAATCCCTTTTCCAAGGCCTGGGTCTGCGCATTGAATGCCTTGCAGAACTCCATGATGTTCACACCCTGCTGACCCAACGCGGGTCCGACGGGCGGACTGGGGTTCGCCTGTCCCGCAGGGATCTGCAGCTTGATATAGCCGGTTACTTTCTTAGCCATCGTCTAGCTCCTTTGGGTACAAACGCCCCTCTTGCGAGAAGCTCCCCGGTTTAAATCAACCCTTTTCGACCTGCGAGAAGTCCAACTCCACGGGCGTCGAGCGTCCCAGGATCTGCACCGCCACCTGCAGGCGGTTCTTCTCGTAGTTCACGGACTCGACCACGCCGTTGAAATCGTTGAACGGACCGTCGGTCACCCGCACCACTTCGCCGGGCTCGAACAGCACCTTCGGCTTCGGCTTGTCCACGCCCTCTTCGACGCGGCGCAGAATCGACATGGCTTCCTTGTCGGTGATGGCCGCCGGCTTGTCGCTGGTGCCGCCGATGAAGCCCAGTACCTTCGGCACCTCTTTGACCAAGTGCCAGGTGTCTTCGTCCATTTCCATCTGCACGAGCACGTAGCCCGGGAAGAACTTGCGGTCGGACTTACGCTTCTGGCCGTCGCGCATTTCCACCACCTCTTCGGTGGGCACCAGGATCTCGCCGAACTTGGCTTCCAAGCCGGCGCGCTTCACCCGCTCCTTGAGCGACTCGGAGACCTTGTGCTCGAAGTTCGAATACGCGTGAACCACATACCATCGCAGGGACATAGATAGCTCCGAATCCATCAGCCTGTTTGACCACCCAAAAGCCGAGTCAGAAAAGTGAGACCCATATCGAGCAGCCAAAAGAACAGTCCCATCACGATCGCAAATCCGAACACGACATACGTGGTCTTGACCGTCTCGTCCCGCTCCGGCCATACCACCTTGCGCAGCTCGACGCGCGCCGCCTGCGCGAACTGCCAGAATTCCCGGCCGTACCAGCTGAACCACATCAGACCGGCGCCCGCCGCCAGACCGGCGATGACCATGGCGACACGGATGACGAGCATCTGCTCATCGAACCAATAGAACGCCACGATGCCCGCAATGAGCAGCACGATCGACGTCATCATGAGCGCCGTATCTTTCGCCGACGCGCCCGTGGGTGTTTGCACTTCTGCCATGTTTACCTATGCAACTTACCGGTCAGCTACGGCTGGCAGGGCAGGAGGGAATCGAACCCCCAACCTGCGGTTTTGGAGACCGCCGCTCTGCCAATTGAGCTACTGCCCTGTGTGTCCAAGCGCTCTCGCGCCGAAATGAAATACAAGCCTCAGGCGATGACCTTGGCGACGACGCCGACGGTCTTGGTCGCACGGATCAAGCGATCACCTTGGCAACTACCCCTGCGCCCACGGTTTTTCCTCCCTCGCGGATCGCAAAGCGCAGCCCCTGCTCCATCGCAATCGGGGCAATCAGCTC
>Ga0209274_10000453_pt1 | contig 25435 bp, 20 predicted proteins | sample HubBroMetageREF1_FD_188343 | JGI IMG/M metagenome (GOLD analysis project Ga0209274, IMG submission 188343) | Reference soil microbial communities from the Hubbard Brook experimental Forest, New Hampshire, USA - Hubbard Brook CCASE Soil... | ecosystem: Environmental > Terrestrial > Soil >...
ACCGTAGCGAGCGCCCCGAGAAGCTCGGGAGGGCAAGGGAGGAATCCCTCCGTAACTTCCGTGTTTTGAGCGAGCCTGACCGACGATTCTCGGCGCGCAGCAGGGGACGGGCCCGCTCTCAGCGGGGGGGGCCCTTCTGGCCCGGCGCGCACACGATGACCTGCCCGCAGCTTTCCTGCGCTCCGGGCGGCTGGTTCGGGTCGCACGAAGGCAAACAGCAGCTTCCCGCGTAGGCGACCTCGCCTGGCGCACAGCAGATGGTTCCTTGGCACGTCGTGCCCGCCGCGCAGCAATTGAGCGTCTTGCCGCAGCCGTCTCCGTGTCCGCATCCGACGTCGTCGAAGTCGTTGCAAGTCTTCGGAACGCACGCCGTACACACGTGATTCGTGCAGAGCTTGCCTTCCGGGCAAGGCGCGCACGACTTGCTCACGCCACATCCCAGATTGACCGGCGCGCAGTCCGTAGGCCCGCCGTCGCTCACTTCGTCGCAGGTCGACGGGCTGCAGCAGGCGCCCTCGTAGCAGGTGCCCGAGTCGCAGGTGCCGCACGTCATCGACTCGCCGCAGGGGTTTTCGATCTTGCCGCAAGTGAGCTTGCCGCAGCTGAGGGGGGCGCACGTCGTGCACATGCCCTGGACGCACTGGCCCCCGGGACAGCTGCCGCACGTCACGTTGGCACTGCCGCACGTGTTCGGCGCCGACGAGCAACGGACTCCGCCGTCGGGAGCCGCGCACTCCGGGGCAAGAGCCCCGCAGACTCCGCCGGAGCACGTCTCGCCCGCCGCGCACGAGCAGGCCATCGAGTGCCCACACCCGTCGGTCACCGTGCCGCAAAGATGTGTTTTCGCATCCGGCGTGCACGAAAGGGCCCCGCATTGGCCGGCATCGACCCAGACGGGAGGGCCCGCGGGCAGGCATTGCGTCCCCACGCAGTCTTCTCCAGCGGGGCAGCCTCCGCACGTGATCGCCACCCCGCAGCCGTCGAGCCCGACCACCCCGCAGCGGCCCTCGCATGCTTTCGCTTGGCATACCTGCGACGACGAATCGTTCGGGTCGATGACGCAGACGGTGCCGGCCTCGCAAGGCTCGCCGCAGGCGAAGACGTGTCCGGAGCAAGGATCGGTAAAGTGCCCGCACTGAAAGCCAGGGGGGCACGCTGTCGCCGGCGTGCAGCCATCTCCCGCCGTCGGGTCTTGGACTGGATCGAGGACCTGGCCGTCCGTCGGGTAGAGCGCTCCGCCGCCGTCGTCGAACGGAGCCGTCGGGACGCTTGCACCGTCCTCCGCGGTCGCGTCCGCCGAAGGTCGCGCGCTGAGTGTGTCGGAAGGCTGCTGGCCGCAGGCCCATAGGCACATTCCCAACGCGGCAATGGCCGGCCCGAGAAGCCACGATTTCGATCGCATCATGATTATCCAGTATGAATTGAAAATAGACGCTCAGCCAATTCCAAAGACGAGGCACGCGCCAAATGATTCAGGCCATGTGTGCGATCGGAGCCGGTGCGCGTCCCGCCCGCCTCTACACGCACCCGAAGGCTCGGCGCACCACCCGGTGCTGCGTTCAATCGCAAAAGAGATCGTTCCCCTCGATACGGCACGGCGTTCGTCGGCACTCGCGCTTTTTTACATATTTGTGCGCGACGCCGGGGTCGCACACGAGCTCCACGTGCGCGTCGGCACTGCACGTTATCCGGTTGGGTTGATCGCAAATATCGCCTTCGGAGGCCACTCGGTCGTCGCAATCGACCTTGTGCGTGTCCCGATCGAATCGGCATCCGTTGGCTCCTCGGCACGTCGAGGTCTGGCCGAGGGCGCGCCCGTCGCAAAGCAGCATGGCTCGCGCGTCGAGAGAGCAGGCATAGGTGCCTATTCGCTCACAAGGGTCTCCAACCTCGCCCAGGGTGGTATCGCAATCGAGATGCCGATCGGCAGCCACGGCACACCCCTGCGCTCCCCGGCAATTGCGCCAAAGCTCGAATCGGCCGTTCTTGCACACGAGAGCTCGCGCGCGGTCGGCACTGCAGGCGAAGTCCGCCGGGAGCGGGCGCGGGCAGTGATCGCCTTCCTGCGCGAGCGTATCGTCGCATGCGTCCGTCGCCCCGTGACGCGAGCAACCACCGGTGCCGCGGCACGGCATCTCGGTCCAAGCCCCTCCCTCGCACAAGAGGCCCCGATCGTGAGCGGCACAAACCCATTGGTTTTCGACGTGGCATTCGGCTCCGGCTCGCGCAGGGGGCCGACATGCCACGAGGACCGCGAGGACGATCGCTCCGGGGATTACGGCGATTCGCGGCGATCGTCGACGCAAGGGCAAGCCGGGATTCCCACGCATCAGACCCGAACTCGGCCGCTGCGTAAAGTACGGAAGACCCCTTGAACGACGGACAGCCTGACACCCACCGACACGGGCTTTCGACCCCGAATCGGGGAGCCCGCGTCGCAACTACGGATGCGGAATGACGTGCGTGAACCAGGCTGCCGCGCCGGCCACCATCACCACCAAGAGCGCGACGGCGACGCCCACCTTGGTTGCCGCACCGGTTTTCTTGTCGGGCGGGGGCTCGGACGACGGGGCGGGTAGGGGAGGCGCCGAGGACGTGACGGGCGCTCGCGGCGCGGCCGCGACGAGAAGAGAGCCGGCCACGGCGGGCGCGGATCGCTCCGATCGCGCCGGCGCGCGCGCGATGAGCTCGTCGTCCTCGAGGGCGGCCAGGTTCCCGGCCGTGAGCGACAGAGGGAGCGATTGATGCAGCCGTTCGGGAACGCGCCCCGTCACCGATATCTCGTCGATCCACGACCCCGAGCCGACCGAGCCCAGGCCCCCCCCGGGCTTGATCGACCCGCCCGCCGCCTTCTTGTCGTCGGTCAGCGAGGTGAATTCGAGGAGCGCTTCTTCGATGAGCTTGTCGATGATGCTTTGCTGTTGCGGTCGATAGCGCTGTCTCTCTTTGATGGCGCCGTGAACCAAATGCTCGATGTCGAACGTGCTGACGGGTACGGCGAAGCGGAACATGAACTTCGACAGCTCGGCTCCGAGCGCTCGGGCGGTCGAGAAACGAGCCGCCGGATCGCGCGCGAGCGCCCGCGCGATGATTCGCTCGAGCTCCACGGGGACCTTCTTGTTGATTTGAGTGACGCTCGGAACCTGCGCCGCTTGCACCCGCTTGACGGTCTGGAAGTCCGTGTCGCCGAGAAACAGCCGCTGCCCGGCCAGCAGCTCCCACAAGATGATGCCGACGGCGAATACGTCCGTCCGCGCGTCGACGTCCTGCCCCATGGCGGCCTCGGGCGACAGGTATGAAAATTTTCCCTTGATGATGCCCGGCTCGCTTCGCTCGAGTTGGCTGTTCGCCTTGGCCAGCCCGAAGTCGACGATCTTGATCTCGCCGTGCTTCGTGATGAGCACGTTGGGCGGCGACATGTCGCGGTGCACGATGTGCAGAGGGACGCCGTTGGAGTCGGTGAGCTCGTGGGCATAGGCCAGGCCCTTGCACAGCTCGAGAGCGATATAGACCGCGGCCTCGACCGGGAAATCCCGCCCGCTTTTCTTAATGTGCTCGATGATCGCTTTGAGGTTTGCCCCGTCCACGAACTCCATGACGATGAAGAACGCGGCGTCGCCCACCCCGATGTCGAAGACCTGAACGCAGTTCGAGTGGGAGAGCTGCGCCGAGAGACGCGCCTCGTCGAGAAACATCGAAATGAACTTCTTTTTCGACGAGAGGTGCGGCAAGACGCGTTTGATCGCGACCTGCTTGCGAAAGCCTTGAAGTCCCTCGCTCTCAGCCCGAAATACCTCCGCCATGCCCCCGGATTCGAGCCGTTCGATGACGCGATAGCGCTGCTGGCTGTCGGACATAGCTCCGTAAGGGGGGTTCCAGTCTCACCCATAAGAGTGGCACCCGCGGCGAGCGGGGGTCAAGGAATGGCTAGACTTTCGTTGACAGCGGGCCCGGCCCCAACCATTCTCGCGCCGCGCACGCATTCTCGCGCCGGAGGCCTACCCACCCGTGGACACTGAGTTCGAGAACGCCAAGCAGCTCGTCGAAGCCACGATCCGCAAGATCGGGCTCGACCCCGCCACGACGAGCGCGCCCGTCGCGAGCGACGCGCAGGCCGCATGGGCGCTCAAACGCGGGAGCGCGTCGGTCCTGGTCACCGTGACGTATCACGAGGACGAGGCGTCGACCTACCTGCGGGTCTGCTCACCGGTCGTCACGCTGCCCACGGATCCGACCAATCAAGTCGCCCTCGTGCGCCGCCTCCTCGAGCTCAATGCGGCCGGTCTAGCCAACGCGGCGTTCGGGCTCGTGGGCGATCGCGTCGTGGCGGTCAGCGAGCGCCCCGCTGCGGATCTGGACGCGGGGGAGGTCGAACAGTCGATAAAACACCTAGCCGCCGTCTCCGACACGTTCGATGATCGCTTCGCGAAGGAGTTCGGCGCGACCAAAACGTGAGCCGATGCTCCAGTTTGGGAAAAAAGAGCAAGAATCTCCCTCTCCTGTGACTCAATCTGGCGAGTAAGGCCACCCACACACGCGCATGGAAGTCGTCGCTCGAAGGGTCGCATCGATTGCGACGCTCGTTCTCTTCGCGGTGCTGGCCGCAGAGCCATCGGCTCGCGCGGGCGACGCCGAAGTCACGAGCGACACGTCCTCGCAATTTTACGATGTTCGTTCCCCGACGGGGGAGACCGTTCTCATGCGCCGGCGTCTGACGTCGACGCTGGGCGTCGGCGAATACAACATCTTCGACGCTCCGCTCGCAGACCCCCAATCGGGCGAGGTCGACTTCCGAGCCCGGCTCCGGTACGACGCCGACTACGGGGTGAGCGCGGAGGAGAGCTCGGTCCCGCCTTCGGGCGGATGCACGCCGGCGTACGGCTGCTTCGTGCCCGGCCTCGCGCAGAGCGGCGTCGACCTGATGTACGCGTACCTCGAGGGTAGGCGCTTCTTCCACGGCCTTCTCGGGTTCAAGCTGGGCCGCCAGTACCAGACCGACGTGCTTGGTTGGTGGTCGTTCGACGGAGGGGAGCTCAGCGTCACCCTGCCGGCCTACGTCAAAACCGAGGTCTACGCCGGGCTCGAACAGCGGGGTGGGCTGCCTTTGAGCACGTCGCGCTTCGAGGCGGACGGCGTGTGGCGCGGCGATCGCACCAACTTCGACCCTTCGGCCTATCCCGACTTTCAACCTTCGGCCATCGCGCCGGCCGTCGGCGTTGCGCTGGAAACGACGGGCGTGACGTGGATCCACGGGCGCCTCTCGTACCGCCGCGTCTACGACACAGGGAGCTCGAACGTCACCGAGTTTGCGAGCGGTCTCTACACACCGGCGCAATACGGGGCGGGGACGGGCATCATTCCGGGCATGCGCACCTCGACGGATCGACTCGGCTACGCGGTCGACACGAGCCTTTCGAGCGTCGGTGGCCTCAAGGCCGGGATCATCTACGACTTCTATCGCGCCGAGGTCACGACGGCGTACGCCAATCTCGACGCCTACCTGGGGACGAAAGTCACCGTCGGGCTCGATTACGACTACTACATCCCTTCGTTCGACGCCGACAGCATCTTTAACTTCTTTGCGGCCGAGCCCCATAGCGACTTCGGCCTGCGCGGAACCTTCGACGTCGACAAGAAGCTCTCGGTCGCCGCCAACGCGCACGCGCGCATGTTTACCGTGCAGACTGCCGAGTTCACCGACGGCGGGCCGGCGTCAGTTGGTGTAGAAAACCCGTACTTCCCCTCGAACGGTCACCCGTTCGACGAAGGAGGCGATCTGTCGGCCCGTTGGCGCACCGCGGAGACGAAGCTCGGGCTGAATGCGCGGGGCGACTTTGGCGACGAAGGCGATCGGGTCGGTGCCGATGCGTCGGCGCAGCACGTCTTCGAGTCCCGCTATGTCCTCGCCGGTCGCCTGGGCGTCTGGACGTGGGACGACAAGCTTCAGCCCGATCGGAGCACAACGAGCGTTCAGGGGGTGGCTTCGCTGGGGTACCGTTTCATGCCCCGCTCGCAAGGGTCGGTCGAAGGCGAGTGTGACGACAATCGCATCGCCGGCGTGCGCTTCAGGCTGATCCTGCTCTTGTCGCTGGGGCTGACCAAATGACGAGGATCCAGATCCCCTTCGCGCTCCTGCCGGTCTTTGCGATCCTGCTCGCGGTTTCGCTCGCGGTCGCCGAAGGTCCGGGCGGGCCGGCCCTGCACGGAATGGCGCCCCTCTTCGGGGATCGAAGCGTGCCCCTCGAGCTTCTTCCTCCCGGCGCCGATGCGGCCGGTCCGAGCGATGTCGTGTTTCCGCCGCAGCAGATCCCGATTCGCTTTAACCACGCCAAGCACATGACGAAAGACGTCGGGGCCGGTTGCAAGACCTGCCACGGTGGAGCGTACAAGAGCACATCGGCCAAGGACCGGCTGACGCCGAGCGGGGAGCAGTGCGATGCCTGTCACTCGACCGACCACGGCGACCTGGCGCACGTGAAGCCCGGCGACGAGCCCATGGGTCAGTGCACGTATTGCCATCTCGGATACCAGGCCGGGGCCGGCAGCACCGTCCCCGCCATATCGATTCCCCGGGCCAACCTGGTCTTCAACCACAAGGTTCACGCCGCGCGCAACATCGGCTGCCCCCAGTGCCACGGGTCGATCGACAAGATCGAGCTCGCGACACGCGACCAGCTCCCGCGAATGCGCGGCTGCTTCGACTGCCACCAGAAACCAGACTCGGCTTCTCGGGGCGATGCGAAGAGTGCTTGCGAGACGTGTCATCCGGGGGGCGCATCCAGCGGGACGACGATCCAAACGATGTTCGCGAGCGGGACGCTCGAGCCGCCGCAGTGGATGCACAACGCCGAGCACACGCCCGACTTCATCGAACGCCACAAGACGGTGGCCGCCGACGATTCGCAGTTCTGCGCGAATTGCCACAAAGAAGACTTCTGCACCGATTGCCACGACGGTCGCGTGCGTCCGCGGAGCATTCACCCGAACGATTACTTGAACATGCACGCGATCGAAGCCCGCATGGAGACGCAGAAATGCGAAAGTTGTCACCGCGACCAGAGCTTCTGCCTCGACTGCCACATGCGCGTAGGCGTTTCGGAATCGAGCCCTGCTAACGCGAAGGACTCGGCACGCTTTCACCCCCCGAAGTACATCTGGAGCGACCCCCCGCGGAAGGCGGGGAGCCATGGTTTCGAGGCCGAGCGAAACCTGAACGCCTGCGTGAGCTGCCACACCGAGCGCGATTGCGTCGCATGCCACGGCGCGTCGGGCGTGGGCGCGACGTTCGATCCGCACAAAAACGGCTTCAAAGGCGGCTGCGCCAACCAGATGCGGCGCAATCCTCGGCCCTGCTTCGTCTGCCATCAGCCGGGCGATACAGCTCTGGCGGAGTGCCAATGAGACCCGAGCGAGGCTCGCGCTGTGGGACCGCCGTTCCGACCCTTTTGTCGGGCGCGCGAGAAACGCCCTTGCAACTGCCTCACCGCGAAGGATACATGGTACTCCCTTGCGTTACCCCCCTGCTTGGTGCCACGGAGGACGATGGTGAAAGAGCTCGTGCGCTATCTTTTGGAGAACCTCTACCTGGACTTTCAGGGCGAGATTTCCCTCGACACGGTGCGGCAGTTTCTGCGGACGGACGACAGTCGCGAGGCGAGGCAGCTTCTCCAGAAGCTTATCGAGGACAAGGGCGTCGACGAGCTCTTGCTGACCTTGGCCGACGTCTTGAAAGATCACATTCGTACGGGGGTCAGCGACGAGGTGGTCCGCGAGCAGCTGCAGCTCTACTCGGAAAGCTGATCGTCGCGGTCGTGGCGGTTCTCGCCGCGGCCTGCGACGTAGGCGCCCCGGCGGACGAGCTCTATGACCGCGGCCTCCCGGTGCATCTCGTCACGTACAACGTCGGGACCAACACGCCGCTGCAGGTCGGGCAGCCCGTCGAGCTTGGGTTCGACCGGCTGCTTCTGCCCATCACGGTCACGAGGCAGACGTTCATCCTCGTCGACGAGGCTGCTTCGACCGTGGCGATCACGTTCGCGATTGCCTACGACCCGGTCGCGCGCGTCGTCACGCTCACCCCGGAGCAACCCTTGAGCGCGGGGCACACCTATAACGTCTCGATCGAGTCGCCGAACAACCCCACCGATTCCACCGGCCTTCACGCCATCGATGGCGCGACGATGGATCCTGAGACGCCGCGAGCGATCACATTTCAGGTCGTGGCCGCGACGGGGACGCCGCCCGTCACGTGCAACGGCATCGTCGGGCCGTGCATGAGTTTCTGTGCGGATATCCAGCCGATATTCGAGTATGACTGCACCGCGGGCACTAATTGTCACCTCGCCAAGCCGCCTCCTCTGGGCCTGGGGCTCTACGATCCCCCGGACGACACGGCCTCAATCATTTTGGCGACGGCGATCAATCGCCTCTCGGTCGAGTCCACGATGGGTGCGTTGTCCGAACCCGGCCCTCCGTCTTTTCACTTCGGCCAGGACATGCCGATCATCGATACGACGACCGTCACCGATCCGAACACGCTTGCGCCGGTTGGGCCCACGGGCTCGGGCGATCCCGGCGATAGTTTTCTCATCTACAAGGTGCTGATGGCTGAACCGGGCGGATCCCCTCCCCCTGTGTCCGGAGGGACTCCGCTGCCGACCAGCGTGTACTCCATGCCGTGGGATCCGCTGTCCGACGGCGAGCGAGCGACCCTCGCGAGCCTGATCCCCGGCCGGGAGATGCCTCTTCCGTCGCTCGTCGGCCCCCAGCCGAATCCAAACGGTCTTCCGGTCGACAGCCTCGAGCGTCTGAGCCTCTGGATCGCCCAAGGCGCCCCGCTCTCGAATTGTCCTTAGCCGCGAGAAACCCGCTCGAAACGTCCGCGTGGTAGCCATCGCAAGGCCGCCGTCTCATGGAGCTTTCCAGCTACGCCCCGGGTGCCTTTTACGATGAGATGTTCGACCCGGAGCGGCGTCCACGGGTGGGCTGCGAGCTTCTTGCGCGAACGATCTCCGCATTGCCCGACGCCGACCTCGTAAGGCGGCAGCGCTCCGCAGAGCGGTCGCTCTTGCACATGGGCATCACGTTCAGCGTTTACGGCCACGAGCGTGGAACCGAGAAGATTCTCCCGTTCGACCTCATTCCCCGGGTCGTTCACGCCCGGGAGTGGGCCAAGCTCGAGCGTGGCCTCGCCCAGCGCATGCGCGCGATGAACTTGTTCATCGACGACGTCTATCACGACCGGAAAATCATCAACGACGGGGTCATTCCCGTGGAAGTCGTCGAGAGCGCCGCTTCGTATCTGCCCGGATGTCGAGGGCTCGACCCGCCTCGAGGGGTCTGGTGCCACATCAACGGGAGCGATCTCGTGCGCGGGGGAGACGGCCACTACTACGTTCTCGAGGATAACTTGAGGTGTCCGTCGGGGGTGTCGTACGTCTTGCACAACCGGCAAGTCATGAAGCGGACGTTCCCGCGCGTGTTCGAGGCCTCTCGCGTCGGCCGGTCGACGGCTACCCGAGCGAGCTGTTGCGGGTCCTTCAAAACGTTCGCCCTCGCGGTGCGGCCACGCCGACGGTCGTCGTCCTCACGCCGGGGCCGTACAACTCGGCGTACTCCGAGCACTCGTTTCTGGCGCAGCAGATGGGCGTCGAGCTCGTCGAGCCGCGCGATCTCACTGTCCGCGACGGCTTCGTCTGGATGCGGACGACGCGAGGGCTATCGCGGGTCGACGTCATCTACCGCCGCATCGACGACGTGTTTCTCGACCCTCTCGCGTTTCGCCCCGACTCGATGCTCGGCGTCCCCGGCATCATGAGCGTCGTGCGCGCGGGTCGTGTCGCCCTCGCCAACGCGCCCGGAACCGGCGTGGCCGATGACAAGGTCGTCTACGCCTACGTGCCCGCGATCATCCGCTACTACCTCGGCGAAGATCCGATCTTGCCCAACGTACCGACCTTCTTATGCTTCGACGACAAGCAGCGCAGCCACGTCTTGGCGAATCTCGACAAGCTCGTGGTCAAAGCGGCGAATGAATCGGGGGGGTACGGGATGCTAATGGGCCCCCAAGCGTCATCGGCCGAGCGTGCCGCTTTTGCCGATCGAATCAAGGCCAATCCCCGAAACTACATCGCGCAGCCGCTCCTCGCGCTCTCTCGCGTGCCGACTCTGATCGACGAGCAACTCGAGGGACGTCACGTCGACCTGCGTCCCTACGTGCTGCATGGGGGAGACGACATCTTCGTGCTTCCCGGCGGTCTCACGCGCGTCGCGCTCAAGAAGGGCTCGTTCGTCGTCAATTCGTCGCAGGGTGGCGGAAGCAAAGACACGTGGGTCTTGGCGGACGACATCGCAGGCCGAGATTCCGCCGCATGCTGAGCCGGGTGGCCGACGCCCTCTATTGGATGTGCCGCTACGCCGAACGGGCGGAAAACGTCGCTCGGTTCTTGGACGTCAGTCTCCAGGTCACGCTCGATATGCCCGATTCGCACGGCGACCCATGGGCCGGCATCATCGCAGCGACCGGGGAAGAAGAGAGCTTCGAGGCCTGCTACGGGGCGCCGACGCGGGACACCATCGTTCGCTTCTTGACGGTCGATCCCGAGTCGGAAAACTCGATCGTTTCGTGTGCGCGCCTGGCCCGCGACAACGCGCGATCGATCCGGGAGTCGATTTCGTCCGAGACCTGGGAGCAGGTCAACAAGTGGTACCTTCTCGTGCGCGACGCCGCAGGCAGCGAGGCCGTGGTCGAGGACCCCCACGACTTTCTCGCCGCGGTCAAAGAGGCGTCCCACCTTTTCGTCGGCGTCACGTACCTGACCATGACCCACGGAGAGGGGTGGCACTTCGGGCGCCTCGGCCGACTTCTGGAACGCGCCGATCAGACGAGCCGCATCGTCGACGCCAAACAGGCGCTCCTCATGGCGCGGCTCCCGGACGTCGGCGCGAGCCTCGACGAGATTCTTCTGGCCGCGTTGCTGCGCTCGGTCAGCGCCCTCGAAATGTACCGAAAGCGCTACGGACGCCTCGATCACACGGCCGTTCTCGAGTTTCTCATGCTCGACAAGCAGTTCCCACGATCGATTCGGCACTGCCTCGACACGGCGCAGACCTCGCTTCGCGCCATCACGGCGACCCCGTCGCACGCTTCAGGAACGCGGCCCGAGCGGCTCCTGGGGCGCCTCGCCGCCGAATACGAGTACGCGATCGTGGACGAGATCGTCGCCGAGGGGCTGCACGAGCACCTGGACCAGCTCCAATCCAAGCTCAACGACGTGGGCGCCGCCATCTACGAAACGTTCTTCGCCGCACGCCAAGAGCCGGTGACCCAAGAGCAGCGCCAGGACGACGGCCCGCAGTAAGCGGAGCGCCAAAAGGCGGTCGAATGACGCGAGCGGGGCCCCGGGGCGACCGCCCGAGGACGTGCGGGCGCGCTCAACGCCCGAGGACGTGCGGCGCGCTCAACGCCCGAGGACGTGCGGCGCGCTCAACGCCCGAGGACGTGCGGCGCGCTCAACGCCCGACGACCTCGCGTAGGAGCCGCGAGACGGCGTCTTGCATGGACGCGGCGCGGGTCTTGAGCAAGATGAACTCGCACTGCTTTTTCACGGTCAGCGGCGAGCAGTTTCGAAGCTCCGCGATGAGGTCGCGGCTCTCGCCGAGCGCAAATCGAAAGAGAACGTCGCGCTCCGCGTCCGAGAGCCCGTAGCGCTCCTGCCACGTATCGACGCAGGCTTCGAGCCGCGCCGACGAAGGAGCTGAAAGGATGAACTGTTCGATGAGCGCGCGGGAGGCCCCTTTGACGAGGTACTTCGCCCCGAGCGCATGCGCCCGGTTGATGTCCTCCGCCTCGTGCTGACCCGAAAAGACCAGCGCCGGGGTTGCAGGATGAACGACCCGAAACGCCTCGAGCACCTCGAACCCCGAGCCGTCGGGCAACCCCAAGTCGACGACGAGGGCCGTCCAGCGATGACTTGCGATGATGGCTTTGGCGCCGCGTACGCTCGCGACGACCGTCACCGTCCCCCACTTGCGGAGCAGCTGCCGAAGGCTCCGGCCGTAGGCCGGGTTGTCCTCCACGACAAGGTAAAACCGCTCGCTCGGCTCTTCCCTGCTCACCAAGGCCGCAGACCCTCTTGCACGACTGGCACGACAATCCAGGTTCCAGGCTCTGCGACTCCTTGGCAATACGCCCCAGGGCGTATGCGCCGCCCGGCGCCTTTCAACGCTCCTGGGTGACCTGCACGTCGACTTCGAGGGTCTCGCCGGCGCCGCCGACGAAAAGCGTTCCCGACGTGGGGGTCGCGTCGAGGTAGTTCCGGCCGACCGCCAAGCGCACGTGCTGCGTGCTCGTGACGACGCCATTGGTCGGGTCGAGCCCGCGCCAGCCCACGTCGGGCAGATACACCTGCACCCACGCGTGAGAGGCCTGCGCCTGCCTGCGGTTCGTGTCGCTCGCGGTCGTGAGCAAATAACCGCACACGTAGCGGGCCGGAATCCCCATGAGGCGCGCGAGGCAGATGAAAAGGTTCGTGAAGTCTTGGCAAACACCCCTGCGCTGCGCATAGACGTCGAACGCGGTCGTCCCGAGCGTCGTCTCGCCGGGCACATACGTGTACTCGCGATGGATCGCCTCGTTCAGATCGAAGAGCGTGTCCATGACGTCTCCGTCGTTTCGCTCGACGAAGCGCATCGCATAGTCGAGAAGGTCGAGCAGCTCGCTCTCCGGGAGCTCGGGCGGGTGGAGAAAGGGCTCGAGCATGTTTCTTTGCCAGGGCATCCAGACCAAGGGAATACCCGAGCGAATGTGCCGCGATGCGAAGCCGACAGGGTCGGTTTCCAGCGTCTCGACGCGCGAGCGCGCGAGGATCGTCAGCTCCCGGTAGGGCGTTTCGATGAGCACGCGGCGGGCACGATTCCCGAAGACGTCGTCGAACTCGTGACTCCGTCCCTCGACGGAAACGGTGACCTCGCACTCGAGAAGGCGCTGCAGTCGATCGTGCACAGGGAAGAGCCTGAGCAAGTGCGTGCTTCGCTCCACCGCGCTGGCGTAGCGGTAAGACGTCCTGTGGACGGTCGAGAGGATGGCCGCAGGCCGGCGCGCGGCCTCGCGGCGCTCGGATCGTGGCATCGGCAACATCGACGGTCGCCTCGTCCCCGTGCTGGCCGCGCCCTCGACCGTGTGCTCGCCGACGACGGCTCCCTGGCGCATGAGCACCAGCTCGCCCGGGTCGAGCTGCCGCCAGTCGATGGGCGACGCCGTCGAAACGTGGCTCAACGCCAGCTGTCCGGGCCCCTCGCTCCCGAGGGGCGAGGACGAAATGACCCATCCCTTGCGGGATTTGCTCCCCCGGCGGGTGAGATCGATCTGGACGTCACCGTCGCCAAAGGCGACCCCGCGGTACGGGGGCAGGAGCTGCGCCATGTGCAGCCTCTGCGTGCCGAAGCGATCCGCGTAGGCCAGAAGGTCTCTTCCGTCGCAGAGCACCATGTCGAGCGACCCGCGCGTGTTGATCTCGAGGAGCCAACCGTGCAGAACGGCGAGGTCCGCATCCGCCAGCGACCGCCAGCCGCGGGCCGCAATACGACCGAGCAGCGCGCAGAAGATGAGCTCCGTGTCGGTGGCACCCACGGGCTCGAACGGCGGCTCGAATTGCTCGTCGAGTCGCGCGGTCAAGCTGCCCGCGTGCCCGATCATCCATTCACGACCGCCCCACGCACGGACGAACGGCTGCGTGTTCGCGTCGGTATTCGAACCCCAGGTCGCCGTGCGCACGTGGAGGACGAAGAGCGATGACTCCAGGTGCTCCCAGGCCTTGACGAGCTCGCCTCGAATGCTGCCGTGGGGCGGAGCGGGCTCCTTGAGAACGGACGCCGAAGGCTCACCGGCCGGGTAGTACCCGAGCCCCCACCCATCGGGCAGCGAGTGGCCCGCATGCAGACACCGCAAATCGAACGAAGGCGCGAGCTCTCCCTCGAAGCTCATCGCGAGCAGGTTAGGCATGGACTCCTGTAAATACTCGGTCGGCTAGCGGAATGCATTTCGAGATGAAGATTGCGCTCCCTCGATGGGCACGAGGGCGCGCTCCCTTGGCCGCCCGCGGGTGAACGTGGTAAGCCGGTCCTAGCCCAAGCGCGGAGGTTGTCCCATGGTCGCGCCCGAATCCGAAGAAACCGAGTTCGACGCGCACGCACGCATCGACCGGGACGCCGCGACGTCTCCGAGCCCACGCAACGCCGTGCCGTCGCGCATCCCGCGGGAGGACACGGCTGCGTCGCGGCGCGCATTCCTGGGCGCTGCGGCGGGTCTTGGGGCAGCCGGGGCCATCGCCTCCTCGAAGCCCGCGTTCGCGCGGTCGGTTGCCGGTCTACCGGCGCAGCCTCCGGCCGGCTTCGTGCCCCTGAGCGCGCCCGGTCGCGTGGTGAAAGTGAGCAAAGCCGGTTGCCTCGAGGCAAACCGCCTCTTCCCGAAAGCAGACGATGCACGGGAGATGCTTCGCCGCGCCCTCGCGGAGCTCACCGGCAAGGCCGAGCTCGTCGAGGCGGTCAAGTCGTTCGTGCACCCGGAAGACACGGTGTGCGTCAAGGTCAACGGCATCGCGCTGCAGAACATGGCGACCAACAAGGAGCTGGTTCTACCCTTCATCGAGGCGATGATCGCGGCGGGCGTGCCGCCGACCCGAATCACCATCCTCGAACAATACCCTGGGTTCATGCAGGGCACGCGCATCAACGCGCGAAACGTTCCCGCGGGCGTCAGCGTCATCTGGCACACCAACAGCGATGCCACGATGGACTGGCGCGACATTCCGGGGACGTCGCGGCACACGAAGTTCGTGCGCCCGCTGACCGAGGCAACGGCTCTCATCAACTTCGCGCTCATCAAAGACCACTCGATTTGCGGCTACACGGGCGCGCTCAAGAACATGACCCACGGGTGCAGCGTCAACCCGCAAGATTTCCACGACCACCACGCGAGCCCCCAGATTGCGATTCTTTCGGCGCAAGACGTGCTGCGCTCGCGCCTGCGGCTCTGCATCATCGACGGCTTCAAGCTGATGGCGCACGGTGGCCCGCTCTACAAGCACCCCGAATACGTGGTGCCGCACGAGGCGGTCTACGTGTCGACCGACCCCGTGGCGCTCGACGCCATCGGAGCGGATTTGGTCGAAAAGGCGCGGTCGGGCTTTGGCTTGAAGTCGTTGGCCGACGAAGGAAGGCCCCCGGCCTACATCCAGGCTGCAGCCGATCTGGGCGTCGGAATCGCCGATCGAGAGAAGATTACCCTCCGCGACATCACCCTCTGACCCGCGTGGGCCCGCGCCCGATCGGGTCAGAGGGTCGACCTTGGAGCGGCCTGGGCGGGTCTGCCCGAGGCAGACGCCTGCCGTTTGTACTGTCAGCCGAGCCGGTTCGCTGTAAAATCCAAGATACAGTGGCCCCTCGGGATTCCGAGCGAACGCAAGTCACGCGCGTGACGCAGCTAGCGAACGTGCTGCCCGCTCCCACGGGTGGCGCGAGCATCATCGTCATTTACGGGCCTGAGCTCGGCAAGCGCTTGCAGCTCGGAACGGCCCCCTTCGAGATCGGTCGATCGGCCCGCTGCGACTTGCCCATCGATCAGGAGAGCGTCAGCCGCCACCACGCGCGCATCACGTTCGACGGAAAAGACTATTGGATCCAGGACTTGGGGTCGACCAACGGAACATTCGTCGGGGACGTCGCGGTCCAGAAGCAACGGCTCTCCGATGGCGAGCAGGTGAGAATCGGGCGCTCGATCCTCAAGTTCATGACGGGCGAGAACGTCGAGGTTCAGTACCACGAAGAGATCTACCGCCTGATGACGGTCGACGGCCTTACGCAGATCTCCAACCGTCGCCACTTCAACGAGGCGCTCGAGCGCGAGATGAATCGCTCGCAGCGCTATCAGCGCAACCTTTCGCTCATCATGTTCGACATCGACTTCTTCAAGCGGGTCAACGACACCTTCGGGCATCTCGCCGGAGACCACTTGCTCCGGCACATTGCGACGATCGTAAAACCGCGACTCCGACGCGACGACATTTTCGCTCGCACCGGGGGTGAAGAGTTCGCTGTGATCCTTCCGGAGATCGCGATCGAAGGTGCGCGGATCACGGCGGAAAAAGTTCGCCGCATCGTCGAAACCACCCAGCTGATTTACGAGCGGCAGACCATGCGGTGCACCATCAGCCTGGGAGTGGCGGGGCTCCGGCCGGAGTTCGCGACGCCCGAGGACTTCTACAAGGCCGCCGATGCGTTCATGTATCAAGCCAAGCAGGCGGGGCGTAATCAAGTCGTCGGCTAATTCCAGGCTGGAGGTCGGCGCGGAGGGGGAGGAGCTGCCAAGCCGCCAAGCCCGCCAACCGAGAGAGCGAGAGGAAGGGTTAGCGGGGGAGCACGACCCGGCGGCAGCCCGTCCTGAAGGGACGCTCGCCCAAGCGCACGAGCAGCCCGAGGGTCCGCCCCTGAGGCCTGGTCGGGCTCTTTCACAACAATCCTCTCGGCTTGGCGGCTCTCATTCTCCCTCGGCCGGCGGTCTCTCACACGGCTTGTGACTGAGGATCGTGATCGCCAATCGAGTGGGGCTCATGGTGTCCCGGCCGCTCGGCAAACGTCGAGGACACGCCGGCCGGACGCCTCGCTGCGCTGGCTTCCGCGTGGGTGCGGGCGGCACGAAGATCGCAGTTGCACTCCCCGTTCAAGCGACGACGCAGCTTCGCGTCGAGGACGGAGAATCAATCATGGAAGATCAAACGAAGAATCTGAAGTCGGTCTATACAATCGTGGATCGCAGCGGCAAAGCATTCTGGGTGCGCATCGGGGTGGGGTTCACCAATCGCGACGGATCGCTCAACCTGAGGCTCGACGCCATTCCCGTGAACGCGACGCTTCACGTCCGCGACTGGGAACCGTACGAGCGTCGCGCCGATGCCAGCGAAGCCCAGGCGCGCAACGGTGCGCCGACGCCGAGCGACGCGTCGACGGAGTCGGAACCCGCATCCCCGGATTCGTTGGTCTGAGGTAAGCCAGGAGCCGCCCCTTTTCTCGGGGCTGGCATCGCGTTGGGCGGCGCGCGTGCCGGCTTCGCGCTTTGCGAAGCCCGGTACGCGCGTCGTTCTCATCGCGTGGGGTCTGGCCGGTCTTGCTGCGATCGGTCGCGCCGCCGTCATCGGCTCGGTCGCCATGCCCACAACCGCTCCGGCCGCGACCACGAGCCCGCCGACGTCACCGGGCCCCGCCTCGCCAGAAGATCCCGTCTTCCTGAACTCGGCGGGGACAGACGACTTGCGGCGGCTCCGCGGCATCGGTGAAAAACGAGCGACCGCGATTCTCGCGCCGAGGACGCGTCTCGGGAGGCTGCGGGCCATCGAGGACCGGATGAAGGTCAAAGGAATTGGGCGAGCGACACTGGGGCGTCTCCCTCCGCTCGTGCGATGGGAGGAGCCTGGCGACGCGGGGAGGTGAGGGCGGTCGCGAAGCCGCGGAGCCGAGAATCGTCGTGGGCGCGTGCATCTCGCATATCGGTGCGCCGATGAGCTGCGCGTGGGATAAGGGCGCCCCACAGGATCCTGGGCGCGCGCGCCAAGCGCACGCGGTTGGCGCTAAGCTTCGCGCCCGTGGGCAAAGCCTTCAAGCTGCTTCGCCTTCGCGGCTGGCAGCGCTGGTTCGGACTCGTGTGCGCGAGCTGCGGCTCGGTGCACTCGGGATTTGGAGGGCCAACGGACGGGGGCGCGGGCATGGCCGCGTTCGAAGCATCCCAGGAGGACGTCGCAACTGCCAACGATGCGGCGTACGGCGATGACGCGGGTTGCCAGCCTGGCGTCCCCCGCTGCCAGGGCGACTTCGGCTACCAGATGTGCCAAGACGATCACACCTGGGGCGGATCGGTCAGTTGCGCGGGATACTCCATGAACGGGACGTCCTCGTACTGCGTGACCCTCGACGGTTGGGGCTACTGCGTCGACCCCGCCTGTTGGTACTGGACCACGCACGGGTTTCTCGCCGGTGAGGCTGCCGTCGGTGTCTGCTCGTTCGACGGCACCTTCAGCCGCTGCACCGCGGAGGGGACGCTTGCCCCCGACAGTTGCGACGGGGGCTGTACCCAAGTGGGGACGCTCGACGGCGTCGGCCTGGGCTACTGCAATCCCCCTTGTGCGGAAGGTGCGCGCGAGTGTCTCGGGGGGCCGCTCTATCGCGAGTGCACGGGGGGCCAGTGGTCCGACGTTCCGGGCGCGTGTCCGGACGGGCAGGTTTGCAACCCGGTGGCCGCAGCCGCGACGCCTCAGGTTCGCTGCGGAGGTCCGTGCGACCCAGCGACGAGTCGTTGCTCGGTCGACGCGAGCGCGATCGAGACGTGCTCGAGCGCCGGTGAATGGATGGTGGACCAAACGTGCGTGCTGGGTCGCTGTCTGCAGGGCGGACAACAAGCGCAGTGCCAGGCCGACTGCGCTTCGGGGCAGAGCCAGTGCGCCTACGACGGAGCCGGCACCGCGAGGGGCTGCGGAGACGCGGGTCTTTGGAATCCCGAAGTCGCGTGCCCCATGGGAACGGCGTGTCGAATGAGCGGGCCCATCGCCCTCGGCTGCGTCGCGTGCGTGGGAGCGAGCGCGACAGGCGGGAATGCCTTCGGGGGAATCGATGGAACATGCCAGGGGGCCGAGCTTTCGCTATGCGCCCCGGACAACACCTGGCAGCCCCCTATATCGTGCGCCGATGGGGGCACGTGCGTGGACCTGCAGCAGGGCCCTAGCTCGGTGGCGAGCTGCGCGTTCTGATCACGGAGGCGGCGGCTTTTTCGCGACCGCTTTGCGGAGCTTGTCGACCAACTCTCGCACCTGGTTTTGCCTGAGCTTGTACGCGGAGCGGTTGGCGATGAGCACGCTCGAGATTCGAGCGATCTCTTCACGCTCCTCCAGCCCGTTCTGCGTCAACGTGGCCCCCGTTTCGACGAGATCGACGATGAGGTCCGACAAGCCCGTGAGGGGCGCCAGCTCGACGGAGCCCTGCACGTGGATGATGTCGGCTTGAACGCCGCGCCGCGTGAAGTGCTCGGCCGCGATTCGAGGATACTTCGTCGCGACCCGAGGCACGCCGGGGGGTGGAGGTCGATGGGCAATGCCGGCCACGACCATTCGACATTTCCCTATTTCGAGGTCGAGCGGTTGGTAGACGTCGCTCAGACGTTCGAGCAAGACGTCGCGTCCGCACACGCCCAAGTCGGCGGCGCCGTATTCGACGTAGGTGGGGACGTCGTCGGGCTTGAGCAAGAGAAAACGCAGCCCGACGGCCGGAGACTCGCGCACGAGGGTGCGGTCGTCGGCCAAGAGCACGCTCGTGTCGGCCCCGGCTTGCGCGAGCAGGGGAGCCACCGCGCGCAGCACGCGACCTTTCGGCAGGGCAATGGTCAGCGCAGCTTTCACGCGTCTGCTCCCTTGATGCGCTCGATGCGTGCGCCGAGGCGCCCGAGCTTCTCCTCGATACGTTCGTAGCCGCGGTCGATGTGATAGACGCGGCGCACCTCGGTCTCATCCTCGGCGACCAGGCCGGCGATGACGAGGGATGCGCTCGCGCGCAAGTCGGTCGCCATGACGCTCGCACCATAGAGGCGATCGACCCCCTGCACGACGGCCGTGTTGCCGCGGAGCGCGATGTTCGCGCCCATTCGCTGTAGCTCGGGGATATGCATGAACCGGTTTTCGAAGATGGTCTCGGTGATGACGCTCTCGCCCCCGGCGATGCACATGAGCGCCAAGAACTGCGCTTGCATGTCGGTTGGAAAGCCAGGATGGGGTGCGGTCGTCACGTTGACGGCGCGAAGCGGCTTGGTTCTCTCCACGCGTATGTTCCGCCCTTCGCTCGCGATGTGAACGCCGGCTGCGCGCATTTTGACGATCAGAGCCTCGAGATCGGATAGCTCGGCGCCTTCGATGAGGACGTCGCTGCCTTCGCTCATGGCCGCCGCCACCATGTAGGTGCCCGCCTCGATGCGGTCCGGGATGATGGCGTGGTCGAAGGGGGCGAGCTCACCCCGATCGGATCCGCGGATGTGCATGACGTCGGTGCCTGCTCCATCGACCTCGGCTCCCATCTTGTTGAGCACTCGCGCGAGCTCTTCGACTTCGGGCTCGCGCGCGCAGTTCACGAGGGTCGAGCGCCCCTTCGCGAGCGCGGCGGCCATCATCAAGTTCTCGGTTCCGGTCACGGTCGGCAGATCGAAGTAGACCTCGCTGGCTCGCAGTCGGCCGCCGCCGTCCGGGCCCTCCGCGACGACGTAGCCGCGCTCCAGGCGGATGGTGCATCCCATCGCTTCGAGGCCTTTGAGGTGCTGATCGATGGGGCGTGCTCCGATCTGACAGCCTCCGGGCAAAGAGACCTTGGCGTGACCGAACCGAGCCACGAGGGGCCCGAGCACGAGAACGCTCGCCCGCATCTGCTTCACGAGCTCGTAGGGAGCCTCCGGGCGCACGCTCGAACCGGCGGCGACCGCGACTTCCGGAGTGGCGACGTCGACCCGACGACCCAAAAAGCGAAGGAGCGCCGCCGTCGTCTCGATGTCGCGTAGCGCGGGGACATTGCGAAGGCGGCTCGCCCCGTCCGATAGCAGCGTGGCGCAAAGGATCGGGAGCGCTGCGTTCTTTGCCCCGCTGATGCGAACCGAGCCCCGGAGGGGTCCTCCAGCACGTATGCGTATGGCGTCCACGACTTCCTTCCTACTTCGCCTTGGCGTCTTTCTGTGCCCGGAGGCGTGCTCGGAGCTTCGACGCGTACCCCTCTTTGTTTTCCTGTCGCATCCGCCCGATGGCGAGCGCTTCGGGTGGAACGTCGCGCGTCACGGTCGTCCCGGTCGCCACGTAGGCGTCCCTACCTACCGTGACGGGTGCGACCAACTGCGAATCGCTGCCGATGAAGACCCCCGTCTCGATGGTCGTCGTGTGCTTTTGCACGCCATCGTAGTTGCAGAAGATCGTGCCCGCCCCGACGTTTGCTCCGTCGCCGATGACGCCATCTCCCAGATAGGCAAGGTGGTTGGCTTTTGCGCGACGGCCCATCTTCGTCTTTTTCGTCTCGACGAAATTGCCGACGCAGGCCTCCTCGCCGAGCTCCGTCTCCGGACGAAGATGCGCGAAGGGCCCGACCTGGGCGCGGGCGCCGATTCGAGAGTCGGTTCCGACAGAATAGGGTTTGACCGTCGCGCCAGGTTCCACGAGCACGTTGGTCAGCACGCATCCCACGTCGATCGTGGCCCCCCGCGCGACATGCGTCGTGCCTCGAAGAACGGCGCCGTGCTCGACCGTGGCGTCCGGCTCGAGCGTGACGGTCGCTTCGACGCGTGCTCCGTCGCGCACCGTTGCCCCGGCCAGGCGCCACTTGCGGACGAGACGCTCGTGCATCGTCTGCTCCACGTCGGCCAACTGCTGACGGTCGTTGACCCCCGCGAGCACGTCGGCCGACAGGCAGGCGGTGGGGACGGCCTTGCCCGTTCGGTGGGCGTGCGAGACGATGTCGGTCAGATAAAGCTCCCGCTGCGCGTTGTTGGGAGCGAGCGCCCCAAGCGCCGTGCGAAGCCATGCGGCGCCTGCGACATAGAGGCCCGCGTTGATCTCGCCCACGGCGCGCTCTTCGCTCGATCGCAAATCGCGGTCTTCGCGAATCTCGACGACTTTGGACGCGACTCGGAGGACGCGTCCATAGCCGGCTGGGTTGTCGAGCACACAAGTCGCGAAGGCGAGATCCGCCGGCGGGGTCGTGTCGTCGAGCGTGGCAGCGACCGTGCGGAGGTCTTCCCCGCGAACCAAAGGAATGTCCCCGTTCACGATGAACACGCGCGTGGCTCGCGCGTCGGCCGCGGCCAGCCCCATCCGCGCGGCGTCGCCGGTCCCCCGCGGCTCCTGCTGAACGGCCGTCCGCACGCGAGGGCCCGGGAACGCTCCCCGTAGATAGTCCTCGACGTGGGTCCGGCCGTGTCCGACGACGACGACGACTTCATGGCACCCCGCGTCGAGCGCCGCCTGCACGACGAAGTGAACGAGCGGCACGCCGCACACGCGGTGCATGACTTTGGGCAGAGCGCTTCTCATGCGCGTCCCTTGGCCCGCGGCGAGCACGATGGCGGTTTCCATGGCGCCCATATCTAGCAGCAGTCTCTGGGTCTAACCGGAACCGTTGCGGAAGCGCTCAGTCCGTCGGGGGCGAAGGCCGTGCGCCGACCACGACGGACTCGCGGTTTGCGGTCGTCGGTCGCGCGGGGCACGGCGTCTTGCAGGGCACGTAGACGACGACGGCTTCGCCAGGTTTCAAGGCGTCGTTTCGGGGTCGACGGTTGATCCGCTCCATCGTGCGAGGCGGCACCGAGAAGTGCTTTCCGATCGACTCCACCGTCTCGCCGGCCTTCGCGCTCACCGTCGTGCGCTTGAAGCCCTTTTCCTGCTCGAGAGCGGCGAAGAACTCGTCGGATCCGACCGGAAGAACGTGGACGTCCCTCTCGCGCAAAACGACGACGCCCGAAAGGTCGGCGTCGGGAGCTACGAAGGCCTGCAGCGTCATGCCTTCTTGCAAGCGAGCGGAGGCTTCCAGATCGTTCCACCGCCTCAAGTCGTCCTGCGAAACGTGAATCGCCGCGGCGATGTCTTTGAGGGTGTCGAGCGCCAGCACGCGATAAAAGACGCGCTCCCGATCCGGATAGACGAACACGTCGGACGGCACGACGACGCTCGTTTTCGGACCCGAGGAAGCGGGCGGCGCGGCGTCCGCGCCCGCGACCCCGGGAACGAGCAAGACGGTGCCGCCCCGAATGACTTCGCCGGGCACGATGGCGTTGAGCTCGACGAGCTTCTGGGCGGTCGTATGGCGAGCGGCGGCCACCTGGTCGAGTGTTTCCCCGAAGCGCATCGTGTAGCGTTCGAGCACGGGCTGGTCCTTGCGCAGCCGTGACAGTGCCAGTGTGGCGCTTGCCCCTTTGCCTGGCGGCACGCGCACCGGGTAGGACGCATCGCCCGCGTCCGCGGGTGGCGTGCGCGCGGCTTTCAGCTCGGGATTGAGGGCCTCGATATCCCGGGGCGAACAGCCGGCCGCCTGAGCTACGAGCGCGATCGGGGTCGCGGGCGCGACTTCGATCGCGTCGGATTCCACCGCAGGCTCGACGAGCAGATCCGCGAACCCAAACGCGGCGAGATTGTGGCTGATGACCGCCGCGGCCAGAATCTTCGGAACGTACAGGGTCGTCTCCCACGGGAGGGTCCCTTCGGTGTGCGCCAAAGACCAGAAGTCGTTGGTGTTGTAACGGCGCACGACGGAAGCCAGACCCGCGTGTCCCATGTTGAAGCCGGCGAGGGCGAGCTCCCAGCTGCCGAAGCGACGGTGAAGATCGTCGAGGAACGTTGCCGCCGCTTGCGTCGCGAGGAGCGGGTTGAGCCGTTGGTCGACCCAGTGGTCGATCGTGAGCCCGTAGATTTTCGCGGTTTCGGGCATGAGCTGCCACAGGCCCGCGGCTCCCGCCGACGAGTGCGCAGCCACGTCGAATCCGCTTTCGATCATCGACACCCAGGCCAGGTCGTCGGGCAGAGATCGGCGCCTCAAGGAGCGGCGGATCATGTCTCGCCAGCGGCCCGAATGCCGATACAAGTTGGCGAACGTCGTGCGGCCGTAGGGGTCGTCGCGGAAGAACTTGAGGTAGCGAATCACCCGCTCATCCCACCGGACCGGCAAATCCGGCATCTCGAGGGTCTCGAGCCACGACGTGTCGCCGCCCCTTGCCTCGGATGCGATCCCGAGAGTGCTTGGAGGGAGGCCCGTCGCCACCACGTTTGGGCCGTCGCCGGGCGCCGTCAGCAGCGTGTCCGCAGCAAAGGGACCGTTGTGCGTCGAGGACGGCGCGGGAAAGAGCTCGAGCTCGGCCTCGCGAAGAGCCCGCAAATCGGGGCTTTCGGCGCCAGGAAGCACGTCGTCGCCCGTAGGCCCGCCGGCGATGGCGCGGCGCGCATTCGGGTCCCCCCCCCGGGCAGGCTTGGAGGTCGCCTTGGGTCCCGTTGCAGGGGCCGCTGGACTCCGAGTCGGCGCTTCCGCGGGCGGGTGCGGTTCGGCTCCGTAGGCGGCCGAGGCAGCGGACCAGAGTACCCAGCCGGCCGCCGCGGCCGCGCGCCGTGCGGGACCCGTCGCCATCACCGATACCGTCTCATGCGTGCCGGGTTCGGTCAAATTATGGGGTCTCGGAGCTTGCCACCCGGTGACGCCGCGAACCAGATCACGTAAAGCTGAAAAACAGATGCCCACGGAACCAGAGGTTCTTGCTTTCGACCCGAGCCAGGTCCTCGTCATGGTGCTCGCGGGTGGAGAGGGCAAGCGGCTCTACCCACTCACGCTCGATCGCGCCAAGCCCGCGGTCCCGTTTGCCGGCCGTTATCGCATCATCGACATCGTTCTTTCGAACTTCGTGAACTCGGGTCTCGGCAAGATCAAAGTCTTGACGCAGTACAAGAGCGCGTCTCTCGAAGAGCACATCGCGCGAAACTGGCGCTTGGCGCCGATTCTCGACCAATACATCGAAGCCATACCGGCGCAGCAACGAACTGGGAAAACCTGGTACCGCGGGTCCGCGGATGCCGTTTGGCAATGCCAGCACGTCATCAGCGACGAGCAGCCGCAACTCGTCTGCATTTTCGGCGGCGACCACGTCTACAAGATGGACGTTCGGCAAATGATCTCCAGCCACAAACAGATGCGCGCCGACGCGACGGTGGCGGCGATTCCGGTTGCGCGGGAGACCGCGGGCGAATTCGGTGTTCTCGAGGTCGACGTCAGCGGGCGGATCCTCAAGTTTCACGAAAAGGTCGACCACCCCCCCCCGATGCCGGGCGATCCGACTCGCTGCCTGGCCTCGATGGGCAACTACGTGTTCGATCGAGAGGTGCTGGTTCGCGAGCTCGCGGCGGACCAGTTGCTCGCCGACAGCCGTCACGATTTCGGCCGCGACATCTTGCCGCGTCTGGTGACTCAGGGCGCGTCGGTCATTGCGTACGACTTCGCGAAGAATCTCGTTCCCGGTGAAGAAGAAGGGCCCAACCGTGGATATTGGAGAGACATCGGGACCATCGACGCGTATTGGGAAGCGCAGATGGATCTCATCGAGATCCATCCGCAGTTCAACCTCTACAACTTCCGGTGGCCGATTCGCACCAGCGCTACGCATGACCCTCCCGCCAAGTTCGTGTTCCGCGACGAGGCGCAAGCGCGCGTCGGTATCGCAACCGATTCGATGGTCAGCCACGGTTGCATCATCTCCGGCGGGCGCATCCACAGGAGCGTGCTCGGCGTCGGTTGCCGCGTGAACTCGTTCAGCGAGGTCGAAGAGAGCGTGCTCTTCGAGCATGTGGTCGTGGGCCGGCACGCAAAGATCCGGCGCGCCATCATCGACAAAGAC
>Ga0209274_10000455_pt1 | contig 25281 bp, 23 predicted proteins | sample HubBroMetageREF1_FD_188343 | JGI IMG/M metagenome (GOLD analysis project Ga0209274, IMG submission 188343) | Reference soil microbial communities from the Hubbard Brook experimental Forest, New Hampshire, USA - Hubbard Brook CCASE Soil... | ecosystem: Environmental > Terrestrial > Soil >...
GTCAAACTGGTTCGCGGATTCTCAGCGTTGATGTCTGCCCGAAGTGCGGCGACGGCCTTCTGAGCCGCCGTCTCGTTCGGATATTGTTCGAGCGATCCGACCATCAGATTGCGTCGCGTCCGGCTGCCATCCGCCTGGAGTTCGTACCATCGGTACTCCCAAGCTTTCCGACCACCGGCACGCTTCACGATCTGAAGGCTGCCTTGCTGAAATCTCGTCCGTCTCATCACGATCCTCCGTGGTTAGGGACGGTACGGATAGCTGGCTAACTTTAACCTCAAATGCACCCACGCGTCGAGATCGGATGTGCGAAAGCGCCACAATTTTCCGATCCGCATGGCGCGTATCTCCCCCTTACGGGCGAGTCGTTGAAGTGTTTTCGGGTGGATCTGCAGCAAGGCTGCCGCCTCGCGCGAATCGACTAACCTCTCGAAATGAGGGAACGGCTGGCTGACTGGCGTTGCTTCGTGCATCTCGCTCATAAAACCTCCTGCAGCGAGAGTCGAGACCGGGCTGAAATCACCGCGTCGTCTGAACGTCGGCTTTGGCGTCCGACTTCGTTCGACAGATTTCGAGCCCATTCACTACTCGGCTGGCGTTAGTCTTCGCGTCATGGGCGGACGAGAACATTATTCGTATAGAAACCGTACAAGACGCATTTGTTGCTTGCTTTCAAAGAATCTTTTTTCTTGTCGACTTCGAACAAACTTCTCAACAATTGCTTAAAGTGCCTAAAGCGCCTAAAAGTGCTTTTAGGTACGTTTGGGGAATCCACGGGAACAGAGGAATGGCCGCGCTCAACCAGCCACCTCTTTAGCGAGGTGGTTCCATAGATTCAGGCGAAATTTTGCCCCCTATCTATAAAAGGAACCTGCGGGAGGGAAAATATATCGAAAATATTTTCGAACGCAGTCGAACGAGACGCATTCTGTAGGATTGTCTTCCATCCAGCCCTAATGGGTCGTAAGGTTGGGAGTCTTGGTCACGATCTTTCGTGCAAGCGAAACGGTGCTGCCTCTACTTCCGGTTCGCCGACCAACCGCGAACAACCTCAATTGCCAATCGAGCTTAGTTGAGCGCCAGGTCGGTTCGATGTTGATTCTGAACGCTGGCCCAAGCCAGCCAAGCGTCGGTCAGCGGAGGTCGAAAATTGGGAAGGAGCAAACCGCCGGTTCTGAACCATTCGTACGCCGCAGGACCGATTGAATCCCGATCGTGTCCCACCGCGAGGTCTCGAATAAAGTTCTTGCGAATCCATCGGACGGCAGCGTTGTACCACTTCTCAAAAGCCTCATTCTCGGTTTCGAAACTGGCCCAGATTCTACCCTGCGTAAGCGCAGGTTGACCGTTCCAAGATTCGAGCACAGGAGATTCATAGGTGAATTCAATGACAGGCGCCGAAAAGTCGATGTTGAAATATTTCCCAGTAGCTTTCCGCGTCAACGCAGGGAGGATCGCCTGATTCCACAAACAATAATGCCCCCCTCTTTCCCAAGGACGGTTCACTTCTTGAATGTCGGCAAGCTCTGAGGAGTGCCATTCTGTGACTATCACCGGGTCACGCTCCTGCAAGAAAAGCACGAATCGGCGACAGTCCTCAGGGAGCATATGAAAACGTGTCTGTCTTCCCATTGCCAGAAAGTGTAAACGAGGAAGCGGGGAGATGGATTCATCATCTGTTTTGGGGTTCTGGACGAGTGACGGGCAAGACGGAGGTTGACATGGGTCTTTGTACGCTATGCCGGCCAACAACGACAGCAATCACCAGGGCTCTTACCTACAGAGCTAGGTCCCCACTAACCCAAGCATAGCCGGGGTGCGGCTCGTGTCAAGGCTCTCCGACCGCTTCGCGGCGCACAAAACGCGGCCTTGACACAAGCCTTTCTCCCCGGCCTACTGTCTCCACCATGTGGGGAATGTGCAGGTGTGGCTCTCCACGAGACCTCAAAGCCCGAGACCGAGAGCGGGGCCACCGAGGTCATGCTCGACGCCGACATGGGGAGACCTCTCCGGTTCCGGTGTGTGAGTTAAAACGGAAGAATGCTGCTCTCCGATCTGCTGGCCAGCTTGCCGGTTCACCCCTTTCATCAGGTCAACACGGTGGCCATTTTCCGGATCGTGTGCGGATAGCTGTTTTCGAGCTAGTTCAATCGCGGACTGCCGCATCGTAGATACGCCGACGGATTCACGAAGTTGCTCGCGGTCGCTCGTGACGACAGCGATCTCGCTCCGGCCGCGGCTCGCCGCAACATAGAACAGTTCCTTTTTCATGGCGTCTGCCGAGATGATCACGGTATCTACCGTTTTGCCCTGGCTTCTATGGGCGGTGACCGCATAACCGTGTGTGAATTCGTGATAGTTCGCTGGAAGTGTTCTTCCGTCTTCAAGGCGAATGGCACCGCCATCTAGGGAACTCACTTTGACCAGCTCCCCGTTGGTCGCACGGAGTTCCGGCCCTCGACGGTTTGCTGTGAGCATGAGGCTGTCGCCAGGGGCAACTTCAATGGGCTGACGCTCATAAACGGAAAATGCCCGCGTCTGTTTCGGCGAGATGTTCACCTCTTCTCCGGTTTCTTTTCGCGCAACCAGAGATTCCGGGCCAACGCGCACGACTTCCAGCGACTCATGTCGTTTTGCAAGTTTCGTGTCCCTGTGGAACTGCAGAACCTGCCCCGATTCGTAGTTGGACAGTTCCTGCTTCTGGGCTGTCGTCCACTGGAGCGAGACGTACCGATCAAAAGAATGGCCGACGCCCAGTTCACCGTGTTCTTTCCGGTCCTGGCGAATCGCGTCGGTGAGTTGGGATATCTCAGCGTGCGTGCCGGCAACTACAAGCGTATCCCGCCCTTCAGTTCGGAACTCGCGATGCAAGCCGGCCACTATCTGGCCTCGATCGAAGATCGATACCTCGCGAATGGCACCGAGCTTTTCCAATTGTGCGAACCCTTCCTCCGGCGCATGCCTCATGGTCTTTACGGCCTCGCGATAGAGAGAGTTTGTCTGCCGCTGTACTTCAGTAAGGGAAACACTCTTCAGGTCAGACTCCCGTTCCAAGATACGCAAAGCATCCGAGGCCTCTACGCTGGTAATTTGTCGGGTGTCGCCGGAAAAGACGATTCTGGCTCCCTGATCCTCGGCGAGGTGCAACAAGCTTTGCATTTGTCGGCCAGAAACCATGCCTGCCTCATCGACAATCAAGATTTTCCCGCGCAGCGCGCTCTGTGACTCCTGATGCTCAAGAAGCCGAGAGACCGTCATCGCATCTCGGAAGCCCACTTTTTCTAGCTCGTCCACAGCACTCCGAGTGGGAGCCACCACAAGAACGTCGTGGCCGGCCTCTCTGAGGCCACGATCAATTTCACGCAGCGTGGCAGTCTTGCCAGTACCGGCAGCGCCTCGAATATTAATCGCCAGATCGCGAGAATCGAGCACTGCTTCGACGGCGCGCTTTTGTTCGGGACGGAGATGGTCCGATAACTCAAGGTCGCGACCCTTGCCGAGCCGGTCATAGCGGTCCACCCCTTGGCTGACAACCGCGATCATGTCGCGCTCACGTTGGAGGCTCGCGTGTGTCGCAATTTCATCCCCGGCAGAGATGAGAGTCCCTTTCGCACGTTCAAGGGAGAGAGAGCCCTGAAGGTCGCTGAGCTCGACGTTGCCGCGCCCGTGACGAAGAGCTTCGGTTAGAACCTCGTGTTCTCTGACGACTGAGAGACGCTCGAAGATGTGCTCCTGAGAGTATGCAAGCGAAGCCTCATGCATACCGCGATTGATTTGAGGCGATTGGGACTTTGTCTGAGCCTCGTTCAAACCATCCCGAAGCGTCTGCCTCTCATCCGGGGTCATTCGTTCTTGCTGAAGGTTACGGACTCGCTCGGTCGATATCTCCTGAAGCTTGTCAGCCCGCGTTTCCCGGACGAGTACCGCAATCTCGTTGTCTGTTGGCGCACGGCCGCGTGAATTGGTGAATTCCTGAATGGCCGAATCGCGCTGGGCACTGCGTTGGCTGTACTTGTCGAGGAGGTCCTGGGAGAATCCTGCGATCTCGAATCCCTTGTCACGACCACGAACATCGTGACGGTTTTCGATCTCGTAACCAAGGGCGCGTACTTCGCGAGCCAGGGTATTGCGATAGACCTCGGTCAGGTAGCTGCGACGCTCGTACAGACCGGAAGCCTGTAGCGCCTTCCAACGACCTTCAGTGCCATCGTAAGTAAGATTGGCAGCGACGGCATGAGTGTGGAGCTGAGGATCTAGCTGACGACTCGTGTCGTGAGTGTAGGAAGCCACGATCCAGTTTCCGGTGGCTCGATTTTCGTTCAGGCCGGCGAGGCGAACCCTAGTGGCCGAGTATTTTTCTGCTTCTTCCAGGGCCTCGCGCACGGCGGCTTCGTGCGCGGCGACCAGTCTCTCATCACCGCCAACAATGGCCATGACAGAGACGGACTTCGGTGCCGAGAGTGTCATGTCATAGAGGGAGCGGCCTTTGCTCTGTTCCGCGCCATTGCCGGCAATTCGATCCGCGCTGTGGCGCTGCCGGAGGAACTCTCCAGTTTGCGGGTCTAGACCTTGCCGTACGGCCTCAAAATCCTCGGATGAAACCTCTCCTTTAAGTCCAAGCAGTTCAGCGCCGCGCCCGTGCCACTTGCCTTCGACAGTCCGATTCTGGTCGTAATAATCGCTTTGCCGGAGATGGCGCTGTGCGTAGCCACCACCGCCGGTCATGGCACGAATCGTCAGCACAGGCAGACGCTAGCGCTGTTCGAAGTTCGGGATCAAGGGAGTTGCTGCTCGTGGTTGTTTACCTTCGACGTCCAAATAGATGCCACTTCGTGGGAGGGCTGCTAAGTCAAAGACAGAAAGGCGCGGCGGACAGCGAGTGACTTGAGTATCGAATCAAAGGATTTGACTTCATCCGCAAGCTTTATGGACACGCAGCGCCCCCGGCTGAACGCAGGGCAGGTTATAGACATCGATCAATTCGCCTGTGGCGGGCGGCGGAAACGCGCCGTCAGCCCAAGGTCCGAACTGCGTGAATCCGTTGATCTCAATTTTCGGCGGCCTGGAACCGCCCGCTGTCAGCTGGACACCCGCCTGGCCGATGCCGGGCTGCGACTCCAGAAACACGCCCGCGAACTTGTAACCGGGCGTGTTGGACGCGGTGACGACGATGCCGTACTGCACCCCCTCGATATCGAAGTCGCTGCCTGTTCCATATCCGCAGGTGGGATTTTGCGAAGTGTCGGACGAATCGGTCAGCAAGATGCCGATGTTACGGGTGCCCACTATGAAATCGTTCATTTCGAAGCTGTCCACGCGGCCCGCCATCAGGCCCGTCCCGTTGTTGAACACCCAGTAGTCAATCGGCTGAGGATATTCATGCTGGTACCCCACAAAGTCCCACTGAATGGCGAGGTTAAGATGGCGCAAAGTGACATGATCGTAGGCATGGTCAATCTTGATGTCGTTGTGAAATGGATAGATCCTTGGCCAGGACTCGTCCAGACTCGATGTCCAGGAAGTTGTAGGCGTTGACCACCGTGGAGCGGGCGACTTTCGTGCCTGGGGCAGTAACCAGAATGGTGTAGGGATAGATGTTGGGAGTGGAGGCGCTGGAGGGCACCTGGTTGGGATCATAGAAGAGAATGTCGGTGACTCCGGCCCCGATGCCCTGCAAGGTGATGAAGGGGCCGCTGGTGCTGGTGATCAGGAGCGTGGGGGCGACCGCGGTTGATGCCGGATTGATTCCTGGTGTTATGGTCGATGGCCCAATATCGAAGGGCCCATCGGTGGAACCGCACAGCACCACATCCGAAGGGACAACAAGCGTGCCGGCGGTGAAGTAGAGGGCCACGCCGAGGACGACGGAACCACCGCCGGCCGCGCTGGCGGCGTTGATCGCTTTTTGAATGGCCGCCGTATCGTCGGTATGACCGTCGCCCTTGGCCCCGAACGAAGCCACTGGAAATTCTCCGGCCACGGTGGTGACGCTGAGGGAGTCCATCAGGGATGCCGAAGCCGTATCGAGTGCGGTGATGGTTTGAAAGCCTGCGGTTGTAAGTGTGGCCGAGAAAGTCCCGGTTCCATTCATAAGCGTCGAATTGGGAGGGAGCACGGCCGCGGGATCGCTGCTGGTGAAGTGCACGATTCCGGAATAGCCTGTTGCCGCTTTGTTCGCTGCTTCGAGTGCGGTCACGGTGACGGTGAAGGCAAACCCAGCGCCGCTGCTGGTCGGACCGCTGACGGAAAACTGCGTAGCCCCGAAAGTGTTAACGCTCCAACCACTGCTGCCGCCACAACCAGCGAGGGAGCTCAAACTGAAAGCCAGGAACAGCAACTGCGGAGATCTTTTCATTCGTTTCCTCCGGCCACCAGCGGCCGTTCGCGCAGAAAGCTTCAGGGCAGGATATTGACGATGATCGTGTCGGGGGCGGCCGAGGGGTATGCCCCCAGGGCCCAAGTCCCTCTTTGCGAGTCTCCATTGATCAATAGTTTTGGCAGCTCAGAACCGCCGGTTCTCAACTGCGCCGCCGCCTGGCCGAGCCCCGGTGCCGCCCCGATGTCCACGTTGGTGAATTTGTAGCCCGGCTGGGACGACGCGGTTACGACGATGCCGTACTGTACGGTATCCAGATCAATGTCCTCTGCCATGCCAGTTCCGCAGGTGGGACTTTGCGTTGTGTCGATCGAATCGGTTAGAAGCATGCCGATGTAGCGTGAGAACACGAAGAAATCGTGTATTTCGAGGCTGTCCATGCGCATCACCACCAGGGCGGTTCCGTTGTTCAACACCCAGGTGTCGATGGGGCGCGGATAGGTCGCACCCTCCAGCACGTCCCAGAATACTTGGTTGAGAATATTGCGGATCGAGACCCGGTCATAACCGTGGTCGATGTGGATGCCGGTATTAAAGGCCCCAATGAATAAATCCTGGGCCTCGACGCGGCTCCATTCGATGTCCAGGAAGTTGTAGGCATTGGTCACCGTGCAGCGGGCGACTTTCGTACCGGAAGCAATCACTAGAATCGTGTAGGGATAGACGTTGGGACCAGAAGCGCTGGAGGGCACCTGGTTGGGATAGTGGAAGAGCAGGTCGGTGGCCCCTGCGCCGACGCCTTGCAACGTGATAAAGGGGGTGCTGCTGGTACTGGTGATCAATAGCGTGGGGGCGATCGTGGTGAGCGCGGGATTAACTCCTGCGACATCGAACGGACCTTCGACCGATCCGCACAGAACCACGCCCTGCGGGACAATGAACGTGCCGGTGGTGAAATAGCGGGCCACGCCGAACACGACCGACCCGCCTACGGCGGAACTGGCGGCGTTGATCGCGCTTTGAATGGCGGCTGTATCGTCGGTATGTCCGTCGCCCTTGGCTCCAAACGACTTCACCGATGCGCCAACACACACGGCTCGCGCGACGGTTGCGGAGCCGGCGCAGAGAATCCAAAACAAAACGATTACGAGCGTGGTCTTCACTGTCATCCTCCTCGGCAGAGCGTTGCTGGCGGCCCCGAGATGCGCGGAGTATCCGCCGGATCAATGAAGACAGGGTTGTCAGCGGCTATCGGAGCCTATCCGCGAGTCCTCGGTCCCAAGATGAGCGTGCCCTGCTGTCATTTCCCCCTGTCGTTGGCTGGCAGGACGACCCGTCTGCTCCGGCCATGCACGCGAATCCAGAGCAACAGGGTGAAGAGCCTGCGGCGCCACACTGCTGTCCTTGAACCGAGCAGCTACCGACATCACTCGTCGCTTGGCAAGAACCGGGGTCACGCGATGTTCCGGGGATAGGGCAGTGTGTTGAGGTATCGACGATATAGGCGTCCCTATTAGGGCACTCGTCGACAAGGGCCGGGGTTACCGCGGGCTGCCCAACGGGACATTGGCCGGCGCCCTGAGTCGAAAGAACACATTCATTAGCTCCATTTGGATATGCACCAACGCATAACCCGGTGAGCGTGCTGGGCGTCACAGCGGTGCCACTGAGGGAGACCGTTTGCGGGCTGCCGACCGCGTTGTCGGTAAACGTAACTGTGCCGCTCAGGCTGCCCGTAGTGTCAGGCGCAAGAGTCACATTGATTGCGCAGTCCGCTCCGGCGGCGAGCGTTGAGCCACAGTTATCGGTCTCCGCAAAGTTCGCGCTGGCCGCAATACTCGTAATAGCCAGCGCAGCCGTGCCAGTATTGGTCAGCGTGATGAGCAGGGGTTCGCTAGCCGTACCTTCGACTTCGTCACCAAAGGTCAGGCTGCTCGCTGAAAAAGAGACGCTTGGCGATGTTGGCACAGAGACGCTAGATGATCCGCCTCCGCAACCACTGAGGGCGAAGGACCCGAGAAGTACCAGGGGGATGATGCATAGCATTTTCGAATTCATGGCTTGTCTCCTTGTAGTTTTCTGGTGCTGGCTCACCGGCCTATCTGCCCGGCGCTTCCAGTCCAGCGATGTGATACCGGTTCGTCCGCCGCGACTGAGACGGACGTTGCGTCCCGCTGGGAACATAGCGAGGCGCCGGACTTTGTGTCGCCGTGGTCGCGTCTACTAGGCTGTAGTCGCAGCCCTCGACGCCGGGATGATTCTCGTCGCAGGGGACCAGCAGGCAGGCGTGCTCGTCGGTGTCGTCCGGATCCAAGCCAAGGCAGGCAATGTCGCCGCGATCATTGATCACATAGGCCACGGTGACAGACATGGTCGTGCCGGGAGAAACCAACGTGTTCAGGTTGGCTGGCGGTGCCCCATTTTCCCAAATTAGGCCCTGAGAAGGACCGTTAAACACGAATGAGGAGCCGACGATTTGTCCTTGCGTATTGATGCTGGCTGACTCGCTTTCTGGATAACCGAGGGTTCCCAGATCAGTCATCACTCCCTTGCGCCACAGAAATGCGTGTCGGGTCTGATCACCCAGAGAGGTTCGCGAATCCCACCACTTCTCCTGCGTCGTTGATCCAGTGCGGAGCTGCGATAGTCCCTCCCAGTGTCCCGAGATCCTTCATGCCTTCCGACTTACTCCAAATGAAGGGGTGGTACGTCGTGTCTCCGGACAGGTTCGAAAGACCGACGACCTGCCCTTGGCCATTCATAAAGAGTGTTGTGCCAAAGGTTCCGCCGAGGCCGCCCAGATCGAGCATCTTTCTATCTTTTGGATCCCAGAAGAACGGGTCGATGGTCGGAACACCACTCGACGGATTCGCCGTAAAGCTGGTGAAGGATTCACCCGCAATTTGCCCGCGGTCGTTGATGGACCAGGCCGCACTGTCGGGTCCGCCCAGCGTACCGAGATCCTGCATGCCTTGCGCTTTGGTCCAGATGAACGCGTGCGTCTCGGTCGTGCCGGGATAGAACAGCAACGTCTGAGCGAAGGTCCCGCAGACACCTTCTAAAGGCGGGTAGAAGATGCACGAAGCCACCACGCTATTCGCAAAAGGATCGGGAGTCGCATTCAACGCGGCCCCGACGACTTGGCCGGAATTGTTGATGACATTTGCCACGCTTTGAGTGCCACCGAGGGCCCCAAGATCGATAGCGACAGTTTGACCGCTTTGCCAGAGCACGGCGTGCGTCTGTGGCCACCCGGTCAAAGGATCGAAGGCACCGTTCTGGGCTTGTCCGACGACTTGACCGGCGTCATTAATTGCATAAGCGCTGCTGCTCAGGCCGGCGCCGCTCGGGGGTGGGCCCAGTGGGGTCACGACACCATCGTGCAGCAGGAACGCAAGGTCGACCCAGCAGTCCAAGTAGCAATCCGGGGCGAAGGGGTCTGGCGCGGAGGTATCTGCCCCCCCGACCATCAACCCTCTCTGATTGAGCACCGGCGAGGAAGGGTTTTCAATTCCACTTCCCGGGCCGCCGAACGTCCCTACATCGATGAGTTTGTAATGGTGGTGTTTTGGGAATTCCTGTGCGGATAGTGGCAACTGACCCGCGAGTACGACCTCCAGGACCACTGCAATCGTTGCCGCAAATTTCTTGAGATTCATATTTTTCCTCCTTATGGCCTGCTCCTATAGGCGCGAATTCGAGGAAAAAACTGGCATTGAAGACTGATTTGGTTTGCGGGGAGCCGATAGAGCACGGGAGAGAGTTATGATAAGCTCGCTGGGAAAATGCCTAAGTTGAGGCATCTGAATAAGTTACGTGACGGCGCACTCCACACACGACGTGACCGTCTTGCTGCAGGCTTGGAGCCGGGGCGACGACGAAGCCTTGCAGAAGCTGGTGCCTCTGGTGTACCGGGACCTGCGCCAGGCAGCCCGGCGCTATATGGTCGGAGAGAGATCCGATCATATTCTCCAAACGACTGCTCTCGTTAACGAAGCCTATCTACGTCTGGTCGATGTACAGAAAGTCAGTTGGAAGAATCGCGCTCATTTTCTCGCCATGTGTGCGCAGTTGATGCGCCGCATATTGACGGACTTCGCGCGCTCCCGCGGTTATCAGAAACGCAGCGGCAAGCTGAATCGCGTGACATTCACGGAAGCTCTTTGGGTTGCCCCGCAATCGGATACCGACTTGGCCGCACTCGACACGGCGATGAAAAAGCTGGCGGCGGTTGATGAGAGGAAGAGCCGAGTTGTGGAAATGCGCTTCTTTGGCGGTCTCACCGTCCAGGAGTCGGCCGAGGTGCTGAAGGTTTCGCAGGACACCGTCATGCGCGACTGGAAATTCGCAAAAGTGTGGCTCTTGCGAGAGCTCAATGGGGAAGAACATCGTGGAGCCTGAACGCTTGCGCCGGGTCGAGGAGTTGTATCACTCCGCATTGCGAGTTGCGGCGGACCAGCGTGCCGGGTTTCTAAAGAACGCCTGTCAAGGCGATGCGAAGCTTTGCGAAGAGGTTGAGTCTCTCCTGGCGTATGAAAGCTCGGCCGAGGAATTCATGGGGACGCCGGCATTCGAGGTTGCCGCGAAGCTCATGGCCGTGGACGAAGCCAGTGAAGATCAGGCTGATCCTGTGCCCATCGGTGTGACGCTGCAGCGGTTCCGCATTCTGGAGAAATTAGGCGGCGGCGGCATGGGAGTCGTATACAAAGCCGAAGACACACGGCTATTTCGCACCGTCGCCCTCAAGTTCCTGCCCAAGCAACTGGCGCGCGATCCAGCGTCACTCGAACGCTTTGAGAGAGAAGCTCGTGCCGCATCGGCTCTAAACCACCCCAACATTTGTACCGTTTATGACGTCGGCGACCACGAAGGGCAGCCCTTCATCGCCATGGAGCTGCTCGAGGGACAAACTCTTGACCACCGAATTGCGGGACACCCTCTGCCATTAAAGGAATGCCTCACATTCGGAATCCAGATCACGGAGGGCCTGCACGCCGCGCATCAGAAAGGAATCATCCATCGCGACATCAAACCAGCAAACATCTTCGTGACCAGCCAGGGTCAAGCGAAGATTCTGGATTTCGGTTTGGCGAAACTTGCATCCGCTGTGACGGTCGGGGGCGAGGAGTTGGAACAGGGCTCTCCCGATGGCCGCAGCGCAGGTGCAACCCCCCGGGCAACCGCTCCCCTGCCAACTCCTGATCTTCTCCTCACCCGCACCGGAGTAGCGATGGGGACTGCGGGTTACATGTCGCCAGAGCAAGTGCGCGGCGAAAAATTGGACGCGCGAACCGACCTGTTTTCTCTTGGCCTCGTGCTGTATGAGATGGCGACTGGGCATCGCGCGTTTGAGGGCGACACCGGACCAGCGCTCCACAGTGCCATCCTGACGCAAGCACCGGTTCCGGCGCGGCAACTGAACCCCGAACTTCCCCCCAAAGTCGGGCAGATCATCAACAAAGCACTGGAAAAGAATCGCGACGCCCGCTATCAGGCTGTGTCGGACGTGCGTTCCGACTTGGAAGCTCTGAGGCAGGAGATCGAGCTGAAACGTCCCGCCAGATGGAGGGAGGTAGCCGTCGGCGTTGTCCTCCTCGGATTGATCGCAAGTGCGACTCTTTGGTTCGCCAGGCGCCAGTCGTCTTCGCTTCAAGTTGCGCCCGATCTGACGTTACGGCAACTCACAACCAATTCCACTGAGAACCCGGTGGCCAGCGGGACGATTTCGCCCGATGGCAAGTACCTGGCGTACAGCGATCGGAAAGGGATTTATGTCAAACTCATTCAAACCGGCGAGACGCAGGCCATCCCTCAGCCGAATGTGTTCAAGAATGGGAAGGTGGACTGGGATATCTCCTGGTGGTTTCCGGATGGCACAAGGTTCCTCGCCAATGCCCATCCGCCCGGAGAGGACCCGCACATATGGTCTTCGCGGGGTTCTAGCATTTGGGCCGTTTCAATCTTGGATGGAGTGCCCCGCAAACTTCGCGATGAGGCCTACGCCTATTCCATTTCTCGTGATGGTTCTACCATTTCTTTCGGAACAAACAAGGGCAGGTTGGGCGATCGCGAGATCTGGCTGATGCAGTCTGACGGGGATCAGGCGCGTAAGCTTTATGAGGCAGGCGAAAACAGCGCGATTTGCTGCCTTCAATTCTCGCCGAGCGGAGAGAGCGTCGCTTACTTCACCAGCGACGACTCCGGGGATACCCTCCTAAGTCGCAAGTTGAATGGTGGACCCGTCACCACATTGCTTCCAACTTCAGTTGCGAACGGTACGACTGATTCTTTGTGGTTGCCTGATGGCCGGTTGATTTACTCGCTGCGAGAACCCCAAGCCGTTGGCAGCAGCAGTTGCAACTACTGGGTTATGCGTGTTGACGCACGCACCGGTGAAGTTTCCGAGAAACCGAGGCGGCTAACGAACTGGGGCGGATCTTGCATGGACAGTACGAGCGTGACGGCGGACGGCAAGAGGCTGACATTCAAGAAATGGACGGACGGCGCCACAGTGTATGTGGCTGATCTTGATGCAGGCGGGTCGCGCATCATCAACCCTCGGCATTTCAGTTTGGACGAAGGTTTTGACAAGCCGCAGGACTGGACCGCCGATGGTAAGGCCGTTCTTTTCGCATCCAATCGAGATGGTCAGATCGGGATTTACAAACAGTCTCTCAACGAGGATACGCCGAAAGTTATCTTTGCCGGTCCGGCAAATGACCGAGAGACTCGGGTGAGCCCGGATGGGAACTGGGCCATCAGCATTGTCAATCCGAAATCTGGAGGTCCATCCGAGCCGGGAAAAATCATGCGGGTTCCCATCACCGGGGGATCTCCGGAATTGATATTTTCGACGCAGGCACGTCCGGTGCACATTTCCTGCGCCAGACTCCCGTCTAATTTGTGCGTCGTTGCCGAGGCGACCGAGGATCGCAAACAAGTGACCATCACATCCTTCGACCCGGTCAAAGGTCGAGGCGGGGAGCTTGCTCGACTTGATCTTGATCCCGATATGAATGGGAACGGCTGGCTCTGCGACGTTTCTCCCGACGGCACACGTCTGGCTTTAAGTAGCCGCCTCGAGGGCCCTATTCGCATTCTCTCGTTGCGGGGCCAGCCCACGCAGGTCATCCAGGTGAAGGGTTTGGATAAGATGATGGATCTGTACTGGGCAGCGGACGGGAAGGGGCTATATGTTTCCAATGGCCTCAACGGCGGAACGCTCTCCCATGTGGACCTCCGAGGCCACGCCCACGTCCTGTGGGAAAGTCACGGAGGCGTCAGGACTTTTGGAATACCCTCGAGGGATGGCCGCCACTTGGCGATCCAGGGCTCGACCATAAGCAGCAACATGTGGATGCTGGAAAACTTTTGAGAACATCCTTCGGAGAGGATAGATGCTCAGCCCCATCCCGAGAGCTTGCAGCTCTGAAACTCAGAACCGAATTTGCGCCTTCACCTGAATCATTCTGAAAGCCGCACCCCCGCCGAGGATCCCGGTAGGTGGGGCGTCGAGATACTGGATCTGGCCGAATGTTTGGTCTGAACTGCCATTGTCTGGCAGACTGAAGTTGGGGTGGTTGAAGAAATTGAAGAACTGAAAACCGATCCCTAGCTCAGCAATTTCCCGACTTGGAACTTTCGTGTATTTCATAATGGTGAAGTCAGTGTCGACGTAGCCTGGCCCACGAAAGTGGTTGCGTCCTTGAGCGAAAGAAACTAGTTGCCCGTTGCTGCAAGAGCCTGACGGGCCCAGGCGTCCAACGTTAAATCCTGTTTCGCACCCTGATTGGACGAACAAAGCGTTAGGATTGGGCGTCACACCGTCCTGCAACAGCTGCGGCGGTAGGCATGGCTCCAGAGACGGCAAAGTGGCTGCTCCCTCGCCGCATGACATCCCTGGGCCAAGAGCTCGGACCGGTACCGAATAGACACTCCCGAAATAGTTATTCTGAGCAAGAAGACCCGACTCGTAGTAGTCGAATACTGTGTAGGGAAATGCAGTTCGAGCAAAGATGGTTCCCGATACCTGCCAGCCCTTCACCAGAGAATCCCACCCATGTCCACCCAAGGCGGCCTTCACCGGCAACTCCCACACATAACTCGCGTTGAGAGAGTGCCGAACGTCGTAATCAGCCTGCCCGTAGGCGCCCCGGAGATTATCCGGATCCTGAGTATAGGGCGAGCTGCCGTATGTAAATGGAACCCCAGGCAAACCACCCTGGGAGTTTTCATCGAAGGCATGGCTGTACGTGTAGTTCGCCTGGAAGATGCCCTGACTCCAACCTGTAAACCGATGCTTGAACGAAACGAGCATGCCGTTGTAATTGGACACGGCATTTGTAGTCGCCTCTTTAACCTCTGAGAATCGAGGGTCGGCGCAGGGGGGAACTGGTGCGCTGGTGCACAGACCAGCAGGCAGCGAGCCGAAGCCATAAGCATTGGCATTCGGGTCGTTCACCGATTCGCGAATACCATGATGGCCGACATAACCGATACTCAGCGAGGTGCCGGCGCCAAATCCCTGCTGCAACTCGAAGCTCCACCTTTGATATTGCGGTGAATGCGTCTTACTACCCGGGACAGTGATGGCAGGCGGGGAGAAGCCGGGCGGATAGAAGCTCGATATATTGGCTTGAATTTGCGCGAGCGTTTGGCCCGCATTAAAGCCGTTTACGAATGCGGTATTCGACTCCATAGCATCCTTGGAGAGACTGGTCTTCTCGTTGGGGGCGAGATTGTCTCCCGTGATTGAGTACTGATTTAAGAGCGGCGGATTGCCCCCGAGCCACCACGCGACGTTGCCCGGCACGGGGTCATGAAAAATCCCGATTCCACCACGGATCACTGTATTATTCGAGACGCCGAAAGGCTGCCAGGCAAAGCTGACTCGCGGCGACCAAACCATGCTGTCCGTACTCTGAAACGCCTGCCTCTGGTTGACTTTGATCGCCTGATTATAGGGTTGATCGGGGTCGTGACTGACCGTGTCAAACGGGCCAGCCATCCGAGCGAAGCAGTTGCCGCGGCACACGGGATTGGAATAATGCTCAGCGCGAAGAGCTAAAGTGAGCGCCAGATAGGAACGCGCGTGCCATTCATCCTGACCGTAAAACCCGACATTGTAAAAAGCGATGTGCTCATGATTTACCGCAGCGAAAGATTGACTCAGTTGTGTGAAATCAGTCAGCGGTGAATTCGGGTCCGCTCCACCCCAATAGAAAGCATCCAGTGACTGGGGAATCAGAATCCCAATCTGATTCAGCCCAAACGGGCCGAAGGGGAACGGGACGTTAGTCCAGTCGATTCGTTCAAACATTGTGCCGACACCGAACTTGTGCTTTCGCCAGGTCTTCACCAGGTCTTCAGCAATTTGATATTGGGTAGTGGGCCTGCCATTGGGAAACACGAGGCTGTTATCCCCCATGCTCGAAAATGTGTTTGCAACGGAGAAATTCAAGCTTATGGGGAGCGCCGCCAGCGCCTGCGAAGGATGCTCCAGTTCCTGGATATTCGCATAATACATACCTGCCAGCAGGAATTGACTCGCAGCCGATGAACTAAACGTGTGAGTTTCAATAATCTCGCTTTGCCACATTGACGTTCTATAAATCGCATCGAACAGTGGACTGATCGGATCTTCATACCACGGACTATGCCCGAAGTCATTTTGAAGCCGCAGAAAGGCGCGGTCCTCTTTTCGCGGTGTCCAGTCCACGCGCCCAGAGATGAGTGTGTCATCGGTTGGGCTGCCGCGCTGATACCAGAAATGGGCAGCGCAGGGTACGGGAAGGCCGGTGACTGGGTCTATCCCCAGACCCGTAAACCCAGTGCACCCGGCCGGATCGGAAAAACTACCGGGAGTAGCCGTACTTGCCCCCGGCGCTGCATTATAGAGATCGAAGATTTTGTTGTAGAACGCGTCAGACGCAGAAGTTGAGCCAAAAATCTTGTCGATGTTTTTTAGAGTTGCAGTTTCGAACTGAGAACTTGGGACAGTCACCTGGAAAAGCTGGGGAATGAGCAGCCGCACGCCCTCGGTGTCGAAGAAAAAGAATAGCTTGTCCTTCACGATCGGCCCGCCGAATGAGCCGGCAAACTGATTTGCGATATCAAAGGGACGCGGAGTGTCGGACTCGTTGTTGAACCAGCTGTTCGCGTTGAACGCGCGGCCGTTCCAGTAATACTGCGCGTTGCCGTGAAACTCATTGCCCCCCGACTTAGTCACGTAATTCACGTTCGCCCCAGCCGCGCCACCGAATTGGCCGGAGTACCCGATACTGACGACGGTTGCCTCTTGAATTTGGTTTTGCCCCAGGAGCAAGCCGACTGCGCCAGACAATGGTCTACTATAGCCGTTGTCGTTCTGGCTTAGCCCGTCAATGGTGAAAAGATTTGAGGTGCCTGGCATGCCCAGACTGGAAAAGTTGGCGCCGCTTTCTGTTTCGACGTTCATCACCATGCCGGGAGCGGTTTGCGCGATATAGGTGAGGTCGTTCCCGGGATTCGGGATCTCGCTAATCTGCTCCTGATTCAGTGTCGTGGAGAAGTCGCCATTGTCTGCCTGGATGAGCGGACCCTCTCCTGTAACATTCACGGTCGTGCGTTCTGCCGCAAGTTCAAGCGTGACGTTCACCGTGACCGGAGGCCCCAGCAGAACATTGACCACTCGACTCTCTTTTCGAAAACCTTCATGGGTCACGGTCAGCGTGTATCTCTCCGGCGCCAGAAAAGAGAACTGGTACACACCCTCCCGATCGGTTTTCGTTGACTGAGTCGTCCCCTTGGCGTTGTCCCTGATCTCAATATCAGCATCGGACACAAGCGCGTGGCTCGGATCAGTTACGACACCGGTCAACCCGCCCGAGGTGGTGGTTTGAGCGTTCAACGTATCGAGGGGGGACACCGCGACAAGAAGAACGCCGAGAAGCAACAGCGACATCGGCCGCAATCGCATCGAACCACCCCACGAGATTCGATCAGGCGAAGCCCGAGATAATGCAGGAAGGCATGATACCCCGCTTCGCCGGGTCTCGCACATTCTAAAGAATCGTTAGGGCGCTGGAGCTTTCCGTCGTGGGACGATTAGGCTGGCCACGCAAGCGCCATTCCGCCGATTGCGCGGCTGATGAACGGAGAGAAGAAATCAACAATCCTCGGCTTGGCAACCCCAGAAATGTGTAATTTTGTGGGAGTAAGTGACGGGAGACGCTTGATCGGAAGATCGGCGAGGCTGGGAAGAATCGCTGCCAGATAGTCGCGTACAGAGATTTTCAGCCGACGGCAGCTCTCCACGACCAAGAGAACTTCGGCGCGTGTACGTCGCTTGTGTGCTGAAACCTTCTGTTCTCCGATCATCCGGAAACTTCAACACAAACCGTATCCCTCGAACAGGTGTGTTGCTCAAGCGCTTACGGGATTGTTCCATCTGTCACCGTTCCAGAAGAAACGACTCGGTTTTCCAAAGAAAGACACCATCCCTAAGCCTTCGGCTTAGGTCGGTGCAGGCCGTCCGGGGACTAGCGAATGCTGCTCGCACAAGGTCGAACAGTGTTCGAGTCCGTTCGAATTGTGTCCGATTCCGATTCGAATAGACATGAGTAATCTGAACTGCCACTTTAGAGTGCTCAACGCCCGCCGCAACCAACCCTGTTCCTTTAGCAGTTGACATGCTTACGCAATATGCGTAATAATATACGCAATATGCGTAACTCTTCCGTGCTGACTGCGTTGTTTCCACAGGTGCGGCAAGGTGTGCTTGCGGCTACCCTCGGCCAGCCAGATAAGTGGTGGTATCTTTCGGAACTGGCCGACCGTTTGGGCACGAGCCCGTCGAGCCTTCAGCGGGAGTTATCGTCTCTGGTGGCAAGCGGGATATTGATGCATCGTCGGGAAGGCACAAGGGCTTATTTCAAGGCGCAGACCCAGTCCCCGGTGTTCCGAGACCTGCAGCAGCTCTTCGAAAAAACGGCAGGGCTGGCTCCGATCTTGGAGCAGATGCTCAAACCATTCGAGAACAAGATTCAGAGTGCTTTTATCTATGGCTCTGTGGCACGAAGCCGGGAACATGCGATGAGTGACGTGGATGTGATGGTCATTGGCAGAGCAGGTCTTGCTAACCTGTCTCCAGCGCTCCGCAAGGCGGAGGCGCGGCTAGGAAGAGAGGTCAACGTCACGGCCTATTCCCTAGAGGAATTTCGGGAGAAAATCAAATCGGGCGACCATTTCCTTGCCGCGGTTTTACGAGGACGAAAACAGTTTGTGAAAGGAGGCCAGAGTGACTTGGACGAGCTTGTTGGCAAATAAGGAAGCCCAGAAACACAAAACCTCCAAGAAGGAATTAGACAATATGCGAGCCCTGATCTTCCGCGACCTCGCAGACGCGAGTCTTGCTGGCCTTTCAGCAGATCGGAGATTCGCCACTGCCTACAACGCTGCGCTCCAGGCTGCGAATATGGCCATAGCCTGTGCTGGATATCGGATCGTGAGCAAGGTCGGACACCACCGCGTTTCCTTGGAGAGCACGAAATTGGTGTTGGGTAAAGCCGCGCACAAGTACGCCGACTATTTTGAGACGTGTCGACGGAAGCGAAATACTATCGACTACACTTTCTCCAATGTTGCGACGGACACGGAAGCAAAAGAGATCCTCGTCCAAGCAAGACAGTTTTATGTTCAAGTCGAAGGCTGGATTTCGAAAAACCACCCTGCGCTGAAAATGTGAGACTCGAGACCTGCCTAAATCGACGCCGCCGGCCAGTCACCAGTTGTTGGACAAGCTCATAGGACACCTGCCAGAAGCCCGTTTCTGGCCAATCAGTAGCGCGTTGATAGTTCGGTGGCCACAAGCGCGTTTTTCAGGACTGATCAGTCTTTCAGCAAATTATCATTGAAATTAGTGCAATAGTTTCAATAATCAAATATAATCAAGCCGTCGGCACCGGGCTGGTTGTACAACCAGTTCACAATTCGCACCGACAAACCAAACCCGACAGTTTCCTGGCAGGTGACCGGTATTCGCCATGATGCCTACGGCGACGCGCATCGCATCCAGGTGGAAGAAGACAAGCCGCCACTGGAGCAGGGACACTACCTGCATCCGGAGTTGTTCGGAGCAGGGCCGGAACAGGCGGTCGGCTACCACGCACCGGCTGCGACGCCGCACTGAGGGATAATCAGTGTCGGCTCATGAAACGCCGCTCGGCGTTGGGCGGCTTTCTTGTGAAAGCACCCGAGTCAGGTACGCGAACCCGCCGGGATTCCTTGGCAAGGTTTCTCTCGCCTGTCGAGGGCGAAGGTTTTGTTAGACGCTCTTAGGCTGAGCGCCCGGATCAAGAGTCCCTTCCCAATTTCCAACGATCGGCGACGGGTCCGCCGCCATCATGGTTGGCACAATTCCCAATACGAGGATCAGCACAAAGCCCATGCAACGGCCGAATGACGCCTGATGTCTTTTCACGGTGGATCTCCCGGTAACGCCCGATCAGTCACGCCAATCGCTGGGCAGGATAGCGCTGCTCTCGGCCCTTCCTGGCCCACGTCACCAATTCTACCCTACCGTTGATGAAACCAGGCGCTATCACTCATCGACCCTCAAGCGAGTGCAATGGCGATGTTTCGCCAATCGAGCCAGTTCGGCGCGGACTTGTTCCAGCCGTTCTTGTCTCCACTGGTACTCGGCGATCTCACTACGGGTGTGAGCCTGCTTGTGCGCCCAAAACAATCTGTTGGCGAAGGCGATTTCGTCAATTTCTTGAGTCAAAGCGACAAGCTGCACTTTCTCGATTGCGTCGAATTCCATGGTCTCTACTCTCGGCGCATGGCTAACAAAAGACTGTGATAACCGTCACAACTCTAGAGAAGTCATGTTGTGGAGAATCCCGAAGTGGAACGGTTTCTCTGTCGAGTCAAGGTCTTTGGGAATTTGCTAGTGCAGTTTGAACTGCACCGCCATCAGGAATTTCGTGGTTCCAATCACTCGGATGAAGTGGTTCAAATAGTTGCGTGCAAGTGTCGGTGGTTGTGATGCGATTCGAAGTTGGGGAGATCATCTACAACACGATTTCTCGGGAAGAGGGTCGTATTCTGCGGATCGCAGACCGTTCCCTGCTTGCGAAGGACGCATACGTCGTGTTAATCCGGCCCAGCCCAAATTGGAACATGACGGCCCGGGAAGCCATCTGGCCAGAATCGGAGGTCAAGCAAAAGTAGGCTTTATCCGGGGTAGTTTAACTCAGTGTCAATGAGTGCTATAGAGATTTATCAACAGTTTCAATCCTTGTTACAGCCAAGGTAGTGTCCTCATAGTGCGTTGCTGGGGGGCTTTACCGTTGTGCAACTGGATTCGAGGGAGTGGGAGTGCATTCATGGCCACCAAACGCACCGACCAATCGACACTCAGGGTTCTCATGAAAGGCCAGCGCGACAGACGATGATGCCGTGAAAATCTGCCCGCATCCAGTGCATTTTCCGGATGTGATATTTCCTTCGCTGTAGGTAAGGTCGCTCAGGGTACGAGCCATTTGAATTCCTTGGGGGGTGCTATCCCAAGGATACGCTTAAAAAGGCTCGGTTGCGAAAGCCTTTAGCGACTTCTATGATCTTCATTGTATTCTCTGTTGGCGCCCACTCAGTTTAAGCAGGTCCTCTTGGATCGCTCGAAGACGAAGCCTTCTCAACTCGTTCCTGTGGGCTTCTGACGCGGTGTGGTGCTCGTGCGATCGATACGACACATTGTCGCGCTGAAGCAATGCGATCTCTTGGCTCAGCTCTAAGACCCGCTGCCGATCAATTGCGTCCATGCTGGGAATCCAAACCAAGTTCAAACTGCACCCGACGAGGTGGGGTCGGAGGTGTATAAAATTGACCAGTCTTTGAAACCGTGGGTGGCACTGGCGTCAGTTACCGTAATATCGCCATTTCACTCATTGACCGGTCAAGTTACAAATCTGAAGGGTGGAGGGACTTCGGCTTCGGGGTTAATTCCGGAACGTGTGCCGAATTCGTCTTTCGTCGGTGCGTCACGGGTTGAGCAACCTCATTGGTGTCAATTGTCTCGGCGCATTCACCTTTTTCGTCGTAATCGCAGACGCGACCGGGATGAGCTTGTTTGCATTTCTGGCACAGTTGAGTAGCCATTCCACTTCCTCCAATTTACGATCAATCGTATCGAAGATGCGACCTGACGGACCGGCATCATTACCCTCACGTTACGCGGGATTCCGAATCGGCGTATGGTCAGAAGCGACCATTCTGGACAAGATATGCCTGGACAGGGAGCAAGAGGCCATCATCGTCCACACTGTGATGGCCCCTCTTGCCTTGTGTCATGCCGTTATTTCGGCAGGGTGCCGAGCTTTCGGCAGTTTTCCAGCTCGCCTGGCCCTTCCAAGTCGTTGCACTGGAAGGGAGGGAATTACGGTCTCATACTTGCAAGGGAAAGTTCGTGCCTCAGATTCCAAGCGAACCGCAATTTGAGACAGTCGAAAGGCTTGCGTGTGAGCTGCGAGCCATTGACAAATGGGACGTCGGCTATTGGCTAAAGCGCCACCAGGAGAACTACGAAAGAGCAGCGTATTCATCCCGGAAGAAACGACGCGGTGAGATCATGCGTGCGCTCCGACAACCTCACGCCTTGATTGTCGGCCTTCGCGGGGAACCAGGTACCGACAACCCGTGGTAACGGCCAATATTCGCGGCCAATTCGTTCTCAAGGCATTCCTTTCGACTAGTGATGGCGGTAGGACAATCCTGGCCTTTCCGAAAAAGAAGAAGATTTTTACTCAGGGCGATTCGTCCGATGCTGTTTTCTACATAAACAAAGGGAGCGTAAAACTGACGGTCGTGTCGAAGAACGGCAAGGAAGCCACCGTAGGTATTCTGCAGGAGGGCGATTTTTTCGGAGAAAGTTGCCTTACCCGCCAGCCCCTTCGACTGTGCTCCTGCAGCGCGATGACCGATTGCTCACTGATGCGATTCGACAAGAAGTCCATGATGGAAATGCTTCACCAGGAGCAAGAGTTTTCCAACCTGTTCGTGGCCTATCTGCTCAAACGGAACATCCAATACGAAGAGGATTTGGTTGACCAGCTTTTCAATTCCAGTGAAAAGAGACTGGCGCGGACACTGCTACTGCTTGCTCGTTTCGGCAAGAAAGATAACGAAGACAAGACACTCTCGGTTCCAAGACTCAGTCAAAAGACGCTAGCGGAAATGGTGGGCACAACTCGCGGGCGGGTGAGCTTTTTCATGAACAGATTTAGGAAATCGGGATTCATTGACTATCGCGCCGGCAACGCAATGCAAGTCAACAACTCACTTCTCAGTGTCGTTCTCCAGGACTAGCTCGCTTCTTCACCAGCGGGACCGAACACCTTCTGATACATGTATCCCGCGCCCACAACCGTGACAATGCGTTTTCTGAATTTCGGCCCCAATTTTTTTCTCAGTGCAGAGATGTGCGCGCGGAGAAACCATTCGCTCGGCTTGGTAGTAAGACTCCAAAGCTTTTCGCGCCGAACCACGCTGCCAGCATTTTGGAGAAGCAACTTGAAGATCGCTGTCTCAATCGCAGACAGCTCGATTTCCCTGCCAGCTATAGTGGCCCGAGAAGCGCGTTCCCTAAATACCGTATCCCCCACGATTGCGATGTCATTTTGGAGGTTCCGTCCTTCTAACACCTCCTTCACAGCCTCGTAGAACTGAGATAAGGATTCCAGACGCCTTCCAGCTGCCAGGAACGGGTGTCCTTCGCGCAAAACCTTATATCGTTTCATCACGCTACCAACTTCTGGTACTACATAAAACCCGGTGAATCCGCCCAGGCTCTTGTCCGTGAGGCAAATCAGGGAAATCAAATCCCCCTCCTTAGGATTCCTTAGTAGCACCCACCTCGGGCCGCGCAATGTCGGAGTGAGCGGACGGCAGATTTGAACTGAAACTTGCAAATGATTGTCTAGTTCCACGGCCCTCCGGCAGCTTTGGAGCGGGCGTTGGATTATCCGTAGCTGAGACGGGAAGAGTTCGCACAGCCCACTCAACAAATGTGCCCTCAGCGTCTGTAACTTTCTCCAGCCATCAGTGCTCTTGCGAGCATGAGCAGAAGGCGTATAGCCAACCAATTCATACGCACGCATCGTCGATCCGAAACGGCTGATGTATGCGCGATGATCGAAAAGTCCTCGCTTCTTTAGCAGTTTCTGACTCAGTTTTCCCTCTCGTGCCAGGACTCTTCTCATTTCCTTCAGGAAATAGCTGTCTGGTTTTCTTATCTTGTTGTTTCGTGTCTGAATCAGTTTTTGTACTCGTGCGAACTGCTCGGCGCTGACGATCGGAACGAAAGCATTATCTTTTGTGATCCACGCACTGCGCGGCACCTTCCGTGTGAATTTGCTGAATGGTTTGTTGGTTTTTCCCCACACATTGGAACCCATGTATTTTTCATTCTTCAGAACGTGGTAAACGTTCAACTTTGTCCAACATTTATCATCGATGTACTTGATCCTCTTGCGATTAAGCTCGTCAGCAATCTGCCGAGGGGATTGTTTTCCTTCTGCGGCGAGCGCAAAAATGGTGCGAATGACCTCGACCTCATGTCGGGGACCAAGGACGAGGATCACGCGGTCTGATTTCAGGTTCTTGCGTTCGTGTGACTCTAGAATCTGTTTTCGACGCCCATCCGTTGATACCAACATCCGTCGAAGTCCGTAGCCGGGAGGCCCACCGACCCGAAAACCGTGACGCACTACCCAGCGCTGCCCAGCCAAGACCTTCGCAGCCAACTCACGACTGTATTCTGCCGCCATAGTTCGCTTCAAAGCTTTCATGATCTCGTTGGGCAGCATCCCATTATTTTCGAATTGCTCTGCACAGTAGTGAACAGGAACACCCGCACTCCGGCAGAGGAACTCATAGTGGGCCGATTCGTCCGTGTCCTGAAATCTTCCCCATCGACTCACGTCATACACGAGGATGGCCCGGAAACGCGATTGGCCACAAACCACGTCCTGAATCAGTTGCCGAAGTCCTGCACGATGCTTGATTTCAATGCCGCTCCTTCCGGGATCAGCGTATGTCACGACTACTTGATACCCGTGCGCCGCCGCATACTGTTGAATGGCTGCCTGCTGAAGAAGGATCGAATTTGGCTGCTCTTCCGTAGACATCCTTACGTACTCCGCTGCCGGAATCAGAGATGTTGTTTCCATAACCCTTCTCCTCGTTTTTTTGCCCGTTTGTTAGAGGCGGAAGCCCAACCGACTAGATCGAGCATATACTCACTGGCGAGGCTTCCCTTCGAGTCAAGCCTGCTGTCCAATTTCAGCCACGCGTAGAATGGCCAGCGTGCCGAACCAGAGGAAATAGTGTGAAACACCAGTCCCGAGGAGACTCCCCGGCGAGAGGACGGTGCTTTATGCGGAGTTCCGCTAAGGTCAATCATGAAATGGTTGCCAGGTTCCGGAGGTGGTTAACTGCTCAGAACTACCTGGGAAGCACGGTAAACAAATATTGCAACCTGTCTGATGCCTTCTGCGACTACATCAAGAACAAGCCCCTTCGTGAAGTGGTCCCAATCGACGTGTCAGATTTCATTACCGCCAATCTTCCAGCAAGCTGGACCGACGGTCTCGTAAACGACCGACTCGCTTGTTTGAGATCATTTTTTGATTTCTTGTACATGGGAGGGGCGGTCGATAGCGTTCCTCCGCGTTCCCTGATTCCTCGAAAGGTCGCAAGAAAACTGCCCCGCATCTTTACGCAGGATCAAGTACGGAGGCTGTTAGCGAAGACGCGAAAACTGCGCGACCGCGCTTTGCTCGAATTATTGTACGGGACTGGATGCCGACTCGTGGAGGTCCGCAACTTGCGTGTGGGAGATGTTGATTTCAAGGAACGGAAGATATTTGTAAGGGGTAAGCGCAAAGAACGCGTAGTTTATTTTGGATCACCGGCGGCGAAGGCGCTTC
>Ga0209274_10000459_pt1 | contig 25229 bp, 12 predicted proteins | sample HubBroMetageREF1_FD_188343 | JGI IMG/M metagenome (GOLD analysis project Ga0209274, IMG submission 188343) | Reference soil microbial communities from the Hubbard Brook experimental Forest, New Hampshire, USA - Hubbard Brook CCASE Soil... | ecosystem: Environmental > Terrestrial > Soil >...
CAACCGGCCGTCGAGGACGATACGAACACAATCCTCGCCTTCTACACTCCCGAGGGACACGTTCCATTCAGTCTGGACCAATTCGGTGACAGCCTGGCGCTGCGTCGAGAGGTTCGCCCAGAGGGGGATCGGAAACCCAATTCAGAGGTTTGGATCGAGCACGCCTTCCGCGGAAGGAAGTTGCTATTCATAGCTATTTCCTCGGACACAAGACAAACCGAAGTGTTCGTGGACGGTGAGATCGTTCGGACTGCTCCCAGGTTCGAGCTTTCGAGAAAGGACCTTTCGGGCCAGCTTGTGCTTGGCACTTCGCCGGTCGCGTATGCGACGTGGGCCGGAGATATGAGGGGAATCGCCATTTATGGGCGGGCTTTGACGCCAGCAGAGGTCAAGCAACGCTTCCATGCCTGGACTGCGAACGGGCCACCGGAGCAACCACTTGATCCGAATTTCCTGGTGGCGCTGTACCGGTTTGATGAAAGGGCCGGACCGATCGTTCACAACCTGGCTTCGGGGCCGAATCTTTATATTCCCGACCGCTTTACGATTCTGCACAAATCATTTTTGAGTCGACCGCGGAATGAGTTTCACTTTGATCTGGGTTATTTGAAGGACGTGCTGCTCAACATCGGCGGCTTTATTCCGTTGGGCTTCTTCTGTTGCGCGTACTTCGGAACAGTTCAGCACTGGCGGCGGGCTGCCTTAACTGCGATTCTTCTGGGGGCGGCGATGAGCCTGGCGATCGAGATTCTGCAGTTCTACATTCCGTCGCGCGACTCGGGAATGACTGACGTCATTACCAACACGACAGGCACAGTGCTGGGCGTAGCACTGGAGCGCAGCAAAATCTTGAACGCGCTGCTTACAAGAGCGGGAGTGGCGCTGTAGGACGAGGAACGCCAGCCTACCGTATCCGCCAACGTTCCTCTGCTTTCTTCAAATGAGCATCAATCGCGGCGGCAAGGCCCTCGACGTTGGGATTCATGTAGATCGTGAAGTGGTTTCCGCGGACTTCGCATATTTCGAGTTGGTCGCCGAACATGCCGCCCCAACCCAAACGCAAATCTTGGGCGAAGCCGAAAGACTTGTCGGCGCTACGGATCAAGAGAACGGGATGATGGTACGGCTCAGGCTGATAGTTATCAGCCGCGTCATAGAGAACCTCGACCGGACTCTTTCGAACGAAATGTGGACCGGGCCGGACGGCGTCCCAAAACGATCGCGCGGCGCGAATGACGCCAGCGAAGATATAGGTGGAGCCCTGGCCGCGCTTCATTTCCCGCACAAGGAGATTGAACTTCAGTTGCATGGCGGAGACGAATCGCTTCCATTTGGAGTATGACATCCGCGCGACGGGATTCGCAGTCTCCATCATAACAACGAGCGCGACTTCCTGTTTCTGGGCGCGCAATTGCTGCGCGACCTCCAGCGCGAGCAATCCGTGCGAGCACCAACCCCCGACCATGTAAGGGCCTTCAGGGCGAAGCTCACGAATCACGCGAACGAAATAGGCCGCGATACACTTCAACGAACTGCGATCTTCAAGCGCCTCGATCACGGATGCTTGCATCCCGAGGTTGTAATACTCGTGCAGAGCGCCCAGGGACTGCGAAAGGGGCCGGAAACTCGGATCACCTCCCAGATAAACCAGCGGAACCTGGGTTGAACCGGTTCCCCGGCCAGCGGTTCCGCTCGGAGCGCCGCGTCCACTATCGCCGCGGATGAGTTTCGCTTGGCGATCGATGGTCGAGGCATCGAGAAGGGAGGCAAGCGAAAGTTCGTTGCCAAGAGTTTCTTCAATGCGTTTCAGCAGGCGCGCAGCAAGAAGCGAATGACCGCCGAGGTCGAAGAAATCATCGGTGACGCCGACCCTGGGAAGCTTGAAGACAGCCGCCCAGATTTGCGCCAACTCCTTTTCAACAGAATCACGGGGTGCCACATAGCCGGGTTTCGAGTCCGCAGTCTTTGCGGGCGGCTTGCGTTCCGGACGCGACTGAATTTTCAAGTCGGAAATGGATAGCCCGCGATTTGAGGCAAACGCCCGTAACGACGATTCGTAGTCATGCAGGAGATTTCGAATCGTGCCCGAGTCGTACATGTCTGGGTTGTATTCGAGTTGGATCCGTATCCCCTCCTGGCGTTCGATGATGGCGCACTGCATCTCGAATGGGGTGCCAACGCTAAACGTCGGCATCGGAGTGACCGAGAGGCGAGCGAGTTGGCGGGGTTGCAAGAACGCCGCCTGATAGGAAAAGTAGAACTGAAAGAGCGGGTTGCGTCCGCGGACTGAACGCAGGTCCAGATTTTGCAGCAGCGTTTCAAAAGGAAGATCACCATGTCCCATGGCGTCGAGGGTCACGTCTCGGGCGCGCTGAACGGCTTCCCGAAGGGTGGTGTTGCCGGACAGGTTCAAGCGAAGGGCGATAGGCCCAGCAAACGGACCAATGAGGGATTCGGTCTCTGGCCGGCGATTGGCCATGGGCGAACCTACGATCAGATCGTCCTGCCCCGCTTCACGAGACAACAAGATGCCGAAGCACGCAAGCATGAGCGTGAACATCGTTACATTTTCGGCCTTGCTCGCAGCCTTCAGGGTGGCGGCCAGACCCTGCGATAGGAGCAGGGTTTCGATTGCGCCGTGGGACGCCGGCCGGTTGCTTGCAGGGCGATCTGTGGGGAAATCGAGGACCGGCAGGGGGCTCGACAGATTCTTAGTCCAGAATTCCAAGTGTTCGCGAGCCTCGGCTGAGGCGAGCCACTCTTTTTGCCAAGTGGTGAAATCGCTGTACTGAATCGGCAGAGGCGTCAACTCGGGTTTACGATTTTCCGTGAGAGCTTCGTATGTGGACCACAGCTCGCGCTGGAAAACATTGTGTGACCAGCCGTCCGCGAGAATGTGATGAATCGTAACGACCAGGACGTGGTCCTCGGCTGCGAGGCGAAACAGCCTCGCGCGAAAGACCGGGCCCTTTACGAGATCGAAGGGCTTCTGCGCTTCCTCGCGTACCAGTTCTTGCAGGAGCGCCTCACGGCGAGTCGGCGTCCCGTCGGTCACGGTCGTGAGCGGCAGAGAAAAAGTGGAGACGGGAGAAATTATTTGGGCCAGTTCGTTGTTGACCACTTCGAAAGTGGTTCTTAGAGTTTCGTGGCGGTCGATCAGAATCTGAAAGCTCTTCTCAAGGAGTTCTTGTGAGAGAGGCCCGGCAAGGCGCACACAAGCAGGCATGTGGAAGGCTGGATTGCCTGGAGATAGATTCGCCAAGAGCCAGAAGCGCTCCTGCGAGACGCTGGCAGGCATGGCGTACACTTCCGCTGCGTTTGAGTTGCTGCTGCTCGCGTCAGCGATGGGCGCAACGCCAGCCGGCATAGCCCTCTCCGACATCGAAAACTCCGAGAGTCTTCGATTGGGGTTCGACGCAATCGCCTCGAGCAGGCCGCGGAAATCGGCGAGCATCTGTTGCGCGGTTTGGTGGCTGTACAGATCCGTGTTGTATTCGAGCGAGAGCCTCCAGCCGGCCTCGCGTTCGACGATGAAGAAATTCAGGTCGTAGAGCGCGCCCTGGGATTTCGAGGGCATGGTGGACATGCGAATTCCGGCGAATTCGAAGACGAACGTGGAAGCGCGGGCGTACTCGCGCTGGCAGATGAAATTAACGACATGGAACGGTTGAGGAGCGGACCCTTCGCCTGTGCTTAGCGACTTGAGCACACCTTCAAATGGGACGTCCTGATTGGCGAACGCTTCCAAGGAAGCGTCCCGAACGCGGGCGGCGAATTCGGGAAATGGAGGGTCGCCCGAAGCGTCCGCGCGAAAGACGACATGGTTGACAAACAGACCGACAAGGCTCTCGAGTTCGGTACGATTGCGCCCGGCTAGGGGCGAGCCAACGGCGATGTCGCATTTGCCGGTGTACCGTGCGAGAAGCGTCATGCAGGCGGCAAGCGTGGTGATGAACATCGTCCCGCCATATTGGTTGCTGAACTCTCTCAATGCGTCGGTCAATTCCCGCGTGAGCATTTGGGAGACTATGGCGCTATGCGTGGTGCGCTCAGCCGGCCGCGGAAAATCGGGCCGTACTTCGAGCCGCTCGTACTCGGAAAGCCTCTTCTTCCAATACTCAGCTTGTTTGAGGGACTCGGGTTCGGCGAGAAAGTCCTGCTGCCAGATCACATAGTCGGGGTATTGAATGGGGAGTTCCGGGAGAGGGGACTCGCGGCCCGCCGCATAGGCCGTATAGATTTTCTGCAGCTCCTCCATAATGAGTCCAATGGACCAGCCGTCGGACACAATGTGATGCAAGGTGAACATCAGGATGTGCTCTTCGTCGCCCATCCTGAGGAGCCCGAGGCGAACGAGTGGACCCTGTTTCAGATCGAAGCTGCGAGTTGCTTCTTCCAAGCACAGCCGATCCATTTGTGTCTCGCGATCACCATTGGACAAGGAGCGAAGGTCTTTGAGAGGGATGTCCAGGTGGATTGACGGCGCGATGATCTGAGCGGGATTGCCGTCGATTTCGGTGAAGGTTGCACGAAGAATTTCGTGGCGCCGTAGGATCTCGTTAAAGACGCACGACAGGACACGCAGATCGAGTGGACCGCTCAACTTCCAGCGGAATGAGGCGTTGTAAGCGGGATTGCCGGGACGCGCGCGATCCGCGCACCACATTTTCTGCTGCGCCGGGGAGAGGGGAAACGCAAACGTATCTGCGGCGATTACGCCCGAGCGTTTCACCGTAGGTTCCGCGGTCACAGAAGGTTGTGAATCGGCTGGTCGACCCACATCCGTCATCCTTTTGTTTCCACCTGTTGAGTCTCGCGCGTCACTTTATACTTCTGCCGCGCAACCGGCTTGATTGCAGGGGAGGCCGGGGCAACCGAAGCCTGCGGGTCTCCCATTTCTGCGACGACACCGGCGATCGTACGCTGTTGAAGAAGCAATCTTGGACTGATGGTCAATCCGGCCTTTGCAGCACGCGAAGTGATCTGGAAGACGTGCAGCGAATCGGCGCCAAGCTCGAAGAGATTATCGGTCACGCCCACGCGCTCGACGCGCAGCACTTCGGCAAGAATGTCAGTGAGGATTTTCTCTTCCGGCGTGCGTGGCGGCACGTACTCGCGGGTTCGAGCCGCGGAACCTGCTTCCGGCGCCGGAAGTTTTGCCCGATCCACTTTCCCGCTGGGATTCAAGGGCAGGGCATCGAGCTGGACGTAGGCGTAGGGAATCATATGCGCCGGAATCTTGGCCTGCAGAAACTCCCGGAGTTCGGTGCCGGAAATCCCGTTTCCAGATCTCGTTACGAAATACGCTACAAGTTTCTTGTCTCCGGGTCCGTCCTTCCTTGCCGCGACCGTAACTTCCCGGACGTCGGGATGCTGGGCCAGGATTGCCTCGATTTCACCGAGCTCAATCCGGAAGCCGTGGATTTTCACCTGGTTGTCCAACCGGCCAAGGAAGTCGATGTCACGTTGGGCGAGGAATCTGGCCAGATCGCCCGACTTGTACATCCGTGCGCCCGCCCGATTCACAAACGGGTCTGGAACGAAGCGCTCGGCCGTCAGTTCCGGACGGTTCAGATAACCGGGGGCGACACCGGCGCCGGAAATGCAAAGCTCACCAACAACGCCAGGCGGGACCGGGCGGTGCTTTGAGTCAAGGATATAGATGTTGGCGTCAAGCAGAGGAACGCCAATCAGGCTTCGCGTTTCGCTTTCGATGTCGGCGGCAGTTAGTCTGCGATAGGTGGAGTAGACAGTAGCCTCAGTGGGACCGTACATGTTGATGATCTGGGGCTTCGCATCGCCATGCCGCTTCAACCAGGGCCTGAGGTTGGCGAAGTTCAGCGCCTCGCCCGCAAGAATCACGTACCGAAGATCGGATAGCGCGGCCGCTCCGGCTTCCTCCGCCTCGATCAGTTGATAGAAAGCGACCGGCGTCTGGCAGAGCACTGTGACTTGTTCTTTTGCGAGCAGGGCATGAAATTCCTGAGGCGACCTCGAGACCCAGTAGGGAACGATGACGAGACGCGCACCCGTGAGCAAGCAGCCCCACATTTCCCAAACCGAAACGTCGAATGAGTAGGTGTGGAACAGCGACCAGACGTCCCGGTGGCTGAAATCAAACCAAGGCTTGGCCGCCTGAAGCAGCCGCACGACGTTGGCGTGAGTAACCATCACGCCCTTGGGCTTGCCCGTGGAGCCCGACGTGTAAATCATGTAAGCAAGGTTTTCCGGGCGCGCTGCAGGGTCAAGATTCGTTGCAGACTGGCGCGAGATCGCGGGCCAATCTCTATCGACGCAGACGATCTCCGCATTGGTCGCGGGCAAGTTGGGAACGAGCTGTTCCTGAGTCAGCACGATGGTGGCCTGCGCGTCTTCGAGCATCATCGCGAGGCGTTCTTTTGGATACGACGAATCGACGGGTACGTAGGCGCCACCGGCTTTCAATACAGCCAGCAGTGAGACCATCATTTCAATCGAGCGTTCGAAGCACACCGCAACGAGGCGATCGGGCCGAATACCCTTCGTGCGGAGGATCCGGGCGAGCTGGTTCGCCCGCTCGTTGAGTTCGCGATAGGTGATCCGCTGCTCTCCCATCACTACGGCGATGGCTTCCGGGGCGCGGCCGGCTTGCTGCTCGAACAGGTGATGCATTGTAGAAGTCACTGTCAAGCTCGTGAGGTTCGGGTTCCATGCGGCAACGAGAGAAGCGGTTTCGGCCGGCGTCATCAGCGGAAGGTCATCCACGATTGCTTCCGGTTCGCGCGTTGCAGCCGTGAGGAGCGTTTTGTAATGGTTCAGCCAGCGCGCGATCGTTTCCTGGTCGAAGAGGCCGGTGTTGTAATCGCAATCGATCATCAGGCCCTGGTCGGACTCGACGATATTGAAGAAAATGTCAAAATTGACGGCGCTCTTCGGATTTGGATCGACGATGGCTTTCAGGTCCCCGAAGGCCGCATTCGAGCCGATGCGTTCGAGGTTGAACTGAACTTCCATCAACGGAAGGCGGCTGGGATCACGCGGAATCGCGAGTTTCCGAGCCAGCGTTCCATATGTATAAGACTGGTGATCGTAGGCGTCGAGCAGCGTCTTTTTCACTTCGCGCAGCAGGGCGGCGAAGGTGAGATCGTCGCGGAAGCGGGTTCGGAGCGGCAAAAAATTGACGCAGTGGCCGACGAGATTGCCGTCATCGAGTAATGACTGCCCCGCCGTAGGAACGCCGACGACCACGTCAACTTGATTTGAGAGTCTGTGCAGCAATGTCTGGAAGCCCGCGAGCAGGGTAGCGAAGAGCGTGCATCCCTTCTTCGAGCCCATCTGCTTGATTTGGCGGTACGTTTCCGCATCGATGTGAGTTCGGAATGTGGCACCGGCATAGCCTCTCACCGCCGGGCGCGGCCGATCGACCGGCAAATCGAGCAAGTCGGGCACATCTTTGAATTGCGCGAGCCAGTAGGACTCAACCTCGGCTGCTTCCGATGAACTCCGCTGATCCAGTTGCGCTTGAGCATATCTCCGGAAACTGAGAGGCGCAGCTAACGCGGGCTCGCGTCCGAGGACCTTTGCCGAATAGATTTGCGCCAATTCGTCCAACAGCACATTCGTGGACCAGCCGTCGCAAACCATGTGGTGCGAGGTAAACAGCAGGGCGTGGTGATCCGGTTCGAGACGGACAATTTCAGCGCGAACGAGAGGACCTTTGGAGAGATCGAATGGCGTGCGAGAGTCCTCAGCCGAAACGCGCCGAAGTTCGGATTCACGCGGGACTGGGTCCAACACCGAAAGATCGCGCAGGGGAATCTCAATTCCCAACTCGGACCGGAAATGGAGATTGAAGGCGTCGGGATCGGCCGTAGCGCGAAGGGCATCGTGTCTGGCAAGAAGAGCGTTGACGGCGTCGCGCAGCGCGCCGACTTGGAGCGCGCCCCTCAGATATACGCTGAAGGACTCGTTGAAAGAACAAGATGCATCGTCGCCGAGTTTCGCCGCGAGGAATATTTCCCGCTGCGGTTCGGTCATGTGCGCCTGAAGAATCTCCTCGAGGTCAGGCGCGGTGGCACCTGAGACGGAGACTGCGGCGGGTGCAGCAGCGGGTTCCGGCAGTGCGCCGCCGGCCTGCATTTCGGCTACGGTCTCTTCGAAAGCGCGAACGATTCGTTCGATATCGGCCGTGGCGTGCTCCGTGGTGAGGAAGCACGGGAACCCTTCCAGAAGATGGATGCCTTTTTCGCGGAGGTGGTAGTAGAAAAGGCCGCCGAAACGGAAATCCGACGGGAAACTGAAATAGAAAATGCTCGCGAAATTCTCGATGTGCGCCGGCACATGGTTCTTCGAAAGAATTTCGTTGAGGCGGCGAACCAGGGCGCCTGTTTTCTCGGTGAGCTGTCGCTGCAGGCTGGGGCCTTGTCGCTTGAAGTATTCGAGAACGGCTTTCACGGCAGCGAGCGTCAATGGGTGACGAACGAACGTTCCTGCAAAGAAAGTGACGCCCACTGAAGGATACGAGTCGTCGCCGAATTGCCACATGCCGCCATCGAGCGCGTCCATGTATTGAGCTTTGCCCGCGAGAACGCCGATCGGCATGCCGCCGGCCAGGACTTTTCCATACGTAGCGAGATCGGCGCGAATATCGAAGAGCGCCTGGCAACCGCCGGGATGGACGCGGAAGCCGGTGACGACTTCGTCGAATATGAGGCAGGCACCCGATTGCTCGGTGATTTTGCGAATTTCCTTCAGGAACTCGATGGGTTGCAAATTCGGATGGCGGCTCTGCACCGGTTCAACGAGAACTGCGGCTAGATCGTTCGCATTGTTGCGAATCCATTCGAGCGACTCGGGCGTTCCGTATTCGAGCACCACCACATTGGCCGCTTTTTCGCGTGGAATACCTGGTGCAGCCGGGATAGCGTGCGGAACGCCGCCCTTCTTGAATCCCTTTACGAGGACTTCGTCGAACATTCCGTGATAGTCGCCGGCGAAGAACACCACTTTGTCGCGGCCAGTGACGGTACGGGCCACGCGCATGGCTGCGATCACGGCTTCCGAACCTGTGTTGCAGAAGGTGGCGCGCTCGTTACCTGTGAACTCGCAGATCATTTTCGCCACTTCGCCGGCCAGCAAAGTCTGCGGGCCGATTTCGAATCCCTCGTGAAGCTGTTTCTCGATGGCCTTTTCGACGAAATCGGGGCGATGACCGAGCATGATCGGGCCGAAGCCGTTGAGAATGTCGACGTACTCGTTTCCGTCGACGTCCCAGAGATGCGAACCCTTCGAACGCACGGTGATGATCGGATAGACCATCTCCTTCCATTCGGAACGGAAACCGGACACTACACGCGGATCAGCGAGGACTTGCCGGTATTCCTGCGTTTTCGTCTTCGAGCCTGACGTTCGCTTTGTGTACCGCTCGACGAGAGAGGCGATATATTCGCGCTGCCGCGGCGTCAAATCCGTCGATGAGCCTTTTTGCAAAGCCTTGAACGGCGTGTAGCCTTTAATTTCTTTGGCGTCCTTGTCCACGGGCGGTGCGGCCTGCGGCTTGGGTGGTGCGGCAATGGCCGCCGGAGTTGGGGCGGAACCGGCGGCGGCAGGTGAGGTCGCGCGGAGCGTTTCAATTTGCTTTGCGAAGAGCTGATTCATGGCTTGGAGCTGGTCTCGCAGCAGGCGCTCCATCGGAGAGTCGGACATAGACGCATCTCCATTTCGAGCGAAGTCTGCGGGGACCGGAGCCGCGCTCTGCGTTGCCTGCGTGGCGACCGATGCGGGGCTGGACGCAGGGGCGGGTTCGGAAAGAGAGTCCGCGGAGAGATTGGCGTCAACATATTCAGCCAGGGCATTGATACTTGATTGATCGCCAAGCAACTGGCGGAAAGTGATCTTCAACCCAAACTTGCTCTGCAGCGCTTGGGTGACTTGCGTCAGGAAAAGCGAATCGAATCCCATTTCGAGGAAGGTGGCCGAGCCGTCGACCTGCGAAAGATCCATGCCAGAGAGATCTTCGAAAATATCGGCGAGCATCTTCGAAATCCTTGCGGCGCGGCTCAAATTGGCGGCCGGAGCTACAGGGGACTGGGGCATGGTGCTCACCGGGTTTGGTTCCTCCATTACGAGGTGTTCGACGGCGGCCGGTTGCGAAACGTCTTCGAGTGAGGTCGCAAGCGGTCTGGCGGCGTTCGCCGCGGCTGCAGACGTTTCGAGCCAATAGTGCTTTCGCTCGAACGGGTAGGTCGGTAAGGAAACACGTTGCCGGCGTACACCCCCGTAGAGCGCCGGCCAATTCGGTTGAACCCCTGCCATCCACACTGCACCCAGTGCATTCATCAAAGCGATGGCGTCGCCATCGCCGGAGAAGCCGTCCGCGAGCGAAGACGCGATCACCTGTTCGGAATCAAATCCGACATGCTGGCGCGCGAGCGTGCTGAGCACGTTGCCTGGTCCCACTTCGAGAAGCACGGCGTTTGGATTCTTCCGGAGCACCGAGACGCCCGCCGAGAACTGGACGGGCTGACGGAAGTGCCGCGCCCAATAGGTGGCATCGGTCGTTTCTTTTTCCGTGGCCCAAGTCCCGGTTACACCGGAGACATAAGGAATCTGAGGCGGATTCAGGCGCACTTGCGCCACTCGCGCGGCGAATGGCTCGAGAATCGGGTCCATCATCGCCGAATGAAACGCGTGAGAAGTGACGAGACGCCGGCAAGCGGTTCCTTCCTGCGTGAGTTGCTGCTCGAAGTGTTCGAGGGCTTCGAAAGGTCCCGCGACGACGCACAAAGACGGCGCGTTCACGGCCGCGAGCGAAAGATGACCATTCAGACGCGAGCGAACTTCAGACTCCGGCAGACGCACCGACAACATTCCACCGGCGGGCAGCTTCTGCATCATCTCGCCGCGCGCGGCGACGAGAGCGAGTGCGTCTTCAAGCGAAAGGACGCCTGCGAGGCACGCGGCGACAAATTCTCCGATGCTATGTCCCAACATAGCCTGCGGCCGTACGCCCCAACTCATCCAGAGCTGCGCGAGCGCATATTCGATCGTGAAGATGGCCGGCTGAGCGACGATTGTGTCGGTCACACGCCGCTTGGCATCGTCGGACGCGCCCTCCGGCGGATACAAGAGTTTGCGGAGATCGGCGCCGAGATGCGGGCGAAGAATTTCCGCGCAGCGATCCACGGCGTCGCGGAAGATCGGTTCGCTTTCGTAGATTTCGCGACCCATGTTCGGATACTGCGAACCTTGCCCCGGGAAGAGGAAATAGACCTCGTGGTTCTCGCCAGGCTGCAGGCGAGTCTGCACTCGCTTGCGATCGCGCTGCCGAAGGGCCGCAATCGCTTCCGTCACGTCACGAGCGACGGCCGTGCGGCGGCACGGAAAGACCCGGCGGCCGGCCTGAAGCGTCCAGGCAACGTCCTCGAGATTCGCGTCCGAATGAGACTTGAGATGCTCGGCGAGATTGTCGGTGGCGCGGTCGAGCGCTGTTTCCGTTCGTGCCGAGAGAACAAGCAATTGCGCCGGACGCACGGAAGGAGCAGAGGGCCGGGCCGGCGCCTGCTCCAAGACAACGTGCGCGTTGGTGCCGCCAACGCCGAAAGCGCTCACACCGGCACGCCGGGGAGCGTCCTGCGGCGCCCAGTCGGTGCGTTCCTTGTTGACGTAGAAGGGGCTGCTCGCGAGATCGAATTGCGGATTCGGCTTGTGAAAGTGCAGCGTCGGCGGAAAGACGCCGTCGCGAACGATATTCGTCGCGTGAATCAGGCCGGTCACACCGGCTGCGATGTCGAGGTGGCCGACGTTTGTCTTCGCGGTCCCTACGGCGCAGAAACCTTTCCTGTTCGTGTGCTCGCGAAACGCTTGATTCAGTGCCGCTAGTTCGATCGGATCGCCGAGTGGAGTACCAGTGCCGTGCGCTTCAATGTAGCCGATGGTTTCGGGGTTCACACCAGCGGTCTGCTGCGCCAGCGTGATGACGCGCGCCTGTCCTTCGACGCTCGGCGCGGTATAGCCAACTTTGGCGGAGCCGTCATTGTTGGCGGCGAACCCGCGAATCACGGCGAAAATCTGGTCACCGTCACGAACGGCATCTTCGAGCCTTTTGAGAAGCACGACGGCTACGCCGCTGCCGAAGACAGTGCCCTGAGCGTCCGCGTCGAACGTGCGGCAGTGGCCGTCGGGCGAAGTCATGCCGCCGTCCTGATAAAAGGAGCCGCGCTTTTGCGGAAACGTAATCGAGCTGCCGCCCGCAAGCGCCAGATCGCTTTGATAGGTCAGCAGCGATTGACATGCTTGCGTGACGGCAAGGAGAGACGTGGAGCAGCCGGCCTGCATCGTGAAGCTCGGGCCGCGCAAGTTCAGCTTGTAGGAGACGCGGGTGGACAGGAAGTCGAGGTTGTTTCCCATCATTTCAGGGTAATTGCCAACCTGGTAGCCGCCGGTAAAGTTCTGGATGAAAGCCGGGTCGGTGCAGAGGCGCGACAGAAAATACGTGCTCGTGCTGCTGCCCGCGTAGACGCCGGTGGCCCCTGGGTAGGTGATGGGATCGTATCCCGCGTCTTCGAAAGCCTGCCAGCAGCACTCGAGGAACAGCCGTTGCTGCGGGTCCATCAACTCCGCTTCGCGCGGGTAGATGCCGAAGAATTCCGCGTCGAACATATCGACGTCGTCCAAGATCGAGCGCGCGCGCACGTAATTCGGATTCCCGGAAACTTCGGCTGCGTTCGGAATCTCAAGGTCTTCGACGCGAAAATGCGAAATAGCCTCGACGCCCTCGAGCTGATTGGCCCAGAATTCAGAGACGCTGCGAGCACCCGGAAAGCGGCCTGCCATCCCGATGATGGCCACGCCTTCGAGATTTGGATTCCATTCGCTCACGCGAGTCCGCCTGCGCGAATTTCTCTTTGGCGTTCGAAAGCTTCGCGCTGCTTTTTTGCCTGTTGCTGCACGTCCGAGAACGACGGCGCGTCCGGCTGATTGCCACCGAGGTGACGGGCGAGAGCGCGAATCGTGGTGAACTCGAAGAGATCCGTAACCGGGATTTCAACGTGCAGAATCTTTTGCAAGTTCGAGTGGACGGCCACGATCATGAGGGAGTCGCCGCCGAGGTCGAAGAAGTTGTCGTCAGGCCCCACGCGATCGACCCGCAGAATCCGCTGCCAAAGCTCGCCAAGAGTTTTCTCGAGTTGCGTTGCAGCGGAGTCGGCCGCGGGAGGCTCCACGCCGACAGCAGCCACGGGCGCGGACAGAGCGGTGCGGTCCACCTTGCCGTTCGGCGAGAGAGGGAGCGCGTTCAGCGGCACAAACAACGCCGGAACCATGTAATGCGGGAGCTTGCCCGCGAGGAACTTGCGCAAGTCCGAGGGTGACGGGCCGGCCGTAGCGGAAGGGACATAATAGGCTACCAGGCGCTTGGAGCCGTTTTCGCCCGAGTCGGCGACGACGCACACTTGACTCACGTCCTTGTTCATCCGCAAGACAGTTTCGACTTCACCCGGCTCAATCCTGTGTCCGAGGACTTTTACCTGGGTGTCAATCCGGCCGAGGAACTCGATGACGCCATCTTCGCACCAGCGGGCGAGATCGCCCGTCCGATACATGAGCTTGTTTTCACCTGACGCAAACGGATTCGGCACAAATTTCTCGGCTGTCGCTTCGGGATTGTTCAGGTAGCCGCGTGCCAGGCCGTCGCCCGCGGCATACAGTTCTCCCGTTTGACCCGGAGGCAGCGGGTTCATCTGTTCGTCGAGAATGTAAACCTGCGTGTTCGAAACGGGCTTGCCGATGGGAATGGATTCGGGAACGTGATCGCCGTGTTTCATCGTGTGGCAGCACGTGAAGGTAGTGTTCTCCGTGGGACCATAACCGTTGATCAAGCGGCAATCCGGCAGATTCTCGAGAACGGTGCGAACGTGCCGTGGCGAAAGCACATCGCCGCCCGCAAGAAGCTGGCGAAGCGGCCGCAAGTCTTCGACGCGCTGTTCGACCATCAAGTTGAAGAGCCCCGAAGTTAGCCAAAGCGTGGTTACACCGTGTTCGCGAATCGTGCGGCCGAGGTCCTCGAGCGAAGCCGCTTGAGGAGGCATCATCACCAGCTTGCCGCCATTGAGCAGAGGCCCCCAAATTTCGAGCGTCGAGGCGTCGAAAGAAACCGGAGCGAACTGGAGGAAAACCTCTTCGACTCCAAAGTGGCAGAAGTTCGTGTCGCGAACCAGGCGAACGATTGCGCGATTTTCGACCATTACACCCTTGGGCCTACCGGTCGAGCCGGAGGTATACATGACGTAAGCAAGGCTCGTTGGGCCACCGGCCGGAGGCAAATTCACTTCGTCTGCGGGTGAAGTCGGAGCCTCGAACTCATCCATGCAGATGACGCTGACATTGTCTCGACCACGCAGCGCGGGAGCGAGCGAGCGCTGCGTAAGAATGACGAGAGTGCGCGAATCCTCGAGCATGAAGTCGAATCGCTCTGTAGGATACGAAAGGTCGAGGGGCACGTAGGCACCACTTGCTTTGAGAATGCCGATGAACGCGCCAATCATCTCAAGCGACCGATCGATACAACAGGCGACCATGGTTTCCGGTCCGACGCTCATAGTGCGTAGGCGATGCGCGACGCGATTCGCGCGCATGTTCAACTCGGAATACGTGAGCCGCTCTTTTCCAAGCTCAACCGCAATGGAATCGGGCTGGGCCGTCACAGTTTCTTCGAAGAGCTGCGCCACCGTTTTCTCGCATGGATAGTCCGTGGCGGTCTGATTCCAGCGACGGATCGCCTCCGGCAGCGACGATTCAACGGCGCCGGACGCCAGAAAGTGTTCCGCGTTGTGAGGTGCCGATTTCATTGCAACGGCTCCTGCCAATCCCGGTTTCCCGGAATCGCCATTACGGCAGGAGGATCTCCTTCTCGCCGAAAAGTCTCTCTGCGGTGATTCCTCGAGAGCGACAGGTCTCAATCAAGCGATTCGACTGAATGATGGGGTTCGACTTATCAGTGTACTTGATGCTCATCACATAGTTAAGCCATGGTTCCTGGCCCATGGCGTAGACATAAACCTCTTTGCAGCGAAGCTGTTCGACGATAGAAAGAGCGCGATCGTAATTCGAGCCAGCTAGGCGGCGGGAATGGTCTTTGGGACGCTCGAGACGCTGGGTGAGCAGGGGGCCATAGATCCATGACATGGGAGCTCCGTCGCACTCCATTCCGACGAAGAAAACTTCAACGTCGCCAATCTCTCGGTGGATGTGTTCGTACATTTTCGGCGAGATGTTGCAAGAGTCGGCCGCGAACAGAAGGGAATGGTCGTTCAACCTGACCGAATAGGCTGACTTAGTCAGCACGTTCAAGTCGCCGTGCTCGCCGAGAAACGGAATGGCTGTGATCGAACCATGTTCGAATGGAATTTGGTCCATTTCGGAGACTTCGATCACGTTGCGGAATCCGCATTGCTTCAGGAGAAGGCGCAGCGAGGGATCTTGCAGGGCGCCGCCTCCGTTTCGGGGAACCACGATGTTGCGGATGCGGTGGCGAAGCTGCAGGAGCGTTTCAAACAGAATGTGGTCCTGATGATTGTGGGTAATCAGGGCATAGTCGATTACTTCGGGCAGGTCTTCATAGGTGTAGCGAGAAACGTTGCTCTCGTAGGTGTAGCTGAGGACCGGATCCATCAGGATACTGACGTTTCGAGTCTCGAAGAGAATGCAAGCGTGCCCAAAATAGCGCCATCGCGCACCATCGCCGTCATATTTTGCGTAGGGCCGCGGTTTGTCCGTTGTGAGAAGCGAACGGAACCGTTCAGCATCTTCGTCGTTCAAGTTCAGCGTTTCCCGAATTGCCGTGAACGAAGAAGGCTCATTCTTCATTCGGAAGAGGGCGTCGAGCTGTTCGCTAGCGAACGGAGTCTGTAGTTGGACCGAATCGCCCTTTTCCAAGCGAGGAGTGCTCAAGACAAAAGGGCGATCGTCGCGGGCGATCTCCGAAAGCATGACGGTCTGCATGGACGGGTCGTAGAACTGGCTCTTGTAAAGCAAAGGCTCGATCAGGCGAAACGACGGTTGATTGTTGAGATCATAGACAAGCTCGACGTATCCCTGCAGACAGGCGGGAACTTCGGCGTATAGAGCTTCGAGGCTATAACCGGCAGCCTTTTCTCGAAGCAGGGCGTCGAGGTTCTCGATCGATCGCGAGAGATTGACGAGGTTGCTTCGTTCGCGAAGGGTGCGATCGCGCAACTGCTTCATTTCCTCAACGTGGTTGCCTCCAAGATCCATGAACGGGCCGCCCAGCAGCGCCGGATTCTTCACGGCAGCCTGGTGCGTTTCCGGCGACTCGATGTAGGAGTCCATGATGCGCAGATGGCGTTCGGTGAGGTTGCGCGCCGCCGTGGCCGGCGGTATCAGGTGCGCCCACGCGTACCATCCGTCTACGAGGGGCTCGACCATCACATTCGGCTTTAGGTAGTAGCTGCCGTTCTTCATATTCGATTTCCGCACCCTCGGGCGCGCAAACAGACACCGAGACCCAAGTAATATCCTAGCAAACAATGTGCAACTGACCTACCACTCGGTTGTAAGAGCAAAGTCTTTATAATCAGTGCCTTGGCATTGTTTTTTGGCGTCGAAGAAGATGGAAATAGACCGGCAGAATGGAAAGACTTTTCCCAAAAATGCTCCCCAGCCTCCACTATTCCCGCTAAGAGACGCCAGAGCCACACTGTTTCGATGTGTAACTCCTTCTAATTGTTAGTATTAGCCCATGTTGGGGATAGGCGCAGGGCCAAAATGCCTGCGGATACCTCTTGGAAGGTCCAGCAAGTTCGTTCGTGGAGCTTGCCTCCTTGAGATATTATTCCCCGGGATTGCCGAAATTCGATGACTGCTGCGTCCAAATGGCTGGCTAAACCACACGAGCTGACGCTCAAGGACGGCGAAGTGCACGTTTGGCGTGCGCCGCTCCGACTCGACGCAGGCGTGCTTGACCGCGTGCGCTCGAGCCTTTCAGCCGATGAGGGAGCGCGGGCCAACCGCTTTGTCTTCGCGGTGGATCGCGATAGCTTCGTCGCGGCACGCGGGATTTTGCGCGAATTACTCGGAAGTTACGCCGGAATGGCGCCGGAGGAGTTGAAATTTGATTATGGCCCGCAGGGCAAGCCTGCGCTGGGGCCGGCCCACCCGCCGATCCGATTCAATCTTTCACACTCTCATGGACTGGCGGTGTATGCCTTTGCTCGCGAGCGTCAGGTCGGGATTGATTTGGAGCTAATGCGGCCTGAGTTCGCGGGCGACGAAATCGCCGAACGATATTTTTCGTCGGCGGAGCTTGCGGAACTGCGCGCGCTTCCGCACGAGGCACGAGCTGAAGGGTTCTTTTTGTGCTGGACGCGGAAGGAGGCTTATGTAAAAGCGAGAGGAGAGGGGCTACAGATTCCGCTGACAAGCTTCGACGTGTCGCTCACGCCAGGGAAGGAAGCGAAACTTCGGAGCGAGGATGCTCTTCGCTGGGAACTTCATTCTTTCGAGCCCGGGGAGCGATATGTGGGCGCTCTTGTGGCGGAGGGCAGGGGTTTACACTTGGAGTATTGGAACTGGGCTCCGTAAGGACTCGTTGACGAGGAGATCCCGAGTTCGGTCCGGATTACGCAAGAAAAAATCGGCGGCCGGGTGGATCAGGGGAGGATCAATCTAGAAGCCGCGCTTTGCGTAGAGATAGGGGACGAGGGCGCACTCGACAAGTGCCGGCATCAGGTCTTCCCGGTTGAAAACGGCTTCGACTTGAAAATTCCGCAGGGTTCGAACGTAGGCGCCGAGCTTTAGGCGGCCTCCCAACACGTCCGCAAGGCCCGTGGGGAGGTCGGTCAACAGGCGGATCCAAGAGAGGCCGGGCAGGGCGCGGCGGGGCTCGACAGGTTGCCCCATCTGGTCGAGGTAGAGCAGGTAAGGGAAGTCGACGCCCGCGCACAGGCCCAGCGTGTGATATCCCCAAGTGCGAGCATTGACATCGAGCAACTTAAACTGGCAGTCGCGCGGATCGAGTTTGTATTCTACCTCGACCAGCCCATAGTAATTGATCTCCCGCAGGAAGCGTTCGGACAGGGATTCGAGGGCAGGCATGTCGATCGTTTCGACGAAGGTGCTGGCCCGCCCGAATTCATGAGGATGCTGGCGGCTGCGCCGACTTACCATGCTTCCGAGGGCTCTGCCATCTTTGAAGAAGGCGCAGTAACCGAACTGGTGCGTGCCGTCGCCGGGGATCAGGTCCTGGACGATCACTTCGCCCTTCCCGGTAACGTTAGAAGCGCGAATGTAGAGGTCGCGCAGTTCATCGCGAGTGTTGGCGCGCCATGCCTTGGCTTTCGTGGCGTAGAAGAAATGCTCCTTGATGGCAGGCTTTACCGCAACCGGGAATGGGGCATCGATCTGATCCAGGTCATCCACGCTTTGCGGGAACCAGGTTTCCGGGAACGGAATGTTGAGTCGCTTAGCGAGCTGATAGGTGTTGCGTTTGTCCCACATCCAGCGAACCGTCTCCCAGCACGGAGCGGGGACTCGGAAAAACTCTGACAGTGCTGTTCGATGACGCGAGAGCGCGGCGACCTGCTCATCTCGCGTGGGAAACAGGACCCAACCCTTCAGGTCGAGGCGCTGGCCGACGTCGAGGAGCGTTTGCACGGCAGTCTGCTCATCGCGCAAATCGGGCACTCTAAGTCCAAAGGTAGCGTAGCGCGAGTGACGAGCGATCGAGTATTCGTCGTCGAGAACGCAGACGGGAACACCGTTTCTTCCCAGGCTGCGAACGATGCCGAGCCCCTGGTAGTCGCCACCGAGCACGACGGCACCAGGAGGTTCATTGAGTGGCCGCTTTCGCTGCTTGATGCGGCCGTTATTTGGCATGGCTGAGTTCATTCTTTTCCTTAGAACAGCGGCAAAATCTACAGCTTTGCAAGACAGGAAGCGAGAGTACGCCCCGCAAACCTCGTCCCGGACACGAAATACATCAGAGGCCCGTAACTCCAGGCGGCGGGTGCGCCAACAAAGTGCAGCCCCGGAATCGACGATTCGAATCCGCGACCAAGAACGGGAAAGCCGTCGGTTACTTGCAAGCGCTCGACGATGTTCCTCGAAAGAAAGCTGTAACGAGAAGCCTCGACGCGGTAGCCGGTCCCCAAGAGCGCGTGATCGACAAGCCGATCGGTCGAGTTGCTGAGCGAGAGGCGCAGGCGCCCGCCGGCTTCTACAGCGGCGCTGACAGAGGTTCCAGGAGTGAGGCGAACGTTCTGGAGCCGAGCTGGCAACCAGTGCGCTCCAGCCGGACGGATGGAGCGCTTTCGCAGGCGGTCCTGAGTCTCGCGCGGCAACTGCCGAAACACGTTGGGGAGAGAAACAAGCCGGCTGACGCCTGGAGGGCCGACGTCGGTCCACGAGTAGAAGATTTTTGAGACAGGACCGAGCTGTTGCAACCGTGCCTTCCATCCAAGCCAGTGAAACTGCGGAGCGCGCGCGATGACTTCCACATCCGCACCGGCTTCGTACAATAACGCAGCAGACTCGAGCGCGCTTTGCCCGCCGCCTATGACGGCTACGTGTTTTCCGCGAAAGGCAGCGAGATCTGGATGCTCCGACGTATGCGACGCCAAAGAGGGAGGAAGCGCTGCGAATTCGGAGGGCCGACGGGCGAAGGGTCCAATGCCCCCAGCAACAACGACCCGACGCGATTGCAACTCTTTGCCGTCTTCCAGAATCAGGCGGAAACTGTCCGATTCGGCTTCGATCTGGGTGATTTTCCGGCGATCCAAGCCGGGAGCGCTCTTTTGTTGGAACCAGAGCCCATACTCGACGAACCGTTCGAGCGAGACGGGAGCCGAAAGGTGATTCGTGCTCGCCCTGCGGTAGGCGTCGAGGGTAAGTGCGTCCTCGGGATCGGCAATCGTTGAAGCTTCCCACGAGGATCGAAGAAGCATTCCCGCGGGCATTTGGTTCTTCCAGAATGACATCGGTTCGCCGAATGCGCGAACTTCGAGCCCTTTGATCCGCCGCAGGTGAGCTCCTGCGGCGAGCCCGTAGGGACCAGCGCCGAGTATTGCGACATCAAGGATTGTCATGGCTCGTCAACGTCCGTGGATTCAAAATGGGGTCAGTGGGCTGTAATTTCGCCACTTGACAATTGGAGCTCGTACTGGTGCCAGATTCAGTTTTTCGCCGGTTCCTTGTGTAGCTTCGTTTGAACATCAGGATTGCGCGGTTCGCGACGCTGCTCTGATTTTTCCAGCACGAGAAATATGGGAGCTAGAAGCCCGAGAGCCAACAAGAAAAACACAAAACCACCGTCGTGATGGAGATTCCCGGTCAGGAAACTCGGATCCACGTGGATGCTGAGCAGCGTCAGCGTCACGATGCGAATCCCGTTCTTAATAATGGCCACAGGTAGCGAGATGAGAGCGAAAAGCGCGATCCTCCATTTGGTCCGAAGGAACAAGTGGCCCGCGAGAAGGCAGGTTATGAAAAGGGCCACGCTCGACCGGATCCCGCTGCACTCTTTTGCGACTTCGATGCTTTGACCTGGCACGCTAAGCACGAAACCTTCGCGGAAGACCGGCACACCGACCGCTTTGAAGAGGAAGGACGCTATATTTGTCGATTGCTCCTGCAGGAGATGAATTGTTCGTTCGAGCACTGGATCCGGAAGCGGAACCATGAAAAGCAAGAATAGGAGCGGAAAGGCCGCCGCTCGCGTGGCTATCGGGCCGTAGCAAGCGAGGAATCCACCCATCCAGATCAGGACAATGGAAAGCGCCGCCGTGGAAAGCCATTCGTTGCCCTCGAGTGGCAAATAACCCTTCGCTGCAAACCAGTAGAGAGCGATGCCCACGAGAACGAGAGCAAGTCCCGGAACCGTCGAATAGCGGGTCGTCCGAAATATCCGCGCCCTTTCCGTGTACAGGAGATAAGCACTCACAAGGGGAATCAAAATAAGGTGGGATGAGGATTCATGATGCAGCGAGTAGGCGGCCAGGTCAGTGATTACTCGCAAGAATAACAGGACGCTGACGGCGAAAAACGCGCCGAAGTACAGATGTGGCCGGAGCGCTGGAGCAGCAACCGATTGTGTGTTTTCCGTGAGCACGCCTATCCCGTGTGGTTGACTAACCCAAGTATGTAGGGAGCTTTTCTAGTCTAGCCGAAATCTTCATGGAGCCGGCGATTGGTGACGCTGACTGTGTCAAAGAAAGAAAGGGGAACGTAAGAGTTCGGCCACGGACGGCTAGTGCGACCCACCTTGCGCATCGTATCCGATGCGCCCGTCCACGAGCCCGGCAAACGCGATCCGTGCGCGGTGTTTTTCAGGCCCCTCTATTTCCCATCTTCCGTCCCGCTGGACCAGCCTCATTTGGCTTCGAGCTCTCCACCAGTCGTTCACTTCCCGTGGGAGGGCAATCCAAAGATTTGCGTCGCGCCGCAGGTGAGCGAGATGAGCAAGAAGGGCCGCATATGTTTCTCTGGCGCGGGCCTCTATAACGTAATCGGGATGGACGATGAAGTTCGCCGAGCCGTGATTTTCGAGAATCAATTGAATCTGCTGTTTCCAGAGGTCCGTCGAGTACTGCTGCAGAATGTGGAACAGCGTGTAGTCTTGCGTTACGGTCACCGGAATCTCGAGGATTCGGCCGACGAAGAAAGGTTTCGTGGTGCAGCAGCCGCCCGTCTGAGGATCGAGGTGTCCGACATTCGGTACGGACATGTCATAAGAAAAATCGAATGCGCCGTACCAGTCGAAATTCCGGTAGAGAACACCTGAACGGTAGCCCACAGCCCCGAACTTGCGGACGTATTCGTTGATTCTTGCCGCGCGGCGAAGGAACTCTCCGTGTTCCCGGAACAGATTACCGTCGTGATTGAGATCGTGGACGTTCACCTCAAAGCCGCGCTCGCGGATGAGGCGCAGCAGCTCGTCCGGCACGGTGTAACGCTCCTCGGGCACTAACTGAAAGGAAGACTTGATTCCGAAGGAGTCGTTCAGATCCATCAGTGCCGGACAGAAATCCCTGCCAGCTGCAGTTTCAACGTCATGCGTCATGGTTGCGCAGCCGGAACAGCCGTCGGGCCAGAACCAAATGAACGGAATGCGATCCACTTGATTCGCGCGGAGAGCGAGAGTGAGCATTCGCTCGAAGATCTTCTCGACCGTTTGATCGACGGGCCAATGGGGAAAGGCGCGCTGATCCCATCCGCGCAGCGCCTGGCGCTGCAAATGCTTGCGAACGGCCACGGGGAGAAGCGGCCGCACGGCGTAGTACGTATTCCGAACGAATTTCTTTGCGAGCGATTGCTGGCCGTTTTGATGAGGGGAAGGGCGATAACGCTCGAGCCGCAGGTTGTCGATGATCTCATCGGAATCGAATGGAAGGCCGCACGAATGATCCTCGATGCTCGCGGCGGGGAAAACGTCGTCCAGTGGGCCTGTTTCGCTGTCGGCGGTTCGTCCCGACGAGAGCCGACCGTAGCAAATCGCATCGGGGCCGAAGCGAAAGAACCCCTTTTTCGCATCGAGCTCGCCCTGTAACCGAAAGACAGCCAAGTCTTGGGGGCAGCGGAAATAGTCAAGGAAGGCTTGTTGCATGCGCGATGGTTATCGTGACTCGGGCGAGTCGTGAGTCATCCGATGTGACGGTACAAAATCCTGCCTGTCGCGGCGAGGACCGAAGGCGGCATTTTGGAAAATGCTTGCTTTATGACACGCTCCCGCCAACCCGAACCGCTTGATGCCGTCTGGGCCGGATATCGGTAATAAGTCAGCGGGATCGTTTTAGCCGCCCAATTCTCCTTGAAGGAGATGAGTCCCTCGTTGTCTCGCTCGGAGCGCCCAAGATCGTACTCGATGGCGCCGAGCCGTTTGCCATCCTGAATGGCCTTCCAGAAGACGAACGCCATTCCGCCCAAGTTATGGAACTGGGCATCCGAGCAGCCGTACTTGTAGACGAGTGATTTCTTGTGAAGGATCGTGAGGATACTCGCGAGCGGTCGGCCATCTTTGGACGCTACGCGGATTTCGAGCTTGTCTTCGAGGTTACGAATGAGGTTTCGGAACCAGAGCAGCGGTTGAGGGGGAAGGCCATGCCGCCTGCGAGTGACCACCATCAGGTCGTAGAATTTTTGGAGCAGAGCGTCTGACCGGCCCTCTTCGTAGTCCAAGTGTTCTCGCTCGGCCCTATGAACTTTCCGCTGCACACAGCTCTTGTGGAAGCTGCGAAACAGGGTGTCCAGATCGGGCCTCAGATCGACTGACTGGAAATAATAGGATTCGCTCTTGGAGAGACCTTGATACAGCTGATCAGAGGATTCCGTCGAGAACATGGGTCGCAACTCGAAATATTTCGAGCCTTCACGTTGCAAGGAGCCTTCGAGTGAAGCGATCAGGACGCTGAGCTCCTGGGGATTGTCGACGAGAGGCTCGCAGTGATCGGAAAATGGCAACGAAACGAGGCGCTTTCCGGTCAACCAACTGTTCACGCGGCAAAAGACGAGGCCGTTGGTTAGTTCTTTGCCGGGAGCCGTGGTTGTGAAAACGACAGGCTGATAGCCATACGTCTCCCGCAAAGCCCGGAGCCAAGGGGTGGAGTGAAACACCGAACTTTTTGAGTGCCGCTCGACAAGACTCTCCCACCTCGAGTCGCGGAGCGGATCCAGTTGATATGCAGTCATGCCGGAGTTCGGCTTTCCGTTTTGCTCGAGGACATCCACACGGTTCTCGCTGGTGGTAATAGGGCCCGGGAACTCTTCAACATAGGGTGCCGATGAAGAGGCAGACCGCAATTGAGCGAAGTTGTCTCGATTTGTCATCGCAGCCAGAAAAGCACGAGTCGGAGTCTACACGGGTAAATGTCATGTAAAACGCCATGCAGCTCGGGTCTGGGGCAAGCCACAGGGCTACAGAGTACCAAACGCGCCTTAGGCATTCCGCAAGAACAATTCCTCATTTTCCTAAAATCACCTTCACCTTAGCGACCGCTCCATTCCCGTATCATCGACTGCGGCACAGCCTTTTCCGGGGATGCGCTTCGTGGGCCGCGCGCGACGCGGGAGATTCCATTCGTGAGAATCCTCCGCCTCCAAACAAACGCCAGCGGCAGCCAGCGATATGCTCCCGCCACTTTGAGCCGGAATTCCAGGGGCCAATCCGTGGGATCGACACGGACGCGACCGACAACGAACTCGTCGGGATTGGCGAAGGCGAAATAGGGTAGCGTGGTGAACACACGCTGATAGCCGGCTTGACGACAGAGCGCGACGAGGCGTTCATTGAAACCACCGAATGGAAAACTGAACAGCGGAATCTCTCGGTCCAGCATTTTCTCAAGCTCTGTCCGGGACTCGACGAGTTCCCGCAGCGCGTTTTCCTCTGTGACAGCAGGGAGCAGGGGATGCGTCGACGTATGCGAGCCTATCGTGACGAGGTCTTCCGGAAGCGCTTGGATCTGTTGAAGAGACATCACCTTTTCGGACCGATTGGCCGGGCCGAACGCCTTTCCGATTGCGGCTGAGATTACAAACATAGTTGCGGGAATGCCACGTTTTTGAAGTTCTGGAACGGCGTTCAGGGAAAAATTCTCGAAACCATCGTCAAAAGTGATCGCGGCACAGTGCTCACCTTTGGCCAGAACCACTCTTCCGTTCAGTCCAACGGGCTTGGCGCAACGAAGGATCGCGTCGAGTTGATTCGCGAAACGCGCCCGCTGGTCTTCCGGAATCGAATGGTAGTAAAGAACCACGCAAGTTCCGGGTTGCTTCCGGCCCAGCAGGCGTGACATGAATGTCGCCGCCTCCGAGACGGCAAACACTGCGAGGCTGATTGCGAACTTTACGATGCGCGCGGCTGATACTGTACTCGGGTTCCGCATGTTTGCAGATCGAACCTGGAATCCGGCGATTCCGACGGCCAAGTCTCCGATGCTTCAACGAGCCCTTTAGTGTCCCGCCTTTCGTGGGTTTTGTTGCAAATAATCGAGGATCTTTTCGAAAGAGATAAGCTCTGCGAGGTCCTGGATGTCCAGTTCGATCCCGAACTCTTCTTCGATCGTTGCGATCAGCGTCACGCTTGCCACCGAATCCCATCCCTCGGTATTGGAGACGCCGGCTCGCGCAATGGAATCGACCGGGAGCGAAGGGAACACCGCCGCGAAGCATCGTGCCAGGCGGTCGCGCGTGTCATCCATGCGATGCCTCCAAAACCCGGTGGAAGGTCCTGCCCGCGTGTC
>Ga0209274_10000460_pt1 | contig 25206 bp, 22 predicted proteins | sample HubBroMetageREF1_FD_188343 | JGI IMG/M metagenome (GOLD analysis project Ga0209274, IMG submission 188343) | Reference soil microbial communities from the Hubbard Brook experimental Forest, New Hampshire, USA - Hubbard Brook CCASE Soil... | ecosystem: Environmental > Terrestrial > Soil >...
AGCTCCGCATCTGGGCGAGAATGGCCGCTTCCCGGGAAAATGCCGGACTACCAGAACGTGGTGGTGGGAAAGAAGTGATTGGTCGGGGCGATAGGATTTGAACCTACGACCCCCTGCGCCCAAGGCAAACTAACCAACGCTATGTGATTGGTTCGCTTAGGTCGGCTCTGCGTCTTGCACCTTGGTTTTGTTGCTTGTTCGGGCGATATTGGACCCAAATTGGACCCAAGTTTTAAATACATTCCAAATTGTCTATCTCTTTATCAACAGGGTCTGAGTGTTACGGGCGGGCGGGCGAACGAACGACCGGCTGCTGCGAGTGCGTCAGCCCCTTCTCTCGCCGCCACGGAAAGACCTCTGCCCGCAGCTGGAGCACCCGTTAGGTTAGTAACAACCGTGGCCGTTTCGCCGCCGCTAGCCGCTCGCGGCAGCGAGCTCACCGGCAGCCCTAGCTCCTGAAGTCGCACTAGCAAGTTCGCCGACGCCAAGGGCAATCCCCGCGTAGGTCTCGCCCTTTACGCCGACTTCGGATAGGTTTTGAACGCTGGTAAGCTCCGCCACACGATAAGCAAGATCATTCGCTCGGATATCAGCGAGGCTGTCGATGGGGGTGGAAACGACTTGCTACAGAGTGATGTTAGTTGCGTTCTCTATATCTGCCTGAGCGCAGCCTTTGCCGTCAATGTCGTCGTAGGCACTTCCGTTCGACGAGTTCGTTTGGCAGGTGTGCCCGGTGGGATCGGTGTACCTGAGGGGTTTATTTCGAACGTAGCCGTAGAGGTTCAAACTCTGTGGGTTGCTCAGGCTCATGTCAGGGCCGGGATCATCGGGCTTTATGAATCGACCGAGGGAAGAACCGTAGTACCTAAAGTCGAAGTTGTCGAGGCCGGATTGGTATCTCGCTCTTTGCCGGTAAACTTGTAGCGATTGGGATCGCTGCCGGTGCTCGATTGCACGCCACTACATGGATAGTAGAAGTTTTGTTCCTGCAGCGTCCCCGAGGGACCTGTGATCACGCTGGCCGAACCCAGCTGATCTGAAAAGTAGTAGTTGAGCGTTCCACTGGGGCGATCCACGCGGGCGATGCGCTTGCCGTTGAAGTAAAATATACTCCTCGTTGATGGTGCCCGCGAGGTTGATCTCGGCCAGGGTACCAGAGGGTCCCGGCCAGTACATAGTTCCTGTCGACTCCGAAGCCTTCTCCATTCGTGTTCCATCGGCATCGTAGGAATAGGTATGCCCTTCAACGGTAGCGATTCTGTTTTCCTGGTCGTAGGTGTATGTGTTGGCAAGGTTGTCTTTGGTGACATTGCCTGCTGCATCGTACGTCACGCCGATGCCACTAAGCTGGTTGTTGGTTGTCGCGCTTGCGCTTAAGCCTTCGGTGCTGCAACTCCCGGACATGCCCAAGGCTGAAAATCGGTGACGACGTACTGATACTGGTGTCATCTGTCATCGTGCCACCCGTTCCGCCAGGGTCGTGGCAGTTTTTGGCCAAATACCCATCAAACAAAATAACAGACCCACCCTCGGCGACTACACTAAGCGTCCCGTTGCACGCAGAGTTGCTGTTGCCTGCAATCGTAATCGCATCACCCGAAGTGAATCCCACACTGCTGGACACGCTTGCCTGAGTATTAGCTCCACCTCCTGGTAGCAAGTTGATGCTTATGTTCGAAATGGCCGTCGAGACGGGGCACCGGTTGAGGCCGACAGCAGAATCGGCTGCAAGCGATCATTGTAAGCGTTTGAGGTCGCGATTCCGGCGAACGTGCTGGTATAGCCGTCGTCATAATAGCAAGGGCACGCTCGGGGCATACGTCGCCGGGTTGCCAGAGTAGCCAACGAAATTATTGCTTGAATCGCTCAACAGCGTCGCACGCCCAGCACAGCCCACCGTGTAGGTAAGAACATCCCCGCTGGATAGGTTAGCGTTTGTAACGAGCCATCCTTTGTTATACGTATAACCGATTGCATACTTCTTGGCCGACGATCCCTCGTTCGTACGCACCTCTCCCAAAACGCGGCCCACCTGGTCGCAAGTCCACGATGACGAACTATTCCCGAAGAACATCGTGTCAAGCGCTGTTTGGGTACACTACAGCATGCACTCGGAGAAGAGCGCCATTTCGCTCTCGTTGAAAATGTGCCGATCCAACCAAGGCTCGCTCGCAATCGAGTTTCGGGTGCCGTTAAACATGAAGTTTATATCTTGACTTCGTAGCGAACTGGACGCAAGATGAGCGATACGAAAGTGGGATTCGCTAATGGCCCGAGGCCTCAGTATGCCGGCACATTCATGCGAAGAGTGGGCGTGAGATCGCGTGATCACTCGGGGATCGCGGCATGAGGAAGCTGATATGAAGGGTATGCGAGAAATAAGGTTAGAAGTGTTCCGTGATCTAACTGTGTTAACGGGGCCTTTCAGAGGAATGAAATACCCATCACCTCGGTCGTTTGGAAGCCCACTATTGCCGAAGCTCTTGGGTTCCTATGAATCTGAACTGCATGAAGTTCTTGAAGAACTGTCATCAAACAGATATACAAGGATCATAAACATAGGATGCGCCGAAGGTTTTTATGCAGTCGGTCTCGGGCTGAGGTTTCCTGATGCAGACATCCATGCATTTGACATCGATTCAGAGGCGAGACAATTATGTCGTAACCTCGGTAAACTCAACGGGGTGGATCAACAACTTACAGTAGGCGAATATTGCGGTCAAGCCACCTTGCGATCCCTTCTATGTGGTCAGAAGGCCTTGGTTGTTTCTGATTGTGAAGGCTGTGAATACGACCTCTTTACTGAGGAAATTGCCGACTTTCTTGCAGGTCATGACTTGATAGTGGAGACACATGATTTTATTCGTGTCAGTGTGAGCTCGCGGCTTCGTGAGGTTTTTGGTAAGACGCACCAGATTCGCAGTGTCAAGAGTGTAGAGGATATCGAAAAAGCTACAACCTATGAATGTCAACAGCTGGATAAATGTGACGCAGCGACGCGCCGATCGATTGTCGCGGAGCACCGCCCGGCAGCTATGGAATGGCTCGTAATGACTTCGAAGATCCGTGGGGTGTCGCAGTGAATTCGTCAGTTGGTCGGACAGCGGGACACCGGTCCAAGCATTTTGTGCTGGGCAAGGTACGAGCATTTGGCGGAGTAGGCACTGATGTAGGCCCGAGAACTTTGCGGTCCAGATCGCGGCTCGAGGTAAAGATGCTGCCGTGCAATGACCTTACGCCCGCCTATTCTAGCTCAACCCACAGAGCGCGCAGGAGTTGTCATTCTTGCTGGAAGCAATTCAGTGGGCAGATCAAATGAGAGGTATTTACTTCCTGGCGAATGATCGAGTTCTCGACTTGGCCATTGCGTTCTTAAATAGTTTTCGAGTTCATAATCCCCGGCTGGCTCTCTGCTTTATCCCATTCGATGACAGCATCGATGAACTCCTGCGACTGCGGGAATCATATGCTTTTACAGTATTTAACAACCGCCACGCATTAAGTCAATGTGATGAGATCAGCAGAACTTTTCACGGAGAATGCGTCGGTCAATACCGAAAACTCGCAATGTGGGAAGGAGAGTTTGACGAGTTTATCTACGTTGATGTGGATACAGTCGTATTAGAGCCGTTAGATTTCTGCTTCGAATTCCTGGCCGAATACGACTTTATTACATCCCACTCGAACATGCCGAAAACGCGCAGATGGGTTTGGAGGGATACGATCCTTGATACGAACATGCTGCAGCCTGAGCAGATGAATTACGCCGCGAATACCGGCTTTATTATTTCTCGAGGCGGTGTCCTAACGTTTGACGGCGTTGTTACTGGGCTGCTAAACGCACGTGCGTTAATGCCTCACATGGAGTTGTTGTGTACTGAGCAACCCTTTTTAAACTATCTGATTGTTACCTCGGGCTGTCGCTACTCAAGCCTATCTGCAATTGCAAGCAAGGGTCGGCGAAAAAACATTCCGCTTGGGAGATGGTCGCATTCCCTGCCTGGCTACATAGATAAAGGCAGGGTTATTGTGCCCACAACACGGGCTCCCGTTTTACTGGTCCATTGGGCAGGCGAGTGGCAGCGCGGAAGCCATGAGTCGAACCCTCTGTGGACATATTATAGGCACTTAAATGACCGCGACTCGCGCCTAGAACCGGGCATCTAAGTGTCAGAATATGCTTCATGCGAAAGCAAAACACGTGCCTCGTGTTTGATCAGTTTGGTCACCATCAACTTGATGCAGTTGGATGGATTTCGCAGTGAGGCGTCTCGCGGCCCCACACACACGAACACTAATCAAGAGCTCTTAGAGCGGTGACTCCAAGTCGCTCTGTCAGCTGAGCGCGGTAAAGACTGTCGGGCACAACTCGATGATTGGGCGATTCAATGAATCCTTGCGGTAAGTCGGGACCCAGATCGCGGCGGTGTAAGCCGGCGTCTTTCATCGATGCTGTCAACTCCTTCCCGGAGGTTCCAATCGACCAGTTCGCCGCACCGGGTGGGTTCTGAATGATGAGTGTAGCTGCGGAGCTATTCCAGACCACGCCCCAGCCCATTGTCCAACCGTGCCCGGTGCCCATTTCTCCACGATTCATCAGGTCGATTCCGCCTTGCGGCACCTGCGTGTTATCAACAAGAAAACCTGTAGCCCAGCGCTGATGCGGTTGGATGTGTCCATTACCAATAAATTTAGAGTCCATGACAACATTGGGGCCTTGGTTTCGTGACCCGGTGATCACGTAGAACAGATTGTTTCCAGTGGAGCCGCAGCGCAGCACCAGAAGCTGGGTACCGCGAAGGGCAAAATCTGCCGGTTTCGCCGAACTGGTGATCGTGGTCGTGTGCCTGAAGAGAACGTCTTCGAAAGTCATTCGCGCAGTATCTCCCGCCGCGTCAATGCCCTCGGTGGTGTCGTCAACCAGCACGTTACGAATCCAAGCGTCTCGAACACCGCTCAAATTCACTGCTCGGAATAGCGGGTCAGTAAACGCAACACTACGCGCTGGCGCCACAATGTGCAGCGACTCGATCCCGTCCTGCTCAATGCGCCCCGTGATTGTCACTTTTGTCACTTCGGCGCCGTCAGTCGGCAAGAATCTACGATCGTAAGAGTCTGTGAGTGGAACTTCGAGACGCAGTTCGTTACCTTGACGAGCCGTTACCATACGAAGGGTAGAGATTGATTTTCCCACCCAAATCTCAGCCTCGCCATCGCGAACCATCTTATCCATGCCCATATAGTGCAGCCATTGCGGGGTTGTGTAGCGCGTGATGCGGATAATGTCTCCAACCGCGACTGATGCAGCGTTGTCTAATGTGATGGACTGCTCGCCAGATGGCACATAGAGCTCGGCAATGTGCGCAACAGCTCCCAGGTTTTGAATCTCTTCGTTACCCGAAATTGCGATCGCGACATGAGGTTCGCCCGTTAACTTGAGTGTGCTCCCTCCATTGAGGGGGCCGCTTCCGCGCAGAACGACTCCAGATGCTGTAATGTGCAGAGTTGCGCTACAGCTAAACGTTCCAGGTGCCAGCAGAACGGCGCCTCGAAAGCCATCTTTGGGCGGCATCGAAGAAACCTGATCAAGGGCATGTTGGATAGCGACGGTGTCGTCAGCACCCGAGGGCTTCACGGTTAGTACTGCGGAGACACGTGGCAGTAGCACACCGCCGCCCATATATCCCGCGTAGGAAAAATCAACAATGCGATCTCCGTTCGGCAAGGTCTGGTAGACTAAATGCCCTGAGCCGTCCAATGATACCCAGAGGTCTTTGTGGGCGGCCGATGTCGTTCCAGCCCACAACAGTACGAAGATTGCCGTCGCCGAAAGGACAAAGAGCCGCACTAGTTTCATGTGAGATATTTTAAGCAGACGTGCAACTGTCGATCAATCCCCATTGCGTAGCAAGCATCTTCATGGATACGAGACAGGATCTGCCGACAATGCTGGAGGAGATTCGCGCTTTGGCGCGTTCGATAGATCGCCGCACAGGTGCGCTCATGCGACACAGTCAGATCAAACACGTTCAGCAGATCGAGGCATATCTCTCCTTAATCACTTTTTTGCAGCCAAGATTTCCCTTTCCTCCTATGGACATGGGCGCCATTGCTCCTGATCTGGCGCTGCTTTTCGCATCCAAAATCCTAGAGTCGTCTCCGTCCCTGATTGTGGAAATGGGGAGTGGCATCTCAACGCTAGTCGCCGGATATTGTCTGCAAAGAAATAACGCTGGAAGAATTATTTCTCTCGAACACGATCCGCACTGGGCAAGGAAGACCGAGCGGTCTATCCGTCTACATGACCTCTCTGAATATGTAGAAGTGATTCACGCTCCGCTGCGCGCTCAGAATATCAAAGGTGATACCTGGGTATGGTATGATACAGCCTGTCTAAGCTCGATTCAACCCGGCACTATTGATTTTCTCTTCGTTGATGGCCCCCCTGGTAGACTCCGGAAACTGTCTCGATATCCAGCGCTCCCATTTCTCTTTGAGAAGCTGAGCGACAATCCCTTGATATTTGTAGATGACGCAACTAGAACCGATGAATCGCAGATGGTAGGACTTTGGCTTCAAGAGTATCCGTCTCTTCGGTCGGTTCTACTGAAAACAGCCAAAGGTACGTCGATACTGACTTTTAAGGAGTGTCACTCGAGGAAGTGACTATGCTTCGAATTGAGGATTAGTGCCCGGGTTGGCGTCAACCTGCCCCCTTCTTTTGTGATGCTCATTGTTTTGCAACCCAATCTCGACTCGATTCCCTAACGAAAAACAGGGCCGCCATCCTGCCAACTCGGGGACGGAGGAAAGCTTTTGCTGTGCTCTTTCCACATATGTACCGATCAGCCCCATGAGTGGGATAACGGATTCAAATTTCTTCGGACCAGCCCAATGAGTAAGTCTTGAAATATGCTGACCATCAGTTGACGCCGTCCAGGAAGTTGGGGTACGAAACACACTTTTGTGTTCGATCCATATTCCAAGCTCCTGGGCTTTGCGGGCTTTCTTGCCGGTCAAATCGAAGAAAAAATTGAGAAGTGGCTGGTCATATAGGTATTTAACACGAACCTCCTCGAACAAATCTCTATTCTCCAGAAGGACCCTGCTTATCTCCTTCGCTGTCGTAACACGGCCGCTACTGGCGAAAACTCCTGATGCAAACTTCCTCGACTGGTTCAACTGAGGGTGTAGGGATATATCTTTTCGATACACGGACTTTGCGTTGCACATATACACAAGATCACAATAGCCTGGGCTGAGATGGCCCAGTAGCCTCCGCAGCGAACATTCCACAATGATGTCAGTGTCGATATATACGAACTCGTCCAGATCCATATCAAAAGCCGCAAGTTTCCGCAATCGATGGCTTAGATACGGCTTCGTCACGAATAGGCGCTCCGCGAGGCGATCAAGTTCCTCAAGATCTCCACCATATACTTCAAAATTGTAAATATTCGTTAATCTTTTAATTTTTTCAATGTCGTCGTCAAAAGGTATGAGCACCAGCCTGAGGTCTGGGTTTCTCTCCCGAAAACTTTCAAGGAATGGGATCACATAGTCGATGAACCGGTCGTTGGCCATCATTACCACGGCGGTACTGTTTCCACGCTCCATCATCTGGCAACAATCCTTCTCACCTTGCGAACGACCCACGCAGTAATCCTCGACACTTCCTGGATAACGTGGGTTGATCCGCCGAGTAGGCGAAGATGGAGAAGGGCACGTTGTCCCGCCGGTGACAAGCTCTGCCCCGACCTTTCGCGCTTCGGACCATATGATAGTTTCTCCCTCCGGGTTCGCGGCTGAACACGGCACAGCCAATATGTTTCAGTTTTTGCATCAGTACATTTGAAATCTCCAGAAAAACGGTCTTGATTCCATTCTCATTGATTTCACACGGTACGGGAGCTAAATACGTTGTTTCAGCAAAACGAAGATGGGAAAAACCCTGACAAATAGAACCCGACAATCCAGACATCGCCTCCGAAGGTGAATAAAGCAGCATCTTTCGGAATGCTGGGTCTCGGCACGCCCGCTCCAGGGCTCGAGAAATAGCGATCTCCTCCTGCAGTCTTTGCCTGTGTCGTGTCGAGCAAACGAGGTATCTTTGCGAGCAAACCCGAAACCTTTAAATTCGTCGAAACGATCCAAAATGCGGATTCGTCTCAACGAACGACTCCAAGACTCGCTCGATCTGTCGAGCAATTTGTTCCTCTTCAGGCAGTTTGCGAACCCTTACCCCTATCTCTGAGGGAGGTTGTACGGTAAGTAAAATTGAGATCATCAAGTACCACCCATCCGCCAGGCCTCAAAAGGCAAGCGTTGTCAATTTCCCGCTTCCCAGATCTTGAATACCAGCTATATATGCGGTCGAAACATTGTGATAACATCCGAGTTCAAGACATTCACGTAACCGATTGGCCAGAACGAAGTCGTAGAATAGCGTCGCAACTCTTAAGAGTCATGTTTGGCAGCGACCGTATGGTGTCAAAAACCGCTTCGGGGCGCATTCTATCCCGCTCCTCTTGCCTGTTTGCCAGGTAAACTGCAAGTAAAAGTGACCTCGGGTGATAGCAAAAGGACGCATTTTGTGAGCAGAGAATTCACCATCCCATCCACTTAGCGTCGGCAAGCGCGTTGCCATTTCGCTGCAATTATGGCATTTCGGCCAATGGTCCAGTTTTAGGCGTTGGGTCAATAGATTTCACCCAAAGAACAAAATCGAACGTCGGGACTCTGTTATGTCACAAAACAGTTTACGGCGATGGCGATGGCGATACCGGCGGGGTGGAAGAAACCTGCGTCCGATCAAGGGGAACGGGCAACAAGTTGCCGCTTCGGGCAGATTCCAAGATAGCCTGTAACTGTGTCACATCTCGGAGGCCCTGATAGAGGACCCCGTTCACGAACATCGTGGGAGTTGCATGAACATTGTTCACGCGGCCGACCTGCATGTCTCGATCAACCAGTGCTGCGGCTTCATGTTTGTCAACACAGCTCTTAAACGCACTGTTATTGAGATTGGTATCGGTTCCCACAAATGCCATTGCCTTATCGTAAATGTTCGTCCGGTTCAGGTCTTGTCGACTGCTGAAAAAGAAGTCATGCAGCTTCCAAAAGCCTGATTCGCTCTGCATCGCTGCACAAGCACTCATCTCGGCTGCACTTCTCGCCCAAGGATGCTTCGGGAGAGGAAAGTTACGAAAAACCAACTTTACAGATCTATCAGTCTTGAGTGTATCCTCCAGCACATGAGATAGCTTTTCACAGTAAGGACATTCAAAGTCTGCAAACTCGACGATCGTGATCGGGGCATCAGATTGCCCAAGCCAAGGAAGACCATCGGATGCCAGCTTTTTGCTCAACTCTTGCTGGCGCTGACGTGCTTCAACCGAAGGATCAATCTGTAGATCAATCACGTCGGAAAACACGAATCGGTGATCCGGCGAAAGATATGCAGCGATCTCGCTCCTGTGATCCTTACTCTGAAATTGCAGCTCCCAGTAGCAGCCTTTACCGGATTTGACGCTTGCCGTAAGCATCAGATCGTCGCCGTCATGACTGTGCAGCTTCGCAATGTAGCCTCGCACTTGAGCGATCTTCTGCGGCGAAGGCGCTTTGCATGCATGAGCCAGGGCGTCGCAGGCGCAGTGCAGAATCCAAATAGCGATACAGCATAATGCCGCGGTTTTGAATTGGTGACTTCGCATTGGCACTCTCACGCCAGCGTGAATTGACTTTTCGACGGCGTCAAGGGATTAGCACCGCAAGAAAATGCGTGCGTCTACTTTGCGACCAAAGGTTGTAAATTGTCCCCCAGGAAAGCTTCTAATCTTCGATACTTTTCGCCGATAACGATCGCGTGCGCTTGTTCCCGCGAGATGCCTTTGACTTTGGCAACCTGATCGATGCTTCGCTGCGGAGGATATTTTGCTGGATCGTATAGCCCCACTATATCCGTTTGACTGCGCAGTAGATCTTCCAATCCCGAGTAAACCTGCGCTCGCCCTCTCCGCTCACCGGCAGAAATTGTTCGATCGTTCGGAAGCGACTGATAGAGATGATGAATAGCATCGGCGACTTGCGTTGGGCTCGCACCTTGGTTCGCTATCGTGTCCAGCAGTGGTAGCACCTCCGTGACCGCCCTGTAGTCACCACGTCGCCTTTCGTAGATCTCGTTTACCCCTTGCGGGTCGCCTTCGCTGTGACCATCCGAGAAGATGACGGCATCCACCCCGCCCGACCACTTGGAGGGATCCTGAGCGAAAAGGTACCCGACACCACCGGATGGAATATGACGGACAGTACCGTAGTTCGTAATGGAGTCATAGGCAACCACGATCTTCGTATTCACATTGGTACTTCCTATCTTCGTTTCCGTTCGTCGTTGAAAAGTGGTACGCATAGCCACAACCGAACTAAAGGCTTGGTTTTCAACCACTTCCCGCCATCCGCCGTGCCCATCGGGTTCAATGGTCACATTCAGGCTCGGGATTTGTGCCCGGACGAGAACCGGCAGAAAAGACACAGCGAGCAAAAAGAGCAGCGTTTTTTTCATTTCTATTTCCTTCCCACAGAACCTTCACTGAGTTGTGCTGCAACTGACAAGCACAGTTTCGGGGTTCGGATTACCATTCTTTGCCGGCGCGGGGTCTGCAAGATATCTTGTTCCGTCGCAGTCGCAATCGGAGTCCGGTGTCAGCGGCAACGTCCAATCCTGGATCTCATACCCAAGTTCTGCGGTTATGGGATTGCCTGAAGTGTCATAAGTGGTCTGTCCTTCCATCTCCGTTGGCAGCTGGGGTTGGCCCGTGTCGCTGCACACTTCGTCGCCGTCACAGTCGAGGTAATCATCGCCAGCACAGTCGGTTGAGCCAGTGCCATTTAATTTATCGCTCTGGGATCCGTTAACTAGCTGACCTCCTACCGATACAGTGTAATTAGCCGTCCACGTGACAGTAAGGACAGGCGGAGTATCTACCTCACTATAAATAGATTCACCGGTGGGGGTGACGACGCAATTGCCGGTACCGACGGAGAACGACCCACCCTGTTCTATAAAAGCGTTGATTACGGACGGAGAAGTGGGACTAAAAATAAGAATTTCACGTGGTGTCTGGATATTGGCATTCACGCCGCAGTCCGCCGTGTAAAAGCCAGCCGGCAGGGCACTTGTGCTAAATGTTCCCGTAGCAGAGTTTCCGCCGGAACCAACAGTGAGATTGAAGGACCCCTCTGAGCCCGAGATTCCGGCGGCACTGTAGGTACAGCCCACAACACTCGTAATTTGCTCACCTTGACCTAAGGTCAACGTGGCCGTCTCCGTGCTGCCAGAAGCGCTGAAAGTTAGGGGGAGAGGGTCGGTGGGCGGGGCTACCACCGCAACAGCTCCGTTTTGAAGGGAAAAAGCATAGTTGGCGGCAGAGAGAGTACCTAACGATGCGGTAACTGCGTAGGCGTTTCCAATCGGAGAGCTAGACGTCGCAGTAGTTGTGAAGCTTGGTGCGCCGCTCAAAACAGTGTGTGTGTCACCGTTCACAAAACCACTGTAGGTGGGCGTGAAAGTAGGAAGGGCTTGGCCTTGGACAAAGCCGATTACAGGGCCGGCGACAATGAGGGTAGCCTTGTTAACCGTCTCGGTGAGAGTCGCGGAAGTGCTGCCCGTATACGTCGAGTTGCCACTATAGGTCGCAGTTATGGAGTATGTTCCCGGGGTTAGCGACGTAGCGTAGGTTGCCTTGCCTCCGGAGAGAGTCACCGCCGATCCAAGATTCACACCGCCATTCTTAAATTGCACCGTCCCGGTTGCGGCTGACGGCGCTACTGTAACCGTAAACGTCACCGAGCTGCCGTAGTTCGCTGGATTCAGTGACGAAGCCAATGCCGTCGCCGTAGTCTTGCCGAAGCTATAGGATCCACTTCCAACGGCGCTGGTAAGCCCAGTATGGCTAGCGATGGCTTGCACGACCTCGGTTGCACTCACCGTGATCGCGCCGGTGTACTTGGTGGATGAGGTGGTTGGCGTGGTCCCATTCGTGGTGTAGTAGATAGTGGCCCCGGAGGTTGCGTCGCTGATGGTGACGCTCTGGCTGCTTGTATAGGTCCCGGTACCAGGAGAAAAGGCCGGCGTAGCCGGCTCAGTTATGGTATAGGCGGCTGTCCCGACGGAGCTGTCAGTTTCATAGAGTACTGCCATAGCCTTGATCGTCTCCGTCGCAAGCACGGTGATGGCACCGGTGTATTTGGTCGATGAGGTAGTCGGAGTTGTTCCATTCGTGGTGTATAAAATGGTCACCCCTGAAGTTGCATCGCTGATGGTAACGCTCTCGCTGCTGGTGTAGGTCCCAGCGGCTGGAGAGAAGGTCGGCGTAGCCGGCGCCTGTATCGTATAGGCGGCACTCCCGGCTGGACTAGTAGTTCCCGAGAGCACTGCGATAGCCTTAATGGTTTCCGACGCACTTACCAAGACCGGGCCGATATATCCCGTGGATGAGGTGGTTGGCGTGGTCCCATTCGTGGTGTAGTAGAAGGTCGCACCGGACGTTGTATCGCTGATGGTAACGCTTTGGCCCCCAGTGTAGGTGCCGGCAACCGGAGAGAAGGTCGGTGCAGGCGGCGCATCAATGGTGTATGCAGCACTCGCGACCGAACTGCTAGTTCCAGAGAGTACTGCGATAGCTTTGATGGTTTCCGTTGCACTCACCGTGATCGCACCGGTGTATAAGGTGGATGAGGTAGTGGGCGTGGTCCCATTCGTGGTGTAGTAGATGGTCACCCCAGAGGTTGTGTCGTTGACAATAACGCTCTGACCACCTGTGTAGGTGCCGGCGGCCGGAGAGAAGGTGGGCGTGGCCACACCGTATGCAGTTTCCCCGACCGCTGCGAAAAAAAGGAGGAATAGCCCGACAGGAAAACAGCCAACGAGCATTCTATGCCGAATATTCATCGTGAATCCTTACCTTTTCGCTGACTTCAACACTAAATCTACGAAAATATCGACAATGTGTCACTCTTGAGAGCTCATTGGCCTGCTTCAGCATTCGCATACTGAACATTGGACCAGTTTACTTGCTTCCCTTTGCTCTTAAAAACAACGGCAGTACCGTCACACCCTAACAGGGTCGGCCTCTTTCCCAGCACTCGCGGAGTGAGTAATTCCTCCCGAATTGGAGACCACCTTGCCAGAAAGGGAGACGTGAGACCTGCCAATCTGAAGAAACGATCGTTATAGAGCGGATGTTCCCGATCACGCGCTTGTATGCTGATATACAATTCTCCGTCGCTTGATGCAGCAAATCCGGTGACCAAGTTGCCTGAGAGGTTCTGGACGTCAACGCGCTTCGCGGTCAGTGTTCCGCTCGACGCACTATAGCGATATAGAATTCCACTCTTGCCGTCATAGAGGAGAATTCCATCTCCAACCGCTGTCAGCCAGTTCTGGTTATTGCCTTTCGTGCCCGCGTATCTTCCGCGGGGTCCCACGTAATTCAATAACAAGTTATCATTCTTGTCATATGCATGAAGGCCGGACGTGCCAGTGCCAGTGGATGCATTCGAGTAAACGACATAAGCAGCATTCGCACCCAATCGCGGGAGAAAATGCTCGGCGAGGGAGCCCTGCTGGTTGTAATGACGGAGCACGTCATAGTTATCTTTTCGGACTTGATCGCCAGAAAGCTGAGTATGACTGTCAATGCCTACGCACCATATAGACCCGTCCGCGGCGACAACAATGCGAGTCGACAGGAAGGTTCCGGTCGAGAAGTATCGGAGAGAGTTTCCATACAAGTCAGACGTGGCAAGGAAGGGGTGTTTGACGCCGTCAGCACTGAGTGACTCGCCGGCAAAGGTGAGTTGCGAGTTTGGCCCAACATCGACCGAGGTCAGGTGAAGCTTGATCGCGCCGTTCGGCCAAAGGACAACACTGTGATCGAAGCTGCCGGAAGTGCTATACAGATAGATTTTTGGGGCGGAGGCTGTGGTGCTGTAGCGCCTAAATCGGACCAGATGTCCGCGACTGAGGATCGGACCTGTGGTACCCGGCTCCGCGGCGTACTGAATTGTCTGAAACGGCACCGACAACGTGAGAGAACCACCGCTTGTTGGCGCTGTCTCTGCTTGTGCACGCAAGACTGGGTTGGCAAGTGCTATCGCCGCTGTCAAACTGAAACTTACCGCAATACGCGCTCTCTTGCTGATTGCTTTAATTGACATCGCGCCGATCCTCCCAACTAAAACCTTTCCATCTACTAATGCCGTGTCCCTGATCGTCCTTCCCTGCAAGGATGTCCGCCCTGGACGACCTCTAAGTTCGCTCAACAACGAGTCGACGCTCAAATCTCGAGCGTTGTACACCAATATCCTTTGGACCAACTCTCACTTGGCCGATTGCCGGCGACCGCACATCAAAAGCGTTCAAGCGCCCCCCAGCCAGCCTGCGCGCACGTCTCGGCTCTCCCAGCCAACGTACAAGACTCCTTCGAAAATTGATGGGGACAACTGTGTTGCGTGCTGCCGGTACGCTATTTGTCACAAAAGTTAATCGACGTAAAGATCCGTCTACTTCAAGGAAGGCGATAAACACCAGAGGAACGCCCGAGGGGGGATGGCTTTTGGATCTGCTAGCTTTGACATCAATCCACACGAGTGCACGATTGAAGCCGCAATGCGCCATACAGCCATCAGCTATCAGATATCGATCGGACAAACGTTTTATGGGTCCGGACACTTCGGTATTCACCTTAAGGAGGTCAACGAGCGACGCGGCCGACAAATTCTCCCCCGAAGGATTCGATACCGCATCGGGAAAAAGCAACGAAAACCGGGAATCGCCAATCAGAGCCGCAACAGGGCCGCCCTCGTACGTTCTGAACCAATCGACAGGCCTGGGAGCAGATCCATGCGAAGATGTCCCACCATTCGCACCCAAGGTTTGCGCAAGCCGAGATCGGGTGGCCGCACTGTAGATGACACATGTTCCGCTCAGAAAAAGGAAAGTGCGTCGATTCATGCGTAGCTCCAGTCAGGAACATTAGTGGGGTTATTGGTGGCATTGGGATGCCTAAGTAAGTCTTGCAAGATCACGTGAGCAGCAATGTCAGCTCCCGTTAGTCCAATCTTTGTGCTAGTCAACGGCGCAGGAGAATCTAGATTGATCACCCTCTCGAGGACCACATCGATTTCATCAATGTCTTCCACGATATGTAACAATCTGTGGTTGGCAAGCCTTCGAACATGGTCTTGCTGCTCATAATCCCATGGAATTGGTACTGCAATAATGTGCGCTGCTCCGACACTGGCTTCCAGGAGGGAGTTGTACCCAGCACGGGTGATCACGACATCGGCGGCCGCATGCATTATTGGGAGGTTCGTCGTATTGGCATCGACGACTATCACACGGTTGCTGCTTTTTTGATCGAGCTCTTGGAGTTTCAGACGCGCTCGGGGGCCGGCAACGATGTCGAAATATGCTTCCGGGAACAAACGCGACAATTCCCAACACCGCTGAACCAACTGCTCACCCGACTTTCCACCACCGGCGGAACATACGACCCAGCGGTCTCGAGAAGAAATCCCTCTTGCACGCCGTGCAGCCTGCAATTGCGCCTGCGTCGGCTGATTAACGGCGTATCCAGCATAGGTAACCTTGCTCGCCAGAATGGGATCGAAACCATATTCCTGGACAGTATCGACCATGCAAGGATCAGACATAACTAGAATTCGGCAAAACTTCGTCCGCAGAGCCTCAAGGCATGTCGGAGTAAATACGTCCTTGCGAACCTCCTCTGGTTTTCCGAGTACCCCACGAGATATGTAATACTTCTTGCATTCCGGCCTGCCAAACACGATGTCATGGAGCTCTTCCCCTCTTCCAAGAGGGAGATAGTCGACGATAAGCGCGTCTGGCTCGAACGCCTCAACGGTAGCCCTTATCAGACGGGGCCGTATGGTAGCTGAATGGCGGGATCCTTCAGGCAAAAATGGGTCTCGCAACCACTGCTGGCTACGATCTGACTCTAAGCTATCTATATTGGGAATGTGGATGAATTCACAGTTTGGGGGCACTATCCACGACGCTTCCCGCAGACCTGTCAGGAACAAGACCGAGGCGGCACCCTGAAGTCTTTGCGCCAATATAGAGAGGCGCCTCAGATGACCCAGCCCTCTCCCATCGTGAATAAAAATCAGAATGCGGGGCATCGTCATTATCTTGCTCTCTATCTAATATTTACAGCCAATCACGTTTGCAATAACCGATTATTAGCCAGCCAAGTGCCTCTACGACGGGACAACCGACGACCTCGTCGCCAATTCTGACAGAGACGCCGCAGCTGCCTTAGCACGTGCGAGCACGGCAGGTTTCGAGGTTGGATACTCAGCGAGAGCCCTCAATCCAGCAGACCATTCTCCGCTCGCAAATCGAACGAATGCCTCAGACTCAACGAAGCTGCTATCCGCAATAAACATATTTGCCATTGCGGTCTGCAGTCTGGATGGAAGATTGGAAAACGCGACATCGCGCAGTATGCCTTGTTTCACAATTTCGCGATTGAATTGACTACCGACATAATTCGCGTGCCACGAAAACACCAAATTGTTAATCTCTTCCGCCTGTAAAGGAGAGATAGAGAGAGGGGTGGACTCCAGTACTTGGCGAGCTTTGAAGCCGACGAGGGGTTCGCCTCTGGATAGAGCGAGGTACGGATTCAAAAGCCTGATTTGACTTCCGCTAAAACCCATATCGATCAGGTCTTGTTCGGTCCTCACTCCAAGATCAAATCCTGCCGCGATATTAACGCCAGACTCCTCATTTGGAACGTGCCCTGCAAATTGACTGCCGCCTTCGAGTGCTGCCAGCTGGATGAAGTCAACCGCCGAATATGATTTCCCGCTGGAGCAGCACTGCGCCTCGACCTTCGTTGAAAAGAGAACAAACGGAGACACGGCTACTGCGGCTGCCGCGGCTAGCGAAGCTATTCGTAAAGTGGTGGATCGTGAAGACTCCAGAGCAGCCAACGACACAACGGAGCTCTCCTGTAGCTTTAGCGCGCGTTCTTCAATTACACGGCAACTCACAGGAAGCGCCTGCGTCTTGAGTAGATTGACCAGACTTCGGTGGTGCTCTGGTCGTAATCGGAATGACCCGGGGGAAACAGGCGCTAAATCGTTAAATGATAACTCTCCCCCGTAGACATAGCATTCGTCAAATTCGACTTCTCGAGAAGCCGTGGCTTTTGAAGCCCGCAGAGGGCGAAGCCGAACTATGCCATAGCGTCCATACTGCTTTACGTCGCTCTCGCTTCCCTCGCTTATCGGTACAATGCCATCTACAAAGAACTCCCTCACTCGCTTTCCGTCTCCAGATGCATAATCGACGAGAGGGTCCACGAGTCCGACGCTATCATTTGAGAGCGCAATTATCCAAGGACCCAATAAAATGTTGCCAAAAGCATCTTCAACCTTAAGGGTTCCGAAGCCAGCTCTGTCACTGTGAAATTCAATGACGATAGCGTTCATGAGATTCTCCAGCCTAGAATCAGCGGAGGTTACTTCCGTTTTATCTGCTTGTCAAGCGAAAGAATGATATCTTCTGTGGAAAATCCGCGATTTGTAAATCATCTATTATGAAGTTAACACCACCATCGATTGAACTGCTTCGTTCATCACTGTCCTGCCTCATCTGAAAATATAGAGAGCGTTCGTCCATTAAGATAACGGAGCGAACGTATGAGGAAACAACGGAAGCACTCGGAGCTGTGTGAAGAACTAGGCCTGTCCAACCGCTGGCAGAAAGAACTGTTCGAGAAACGGAGCCACCGCTTTTCAGTCTCAAGAGCGTCCCGACCCTTCCAAATCCCTGCCGAAGGGAGTAATACTCACTAACGGAGAACGTCGCTTCTCCATTTCAGGCTGAACCAAGACATCACGATGTTGATTCCGATTGCTGTCATACGCTACATTATTTCGCGACTCTTCCAGGTACGGGTCAAAGTGTGTTTGTGTCTCTTTGCCCAGTGAGGCGCACATATCTATATGCATTACGTCATGCATTACGTCTTGTTTGGACTGATGTGATTGTTTGTTTTTACCAAGATGCAATAATTTAATGAGAATCCGAAGGAGAACGAAGAGGTCGGCTTAGAGTTTCATAAACACGATTCGAGCAATGTTTACATGCTTGCGCGCCTATACCAGGGAAAAGGTTTTTCTGATGAGTCGCATCCTTGTCGTCTCGCCGCCTGAACTCGGTCACTTGTTACCAGTCCTACCGGTTGCCCAGCGGTTGCGCGAACATGGGCATGAAGTCGTATTTCTTTCTACTGCGGAAACAAGGTGGCTGCTTGAGCGCTACCATTTCAGTACGGAACTCTGGATTGAACCGGCGGAAACAACATGCTGTCGGACTTTTTCACCGCCATCGCACATACCGGCGGGCGCAAGTTTTTGGTACGACTTTACGCGCCGCAGTCGGTCCACTAAGCTCGATGCGATTCAGAAGAGGCTGGAGGCCGTAGCCATACGCTGCTGCTCTGAACACTTTGTCATGGATAGTCTCTTCGCGTTGCACTACGGCATTGATTGCTCCGTTCATCCCTTCTTCGGGCGTGTCACACTACTCGGCACTTCCCTTGCAAGGTGGAATGATTTCCCAACTTCCATCCCGGCTCCGCTTCTGTATTTGTGTCCCGACGAATTTGAAGTGCCATCCTACGTCCTTAAACATCCACGGGTAAGATACTGCGAGCCATCCATCAGCCAACCGTATGACGCCACGGAAGATAGCGCTTTCCAGCCAGCCACTCAGCGGCCGCTTGTGCTAATCGCTTGCGGCACACAAGCATCCTTACAACGCAGTTTCATGGATCGGCTACAGGCTATCAGCGACGTAGCGCATATCTATAGCGATATTGATTTTGTAGTAGGTGTAAGCGATCTACACAAAGAAGCCCTTGAAACAACGAATCAGGCACTCCCAACCAACGTCGTTCTGCAGACGCGGATACCGCAATCTAAACTCCTAAAGCATGCACTTGCCTTCATAACCCATGGTGGATTGAGTAGCATGAAAGAGGCGATTTTGGCTGGAGTGCCGATGATCGTTACACCCGAAGTATTCGACCAGCCGTTTAACGCCATGCGTGCCGTCTATCATGATCTGGCACCGGCAATATTTCCGGACGAAATGAACGGGACTGCCCTTGAAAAGGCGCTGGGAGGCATTCTGAACCGCTCCAGCTTGGCAGGCCAGGTCGGGCGTTTTCAATCCATATTTGCGCGGGCCGATGCACAACCTCAAGCAGCCCAATTCATCGAGGATCAGATATGCAGCAAGCATTTCATTTAAATACGGGTCTCGTGCCCGCTGCTGACCAGCCAAGTCTTCTCAAAAGAATCCCTCATTTTTCTGTCCGAGATTGGGATTTCCTCTTCAAATTTGTCGCCGATTGGAAACCATCACGATGTTTGGATATTGGGTTCGGGCAAGGAGCCAGCGTAGCCTGCATAGCATCGGCTTTGCGGGCATTTGGCTGCGATAATGCTCGCGTAATGGGCATCGAGGTAGAAGCGGCTCAGAAACATAGCTCGAGTGTGCACGAATTATTGACTGGACTCGGACTCATTGAAAACGTAACGATTCGCTACGAGAAGCATTCCAGTAATTGGGCATTCATCGACCTACTCGAAAGCACGCCTGACCCGTCTTTTGACTTGATCAATATAAACAGCCCTCGGACATGGTATGCGATGGGGCTCGCTGCGAGCGTCGCGGCTGTTCTGCTGAGTCCCGGGGGATGGTTAATTCTGAATGGAGTTAATTTTACCTTCGCCTCTTCTACTCGGAGAAACGAGAGATGGGTTCGCAAAATGCCCGCGAATGAACAAACCACTATGCAAGTGGACAAGGTCTTTAACTTGCTCATAAAGCACAATCCCTCGTTCGGCACATTGCGTAGCTACAATAAATGTTACTTTGCTCGGCGATGCAGCACCGGGATGGTTAAGATTAAGCCCATGGAGCATGATTCCTTCGAATCTGTTATCTGTGAATTATTGGCGCGATCCCATGTGGACCCTGATTTTCGGTTCGATCTCATCTGGAGGCCCCAACTTGCGTATAATTCTCTCCCAGCCGATAAGGTTGAACGCTTGAAAGAAATACGGTTCTGTGAAGGAACTGATGCCGTAGCTATTGGAAATGAGTTTAGAAAGAATGATGGCTGTTATCGGCTACTGCCTCCGGCCTGGTGTTCAAAAATGAACCGAGCAGCCCTTCAGGAACTCTTGGACCATCCCCTGCTATCACCCCTTACGATGCCATGAGCGAGGAGCGGCATGCAAGATCAGCTTTGGGTCGTCACGGCGTACTTCAATTGGTGCCATTACGAGAGCAAATTAAAGAACTACAATTGTTTCAAGGAAAACCTGGCGAAGGCTAACATTAACCTGTTGACTGTCGAGTGCGCATTAACGAACGATCAATTTGAACTGTGCGATGAGAACGTGATCCACGTCAGAACTAACTCCTTGCTCTGGCAGAAAGAACGCCTACTGAACGTGGCGCTTTGTGCTCTACCGCCGCATTGTAAGTACGTTGCCTGGCTAGATTGCGACTTACTCTTTGATGCGTCAAGTTGGGAAGATAAAGTCTCGTGTTTACTTCAGCGGCACATCGCAGTGCAGTTGTTTGACACTGTTTGGCGTCAAGCAAAAGGAGAGCCCTTTAGCAGTCCCAGGACGCGGGTCGACCAAGGCCTTGTGGCTCATCATCAAATGAACGGCGAGACTTCACGCACAGCCGGCAAGGGGCACCCAGGTTTTGCATGGGCTGCCAGACGAGAAATTATATCCGAGACCGGCCTCTACGATAAGGGCGTTGTCGGGGGCGCTGATCGGCTTATAGCCCTAGCTTGGATCGGAAATCTTACTTCCGCCCTTCTTGAAAGAGTGTTGCCCCCTAAAGCTCTCTCGCATTTCAGTGCATGGATGCAAGACTCTTTCAAACCAAACCAAGGATCGATAGGGTTTCTTCCTGAAACAATTTTTCATCTTTGGCACGGTGAGCAAGCGGATCGATCTTACAACGAACGTCACGAAGCGCTAAAGAGATGGGACTTCGATCCATCCCTCGACATCAGGAAGAACAGCGACAGCTGCTGGGAGTGGTGCAGCAATAAAGTGGAACTTCATGAGTGGGTAGCCGCTTATTTCGCGAATAGGAAGGAGGATGGTTAAATGAGGGGCATGTGTTTTCTCCGAAAGCCTCTCCGGAAGCAGCATCAAATGTTTTTATGACACTGGAGCTGGACGGTCGCAGGTCGGCTGGACGTTGCAAACCAGCTGGCGCTTCGTTCTGGGCTGAGGGGGTTTTGAGCGCTAAGGCCTGGTTTCGAAAACTATCCAGCCAGGTTTCGCGGTTTGCCTGCAAGAACGCTGAATCAATCCGTTCCGTGGGGAAAGCACCGAATGTGGATGAAGCCGCTTTCGACCAGACAGTGAATACGGTAACGACAGCGTGTCGCGCCAATAAACTCGTCGTGGAGGAACGCCATGCCAGCTCGACTGCTTAACTCCATTCTCTTCGCCAGCATTCTTGCGATCGGCGTTAGTTCCGCCCAAGAGGGAACCGCTGAGGTGCCGGTCCCTGGAAACGTGTATGCGCAAATCATGGCTTGTGGGGCTGGCGGTCAGGCCTATTTCCCTTTGGAGGGTGGTGAACATTCCGCCCTGCGTGTATCGCTAGACGGCTCGACCGTGACGTTCAGGCTTCCCGGCAAGGCGTACCCCAATGCGGTTGCGCCTTACGCGGATGGCGTGAACGTCTTGGGTAGGTCGCCCGGGTCGCCAGAACCTAAGTTCGTCATCTACCACTTCGATAACCTGGGGAAGCTGCTGATGCAGCATTCGGTGTCGATCGATCTAAACGAGACAATGATGGCCACCACCTCTTCCGGCACCACAATTCTGGTGGGTCATCATCCTGCCATGTCCCCTCAGGACGACGGGAAGTACAGAGGGGTGGTCCTGGACGCCGAAGACCGGGTCGTCAGTCGCTTCGAACTTCCATCGCCTCCCGCAGGGGAAACGTGGACCTTCGGTCGCAACGGAGGACTACCTAATGGTCGTCTTCTGATGACGGCAGGAGACGGAGCGGCCTACGTATTACTGCATTCGGATGAGCCGCCGACCACTATGATCGCGACTATTTCGGAAAGCGGTAAGCTTCATGTCAAGACCGTTCCCGAGCCGGTATTGGGCGAAACGCCAGGTACCACGTGGCTAGTCGGTCAAGGTGTCGCAGTCGAGATGTATCATCTGGATGGCGATAGCCGTCGAATAGGGGTGTACCCTGTATGGAATTTCGATGAGTACGACCTGAAAGGCGGCAAAAGAATCGCGAGCAAGACCGCTCCTATGGGCTCTGCCATGCCTTTCAGCGCCGCATGTTACTACGGCGACTTTGTCACCGGCCTAGGCGCCCGTACGCAGGTTATTCCCGATGAGCCCTACCTCCGGCTTCGCATCGCTAAACTTCAATAACCGTGCGAAAACTATTTTGGTAACTGGCGAAATATTCCCATTACGCTCATTGGCTGCGGTCTAGCCACCGCTGATGAGTGAGAACGCGTGTGGGTGTTGAAAAAGTCCGTAATGGGAATGTCTTTTCTGTCGCGATGGTGGCGATGGCCGAGTTCTTTGTTTCCACTTCAACTAAGAGGCGACTTCCACAGTGGGTGTCGGTTGGCTGAGGAACCGCACTAGTCGCTTGATGTTCTGAGCTACCGCTGCCAAGAAGAACTGCTCGCGCACGAACCTGAGTCTCCGCAGACGCAATCGCCGCAATCCGATCTGGTTCTTCAGTTCCGCGAACAAGGCTTCCACTTTCTTTCTCTGCCGTTGTGCCTTGGAGAACTCTTCCGTGTTGACCAGGTCTCGGGCGCGTTGTCGGGCTGGTTCATGCTGGTGGATCACCAGGCATCGGAAAGCCGCGCTCGTGCATTGCGGTCGGAGCGCGCACGGGCCACACTTTTTGCGGGTCCCGATGTAAGTCCAGGAGTGATTGCGCTGACTTTGGCCGCCGTAGTTGAGGGGCTCACCGGCAGGGCAGATATAGCGATCGTGTTCTGGTTCGTAGGTGAAACGCTCGGGGCCAAAGAATGGGCTCCTCTTGCGGTGGATACTGTCACGGGTCCGCATGTAGGGAGTGATGCTCCGATCGGCGAGCCATTGCAAGAATTCGCCGTTCCCGTAGGTCGTATCGGCTGCCACCGATTCCGGCTCTCGTCCTTGCCATTGCGTGAAACGGGTGAGCATGTCCTGCGCGGCAACGGTTTCCTGACTCATCCGTGCGGCCGTCGCTTGCACTCCCCCGATCACACAACTGTGATTGTCCGCCAGATAGTTGTCCTAGTATCCCAGCCCCGCCGGTGTGCCGCCCTTGGTGGCGTAGGTAGAATCGGGATCGGTAGTTGAAACTTGGTCCTGCGTATGCACCGGCTCCTCCACCGGATTCTGCTCTCCCACTTCCCGCAGATACTGCCGCACGGTGTGATGAACTTGGGCCGCTTCCGCTAACTGCTCGCGTGGAATCCGGCTCTCCTTCGCCGCATTCGCTTCTACGAAACTGCCATCGACCGACAGATGCTTGCCCTGCACCAGCCCCTCCTCCACGCACTGGCGCACGATCCGTTCGAACAACGCCTCAAACAGCTTCGATTCCTGAAACCGCCCGTGACGGTTCTTGGAGAACGTAGAGTGATGCGGAATCTCCTGATCGAAGCCCAGACCGGTGAACCACCGCCATGCCAGATGCATGCGCAGTTCCTCCACCAGCTTTCGCTCGCTAGTGATGCCATACAAATAACCAATCAGCAGAATGCGCAGCAGAAGCTCGGGATCGATGGAGGGGCGTCCTGTCTCGCTGTAACTCTCTTTCAGCTTTTCCCGCACGAAAGCAAAGCTGATGTGCTCATCGATGAGCCGTAGCAGGTGAGTCTCTGGAATCTGATCTTCCAGGCGGAAGTAATAGAACAGCGCTTCGGAGCGGTCGTGTTGCCCCATCATGATCAGCAGTCCTCCGATGATAAGAATCCGACAGAGCATGGATAAGATCACTTTCTTCTAACATGCTTCTGCCGATTCTCATCCCGCTAATCGAGGTGACTTTTTCAACACCCACGCGTCTTCACCTAAAACTCGGATACGCATCCTGACGCCTACCCTGTCGAGGTAGCGTTCGTCGGACGGAAACCGGAAACCAAGTGTTTCTCAGCTCCAGCATCGGCACGAGTTTCGAGAAACCGCTATTGCGCCGAATCGGACTTGGAATGTGGATGTGTTATTAGGACACAGAGCGAGAGACCCTGTGTCCCACGCAGGGAACGGAGGCCAAGAGACCCCAAGAATCAGCACTGCTCCGCCTTGGTTGGGTCCAATTAGGGTCCGGTTGTTCAAAACTCGACAACGCCACGAGTAACGGCCGATCAGCCAGGCATTCCACCATGGACAAATGAATGAGTGTATTTGTGAACACGCAGTGTGCGAGCAGTGGGCCTCTCACTCCGACTAGCAGTTAACGAGGGGTGATACATTGACGCTGGTCGAAATTGCCAGGTTCCGCCTGGCAGCTCAATGAATTCTCCACTTTTTCGTAGTACTCGTCGGAGATAGGCCTCAGGACTCTTGCCACGAGAAACGTAACCTGCACTTCTCATCTTGCGAACTATCTCATGACTCGATAACGGGATCTCGGCGACCACACACATTCTTCGAGCGTACACGATCGCGGAGGCGTTCTTCGACGTCGGGGGCAAAGCGGACTCGATCTCGCGTTGCGTTCGGTGTGCGTTAGCTTGTGCATCGGCAATCTCTTTCATCAGTGCCAGGAGAGAGTCCAGCAAAGGGCCCTTCAAATTCGCAGCGCTTCGGGAGACATCCCTCCAAACCTCCAAAATTTTCACACGTGATCTCGGATGAATGACAATCGCTGCTAGAGCCCCGGCCACTGCAAGCTGCAACCATGCCGGCTGTCTCCTGAAGGCCTCGTAAAGAGCTCTCATTCCTCGGATTGCGGCGCGAACTGCTTCGGCTCCAACTGTGAGCGAGAACGTTGAGCCGGCTGTGAAACCCAGAGTCACGCTCGTCGCGCGGGCATGATCACGGCATGCGGTATCGATACAAACCCAAACTACAGGCGCGCCCATT
>Ga0209274_10000461_pt1 | contig 25079 bp, 23 predicted proteins | sample HubBroMetageREF1_FD_188343 | JGI IMG/M metagenome (GOLD analysis project Ga0209274, IMG submission 188343) | Reference soil microbial communities from the Hubbard Brook experimental Forest, New Hampshire, USA - Hubbard Brook CCASE Soil... | ecosystem: Environmental > Terrestrial > Soil >...
GCAGAAACGACCGAAATGTTCCGGTAAAATTCACGGGAATGTATGTACGATGATTACCCAGCTCTTCGCAAAGAACGGCGGGAGTCGGAAAACCGGGAACGTCCCGTCTGTCCCCGGTTTTATTGTCATGCGGTTACCGACTCGATCCTGAAATCGGCGAACGAAAACTGGCATTTCGCTTGCGGGCTTAGCGATTGTGTTCTCGGCACGGGAATGCAGATGCTCGCACAACGTCCGGGGGTGATTGACCAGATCATGGCCAACTCTCCCCTCTACAGAAGCAACGGACAGCCGCTGTCTCCAACAAATCAGGGAGGATCGGTCGTGGTGCCCCATTAGCACGAGGTAAGCCAATGCCAAAAATCTTTTGCCTGCGAATTTTGTTGATGATCTGCCTGTTGGAGGTGGTAGCCGGCTCACAAACAGGTCCGAACGGGTTACCTCTGTGTGCTCTACAAAAGAAACTTACCGCCGGGGAGCACGAAACGGTGCGCGTTTCTGGCGTCTACGGACCCAGCTTGGACCATACAGTCATGGAGGACCCTTCCTGCTCCGCTGACGGTACTTGGGTCGAACTTGATCTAAGGTCAGAACACAACGAGCATAAACTCCGTAAGTTACTTAACCGCTCACGACAAGCCTATGTCGTAGTCGAAGGTGAGTTTTATGGCCCTCCTCTGCCCGACCCGAAGCTACCGGAAGCCATCAAGCAGAACTACCATCCGGGCTGGGGACATCTCGCAGCCTTCAAGACCAAGTTGGTCGTGCATCTGATCCTTGACGTGAAGCCCGCACCTACTCTTACGACGCCGTGAACCCCATGCACGGTTATGGAGTCCAATGTGTGCCCTCGGCCCGCAAGTTCACCGGCAAAGAACGCGATTCCGAATCCGGCCTGGACATGTTCGGGGCCCGCTACTACGGCAGCAGCCTCGGCAGGTTCATGACGCCGGATTGGGCAGCAAAGCCAGTGACCGTGCCATACGCGCATTTCGGCAACCCGCAGAGCCTCAATCTCTACAGCTACGTTGTTAACAACCCAACCACGACCGCCGACCCAGACGGGCATTGTCCTGGGGACACTCCGAACTGCTCAAAGATGGCGGCTAACCCTTTGTCGAACGTATCGGCTGAAACCAAGCAGGCCATCAACAACGCGGTCAAAGCAAGCAACAGTCCAACTGCCGATGATAAGAAGGGCGGCTCTCATGAGGAAGGAGGAGCTGCTTGGACGAAGAATGGAACCCAAACCGTCGCTCCTGCAGCAGCCAGGAGCGTACAAAGATGTGAAGCAACCCGGAGTAGTGGAAATGGACCCGCTCAAGGCGGCAAATCCATCGCAACAAAAGCCTGATGATGTCAAAGCAGATGTTGCGTTTCACGTTCATCCATCAGCCCAGGTCACCGACACTACAGGGGCACAGTCAGCACCGGGGACGGTTGTCTTCGGCGGGACCGTCAACACCACCACATACAACTTCGTTCAGGCTCCATCGGCTGTGGATATTGGAAACGCAGGTGAAGCGAACCTCAACATCGTAGTTGGTGCCCGCGACAAAACCGTTTACGTATATGACAAGGAAATGCGGGGACAGACGGGACTGACCCCAATTTTTATCATCAGAAATGGGGAACGTCCCGTCTGTCCCCGGATTTTGTCAAACAGCTTGAATTGCTGGGGCGAGACTTATTCGTCGACAGCGACCGCCCCTGGTGTACTTCCGTCTCCGTCCAATGCGGGTATCGACGCATGGGGTAACCTCACCAACCGTTCTGTCGTGTCAGACATGGCGGGCAACTGCACGACCGAACCGCTGAGCGTTCTTGCCACTACACAAAACCAGCTCAACGGCAACGGCATGATGTACGACCCTGCCGGGAACGTGACCAACGACGGCTATGGCAACACGCCCACCCATGACGCTGAGAACAGAATCGCTACCGATGCAGGTGTAACCTACTATTACGATGCCGACGGAGCGAGGATGGAAAAATCGTCGGGAACCAAGTACTGGTTTGGTCCCAGTGGCCAGGTTTTGACCGAAAGCAGCCTTTCTGGCACGATCAACGAGGAGTATGTTTTCTTCAACGGTGTGCGCATCGCCCGCGTGGATCGTCCCACCGGCGCCGTTCACTATTATTTCTCGAATCAAGTCGGGTCCCACACTATGGTCACAAGCGCCACGGGTGTTTGCGAGCAGGACATCGACTACTTCCCGTACGGCGGGGTCATCGTGGACCATTGTCTAAACGTTCCCCAGCACTACAAGTTCACCGGCAAAGAACGCGACTCGGAGAGCGGGCTGGACAACTTCGGGGCGCGATACAACGCAAGTACGATGGGCAGGTTCATGTCTCCCGATCCGCTTGGGGGCCATCTCGTGAATCCGCAATCGCTGAACAAGTACGCTTATGTGCTGAACAACCCTTTGACCCTAACTGATCCGACAGGACTAGATTCGTATCTGCAATGTGGGCAAGCGTCCAGCACATGCGCTTCCCAAACGGTTGGCTATGACAAGGATGGCAAGGCTCAGACAGCGCTGGTGCAAGGTGTCACCAATTCGGATAAGAGCTTTACCGCTACTGTCATCGGAAATGCAAATCCGGATGGAAGTGGAGGCTTGGTAGATAAGACCACCGGAACCGGTGCCTATACCGCCAGCGTGAATGGAAGCGGGGTGCAGTTCTCGAATGACGGAGGCAAAACGTCTTCGACGGGGGTCTTCGATAACGGCACTCCGCAAACGAAGTTCCAGGACGCGGGCTTCGCAAATGGAGGCGCGCTCTCTGGCTTCAGCTTTACCCTTACCAATAGCAAAATGGAAGCGAACCAGGCTGAGGCTGGAACGTTCACTTTTAGCGGAACGGAATATCAAGCTGGCCAGGCGCTGATGAACGCAGGCTTCGTCTCCATGGGCTGGTTTGGCAGGAACAATGGTTTCGATGAATTCCGCAGTACAGGGTCGGGTGCATTCGGCGAGAATTCCGCGCACTTCAATGTCGAGCAAGTGGAAAGAACTCCCTCCAGTACTGTGCCTACTTCCGGGAAGGGCAACATGCACTTTGGAGAGCACTTCCCCCTGTCACTTGGAGTGGTCGATCACATCCTTGAGTCGAACAAATGAAACCGGAAACCCACAGTGCGGCATGGACTTCAGTAGGCTGGGCTGGCCTGGGGTTGTTCTTACTAACATGGGTCGAACTGGCTCTCCCTATCGCGAGGAGGCTACTCGCCAGGATCCTCCCATTGCAAGTGTTTGCCTGCCTTATCGTGGCATCGGGGCTTTGCATTGCTGCCGGGGTTCTTAAGAAGAGATGGTTTCTTCTCCCGGGAGTCTTAGCCCTTCTTTCGGTTGTTGTTCTTTTGGTAAGCGTATTTTCAGAATAGTTTGCCGCATTCGCTAAACAAGGAAATGCGGGGACAGACGGGACTGACCCCAATTTTTATCATCAGAAATGGGGAACGTCCCGTCTGTCCCCGGATTTTGTCCAAAACCGGCATACCTGAAAGGGTATCGGGGGTTCGAATCCCTCCCTCTCCGCCATATTTTTAATTCTTCTGGTTACCCCGCGTTCGACCTGGGGATGGCGGAATGTTCCGGTGGGAACGTTCGCGCCTAATGTTCCGGTTTTGGCATTCATGGGCGCAATTCCGTACTTATCCCGCCGTATGTATAACGCCTTTAAGCCGAATAAACCATGGGGGTTGGTGGTGCCGGAAGGGCAGCCCCGTGAGGGGCAGAAACGACCGAAATGTTCCGGTAAAATTCACGGGAATGTATGTACGATGATTACCCAGCTCTTCGCAAAGAACGGCGGGAGTCGGAAAACCGGGAACGTCCCGTCTGTCCCCGGTTTTATTGTCCGGTTTTATTTTCGATGGGAGCGGCACCCGCTGGGCAAAAGATTCCGATGGCACAATTCATCGCTTTAGCGCTCCCAGCAATGGTGAGTCGCACTGGAACGGATCGACCGCAGGCCCCGATGGAATCCAGCAGAATAACATTCCCATCGAGATCAGGAGGGCCTTGAATTGATTGTCGGAGACCCCACCATTCTAGCCGTCGAATCAAGGATCACTGAGGCGTACGAACGGCCAAGCTTGCGTGCCCTCGGCTTTTTTTTGATTCACGTTGGAGGCCTCTGCTACGGCATACGCTCCACTGACAGTACTATGCTGGCCAACTCGTTCGATGAAGTTAGAAATCGAATCGCAATGCGTGGTGGCCATGTCGTCCCCTTTGCCGGTGAGACCGATGCCGGAAGAATCGCGGATGCTTTCCGAAATGCGATCTACGGCGAAGAGCAGACGGAGACGTACTTCGGTCTTTCTCTGCCCCAGTTTAGGGAAATGACGTATTCGAAACGGATCGTGTGGGCACCTGACGGCGATGCGGCCTTCGACGATGGCAGCTATGTACTGCAGTTTGACGTCGAGGATCGCGTCCGCGTTATCGCGTTTAAGTCCGCACCGGGCCAGCCGTACGTTCCGGCCACTCTTAGGGATATTTATCTTGCGGCAAACGATTTCTATGGGCTTCTACAGAAGTGGCATGATGTCTTCGAAAATGAGTGGGCTTCTCTCCCCAAAGCGAGCAGTTCGTCTTGAGACGGAAAACCGGGGACAGACGGGACGTTTCCCATTTTTCTCCCCTAGGCAGCAAACCCGAAGCCATCTTGCTTAGCGTCGCGTAACCGCTTTTTAGGACGTCCTCCTTTACGCGGAATTAGCGGCCGCGATGTGGAACGTTCCAGAGCTCCCACGAATTCGGCAGACCCAAGCGGCCGGCCAGTGTGCGTGTATTGGCGCAAGGCCGAGACCTCGGAGGCCGATTCTCCCTCCGCAAGATGTTCGCGCCATTCCGCTACCGTCCAGCGCTTTCGCCAGCGCTCCATGTGCAGTAAGCCGTCCGCAGACGCGCTTCCGCAGTGCGCCGCCGCGCTGGACCATCGCCATTGCGCGGCCACTTCCGCCATCGCCGCGCGCACCGGATTCAGTTCCACATAGCGCAGCGCTCTCCACAAGTGAGCTTCGTCGAGCGGACAAGAATAGAATCGCCCCTGCCATACGTGCCCGCTCGACGAGTTCCGCGCATTCCAATAGGATGCGTAGCGTCCATGGGCAAGGGTCAGAGTCCGCGCCAGGGCTTCGGCGGTGCGGGGAAGTGCGATCAAATGCACGTGATTCGACATCAGGCAGTAACCAAGCACAGAAAGGCGGTGGAGTTCAGAGTACTGCCGCATCAAGTCGAGATAAGCAATGCGGTCGGCGTCCTCGGACAGAATGACTTGCCGGGCGTTTCCCCGCTGGGTAACATGATGGGGAACATCAATCACCACGACGCGAGCGAAGCGGGCCATTTGCAACAAGTATCAGAAAGGAATCGATTCGCCAACGGACTTCTGCGCAATTCTGGGTCGCGGGAATTGGCGCCGTTCCCACATTGGGCGGGAAAAATGGGGAACGTCCCGTCTGTCCCCGGTTTCTGTCGTAGTCCACACGTTGAAGCCGGATAGTCTACCTGCAAGTTCACCTAGCCTGAGTTTGCCTGGGCATTTGCTCTGCCCTTGGCCATGAGTGTTCCCACGAAGTGAGCAACCGACTCCAGTTTCTGTAGATCGTCAGGAGTGAAGTCCGGTCCGGCTGCGGCTGGGCGCGGGGCCTTGCGGGAGACCTGGATCACACCAATTACTTCGCCGTTCCTGGCAAGAATGGGAGCGGACATGAGTTTCTGAATTACCTGGTCGTCCAGTCCGGTGTCGCCCAGTTTGACCAGCTCGAAAACGCTGAAGTGCTTTACTTGCGCGAAGCCATTAAATATCTCCGCCTGCCTGGTCCGAGCCGTGCGGGCCGCTACCGCTGAACTGGAAAGAGGGATCGCCCCCGCCGTCTTCAACGCAGCCGGGTATATGAAGTTCAGCAGGCTTCCACTAAGCTCCAACAGCGCGACTTCCGTTTCTGTTACATGGAAGATCTTGGCCACGCCGGTGCAAATCGAGTCCGGAGTTCTGTCCGGCGAGTCCAAGCCCGCAAACTGGTCGATTTCCCCCATCTTGCCGAGCATGAGGGAAGAGAGGGTAAGCGGCAAGGTAACTAACGTGCCCCCTCTTACTTATTTGGTTTCAACAACTTGGGCGGAGAAAGCCGGGAATAACCTCGATATTGGCCAAACGCTCGGTGCTACTGCATGGTTATCGCTTTCTCTAATTTGTTTCTCACCGAAGCACCGGAGACTAGCTTCTTCCCTGCGAGAGACTCCATAGGCACTATTTCAGGTTGAGGCTCGCTCTTAACGGCAGGTCCTGTGACGAGCCGCCAACCATAAATGCATAGTCTCCAGGAATCAGCTGCCAGGCATCTCCGTCCACATTGAAAATCGATAGATATTCCTGATCGATGTCGACTGTTATTTCTTTGGTTTCTCCGGCATTGAGTTGGACCTTACTCCAGCCCACCAATCGCTTAGGGGGTTCCCCAGCGCTTGGCGGCAGTGCAGCGTAGACCTCGGCGATCTCAGCGCCTGCCCGGTCGCCAGTGTTCGTTACCTTGAAACTCACTTGAACAGTTTTCCCCTGCGTCACTTTAAGATCGGAATAGCTGTAAGTTGTGTACGAGAGGCCGAAGCCGAAGGGGAACAGAACCTGCTTGTGCTCTGCATCGTACCACTTGTACCCAACCTTCAGCCCTTCGTCATACGTTACCTGGAATGCCGGCAGGCCAGCGGCGATTCTTTTCCAGGCGTCGGGATCGTGGTGCTTCGTTGTCGAACCCTCCGGAGGCTTGACGACGGTGGCATGCGGAAGATCTGCCTCACTCTTTGGAAAAGTAAGCGGTAGTTTTGCGCTGGGGTTCACCTCGCCGAAGATCACGCGAGCCAGCGCTTCTGCGCCCCGGCTGCCGCCATACCAGGCTTCAAGGATGCCGCTCACTTGATCGGCCCATGGCATGGTTACCGGGCTGCCGGTCTCAAGCACGACAACCGTGTGCGGATTCGCGGCCGCGACCTTGGCAATCAAGTCATCCTGGTGTTCTGGGAGCGAGAGCGTGTCGAGATCCATGCCCTCGCTTTCCCACTGGTAAGCGAACACGATCGCCACATCAGCGGTCTTTGCCAAAGCGGCTGCGGCCGAGGGGTCCGTGCCTGGATCGTACTGCACACTCGCATGAGGAGCTTCCGCCTTGATGGTTCTCAGTGGCGACGTGGGGAACCATATGTGAGCCTGCCACTTAGTCCTGCCTTGTCCGGGTGGCATGATCGCGTTTCCGCCGGGGGGATCGACCTGGGCTGAACCTCCTCCAGAGATCATGCCAACGTCGGAATGGGCCCCGATCACCGCAATGCTGGCCACCTTAGAGGCATCGAGCGGGAGTTGCGAGCGCTCGTTCCTGAGCAGCACGATGCTTTGTTCTTCAATCTTCTGGGCGACTCGAAAACCGCCCACCACGTCGACCACGCTTCTCGCCGTAGGATCATCGATAACACCTGCGGCGAACATGGACCGAAGTATGCGATGAACGTGATCATCTACCTCAGACATGGGAACCTGGCCAGACTCCACTGCTTTCTTCATGGCGTCCCCGTAGAAGATTTCGCCGGGTTCCTCGTGATCCAAACCCGCGGCGGAAGCCTTCGCCGTACTGTGCGTTCCTCCCCAATCCGACACGACAAAGCCCTTGAAATTCCAGTCTTTCTTCAAGACATCGGTCAACAGATACTTATTTTCGCAAGCGTAGTCACCATTCACCCGGTTGTAGGAACACATCACCGCGGCAACGTCAGATTCCCGCAATCCAATCTCGAAGGCCAGTAAATCGCTTTCCCGCATCGACCGCTTGTCGATGTTGATGTTGACGGCGTTCCGCCCGCTCTCCTGATCGTTCAGAGCGTAGTGCTTGATGTCGCCGATCACGTGCTGCGCCTGCTCTCCCGTCATGACGCGCCCAACCATCTTCCCGGCCAGAATCGGATCTTCACCCAGGTACTCGAAGGTGCGCCCATTCCGCGGTTCACGGGTCAGATTTATGCCTCCGCCCAACGTCATGTTGTAGCCCTGATCCCGTAACTCGCGGGCAATCAGGGCGCCATATTCATAGGCAGCGTCCAGGTCCCAACTTGCCGCACTGGCGAGGTTGTCCGGCAAAGCTGTTGAGTAACGGCCGTTCTCCCCACTGCTCCTCACGCCGTAGGCCGCGTCGGACATCTGGATGGCGGGAATGCCCAGCCGCGGAATCCCGACGACGTATCCAGCGCCGCCGTTGGATTTCACAATTAACGGGCTCAGCGGACTGAGGCCAGGCACGCCGGTTCCGTGCAAAAGCGTAACCTTCTCATCCAGCGTCATCTCCTTCACCACCAGGGCTGCTCTCTCATCGGGAGAAAGGCTGGTATTCATCCAGGCCGGAGGTGCCTTGGGTTCTGAAACGACCTGCGCGGCAGCCGGCAACAGAGCAAGAAGAACCGCCGTGCCGACCGCTAGTGGGGTCATAAGGAATGAGCGTGCATGCAGGTTCATGGTTCTCCCTTTTTGTATTTCAATCTTTGTCCGCCGACAGCCCATCGGTCCGATGCTCTCGCCCGCTTATCGTGGAAGCGGGGGCGGCGCAGCCGACATCTTGGATGCAAGTGGCTCCTCGGCCTTCTCGTGCAGCGCGCGAACCTTGGCAAACTCTTTCTCCGATTCCGGTGCATTCCCCATGGCCTGGTACAGGCGTCCCAGCCGGTAGTGCGCGTCCGAACGGTCAGGGTCCAGCTGCACGGCGTGCTGAAGCGCCGCCACGGCGTCCCTGTATTGCTTCTGCTCAGTCAGAACAGCCCCCAGATCAACGTAGGCCAGGCGAATGTCGCTTTTCACGCTGATGGCCTTCTTAAGCAGCGCAACAGCGTCGTCCAGATTGTTCTTCTTCATCGCGATATCGCCCAGGTAAGCCAGGGCCAGAGGGTGATTGGGATCGATGGACAACTCCGTCTCGAACTCGCGCTTGGCTTCGTCGTATCGCTGTGACTTCCAGTACAGATAACCGAGTCCAAAATGCACATTGGGTTCTCGCGGTGACACTTTCGCGGCCACTTGGAACTCGGCGATAGCTTCCGGGGTTCTTTCCAGCCCGTCCAGTGCCTGCCCGCTCAGCATGTGCGCCGCCGCGGAATCGGGATTCTGCTGCAGGATCTGGTGGAACTCATCCAGAGCGCAGGAATATTTTTTCGCCCACAGACAGCTCTGCGCCAGCACCTCGTGCAACTCGACGTTGCCGGGTTCGGATTTTGCCGCAGCCTCGAGATATTTGGCCGCCTCGGCGAAATGCTTTGCGCCGTAGTAACTAAAACCCAGCAGGGTAGACACCTGCGGGTTATTCGGGTCGGCAGCGGAGGCAGCACGGAGCGGCGCTATCGCTGCCTGAAAGTCTCCCTGCTTGAACTCGGCCAGGCCAAGATTCAGTTGCATTCCCGGTAAATTCGGATTCAGGGCGAGCGCCTTTTCATAGGCAGAAGCTGCTTCCTGGTATTTTTGCTGCTTGGAGAGGATCACACCCAGGCTGGCGTACGCCCCATCATCGCGGGGATTCTTCTGGATCACGGCCCGCCAGATCTGGGCAGCCTCGGCCAACTTCCCCTGCTGCTCTAGGGCAATTGCTTCCACAGGGTTGGCCGCTTGGCCGTTCGCCCACACTGGCAAGAACAACGCGACAAGGGCCCATTCCAACTTCCGGTTCTTCATCGTAGCGCCGTGCTGCTGCCAGGGAGGCCGTTGCATCCTTCCACTTGGATGCGGGGCTGTACCAAAACCAAACCCCGCTCAGTGTTCGACGTGAGCGGGGCTTGGGAAGAGCCTTTTCGAGGCGGTTTAGAAGAACAGCTTCAGTCCGAACTGGATCTCCCGCGGGTCAAATGCTCCGTTAATAACGCCGAAGCCGCCGCCACCGAAGCTGGTGCCGATGCCGCCGTTGTTGGCGTCACCCTTGAACTGCGTGTGGTTCCAGGTGTTAAAGGTTTCAAAGCGGAACTCGATACGGCTGCCGCGCGCTTCGCTGATCACGAAGTTCTTGAAGAGCGACAAGTTCCAGTCGTCGCGGCCGGGACCGCGCACCGCGTCGAACGAAAGATTCCCGTAGCAATCTGGGCCGACGGTGCAAGCAGGGGCCGCAAAAGCCCCCGTATTGAACCACTCGCCGACCTGTTTCGGATAAGAGATCGAACCGCTCAGGTTTGGCCGATCAGCGGAATTGGGAACCACACTGCCAGCGGAGGTGCCGCTCAAACCAATATTGAGTGGCGCGCCCGATTCCATGGTGACGATTCCCGATACTGCCCATCCACCTACCGTCGCCTTCAGAACATGGTTGTCGCTGTTCTTCAGGAACGGGATCTGGTAGACGAAGTTGGTGAAGGCCACGACCTTGCGGTCGAAGATAGATGGGCCAACGTCGTAAGATGGCCCGGCGTAGGGATTGGTAACGGTGTTGAGATCGCCGCCGCTGCCGGTGCCGGTGTTCGGATCCACCGCGTGCGCGAGCGTCAAGCCGAATTGAAGTTGGAGGTCGTTTCTTACGTTCCCGCGCAGATCAACCTGGAACGAGTTGTAATGCGCGTTCGCTTCATCTTCGGCGAGCTTGATGCCCCCGTAACCGAGATAGTTCATCGCTTGGTTAATACCGGAACCGCCTGCGGTGACCAGAGCCGGCAGACTGGTTTCAGCCGGGAGATTGATCTCATGGTAGTCGTTTTCGTGGCTGCCATGGCTACCCACATACGACAGGCCGAGGACAGTCTTGGCTCCCAGCGACTGCTGAACGCCGATACTATATTGATAGCTGGTGGGGGGTACGTAATTGAGGGCCACGCCCGTGATGCCAACGGGAAGAACCGGCAATTGCGCAGAGGTGATCGGAGCACCACCGTTTGGGATGCTCTCGATCGTCCCCGGATCTCCGGGATTCGAGAGAAGAACGTTCTGTAAGGTAGGGCTGGCGTCAAACGGAGTGTTCGTCGCCCCGTTATACATGTCGTTGCCTTGGATGCGATCGTACATGATGCCAAAACCGCCCCGGACTACAGTCTTGCCCTGACCTGTTACGTCATAGGCAAAGCCGATGCGCGGACCGAAATCCTTCCAGTAAGTGTTTGCCAGACCTTTGGGAATGCCGCCCACGCCTCCGACGCCGATACCATTCTCATAGAACGACAAGCCCGCCAATATCGGGTTGGGACTTGTGCCCAAACCAAGGCTGGGGCCGCCTGGGCACGCAGGGGCAGACACGCTGCTGCAGATGTGGCCGGCCGAGTCGAAAGTAGCTGCGTTGGCCGGGTTATACAGGTTGGGATAGAAATCGGCAGACTGTTGGTTGGCCTCGTAAGTATGTGGTGCGATATCCCAGCGCAAGCCCAGGTTCAGGGTCAAGCGGTGGTTCACGCGCCAGTTGTCCTGAACGTACATGGCATAGGAAACGTTGTTCCAGTGGCCGCTGGACTTGACGGCATCCTCTTCATAGCTGTTGGCATAGCCGAGCAGAAAATCGGCAAAGTCACTGCCGGTGTAGAAGCCATTGAAGCTGAACTGGCCTTCTGTGTCGGCGAAGTAGTCCTGGACCTTCTTGTACAACGCCCAGCTGAACCCGAGCTTAATCTGGTGGGCGCCCTTGGTCCAAGAAACATCATCGCGAAGCTGGTAATCGTTGGCCGCGTTATTCCAAGGCGTCCAGTTCGCGGTGTAGTCCGTTCCCGTGCCGCCGCTGAGATTAATCGCTGGAATGCGGTTGTCGACATTGGGCCCGGTAAACAGGCGGTCGAACACAAAACTCGAGGGGGCTGTGTACAGACCTTGGGGAATGATATGGATGCGGTTGCCGTTGTAATTAAAAGCCGCCTCGTTGAGCAGCGTCGGGCTTACAACGTAAGTGGTATGAATCACGGCGCTATAGGATGGATTGCCGAAAATGTCGCTGACCGTGGGCACGTTATCGCCGCTCCACTGCGTGGTTCCATAAGTCTGCGAGGTTTGCTCGGAAATCCAGTGCCCGAAAACTGAGAACTTGTCGGTGAATTGGTGATCGACGCGGGCGATCTCTTCCCGGATGCTTACGGGCGAATTAGCGCCGCCGTGGAACTCTGGGGTCCCGTTCGCGTTCTGTGTGTTGTTTGCCGGGAAAATGCCGGCAGTCAACAGCGCCTGAGCGTTTTGGTCGAGCAACCCATTCGGGATCTGGTTGCCGGTGAATGCCTTGAGATTGGACCCAGGGACCGCCAGCGACGGATCGGCAGTGCAAGCCGCAGTCGGGGACTGAGTATTGGGTGTGCTCAAAGTCTGCCCGGCGCCCGTGAGGTCGCCCGCCAGTGTAGCGTTGATCTGGTTGGTGCAAGGTGTATGCAAGGTCAAGTTCGTGGCGGAGGCGAAGAGGCCGGTGTACTCGGTGGTCGGCGGAACGATCTGGTTGACAGAGCCACCGTTAACCAGGCTGCGCCATTCCATATTGTAAAAGAAAAAGGTTGGATGACTCTTCCAGATGGGAACCTGGCCGCCGAGATTGAAGCCATAGACGTTGAATCGCAGCTCCTCGACCTGTTGCGGGGCGGGGTTGAAGTAGTTGCGGGCATCGAGGTCGTTGTTGCGGACAAACTCCCAGGCCGAAGCGTGGAACTGTTTGGTTCCGGATTTGATCACTGTGCTGATGGTTGCGGCGCCGCTAAGTCCGTACTCGGCGCTATAGTTCGAGTTCAGGTCGCGGAACTCGGCGAGCGCGTCCATAGAAGGCATGACGCTGCCGCTGCTGCCACCGCGGTCGAGGTTTTCGCTACCATCCACGAGTTGGAGGTTGTGGCCTTGTCGTTGGCCGTCAATGCTGACGTTGCTATCGCCGCTGACCGGCGCGGGGACAATAAAGTCTCCTTGAATACTGGAGGCACCCGGGGTCAGGGCGAACAGGGTGTACAGGCTGCGTCCGTTGGTGGCCAGCTCAGTAACTTGCTGTCCGGTAATAACCGAGCTGACGTCGCCGGAATCCGTCTGCACGGCGACGGCGTTGGCCTCAACCGTGACGTGCTCCTGGGTGGTGCCGACCTTTAAGACAAAATCCACGCGAGCGCGGTCGTTGACATCCAGGACCAGACCGTTCCGCTCGGCGCCACCGAAACCGGCGGCCTTAGCGCTGATATTGTAGTGGCCGATAACCAACCCAGGCGCCACGTAATCGCCCGTACTGTTCGTGGCACTACTGCGAACTTCGCCGGTTTCGACGTGGGTGATGGTGATCGTCACATTCGGAATAACCGAGCCCGAGGGGTCGGTGACAGTTCCGAGAATGGTTGCCTCTTGGCCGAATGCAAAGGGCAGACCAACTACCAGGGTGCACAGAATCATGAGATAGCGCATGCGAAAGTGTTTGACGACGCGGACCACGCTACTGCACCCAGCATTCGACGACGAATGAGACATGTTTAGCCTCCAGCTTTCTCTTAAAGTTCCCAAGTTTTCGTGTTAGCTACAAAAAGCTTTTTTTCTGGGAAACTACACGAAACTTGACCGAGTTTCTAGTCCTTTTGATATAGGGTTGTCAAGAAGATTCTTAAATCGAGTAGTGTCTTAGTATTAAGACATCGCCTTAAATCGAGAACATTCGATTGTCGGAACAGCGGAGGCAAGGTCTCCAAATATCTCAGAACCTATTTTCCGGGCAGGCCAACAATCCTGTTGGATCCGGGGTTGGAGACTGTGATCTTTTTGCCGGAACGTTCGTTTCCGATAAGGCAGACCCATTCGTAATCACCAATCGCCCGAAATTTCCCATGAGAAGCAGCGTCTGGCATGGCGGCTGCACGCTTTCCTGCAAAGCGGGGATATTTCTAAGCATTTTCTCATTCTGAGAAAAACTTCTCCGTAAGGCTTCAGGACTGCTTGCTGAGCCGGTACAGAGATGGCTGCCGAATGAGCGGCTTGAAGGGGTAAAGAAGGCTGGGCGGGGTAGAGAACAGAGAACGATGAGAGAACAATGATCGACGAAAAAAACATGCGATCGCTGCTGGAGAATATGGAACGGGCAGCGCAGGAAAGCTTGCAGCAAGACTCCGCCTTCTACGAGGCGTTGCAGGCACTCAAACGCGAGATTGACAGGGATCCTCGGGTTCAATCGACCGTTACGGAGTTGCGGGCTGCCGGCCGTGAAGTATTCAGTTCTTTTGTGCCGCACATCAAGATCCGGGTCAGAAACCAGGATGGCGTATTTGCGCTGCCCCGGCCGGTCCAGAACCCGGTAGCTGCGGTTGAGGACGTGGGAAGACTGGCTCAGAACCTGAGAAATGCGGCTAGCGCCGTAATCAAGAAGAGCCGCTATTACCGGGAACTCGATGCCATTGTGAACGAAGCCATAGGCGCGAGCGACCGGTTTGAGGGAATCGCCGCCAAGGTTGAAAGTGCGGGGTATGAAGTTCTTATCTGCCTCGATCTCTCGGCCTATGCGCGGGTGCAAGAATTGACTCCGCCACATCGTCCGGCCCAGGAGGGGAACGCGCCGCTGCTTGCCCAAGGGCCTATCCCAATCGTACTGTCTAGTACTGACCGCAAGTTTCTGAAAGCTCTAAGAATCAGCATTGACGAGAGCTAGGCCGGAAATGCCACTCGCCTGAATTAAGCCTGAAATTCCGAGGCTTCGGGGAAGCGGAGATTGCACTTGGCGAGGGCCAGGGCCAGGAGTTCTTCAACCTTTGTTTCTTCGCAATTGCGGGACATGGCGAGTTCGCTGACCAGCAAGTAGCGGGCGCGTTCCAGCATCTTCTTTTCGCGGAAGGAAAGCGGCTTGGCCTGGTGCAGGGCGATCAGGCTCTTGAGGACTCCAGCGACCTCGAACAGGGAGCCGGTCCGCATGCGGTCGGAATTTTCCTTGAATCGGTCTTTCCAGTCGGCGGTGCTGAGATCGTCGGAGATTGAGAGAAAATCGAGGATCTTCTGCACCTCGCCGTTGCGGACCACACGCCGAATGCCCACGCTGCCCACGTTGTTACAGGGCACCATTACCTTGAGGCTGCTGGCCTTGATGTTGAGGAGATAGAACTTCTCCACCGTGGCCCCGATCGAGCGGCTGCTAATTTGTTCGATCACACCCACCCCGTGGTTGGGATACACGACCTTGTCGCCGATGTGAAAATTCAGGTCCGCACCACTCATAAAGGTACCCGGGCAGGTAAGGGTTCAGTGGGGAAAGACGTTGTTGCTACTGTAAAGATAGTATCCCGAAATGCGATCCAAAAGCAAGGATTGGTGCGGGGTTGAGCTGATTGCGCCGTGCCCGACGGAAGGGCGCAAAGTTGTAAGTCATTGTGTATAGGGGGATTATGCGCGGAGCCAATGGCGTGCTGGAATCCGGGAGTTGGCGCTTATAATCGCCGCGTGAATCCTAAGGCGGGAAAATCAAACCAGTTGGCCGGGCGGGTGCTGGGGCTGGACGTGGGGTCGGGGAGGATTGGGATTGCGGTGTCGGACCCGCTGGGGATTACCGCACAAGGGTTGGACACGCTCCAGCGGCGCAACAAGCGGCAGGATCTGGCGGCCCTGGAGCGGGTGGTTCGGGAGTACGAAGTGCGGGAGATCGTGGTCGGGCTGCCACTGCGGATGAGCGGCGCCGAAGGGACGCAATCAGAAAAGATGCAGTTGTTCGCGGAGGAACTACGGAAGCGCTTCCGGCTGCCGGTGCACTTGTGGGATGAACGCCTGACCTCGGCGGAAGCGAACCGGCTGCTGCGGGAGACGGAATTGTCGATTGAAAAACGGGCTAAGGCGGTCGATCGGATGGCGGCAGTTCTGATCCTGCAGGGATGGATGGAGCGCAGGGGAAGTCGCTAGGCCGAAACCAGCTCGGCGAACCGGTTGAGATCGATGTTACCACCGCTGACTACACAGACGATCTTGCCTGTGCCGGCTTTTCCGGTGAGTCCAGCGGCGACTGCGCACGCAGCTGCACCTTCGCAAATCAGGTGATTCCTAGCTGCAACAATCGTCATGGCTCGGCGTGTTTCCTCAAGCGAGACAACAATCGAGCCCGCGAGCAGCCGGCTGGCGAGAGTCCACATCGTGGGCAACACCGTCTTGCCGCCGCAGCCATCTACAAAGCTGGTTTTCCAATCGGGAAACTTTTGCGCTGAACCTTTGAGAAATGACAGGTGCAGAGGCGCGGCGGTCTCGGGTTCTGCGGCAAACACCTTTACATGCGGCTTCAGGGCGGCGGTTGCAGATGCGATTCCGCAACTCAAGCCGCCTCCGCCGAAGCCGGCTACGATCGCGGTGACGTCCGGCAAGTCTTCGAGAATCTCCAGGCCGGCGGTGGCATTGCCGGCGATGAAATCGTCGTCGTCGAAGGGATGAACGAAGACGCCTTGAAACGCTGGATGCTTGCGTTCGATCACGGCGGTCCAGCATTCATCCATGGGCGCCTGGCGGATGCTGGCACCCAACCGCCTGATGGCGTCAAGCTTGGCAGCCGGGGCGGTATCCATGACCAGGACCTCGCAACGGACCCCGACGATTCTGGCGGCCAGGGCCACGCCTTGGGCAGCGTTGCCCGCGCTTATGGTCCAGACCCCTCTGGCCCTGTCTTCTGGGTTTAATAAGGAGATGGCGTTGTAGGCGCCGCGTATCTTGAATGACCCAATCGGCTGGCACGACTCGAGCTTGAGATAGATCTCGGCGGGAGCGTCATCGTAGTACAGCCGGACGAGCGGGGTCCGGATGGCGGCCTGGTAAACCCGCTGGCGCGCAGCCAGAATCGATTCCAGAGAGATCGTTCGGTCGCGCACGTCGTGAACTGAGGTTGCCATGGATTGGAAAACAGGAAGGATTGTACACTGCGCGCTGGTAAGTCATGTCCCTACTTCCCGCGCATGGCGCGGCGGTAAGCGTCTACATTTTTATTGTGCTCTTCCACGGTGCGGGCGAAGCGGTGGTGGCCCTGCGCGTCAGCGACAAAATAGTAATAGTCGCTCTGGGCGGGGTGCATGGCAGCTTCGAGGGCACTGCGTCCGGGATTACCGATGGGGCCCGGGGGAAGTCCGGTGTGCCTGTATGTGTTGTAGGGTGAATTGAAGCGCATGTCGTCGTGATGTAGCGCGCCGGCGTAGGTTCCGGCTAAGAGCTCGCCATAGATAACGCTGGGGTCGGCGTCGAGCGCGATATTTTTTGCCAAACGGTTGTAGTAGACGCTGGCGACTAACGGGCGCTCGTCGGCGACGGCGGTTTCCTTCTCTACAATTGATGCCATGATCACGGTGCGCTCGAGGTCTGTCTGGGCCGCGTTGGGATCGCGCACAATGCTGTGGATTTCAACCCCCATATGAGGCGAATTCAGCGATGCGGGCGTCACACCCTCGGGAAGTGGAATCAATCCAATCTGGCGTGCGACCTGGTGGAATTGACTGACCATGGCCTCAGCCATCTCCCGCATAGTCATCATGCGGCTGAATTCGTAGGTGTCAGGGAACAGGTAGCCCTCGAGCGAAGGCGAGCCGGGAGCGATATCGGCGATGAGTGCCGTATCCGACTGTGCCACTTTCAGGAAGTCTTGCGCGGGGCCGAGTCCGGCGGCCTCGATGACGCGAGCGATGTCGTACATGGTGAAGCCTTCGGGCACGACCACGGTATGGAAATAAACGTCGCCGCGGCGGAGACGCTTCTGGATGTCGATGATGTTCGCCGGCTTGTCGAAGAGATATTCTCCGGCCTTGAGCGAACGGTGACGGTGCAAGTCATGCCACAGGATGAACGCTTCCTCGCTGCGAATGACCCCGGCGGACTTGAGTTCGGAGGCGATGCGACGGGTGGAGAATCCTGGCCGCAGCATCACGAAGGTTGGCGCCGCGGGTTCAGCCGGTGTGAGCAGAGCCCAGGCGAACCAGCCCGCGAACGCGAGCGCGACAATAAAGATGAGCCAGAAGATCTTGCGCACGATGGCGACAGTTTAGATGATGAGGGAAGGTGCGCGTAGCTGACTTTAGTAAGATTCTGCGGTTAGCGGCTCCAGAACGGTGGTTTGAGAGACGCGCCGACTCCCTGGCCACCTTGCTTTCTGCTGATTGGAGGGGTTGCTGGTTTTGCACCCTTTCCGGCGCTGTATACTCAAATGTCCTAGGAGTCATCTATTACTTCATGAGACGTATCTCGCCTTTTTGGGCCCTGGCTTTTGTTCTCGCAGTACTTCCGACGACGGGTTGTATGTTTCGTACGCGGCCGGTTGAGGAAACGTACTCGCAGGCTGCGCTTCGGGAAGCATCCCAATCCGCATTGATTGAAAGCGTCGATCAGCAGGCGGAGAAAATCCAGTCGCTGAAGGCGACGGTGGATATCGATACGTCGGTGGGCGGCGCGAGGAAAGGCCACTACACCGACTATAAGGAGATCCGGGGCTACGTGCTGGCGCGCAAGCCCGCGATGCTGCACATGATCGGGTTGCTGCCGATTGTGCGGACCACGGCCTTCGACATGGTGAGCAACGGCGAGGAGTTCAAGCTCTGGATTCCGCCAAGAAACCGCTTTGTGATGGGACGCAACAACGTGCAGACTCACAATCCGGACCAGCCCATGGAAAGCATCCGGCCGCAGGATATCTACGACGCGCTGTTGATCAGGCCCATCGATCCCGAACACGAGATTGCGATTCTGGCCAAGGGCGAGGAGATTCTGCATGACTCCAAAGGCCATCGGGTTCTTCAGGAAGACTACGAGCTGATCGTTATCCGGAAGAGGGATGGCAACGAGGGCGTGCTGTCGCGCAAGATTGTTTTCGGTCGCACTGACCTGCAACCGCATCGCCAGTACATCTATGACGATCAGGCCAATCTGGTAACCGACGCCCGCTATGCGAACTACAAGGATTACGATGGCGTCAGTTTTCCTTCGCGCATTGAGATCTCGCGGCCGCAGGAAGAGTACGACATCACCCTCAATATGTTGAAGCTGGAAATGAACAAGTCCCTTCGAGACGATCAGTTTGCGCTGGAGCAGCCGCCGGGGGCCGAGGTCGTGCGTCTCGATCAGCCGCAGTCGAGCGCCGCCGCTCCGCCGGAGGGAAAGAATCATCCGTAGAAGCTGGGAGTTGGCACCGCATCGTTGATGCTCCTGGTTCCCGCAGCTCATACATTATGAACAAAATGGTGATCGCCAACCTGGTGCGCCGGCCTCTCCGTTCGCTGATCAGTATCAGCGCGGTCGCGCTGGAAGTCATTCTGATTCTCTTGATCGTGTCTTTTTTCTACGGGCAATTGAATGGATCGAAGGCGAGCCAGGTGGGGGTAGGCGCAGATGTGATGGTGCAGACGCCCGGAGCCACAGGCCTGATAGGAGTCACGGGCGCGCCCGTGCCGGTGAAGGTTGGGGATATTCTGCGGAAATTACCGCACGTTGTAGTGGCTGCGCCCGTGATCTGGGAGTTGACCACCAAGCCTACGCTGGAAGTTATTTACGGCGTCGACTTCGACAGCTACAACAGCATACCTCCGGCATTGCGCTTTCGTTCCGGTGGTCCTTTTCAAGGGCCCTATAGCGTGATCGTCGACGACTATTTCGCCGACTTGAAGCATGCGAAGGTGGGCGACTCGATTGAGATCCTGGACCATCAGTTCCGCATCTGCGGAGTTGTGGAGCACGGAAAAGGAGCGCGCAAGTTTATGCCGCTCGCGACCATGCAGGATTTGATCGGCGCACCCGGCCATGTTTCCGTCTTCTATGTCAAGCTGGACGATGCTCGGAATGTAGACGCCGTGGTCGACGAGATCAAGCAAGTCCCGGGTATGGAGAATTACTCGGTGCGCTCCATGCAGGAATACCTGTCGATGATGACGCCGGAGAATCTGCCGGGCTTCGCCACCGCGATCCGCATCGTGGTGGCGATTTCGATGATTATCGGATTTCTGGTGATTTTTCAATCGATGTATACGGCGGTTATGGAACGAACCCGCGAAATTGGCATTCTGAAGGCCTTGGGCGCGTCGAAGTTCTACATTGTGAGTGCTGTGCTCAGAGAAAGTGCGCTGCTGGCGATCGTGGGCATCGTGGTGGGGACGATTGTTAGTTTTGTCACGCGCCGCGTCATTCTCATCGAGCTGCCGACGCAGCGCCTTTTCTGGAGCAATGAATGGGTGGTGCGCGCAACGGCGCTCGCTCTTGGCGGAGCCCTGGCGGGAGCGTTGTATCCTGCGTTTAAGGCGGCGCAGAAGGATCCGATCGAGGCCCTGGCTTACGAATAGAACTCGGAAAGCAGCTATGACGTTACCTTCGTTAACTCTGCGTTGACAATTCCTTGCAGGCTGCGGTATCTTAAAGACTTTGGGAAGTCTCGCGGTTGCCCGCCTGATGGTCTGGCGTCCTCGCCGGGGAATCAACGAGCGGTCTTCTTTGTAATTTCAATCGCGTTTCGCAATTTTTTTCATTTCTGGGAGAGTTCCGATGTCAACCTATTTCCCCAAAGCGGGGGAAATTGTGCGCAAGTGGTACGTCGTGGATGCGGATGGGCAGACGCTCGGCCGTCTGGCCTCGCAGGTGGCGCGTGTCCTCATGGGCAAAGAGAACCCGCAGTACACGCCCTTTCTTGATACTGGCGATCATGTAATCGTGGTCAATGCGGAGAAGATTCGAACCACCGGCGTGAAGTCGGAGCAGAAGCAGTATCACCACTACACCGGATATCCGGGTGGTCTGCGCACTGAGGATTACCGCAAGCGTTTGGCGCGGAAGCCGGAGAAGATTATTGAAGATGCGGTGCGGCGCATGTTGCCGAAGAACAAGCTGGCGGCGCACATGCTGTCGAAGCTGAATGTATATAAGGGCGACAAGCATCCGCACGAAGCGCAGAAGCCACAGGATCTGAAGCTGGAAGTAAGAGCGTAGGCGCCTTCCGGGTTGAGCCGGAGAAGACTGAGATCCTTCGCTCCGCCTGAAAAGCGGCTGCGCTCAGGATGACAACGCAAGTTTAGATTTCGAGAGATCAGAGGCTCGCTTCTGGGAATCAAGCTAGAAGCTAAGAGCTAGGAGCTAAGAGCTAGCATGGCTGAATTGGTTCAGTATTACGGAACGGGACGGCGGAAGCGGGCAATTGCGCGGGTTTATTTGCGTCCGGGCAGCGGCGGGTTCAAGGTTAACGGGCGTGAGTTTGAGGAGTATTTTGTTACTCCGGCGCAGCGTTCGGCGGCGAAGGCGCCGTTAGCGTCCACGGATACGGCAGCCTCGTTCAACATCGTTGCCAGCGTGCTGGGCGGTGGAGTGCGCGGTCAGGCGGATGCGGTCAAGCTCGGTGTTGCGCGCGCGTTGATGCAATTCAACGCAGAGCTCCGCGGCAAGCTGAAGTCCGAGGGCATGGTTACGCGTGACTCGCGCGGCAAGGAACGGAAGAAGTACGGGCAAAAGGGCGCGCGCAAGCGGTTCCAGTTCAGCAAGCGGTAATTGTTCGTGCGGTAAGCAAGACCGAGATTCCTCCGCCCCTCGCGTTCGCTCGGGGGTCGGAATGACAACGATTTAGTTTTTGGCTAAGAGCTAGAAGCTAATAGCTGATTAAGGTGTTCAATTCTTCCTGTGCCTCGCGGCGCGGGGACGGGAATGGCAATCCGGAGCGGAACTTACGCGAAGGATGCAGACTTAACAAGGAGGTTCATTGGCTACTATCACCATGAAGGAGTTGCTCGAAGCGGGTGTTCACTTCGGGCATCAGACGAAGCGCTGGAATCCCAAGATGAAGGAATACATCTTCGGAGAGCGCAACGGGATCTACATCATCGACCTGCAGAAGACGCTGAAGATGTTCAAGGAAGCGTCGAAATTCGTACAGGAACTGGCGGCCGACGGCAAGATTGTGCTGTTCGTGGGTACCAAGCGCCAGGCGCAGGACGCCATCGCCGAAGAGGCCACGAAGTGCGGCGGGTTCTACATCAACCAGCGCTGGCTGGGCGGACTGCTCACCAATTGGGTCACGGTGCAGAAGTCGGTGAAGCGGCTGAAGGAGCTCGACGAGATGGCCACGGATGGCCGCTACGAGCTGCTGCCGAAAAAGGAAGTCATCAAGCTCGAACGCGAGCGCAAGCATTTGCAGGCCAACCTGGCGGGCATCAAGAATATGAGCCGGTTGCCGGATGCGGTGTTCGTGATTGACTCGAACAAAGAGCAGATCGCGGTGCGAGAAGCCCGCAAGCTGGGCATTCCGGTGGTCGCGGTGGTGGATACGAATTGCGATCCCAGCGAAGTGGATTATGTCATTCCGGGCAACGACGACGCGTTGCGGGCGATCCGGCTGTTTACCTCGAAGATTTCGGAGTCGATTGCCGAGGGTGCGCAGTTGATGACCGATAAGCAGGTTGCCGACATGACGGCGGCGACCGAGCAAGCGCAGGCTCGGGAATTGCAGCAGGCGGAAGATGCCGCGGCTGCGCTCGAAGTTCGAGCCCAGGAAGCTGCAGCGGCATCTGATCTGGCGGACATTGGCGAGAACATCAGCATGGAAGAAGTGCTGGGTCCGGGGACGCGCAAGAAGCCGGTGGCGAACGAGGAAGCCGACGTTCCGATCAAGGTGGAGAGCCAGACGGTTTAAGAGCAGTGGCCAGTGATCGGTGATCAGTGGCCAGTAAAAACCGGGCACTCGATTTCGGACCCGCGCGGGTCGTCCGGCGCGGGTCAAAGTTTGTAAGAGGCAGGTTTCAAAGTTTCAAGGTTCCAGGGTTCCAAAGATCATACGGATGCGGGACGCCGTGGTCTTTGCAACCTCCAAACTCTGAAACCTTGAAACCTCGGCATAAACCCAGAATTCTTAAGGACTCTTAATTAATGAGCACTACTATGGAGAATATTTCAGCAGCACAGGTGAAAGCGCTCCGGGAGAAGACCGGAGCACCGATGATGGATTGCAAACAGGCCCTGACTGAAGCCAAGGGCGATATGGAGCAGGCGGTTGTGATCCTGCGCAAGAAGGGCGTTTCGGTTGCGGCCAAGAAAGCGGCGCGCGTGACCAGCGAAGGCGCGGTGACCAGCTACATCCACGCCGGAGGCAAGATTGGAGTGCTGGTCGAGGTGAATTGCGAGAGTGATTTCGTGGCGCGCACCGACGACTTCAAAGAGTTGGTGCACGATATTGCCATGCACATCGCGGCCAGCGATCCGAAGTACGTTCGCAAGGAAGACGTGACCGCGGCGGACTTCGCCCGCGAGAAGGACATCTTCCTGGATCAGGCGGTTAAGAGCGGTAAGCCCGCGCACATTGCCGAGAAGATGGTTGCCGGCAAGATGGAAAAGTTCTACGAGGAAGTCTGCCTTTTGGAGCAGCCCTTCATCAAAGACCAGACCGTGTCGATTGCGCAGCTCATTGCGGCGAAGATCGGCAAGCTGGGCGAGAACATCAGCGTGCGGCGCTTCGCGCGCTTCAAGGTGGGCGATGCGGGCGAGACTGTTGCCGTCACCAAGCCTACGGAACAGAAAGCTGAGTAATTTTCGGGCGCCCTTCGGGGCGCCTTTTTTTGTGTGTAGACTCGGAAGAACTGTTCGTGAACGTACTTAGAAGCTAGACCATGCAAACCCCTGCCTTCAAACGCGTTCTGCTCAAGCTTTCTGGAGAAGCCCTGGCTGCTAATCAGGGCTTTGGTGTGGATACGGCTCGCATCCACGAGGTTGCGGCGGAATTGGCCGACGTGCACACGCTGGGAGTGCAACTTGCGATCGTGGTGGGTGGCGGCAACTTCTTTCGTGGCGTGGCAGATCAGGCTCGCGATATGGACCGCGTCTCCGCCGATCACATGGGTATGCTGGCCACAGTGATCAATGCGCTGGCGTTGCAGGATGCGCTGGAAAAGCAGAATGTCTACACTCGCGTGCAATCGGCGATTGAGATGAAGCAGGTGGCCGAGCCCTTCATCCGGCGCCGCGCTATCCGTCATCTCGAAAAAGGCCGCGTGGTGATCTTCGCAGGCGGCACGGGCAATCCCTACTTCTCGACCGACACGGCGGCATCCCTTCGCGCCATGGAGATCAAGGCGGATGTAATTCTGAAGGCTACCAAGGTCGATGGCATCTATGATGCCGATCCTATGAAGGTGGACGGCGCCAAAAAGTTCAACCACATCACCTACATGGAAGTTCTGAAGCTGGGGCTGAAGGTGATGGATTCCACCGCCATCAGCTTATGCAAGGACAACAACCTTCCCATCATTGTCTTCAACCTCAACGAGCATGGGAACATTCGGCGCGTGGTTAGCGGGGAGAACATCGGATCTCGGGTAAGCGCTTAAAACAATTGGCCACGGACTTACACGGATTCGCACGGATTCTGGGATTTCTGATCTGTGGCGATCCGTGCAAATCCGTGGCGGCTTTGTATCGGGTTTATAATTCAGCGTTTTGATTCTTAACATCCTTCGGAGCTGACGATATGGCTCAAGCCACCATGGCCGCGATTCCGGGCCTCAAAGAAACCTACGTACAACTGAAGACGCGGATGGAGAAGGCCGTGGAAGATTTCCGCAAGGCGATGGCGGCGACGCGCACCGGCCGTGCATCAGTGCACATGCTGGATAGCGTGAGCGTCGACTATTACGGCTCGCAGATGCCTTTGAATCAGATTGCGCAGGTGCATGCGCCCGAGCCGCAGATGATTACGGTGCAGCCATTTGATCCGTCGCAAGTGGGAGCCATTGAAAAAGCGATCCGTTCGGCCGAACTAGGCCTCAATCCGATGAACGATGGCAAGCTGATCCGCGTGCCGGTGCCCGCGCTCACCCAGGAACGCCGCCAGGAGATGGTGAAGCACCTGCACAAGGTGCTCGAGGAGCACCGCACTGCGGTGCGGAATATTCGTCGCGATGGCAACGATGCCATCAAGAAGGCGATGAAGGATAAGAAGATCACCGAGGACGACGAGAAGCGGTCGTTGGAGGAAATTCAGAAGCTTACCGATGACGAAATCAAGAAGATGGAAGAGATGAGCAAAGGCAAGGAAAAAGAAGTGTTGGAGCTGAAGTAGGCTGAACCCCATCGCACTCAAAGAGGCAAAAGTACATGCCCAAAATCCACGTTCGTTCTGTCGCCCCCTGTAAACCCTTGTGATGCAATCAGATAGCTGGTTTTCTGCG